>Ga0306920_100006817_pt1 | contig 14968 bp, 2 predicted proteins | sample flu12Cox44000170_FD_204666 | JGI IMG/M metagenome (GOLD analysis project Ga0306920, IMG submission 204666) | Lab enrichment of tropical soil microbial communities from Luquillo Experimental Forest, Puerto Rico - flux4day.12C.oxic.44.000.170 (v2)... | ecosystem: Environmental > Terrestrial >... | reverse complement strand
GGTTGGTGAGCGACAGCGCATTCATCAGGTACGACACCAGCTCGTCACGCTTTTTCCGACGCAGCGGATCGAACACCGATTGAGTGATCGGCCGCCACTGGTCCGCCGTATATTGGGCCTTCACTGCGTTTTCGAAATTCGCCGCGATCACGTCCGGCGACGCGGGAGCCGGCGTCGCTATGGCGGTGGCCGCCGCTACGGCCTTTACGGGTAACCGCAAAATCTGCACCAACTGCAGGGCATCCCACATTCTTCGGATCCCTACGTTGTTCGAAAAATGCGGATCCCGTCCCAGCACCGTCGCCACATCCAGCACCACCTGCGGGTCGCGGCGCGTCAGGTTGGCCAGCACAATCCATGGCGGCAACTGCATCGCCGGATACAGCAGCAGTTGGTTGAGCAGACCCTTAGCGATATTCGGCCCCTGGACCAGTAGGCTGGCGCCCGCGGCTCCCAGGGCCTGGAAATTCAGGGTTAATTGATAGGCAACATTGCCCTTCAACGTCACGATCTGGTTGGCTTCATCGCCATTCCGAGCGGCGGTGTGCCGGATAACAATCGGATTGGCCAGCGGCGCAACGCCGCTCGGCGCATCCAGGCGGAACGTGACCTGGGCGTTCTGATTCCCCAATTCCGCAAAGAACGTGTACTGCCCGTCGGCCGGCGCCAGCAAGCAGCCCTGGAATCGGCAACTGGCAGTGCCCGGCTTGTTGTTGGTGGGATCGGCTGTGTCCGTAGTAGCCGCGATTCCGGATGCCTGCGGAACGCCCGTCTCATCGGCCGAAGCGTAGTACGAAGCAAGCACTCCCGGCGGCGTGGCCGCCGCCTGAAAGACGTCCACCAGACCGTCCGTTCCTCCCGCCGGTCCCTTGCGCAAATCCGCATAATCGGCCAGCGTGAGAAATTGCGCAAACAGCGTCGCCGCTTTCGCCGGGCTGTCGTCGCTAGCCTCGGTTGGCAGAGTGCTCAGGTCGAGATTTTGGAACTGCCCCGCATTGGCAGCCAGGTAGCTTATTTCGCGCTGGTCGAGTCTGGTCACTTGGAGGATCTGGAGCACCTTCGCCAGAAGCACACGTGCGCGGGCAAATGCATCCACCGTCTCCTGCGGATAAAGCACAATCCGGCTCAGCGGCCCCTCCGCCAGGCTCTCGCCCTGAATCAGCAATCTCGCTCCCGCCCCACCTAGGCTGAGGAAATCCAGCGTGAAGTGATAGGCGACCCCGCCTTTCAACTGCACGAACTGGCTGGCCTCGTCGCCGTTCTTGATCGCCGTAGCCTGGATCACAGGGTTGGCGAACAGCGCATTGGGATCGGGGGAATCCAGGTGAAACTCCGCCTGCGCGCCGGCGTCCCCCAGTTCAGCGAAGAAGCGGTACGGGCCGTCGGTCGGCGCCTGCAGATAGCCCTCAAAATGGCACCGAACCGTCCCGACGCTGTTGGTGGGATCGGCGGTGTCCGTGGTTGCGGCGATCCCGCGCGCCACCAGCGCGCTGTTTTTGTCGTAATACCACGCGCTGACACCCGGTTGGCCCGCGGCGAGAAACGCATCGAGCAGCGACTTGCCGGGATTGTTGGGATCGTTCAGCAGCGCCGCATCCGTCGCTAGCGCTTCAGTCAACGCCGGGTCGGAGCCCAGCGCCGCCGAGAGAGTCTGAAGCACAAGCTGGCGCGAGAGCTTCTCTGCTACCAGCGGGAGGAACGTCTTCATTAGCGCCGCCTTGGCGAACTTCTGCTGGGCCACTCCCGCCGCGCCCAGAAACGGCGTCACGTACGGATCGGGATTGTTCATGGCCGCGTCCAGCAGATCGGCTGCCAGGAACTGAAATTCAGCCACGGCCTGATTGCGCACCGTTTGCAGCAGGTTACCCAGCAGCGCGGCGACTGGCGGAGGCGCCGCGATAAGCGCCGTAAGTTTGCCGCGCATCGAATCCGTCAGTACGCCCCCGCAAGTGAGTGTCTGTACCTGCGCGGCCGGATCGTAGGTGATTTGAATGGCGGGAACCGGATCGGTAATGACCCCCGCCTGCTGCGCCTGCATCAGCGCGATGGCGAAGGCCGTTGGATCGACCTGGCTGCCCGGCGCCACTCCGCCCAGCGTCGCCTTGTAAGTCTGGAACTGCGCCCACATGGCCACCAACGTGCCGGTCATTTCGTTATAGGCGGGCAATGCTTGCCGCTGCACCTGCGGTAGCAGGCCCGCCAGCGTCGCCGAAGTATTAACGCCCTCTATCGCGGCCAGTCTCGCGCCCGTAAGCACGCCGCGATAGCCGAGCCACTGAAGTCGCTCCGGCGCGTCGTAGCTGAAGCTGAGCGAAGGATCGAGGCGCGCAAGCTGTCCCAGCGGATCGGTAATAGCCTGTGCCTGCGCTACTCCCGTGACCACCGCCTCGTATTGCGCCAGGCTTGCCCAGACGCCCAAGATATTGGCCACGCTGTTCTCCAGCGCCGCGCGCGCCTGCTGCTGCACACTGTTCAGCAGATTGGCGAACATAAGCGCCAGGGCGGCATTGGGGTTCAACGCCTCCAGTTCCGCTTTTCGCCAATCGGCGAGCAGACCTTTGCAATTCAGCGTTTGCGTGTTCGTCACGTTGTCGTAGCTGAGCGTCAGCTCCGGCGCCTTCGAGTTGTCCGTCAGCACCAGCGCCGCGCCGCTGTTCGCCGTCGCTATGTAGGTCTGCCCGTTGGTGAGCTGCGTGAACAGGCCCTTCAGTATCGCTGCGGGGAAAAGGGCCGAGAGCCTCTGGTCGATCAGGCTTTCGGTCTGGCTTCCGAGGTCCTGCGGCACCGCGTTTTGCGCCCGGATCTGCGCTATTCCACTGGCGATGGTCTGCACCAGCGCCACCAGAGCGTTGGGATCGCTCGCGTATTTCCCCACCGGATCGTACTGGTGTCGCAGCAAGTACTTCAGGTCCTCTACCGTGAACCCGCTGTTCTGCGCTACGCCCACCTGTTTCACAAACGCCAGCGTCTGGTTGAACAGGATGTCGTCGACCATTTGCTTTAGCGGATTGCCGGCGAGCGCCTGAAACGGATTCAATCCCGACATGGTCTTGAGCGAGATCAGGTCCGCCACCGAAAACCCGAGCCATTGGGCCAGCTGGCTGTAGCGATAGCAGATAGAAAGGTTATCGAGCGAGAAAGCGGCCGGCGCGGCCACTCCAGCATCCGCCAGAATCGACGTAATGTCGGAAGCCGAAAGACTCAGAACGCCCTGCACCGCCGCCGCATGGGCCGCCAGCGTCTGCTGGCCGGCCGTAAGATCGCCCGCCGGTGTGGGAAACGTGCCGTTGGGATCGTCGAAAGCGAAATCGTTGTTCAATACGCTGGCCGCGAGAAAGATCTGCCCGTACAGTGGATTCTCCCCCCGGACCGGCACGTCTGCCCATAGCGGAATCAGAGCCACGCGGCCCAGCGTGGGAGAGAACCGCGTGTTCAGATCATCCAGATGCGCCAAGTACACGAGCGCGGTCTTCCAGGAGTCGCCAAAGGCTTGCGAAAAGCCCGCGTCTGAGAAGGCCGGCAGGTTCTTCCCCGGGAAAAACGCCTGCAGCGCGCGGTCGATTTCGTCCAGGCTCCAGGGATTGGCGGGCGTGGGAGCGATATTCGGCGGCTGCGGCGCGGCGTCGTCCAGAACGCAGCCCAATTTTTTTGCCAGCCGCACAAACAGGTTCAATTTCAGAAAGTCGAGCGGCTTGGCCGCGGTACCATCGGCATATTGCAGAGTGGTTGCGCTGAAATTGCAGCCTGTGTCCGGATCCGCCAGCACCAGGACCGAAGTCGAATAGTTGGCCGGCAGCAGTGCGTTCAGCCACTTCACGGCGTCGAATGTCGAGTTGGGATTCGTCTGCTTGTAGTGCGCGGTAAGCCCCGCGAGCAGAACCTGGAAAGCCTCTGCCTCCTGCGGATTCTTCGCAAGGACATCGGCCCACTTGGGATACCCCGGCTGATTGGTGAAGCTGAACGCCGTCCCCATGTCGATCCCAAACCGCTCGAACTGGAAGAGCAGCGGGTAGAGGCCAGGATTGAGGAAGCCGGTCTTCACCAGGTCCGTCAGCCCCTGGTAGTTTACGCCGAGCCGCCGGGAAAGCATCTTGGCGTTCTTCAGGTCGTTGAGCGCTGAGGCTTCATTTGCATACGCGCCGTAAAGCCGGAACCACTTCGTCGTGTCGGTGGCGGTGAACACGGCGTATTCTGCCGGCGCGATTTCCAGCGCTTCCGCCAGAATCTCGGCCCGGTAATACGGCGTGGGCGGATTGCCCGTGAATAGCTCCAGCGTATCGACGGGCCGCAGCGTGTCCAGCACCTGTGCCACCGAGGTCTTGAAGTAATTCAGAAACCCGCGCACTGTCTCAATCCACAAATCGAAAGGCAGGTTAAGTGGATACTGCGCCTGTTTGAGCGTCGTGCTGTAAACTGACGGAATGATATGCTGCGGCTCGGCCGTAAGATCCGCGGTGCTCGCGGTCCCACTGTCGTAAGCCAGCCCGGTGTCCAAACGGTTGTTGTGCGCGACGTAGTATTCCAAAATCTCGTTGACCAGGTCGATGTAGGGCATCGCCGTCTTGGTGTTGGCGCAGGTGAGCGGCAGCGCGCCCAGATCCGGCCTTCGCCCCTTGATGCCGTCACCGCCCGTTCCGATCAGCACGTCGAGGGGAAGATTGCCCGCGGCATTGGGCGCTGATTCCTTGCCCAGCAGGTCCAGCAGATCCACAAAGTAAGCCGCCGGACTCAGCACCGACCGGCAATCTTCGCATTGGCAATAATCGAGATTACCGAAGAGCGTTGCCATCGACGGAAACTGCTGGACCAGCGCATTCTTCGCATCCTGCCGGTCGCTTGCCGAAGCAGACAGCGCGTACACCGGGGCAGCCGTATCCAACGCTTTGGCCATCGCATAGAAGTTAAAGGTCACCGAGCTGACGGTCTGCGCCTGCCCGTACACGATTTGCGCCTCGCCTGGCGGAAACAGGTACGCGTACTTGTCGATGAATTCCGACTTGGAATAGAATGCGATCTGGTACGCCGAAGTGAAGCCGGCCTTCACAGCCGCCTGCAGCGATTCGGTGCTGGGTGTGATCTGGTACAGCCGGTGCAGTGTCTTGAGGCTGTGCTTCGACGCATCGTCCAACTGCTGCAGGTTCCTACCGGCCTTCGCCAGGAATGCGTTCAGCGGCGTCCTCCCCAAGCTGTATCCCTGGTCTGAAGCCGCGCGCAGAAAGCTCGTCACCGTGCCGGCCGTGTTGGGATCGATGGCGATGTCCCTGGTCTCTACCATGCGGGCAACGGCTCTCGTGGGAAAGCTGATGCGTACCTTGCGCGCCAGGTCCCCGGAGTATGCCGCCAGGCGGTCGGCCGTCGTCTGGCCGCGATAAATGGGCGGAATCAGGGCGTCGAGCGCCTGGTCGCCGCCCGCGCCGGCCAGTGCCGTAAGCGCATTTTGCTACGTCGCCGGCCGATGATAATCCTTGTCCGCCAATTGCGGCAGGTTCTTCGTACTGCCGATATCCTGCTGCAGCTTCTGCGCCAGGGCGCCATTATTAAAGGTGAGGTACAGGTATTTTCCCTGCAGCCTCAAACTGTCCAGGGTTGCCGCCGGGATATTCAGTCGGGCCGCCTCCGTCCACAACTCCGCGCCCGCCGTGGGCTTGCTAAAATACAAGTTGGCGAACGCGGCCTGCTGCCCCGCATCGTGAATCTGCGGCGTCAGCAGTTGGTCGAACGTGGAGACCCCGCCAGCTGCGATTGAGCCCCGCAGCGTCTTGCTGGCAAAGTTCTGGAACGTCGCCGTCGCCGCCTCGATCTGCTGGGGGTTCAGGCTGAGGACCGAGACTTGGTTGGCCTTCGTAAGAGCCTGATGCACAGTAGAGGCAGGAACGGTGGCCAGCAAACCCGGATCTGTGGGAAGGCCCATGCGGTACATCGCGTACAGAACGTCTTGGCCAAGCCCGGTCGTCGCGGCGTTCTGCTCGGCCGTCGCCGCCAGCGCGACCAGCCGCGCATCCCAGTTGGTGGATTGATTTAACAGGCTGAGATCCCTGCGTCCGGTGCCTTCCTGCGCCCGGCCCAGGTTTGCGACCCCTCCGATAGATGCCTGCATATCGACAGAGAGCCGCTGAAACTCGGGCGCCAGTGGCTGTACGCTCGCCGGCACCACCACGTTCAAACGCTCCGTCTGCTTGGCGTTGTATTTTGGGGCCGAGATGGTGATCTCCTTGCCCGCGGGGTCGAGCGTTCGCACCTGCAGATCGGCAGCCTGGTTCGCCGCGCCCGTTTTGGGAGGCGTGTACGCGAACGCGTAGTTCCCCTGGGCATCGGTCTTCACCTCGCCCAGCCGGGTGTCCTGCCCGGCGAAGCCCAGCGCATACAAGCGCACCGTCACGCCCGCTGCCGAAAGACCGTGGTCGAACACCAGGTTGCCCTTGAGCGAGTTCGGCCCGCCCTGGCCGCCCCCGCCCTCTTTATCGATTACAAACTTGGCGGTAGCGGCCCCTTCGGCTGGTATGTTCACGAACTGCGACGACGGTTTGAATACCTCGGTGGGGATGACGGTGAGTTGGTACAGGCCGTGCGGCGCTCTTTGGAGGCCGCCCACATCGATCTCTTTCGATGCGTCGGCGCCCTTGACATGCACCGGCTCTCCCGCCTGCTGCGGCTGGAACTCCAGGTCCACGGTCCCACCCAGCGGCGCCCCTTGTGGGTTCAGCACTGCGATGCGAATGCAGATATCCGGATTGTTATCGGCCATGTTCCCCCTCTTTGACGTTGTGGGGCCGGCCCTTCCGGGCCAAGTTTCCGGGCCGGCGTGTCACTTGTACACGGCCGGAGTCCGGTATCCGAATTCGAGACCGAACAGGACGCCCGTCGAATGGAACGATCCGGTCGGCGAATCCGCCGTTGCCGTGCCCTGCACCGATCCCGACTCATTGAAAATCCACGCCCCCACCGCGATTGAATTCGATTGGGCTTGGCTGCCATAGCCCAAGTAGCTGTACGTTCCGACCACCCCCGCGGTGTAGCGCCAAGCAGAAGCTGACTGGTTGAAAGGCGCCAGGGGTGACCCGGTTTCGTAAGAAACGTTCCCTTCCGCCAGCAGACTGAACTGATCGCCAAACGCCACCTGAACGCCGACTGTTCCCCCGGCCGTGATCAGGTTCGAAAGATTTGGTCCCCGCGTGAGCTGGCCTTCTCCCACGTAACTGAACGTGGGGTTGAATACGATGGCGCTGAGCGACGGAGCGTACGGGTTTTCAGGTGGCTTGCTCAGGTCAATACTCTTTGGGTCTTCCGGGTCCTTTTTTTCCAGCGCCGTAACACCGATGGCCGAAAATGTTGGAGCGGTGTTCTTATCCGAGCTGATGTATGTCGGCCCCGCTTGCACATACAGCCCAAACCCCGGCCGAAGGTCTTCAAGTCCGAGCTTCTCGAGAAAACTCAAGGCTTTCGGCAGATCTGCGCCGCGCCACCCGTAATGCCCCGTGACGAGGCCCGTTAAAGCGCCGCTGGCACCGGAAACGCCGCCCGTATAGTTTCCTCCGGCGACAACTCCCAGGTCGAAGCCGGTATCGCGAATGGCCTGTCGTATTCCCAGTTGACCCGCCTGCAGGCCGTAGATGCTCCCCCTGGGTCGACCAAGACCGGACGTTCCGGCCAAAACCCCGGTCCCTCCCAACTCCAAATCCAAGGCTCCCTCAGGCAGTCTTCCAGTGCCCTGGGTGATGGACGAATACCAGAAATTGGCCGGGTCCAACCGGAGATATGGCCTCGAAAGTATGTATGTCCCGGGACTCCCCTCGGGCGCGATAGCAATCGTATGCTGGTTCTTCTGATCGTCGTCGTCGCCTTCGGTGCCGTTCGGATCTCTTGTCTTCACCGGGTTTCCATTGACGTACGCATATAAGTTTGCGCCATCGACTGTTCCGGCCGGATCGCAGCTCGTCCATCGCCCCAGCCAGTTCGCGCAATAGCGCGCCCCGTGATAGGTGAGACCCGTCTCCTCATCGCGCTCCTTGGCGGTGTACCGGTAGCGCTTCAAACTCACTTCGGCCAGTGAGCGCCCGGCCTGGTACGAGGTGCTGCCATAGGGGCAGTATTCTTCATAGGTGATGATGGCGCCGGCCGGGTCAAGCTCCAGGCATGCCGTGCCGAGCTGGTTGCCGAACTGAAAACGGATCGCGCTCGCGCCCCCTTTGGGCGTCTCCACCAGCGCGATGCGCTGCGTCTCATCCATGACTTGGAGAGTCTGGCGCTCGAGCGTGGTGTTCCCTGCGCCATTGTACTCGCGGTACACCTCGAACGAACCCAGGTAAAAGCGCTCCTTGGTCTTCACCCCTTGGGCCGATTCCGTGGTCTTGCGCACGCGCTCGCCCGCGGAGTTGTACACATAATAGGTCCGCTCACCCTGGTGCAGCTGGCCATCGCCATCCTGCGGGTTCACCGCTTGCCGCCGCGTCATCTGCAACTGGTCTTTGAAGTCCCATTGCATCGCTTGCAACTGCGGCATGCCGGTCATGTTGCCGTGCGCATCGTAGGTATACGGCTCGTTCCAGATAACGCTGCCGCTCACGCTGCTGCTGGTCAGACGGTTGCTGACCTTGCCCAGTTCCAGCAGGCTGGCCGCGTTGTATTGGTAACGCCGGGCCCAACCCGGATTGACGGGATTGCTGCCACTGTGGGTCAGCTTCTGGAGATTGCCCGCCTCGTCGTACTGATATTGCTCGCTGTAAGTTCCCATCGCCCGACCGTCGCCTGGATGAACCAGGTGGATGCGCGGAACGTCGTTGTAGCTCGAGGGCCACGGTGGTGAGGGCTTGCCGCCGTTCAACCCGAGCTGTTCGCGTCCGCTCGCCAGCGCCAGCCGGTAAATGGCGTCGTAAGTGAAGTCGCTGCTTGGCTCCACAACCTGGTTGCTGAAGTAAATCGTCTGCTGGGCGCCGTCGGAGATGTGCGTAATATTGCCGACCGGATCGTACGTGTAGGTGAGGTTCTGCGCCGGCTGCTGCGCCTGCGGAAAGCCCGCGCGTGTCGTGGTCAGGTTCGCCAGCCGGAAAGTGAGCCGGTCGTAGGCGTAGGTCGTGGAGGCAAATGGCGCGCCCGTGTCGCCGTACGCGATCAGCTCACGCTGCCCCTTGGCGTTGTAATCGACGTTGCCCACTAACGAAGTGACCGCCCCCGCCCCCAGCAGGTTTACGTTAATCGATTCCAGCAGCCCAGCTTCGTTATAAGTAGGCCGCGTCACGCTCCCATCCGGCGATCTCACTGCGATCACCCGGTTCAGAGCGTCGTACTGCGCGGTGTTCACAAAAATGTCCGGCAACAGTGCGGGCGCAGGCTTCGACCAGTCCGTCAGCCCCTTGTAATCCGCGACAAACTGCCGGCTGCTGCCCAGCGGGTTGCCTTTGAAATCGTAGGCCACGGCCCTGGCGCTTACCGGATCGGTCACCAGGTTGCGCACCACGCTGGCTGTATCGAAAAACTGAAAGACGCGCGTGCGCAGACTGAGCGCCTGGTCGTTGGGCTGGCCTTCTCCATAATCGGTTTTTTCGAACAGGACCTCGCCGGCGGTGGTGCGCGGATCGGAGTTCCCCGCGTCCGTGCCGAGAACGAACAGATTGAGAGGCCTCCGCAGGGCGTCGTATTCGGTGCGCAAATTGTGGCCGCGGCTGTCCCAGGCGCGGATGGGCTTGCCGGCTGCGTCGTTCAGCATCCATCTCTCGCCCGCCTCCATGCTGGCTTGATGCAGGCGCTGGCTCAGCATGTCGTAGTCGACGGTGAGGATGATCCGGCTGAGCGCATCGATAACGGCGCGCCGGTTGTTCTGAATGTCCAGCTCCACGTGGGTGGGATACTTGCCGGCCGCAGCATTGTCGGCGATGGTCAGGAAGGTCCGGCCGAGCGTATCGAAATAGGCGATGGTGGGCGTATTGGCGTGCGCTGCGGACTTGGCGGCGGCATCCTGTTCGTGCGGTCCCAGTCCGCCTTCCGCGCGCGCCACTCTCCATGTCGGCGAGTAATCCCCGTTCGGCAGGCGCTGGAAGAAATCGCCGACGTCGGGATCGGCGGTGGGATCGTCCTGCGTCACCGTGTCGTTGACATCCCAGCTCGCCTTGCCCCACCCGTCGAACACGACCTTTTCGTAGCTGTGATTGGGCTGGATGGTGGCCACTACGCGTTGGACGGGATCGTAACAGATGATGGGACTTACACCGACGATTTTGGGGAATTCATATTGGTGCCCATTCGGAAGCCGGCTGAAGAACGGCTCGTACTGACGCACCGGCCGCCCCTTGTTGTTGAAGATGGTCCAACCGCTGCCCACCCAGCGCGGATTAACCATGGGCCCGTTGTCGACCACGGGACCCGGCTCGGCCTGTACCTTGCTCTGGATCTCGCGGCCAAACCCGTCGGAGTAGCTGAAAGTGATCCGGATCTTGCTCTGCTGGGCCGGCGCAAGATCGGAGACATGTGTCTCGCGCGCCAGCGTCGCCCCGAATGCGGGCAACCATTTGGTGGGATCGTTGGGTGCGGCCGTGCGCGTGCGGAAGAATCGATTCACATCGTAAACGACGCGCGTGGTAGCGTTGCCCAAAAGCGGCGCCGCCAGGCCATGCGGGTCGGCGGCATCGTAAAACGCGTCGATGTCCGCCTGCGCCAGATCGGCGGAGAACCCGGTCAACAGGTCGCCCAGGTTTTCGTTCTGTTTGCCCATCATGGCGGTCGCAACCACCTGCCCCAAAGCGTCGAAGCTCACCGCCGTTTGATTACCGTTGGGATCCGTCTTGAGCGCCGGCGCGAGAACCCGGTAATCGTTCACTGCTGCTATGGTGTTGTTCTTGGCGTCTGTGGTCTGGACGGGCAGCAGATTGTGCGGCGCATCGTAATCCACCGTAGTTGAATTCCCGAAGGCGTCCTCAAAACGGCGCGGCAAGAAGAAGTTTGCGCGCGCCTGGTTCAGTTCCTGTGGCGACACTGGCGGAGTGGGCAAGTAGAACGATCGCCCGGAAGGGATCCAGAAACGGCCGCCGCCATCCAGATCGGCGTAGCCGCCGCCATCGCCCGCGGTGCTACCCAGAACGCCCGCCGGAGCCGGCAGCACCGCCGCGCCGCCACGCTGATACACCTTCGCGATCAAGCCGGGCGTGAACGCCAGCCGGAAGCCCGATCCGCCCAGCGCCAGTGATTGCAATTGGCCGAGTGGGAGCAGTGCCCGCGCATCGCCCACCGCCGCGCCCAGGTCGTTGGGGCGGTAATAAGTGCGCGTGCACCCGATCATCCGGCGATACGGTTCGCCCGCATTCAGGCCCGCCGGCTTCACATCCTCGAAAGGAATATCGTGCGCGCCGTCGGAGGCAGCCTGAACCGCGGCTTCGAATTCGGCGAAGCGGAACAGGTTGGTGATGTCTGGCTGGTTGGCCGCCGGCTCTATCTGCAGAAGCTCATAGGTCGTGCTTTGCGCCGGCATTGGCGCGCGGTACACATCGTCGATCAGCACGGCGTTGGTAAACGTGTTGTCCGTATAGGTGGCCAGCAAGGTGGTCTGTTTGAGCTGATCGGCTGCGCTCAGGCTCGGATCGAGATACCTGCGGCCATAGCCGATCGAGGCCGATTGGAGCACATTGCCGAACGGGTCCGCGGACAATACCACGGTGTGCATCACGCGGGGATCGGCCGCAGTCCTCGCCGGCGGCCCCGCATTGGGGTCCGTGAGCGTTTTGCCCGCCACTTTGTAGAGCTTGCGCTCGTATTGGAAGTCGAGGCTTTCTCGGGGATGCGAGAAAAACGCGCCAAACGCATTTGGCTTGCGCGGCTGGAGCATCTCGATCGTGTAGTTGCGCTCGGAAACCTTGTAGGGTCGGTCTGCGGCGCGGGTGTTGTCCAGCGCGTACACCTCCTGCCGTAGCAGCGAGCCGCGCAGCGCCCGGCAGGCTTCGCGCATTTCTTCGCCGCTGAGGTCGTAGGCGAGGCGGCTGCCATCCGATAGAAGAATGGTGGACGGCAGAATGGTGTCGTCCAGAAGCATGGCGTCCAGCTGCGCCGCGTTCAGGCCCGCGATACCCGAAGCCTGGTCGCCTTCCGAGTAATATTCCTGCTCCAGGTGTTTGGATATGCGCGTCTCTCCGAAGAACGCGCCCGTATGAAACCAGGTCTTGGTCAGCACCGGAGCCACGTGGGAGGCGGTGGCGAGGTTCACCGGCTGCGGAAAATCGCCCGTGGCGGTGAGCGTGGCGAACTCGAGCGTGTCCGTTTGGTCTACGCGCCCGAAGCCTCGAAACTCGCGCTCCACGCCATCGAAGTAGCCGTGATGATACGAGTAGCGCGAGACAAACAGGTTGCGGCTCACGTAGTCGTAGGTTTCCAGTTGTTCAACCACCTGCACCGGGAACGGCAGCCGCGTCACCCAGGGCGTGCCCGCGAGTTTGTCCGCCATGTAGAACTTCGTGGAAGGCGCATAGCGCACCACGGTCTCTGTGCCCAGGTTGTTACGCACGTGTGTCAGCAGGTGGGGCTTCTTGCCGCCCATGAGGTCGATGTAGCGCATCGGCCTGCGGCTGTTTCCAGCCAGTGGCGACGACCAAACCAGGCAGGCCGTGCCGTTTCCAAGCAGGTCGATGGCGGTGGCCGAAGAGACCCGCTCGATCGCCGGAAAATGGCTCAGTGAGCGCCGCGTGCCATATCCGTTCCCTGACTGATTGAAGTACAGGTCGACGCCGTCGGCTGCGAAGTAAATGATGTCCGCGGTGCCGGAGCCATCGATATCGGCGAGCCACACGCGGCGCCCGTCGAACAGATCGGGCCGCTCAAAGCGCGGCGACTGGTCCATGGTGACCTTCGCCCCGAATCTGGCGTAGCCCAAATTCGGCCAGTAGCAGACCTCGCCGTTGCGCACGCGCACCAAGTCGGTCAAGCCGTCGCCTGACATGTCTGCCAGAAAGATGGAATCGGTACCATCGGAGAAAACCAGCTTCGGCCCCTTCTCCTCATCCAGTGATTGAGTGACGCGCTGCTCGGCGCCGAAGCCTTCCGCGCCCAGCCCTTCGTGCCAGGTGAAGACATGGTCTTCGCTGACGAGCACATCTGTCAGCCCATCCCCTGTGAGGTCGATGAAGCGCAGGTTGGGGTCGCTCCAGTCGAGCCCCGGAAGGAATGCGAACGGCTGGAAGGGCCTCCAGGCCGCGTGCTCCGTGCGTTCGTAAAAACCCGGTGTCGGGCCGGAAAAATTCACCAGGTCGAGCCGCCCATCGCCCGTGAGATCGAGCAAGTGTTGCGGGCCGGCGGTCAGCGCCACTAGGGAGGGCTGGCGCTTCACCACCTCCACCGGAGCGAATTGGGGCAGCGTGACATCGGCGCCGCTAATGGTTTGCTGGTTGAATGGACTGAGGTTCGCTTTGTAAAACCAGCTCGCGCCCTGTTCCGTGAGAATTCCCGGCACGCCCTCGCCGTCGAGATCGACCCAGCGGTACTTGGAGCCATCCAGCCCGTACGGCAGGTTCTCCAGGCTTTGGCGGTCCACTTCCCGGACTGTCTCATCCACAACCGCTTGCGAGTATTCGAACTCCGCCGGCGGCAGGCCGTTGGCGATGTATCCGCCCGCGCCATCCCGGCGGTAACCATTGCGCGTGATGGAGCGTACGAAGGAATAGAAAGGTACGACGGGGTCGGCCGTCGGCGCCGCGTATTCCAGATCGGTAGAGCGCACCAGACAGTCGAGCCCAACGGCGGCCTCTTTCTCGAAGTGATGGAACATCAGCACGCGTTGGCACAGCCTGTAGGTGCGAACATCGAAGGTGGAACGGTATGTGGAGAAGGGATCGAGACGGCAAGGCCACTTCGCCACTTCTCGTGGCGTGGGATTCTTGAGGTCGTGCTCGCCATAATCGAAGACCACCTGGAAACACCAGTCGGCCGGCAGGTCCACGGGTCGGGGCTGCGTCAGGTCCGGAAAATATGGCGTCCGGTTGCCGTAGAAGATGTGCTTCAGGTAACGCTGCGCCGAGCGCGATGTATCCGAGCGATTGCGCTCGTGAGCCTGGGAAATGTCTACGCCCGCCGAATCCTCGGCCTTGTAGCGATAGGAAATGACATTGCCCTTGTCGTCGTAGCTTTCGCAAATCAGCCAGCGGAACACACGGCTGGGAGCGGCGGGGTCGGCCAGGCGGCTTTCCGCGGTCTTGCCGTACCAGGCGGTGATGTTGTCTTTGGAAATGGAACGCCAGAAGGTGTCCTGCGGGTCGGCCGTGTTGATCCATCGCTCGATGCGTGCGAATGCGCCCTCCACGCGCGGCCGGTAGCGGTGAATGGTGTACTGGTTCCCATACAGCATCCGCTCTGGAATCACGTCCCGCGTCCACTTGCCGTGGGCTTCGACCAGGGCGGGGACCAGATCCTCGGCGCCGGACACAAGAAAAATATCTGAGAAAATATCTGATTCGATCGCGTCTTTAACCGCGTTCGCATACTGCGGCAATCCCTTGTCCGTCTTGCGAGTGATGGAGTTGACCGATAGGGACCAGCCGAAACCGAACGGCCCATTGCCACTTCCGGAATCGTACGTCAGGGAAAGTTGCGGCCCGAATCCCGCCCGTCCGGGACTGGTATAAACCGGAACCGTCATCGATCCGGTGCCGTTCGCCGGATTGACCCCGAATTTTTCGCCAATCCCCCGAATCGCCCCGCCGCCTTTTGGAAGTGTCAACTGGGGCGCTTGCACGCGCTCCCCCGTGTCGCGATCCTGGCTCGATTGGGGCCCGTTACGAATTTGCTCCGTCACGTTTCCTCCGGAGTCTTAATGAGCAGCGTCTGTCGCGAGCTGCCGTTGCCTGGACCTGCACACGCTGGATCAAGATGTTAATTAGAATGCCGATGCCTGCGATAACGACACGCGATAAGAAACCTGAGATGCTTTGCGCCTTGTGCCAAGCATCCTTCTTTTTTGCCGCTCGCTAGCGCCACGATCTTGGTGCCAATTTCACCG
>Ga0306920_100006816_pt1 | contig 14968 bp, 10 predicted proteins | sample flu12Cox44000170_FD_204666 | JGI IMG/M metagenome (GOLD analysis project Ga0306920, IMG submission 204666) | Lab enrichment of tropical soil microbial communities from Luquillo Experimental Forest, Puerto Rico - flux4day.12C.oxic.44.000.170 (v2)... | ecosystem: Environmental > Terrestrial >... | reverse complement strand
GGTGCGGATAGCGCGCGAGCGCAATGAACAGCAGCTCGGCGAGCAGGATGTACCCGACAGCGGCAGGCCGCAGGCGGCGCGCGTCCCGTTCGGCCAGCGCATGCCCGGCGGCCAACCCCAGGGCGATCAGCCAGGCCCCGGTCGCCTGCGCCATCATCGGGGTCAGGTGCCAGGGCCACAGCGGCGCCGTCGGCCCAGGTGCCGCGAACAGCGCTAGGCCCAGGCCGAGCAGGACGGCGGCCTGCACGGCCAGCACCACGTAGAGCCAGGCGGGCAGGCCGGCCGACCGGGGCGGGTCCGCTCCCGGGGTACGCGCCTGCACGGCCAGCAGGATGAGCATCAGCGCCGGAACGGCTATGTAGATCGCGATCCAGGCCACGGTCACGATCTGCGTTCCGGCCGGGAACCGGGCACCGAGATGGAACTGGCCGAGGTGGGTCAGGGTGACCGTCAGCGTGAGAACGGTAAACACGAGCACGGCGGGCACGGCGATGCGTGCGTTGGCCCACAGGGCCTGCCGCCCGGCCAGCGCCTCGATCGCCACGGCGGCCCAGTAGGCGGCGCCAAGGAACGCCGCGGCCAGCGGGTTAGCGATCGTGAAGGCAAAGAAATGGCTGGTTTGCCCGGTGAACACGAACAGCTGGATCCCGGCCAGCAGAACCAGCACCGCCGCGGTGAACAGGAGCCGGCGCATTCCGGGTGCCAGCGGCCTGAAGGTAGCCGCCAGGCGGGACTCCACGGGAGCATCCGGGTCCGGAACCGCTCGCAGCTCCTCCGGTTCGGCACACTGAACAGCGTTGTCATCCACCGGCGTCACCTCAATGCGGTTTCTGGCACCGCGGTATTTTCCAGGTAGCGGTGCACGAGCGGGATGGTGATCGCGCCTTCGCCGACGGCGGAGGCCACGCGCTTGACCGCGCCCCGGCGCACGTCACCGGCGGCGAACACCCCAGACAGGCTCGTCTCGAGCAGCAGCGGCGGGCGGCCGGCGGGCCAGCGGGCGCCCGGGTCGTCGGCCACGTCCTGACCGGTGAGAATGAAACCCCATGGGTCCCGCGCGAGGTCCTCGCCGAGCCATCCGGTCCGCGGCTCGGAGCCGATCAGGACGAACAACCCATCGGCCGGAACGGTTCGCCGCGCCCGGGTCGTTATGTCCTCGAGCACGAGCGACTCCAAGTGATCGGCGCCGGTGCCGCCGGTCACCTGGACCTCATAGCTGACCTCCACGTTCGGTGCCGCGTCGATCTCGCGGACGAGGTAGTCGGACATGCTGTCGGCCAGCGAGGCCGCGCGGACCAGGAGAGTGACCTGCTCGGCCCACCTGGCCAGGTGCAGGGCGGCCTGCCCGGCCGAGTTGCCGGCGCCGACGACGAAGACGTTCTGCCCCCGCATCGCCGGTGCCTCGCTGGCCCCGGCGCCGTAGAAGACCCCGCGGCCCTGCAGGTCCTCCAGCGCAGGCACGCCGAGCCGCCGGTAGGCCGCGCCGGTAGTTATCACCACGGTCCGGGAGGTGAGCGTGCCGCCGTCGGACAGGTGCAGCCGGTAGCGGCCGTCCTCGCGGGACAGGCCGACGGGCTGGCGCATGAACACGAACGTGGCGCCGAAGAACCAGGCCTGCATGTAGGCCTCGAACGCGAGCCTGGCCCCGCCGATGCCCTGCGCGAACCCGGGGTAGTTGCGGATCATCGAGCTTGCTCCGGCCTGGCCGCCGATGGCCTCACGCTCGACGACCACGGTCCGCAGGCCCTCGGAGGAGGCGTAGACCGCAGCGGCGAGGCCCGCCGGGCCCGCGCCAACGACGGCGACATCGAAAACTTCACCGTCGGGGATCGGTGTCATCAGCCCGAACGCGTCGGCGATCTGCAGGTTCGACGGGTTGGCCAGTACCGTTCGCCGCCCGCCGAAGCGGAGCACGACCACCGGCCGTTCGGCCGACGCCGCATCGAGTCGTTTGAGCATCTGCCGGCCTTGTCCGGAGTCGGCATCGTAGAAGCCGATTGGGATCCCGTTGCGGGAGAACGTGTCCCGCAGTTCCTGGGACCGGGCCGACCAGTGCTCGCCGATCACCTGCACCGGCTCGAAGCTGCCTCCGTGCTGGCGGCTCCACTCGCCCAAAAACCGCGTGATCGACTCGTGGAACTCCTCGTCCGGGCTCTGCACCGGGCGCGTGACCCAGTGGTCGATCTTGCCCATGGTGACGGCGTCGAACACCGGCCGCGCGGTGTCCCACTCGCCCCAGCGGACTGCCGCCACCCGGGTCACCGTCCGGTCGATGACGCGGACTCGGGCCAGTATCTCGATGCCGTCCGGATCGGTCTCACCGACCGCGCCGATGACCAGCGCGACCGGCGTGCCCGCCGCCACCAGTTCCTTGACCACTGGTCCCAGCACGGCCGGGTCGCCACAGACCACCACCTGGTAGTCCACGCCATAACGCCCCGACAGCTCCTCGCTCAGAACGTTCCGGACGTCGGCATCACTGCCGACAACCACGATCGCCGGCCGCTCGCCGCCGGTCGCGCGGGGCGCCTGGTCCTGGCCCATCAGCGCCGCTGCCTCGTCCGGTGGCACTACCCAGGGCCCGTCGTCCGTCATCGTGTCTCCTTGCTTGTTCCGGCCGCTGGTCCCACACCCGCGCCGGACATGACGGGCTGATGATCGACGGGGGGCCTGTCGCAGCAGCCGCTGACATGTGCGGCCGCAGGCCCGGCTGGTCTGCTTCCGTGGCCGCGGGATGGCACCGTCACGTCCGATGTCTCAGGACCGGTGTCCGGATGCTTAACGACCAACCACAGTGGGATTGCTGTGCACGCCGTGAAGAAAGGTGCGGCCAACAGCATGTTCAACCAGAGCCAGGACATCGTGCCTCTCCCTTATGTGTGTTCGCGCCCACCGTGAACGGCCCGGGATGCGTGTTGATCTCACGTTTTCCCGGCCCTCATATATGCCTGCGGCCGCCCACGCCTTGGTGCCAGCAGCGGGGCTGGTCACCATCTCTGCGTGGCGGGGCCGGGCCGGGTCTCTGTTCCGGGGTAGCGCGAAGGTCATGGCCAACGGAATCAAGAATCTGTGGCACATCCCAGCCGGAGAGCTGGAATCTTCGCGGTACGGCTGGCCGGTAAGCGTGCGGTCCGGCGGCTAGCGGCGGGTCTTCCGGGTGGCCAGCAGCAGCGCTACCGGCTAGCAATACCGGCAAGACTCCGGGTGGCCGTCTTTCGCGGGCCGGAAGCGGCAGGCAGCCTCGAATCCATGAGAATCGACATCCACAGCCACCTAATGAGTGTCGCGTTCCTCGAGTACCTGCAAGGCCGCGACAGCCTTCCCACCGCGGTACGCGACGCAGACGGCTACATCGTCCGCTGCGCACCGCAGCTCACCCTGCACTACCGGCCACCGATCCTCAACGTCCAGGCCAAGCTGCGGGACATGGACGCGGCCGGGATCGACCTGGCGGTGCTCAGCCCCGCCCTGCCCAGCCCGGCGGTGCTCGGCGGCAGCCAGGCCGACCGCTGGGCGGCCCGGATCAACGACGAGCTGGCCGTCATCGCCGCCGCCCACCCCGGCCGGTTCGCCGGCTGGGCCAGCCTCGGGTTCGGCGGGCCGGCACGGACCATCGCCGAGGTCGACCGTTGTCTGGACGAGCTCGGCCTGGCCGGCTTCCAGATCTGGTCCAACATCAACGGCCGGCCCCTGGACGACCCCGACGTACTGCCTGTCCTGGAACATATCGTGGACCGGGGCGCCGCCATCCACCTGCACCCCACCCTGCCCGCGACTCAGCAGGCGATGAGCCCCGCCATCATGCTCGGCTTCGCGTTCCCGGTCGACACCAGCCTGGCCGTGCTGCGCCTGATCGGCGCCGGACTGTTCGACCGCAACCCGGTGATCATCGCCGCGCACCTCGGCGGCGTGCTGCCCTGGCTGAGGGAGCGCCTCGGCGTCTACGGCCAGGCCAGCCCGCCATTCCCCAGCCAACCGGACATGGCCCGGCCGGTGAGCGAGTACCTAGACCAGCTCTACGTCGACGCGGTCAGCTACGGGTCCGCGCCGCTGGAATACGGCTACACCCAACTCGGCGCCGACCGCCTGCTATTCGGTTCCGACCACCCGTTCGCCGCGCCCAGCCTCCCTGGCCAGCTCATCGACCGGTTGCCCTGCACTCCGGCCGAACGCGAGCAGATCCTGGCCGGCAACGCTCAGCGCCTGCTGCGGCTCCCCGTCCCTGCCGGTTACTAGTGTGTCGCGCCTCCCCATCCTCAGTGTCGGCCGTGGGATTGATGCGGCGGTTCATCCCTGCGGTGGACGCGGGTATGCGAGCGGGAGCGTCTTCTGCGGCCTGGGGTGGAGCCCGGAATCGACCCCGTGGCCCGATGCGGTTTCCAGCCGCGCCCGGGCATCCTGATCCCAGTCATCGCCGAGGGAGGTGAAGCCGATGTCGGGGGTTGAGCGGGACGGGGGCGGTCCGGCCGCTGTCGGTGGCCCCGGGCAGGCGGCCGTTGGCTGGAAGGCGGCGAACCCCGTGCCTCTAGGGCAGCGGGAAGCGGTGGTGACCGGCCCGGCGGCGCGGTTGGCTGCGGGGCCGCCGCGAACCGGGATGACAGCGGGCCGGCGGCCGGAGTTTGATGTGATGCGGGCGTTCGTGGTGGCGGGGCTCGTGGTCTTCCACTCGGCCGTGGTGTTCGCCTCGGGTGTTTCCTGGTTTGTGAAGGCGCCCCATCCCAGCCTCGGCTTCACCGTGTTCTTGGTGTGGGGGTCGCTATGGGGGATGCCGCTGCTGTTTGTGGTCTCGGGCATGGCGGCCCGGTATGCGATGCGGACCCGGTCAGTAGCGGCGTTCGCCCGGGAACGGCTGGCTCGGCTACTGGTCCCGTTCGTGGTCGGGCTGGCGGTGCTGGTCCCGCCGATGTTCTATCTCGGGTGGCTCGCCCAGCCGGAGTTCCGCGAGCCCTACTGGCGGTTTTGGCTCAGCTTCATGAACGTGCCCGCGCTTGCCCGGGGGCTGCTGCCGCGCGGGTGGTGGATGTCGGGCGGCATGAGCTTCGATCCCGCGCACTTGTGGTTCCTGTACGTCCTGGTGGTCTTCTCGATCGTGCTGCTGCCGCTGTTCGCCTGGCTGCAGCGCCCACAGGGGACCTCGGCGGCCCGCTGGCTGGCCGGATTCGCCGAACGGCACGGGTTCGCCGTCGTGTGTGCGGCTGCGGTCCCGCTGATGGCCACCGAGGCGGTGTTGAGGCCTGACGTCAACACCGGAGGCTGGCAGCGCCTGGCCTATCTGTTCCCCTTCCTGTACGGCTTTGTGATCGCCTCCCAGCCGAAACTGGAGGCTGTGCTGCGGCGGTTGCGCTGGCAGGCGCTGGCAGTTGGCTGCGCAGCAACCGGGGCATTGGGAGCCTGGGCGGTTGGCTTGAGCGGGTCGGGGGCCCCGCTCGGGGCCGGCGTTCCTCCCGGCTGGGGTGCGCTCCAGGGCCTGGCTGGCTGGATGTGGGTCGTGGCGATCATGGGGTTCGGGGGGGCAGTGGCCGCCCGGCACCAACCAGGCGCGGGAGCCGCCCGCAGCGTGACGGCTCCGCCCGGCGGTCGGCTGCGCCGCGCGGCCCGGTACAGCAACGAAGCCGTGCTGCCGTTCTACGTGCTGCACGAGCCGGTCATCGTGGCGGCTGCCTGGCTCATCGTCCGCTGGCACGCGCCGAGCCTTGCCCAGTACACGGCATTGGTCGTGCTGTCGTTCGCCGCCACCCTCGGTCTGTACGAGGCCCTGGTTAGACGGTTCCGTCTCACCCGGGTCCTGTTCGGCCTCAAACCGCGCCTGAACCCGCGCTCAGCGAAGACTCCCGTGCCTGACGGAGGGCCGCGACCGCCAGCCGCGCGGCCGCGACCTCAGCGCACGCCGCGGATGGAGGAACCCATAACTGCCAGCAACGGCGTGGTCAGGCACGCTGAGATCGAGGCGGGCAGCAGCCGCGTTCGAAGCCACACCAGCCCATAAATGGCCTGTGGCGGTCCGGCCGCATAAGCGATCTCGGGACCGGATGCCTGAGGGAAGCGCGCGGCGCGGTCTGTCCTGGTTATGGGACGCGCGGATATACTTTGCGGCTAACGCGTCTTCCGTCCCCTGCCTTCCTTTGGGCGGGCAGTGAGGCCGTTCCCAGAGGCTGACCCATGAGCAAGCCGGTCATCTTGGCGGTCGACGATGATCCAGTGGTCGCTGCGGCGGTCGCCCGTGACCTGGATGGTCGCTACGGCACCAGCTACCAGATTGTGCGCGCCACTTCGGGGCCTGAGGCGTTGTCGGTGCTGGCCAGGGTGGCCCTGCGTGACCAGCCGGTGGCGTTGATCGTTGCTGACCAGCGGATGCCGCAGATGACGGGCATCGAAATGCTCAGGCAGGCGCGCGCCCATGCGCCGGGCGCGAAATACCTGCTGCTCACGGCGTACGCTGACACGGACGTCGCGATCAAGGCGATCAACGACATCGGCTTGGACTACTACCTGCTCAAGCCGTGGGATCCTCCCGAGGAGAGGCTGTACCCGGTCGTCGATGACCTGCTTGACGACTGGCGGCGGGCCAACCCGGACCATACCTCCGATGTGCGGGTGGTCGGGCACCGGTGGTCCGATCGCAGCCACGACGTCAAGATGTTCCTGGCCCGTAACCACGTGCCTTACCGGTGGTATGACATCGAGCGCGACGCCGAGGGCCGCCGGTTGCACGACCTCGCCCACGCCTCCCCGGCCGATTTGCCGCTCGTGCTGGTCCCCGACGGCGAGACGCTCCGCTCGCCGTCGACCCTTGATCTCGCTGGCGCGCTGGGGTTGCGTACCAGCGCCCGGCAGCCGTTGTATGACGTGTGCATTGTGGGCGCCGGCCCGGCTGGCCTGGCCGCCGCGGTGTACGGGGCGTCGGAGGGGCTGAGCACCGTGGTGGTGGAGCGTGAGGCGCCTGGGGGGCAGGCAGGTCAGAGCGCGGCGATTGAGAACTATCTCGGGTTCCCGAAGGGGCTGACGGGCGCTGATCTCGCTCACCGGGCCATCGCTCAGGTTTCCCGTTTTGGTGCTGAGATGGTTCTCGCGCGCGACGTGGCCGGTTTCGAAGCCCGTGAGCCGGTACGGGCCGTGCTGTTCGCCGGGTCGGGGGAGATCGAGGCACGCGCGCTGGTCGTGGCGACCGGGGTGTCCTACCGGTGCCTGGACGCGCCGGGGCTTCGCGAGCTCACCGGCCGGGGTGTCTATTACGGCGTGAACGCGAGCGAGGCGAGCCAGGCTCAGGGCGACGACGTCTATGTCGTGGGTGCCGCCAACTCGGCGGGCCAGGCCGCACTCAATCTGTCCCGCTACGCCAGGCGCGTGGTGCTGGTAGCCCGGGCTGCGACGCTTGCGGGGACGATGTCGCAGTATCTCGCCGAGAGAATCATGTCCGCGCCCAACATCGAGGTGCGGTATCGCACCGAGGTGGTAGCGGGGAGCGGCGATGGCCACCTCGAGAAGATCACGCTCGCCAGCACGGGCTCCGGCGTTACGGAGGAGGTGTCGGCCAGCTGGCTGTTCATCTTTATTGGCGCCTTGCCCCATACCGATTGGCTGGGCCCCGACGTTGTCCGCGACGGCAACGGATTCGTCGTCACGGGCCAGGACCTCCTGAATACCGCCTACGCCGGGCACTGGCCGCTGCCTCGTGCGCCGTTCGGCCTCGAGACAAGCGTGCCGGGGGTGTTCGCCGCTGGCGATGTCCGGCTTGGCTCGGTGAAGCGGGTAGCGTCGGCCGTCGGTGACGGCGCGATGTCGATCTTCCTGGTGCACCGTTACCTGGCCACGATCTGATGCGCGCCGACGAGCTTCGCCCGCTCAGCCTGTTCGACGGGCTGACCGACGACCAGCTGGCGGAACTGGCCGGGGGCGGTACCGAGGTTCGTATCGAGCCCGGCGTCGAGCTGTTTCACGAGGGCGAGCGCGCGGACTATTGGTGGGTGCTCGTTGACGGTGCCGTGGACCTGGTGCACCACATCGGCCGCGAGGACACTGTGGTCGGGAAGATGGACGTGCCCGGCCGCTGGGCCGGCGGGTTCCGCGCCTGGGACGAACACGGCGTCTACCTCGCGACCGGCCGGGGAGCGGCTGACGGGCGGGTGCTCCGGGTGCCGGCGGACGTACTGCGCGACCGGCTCAATGCCTGGTTCCCCTTCGGCAAGCATCTCATCCAGGGCCTGTACCACACCGCGCGCTCCATCGAGTCGACGGCGCGGGAGCGCGCCTCCCTGATCACCCTCGGCACGCTCGCCGCCGGTCTCGCGCACGAGATCAACAACCCGGCAGCCGCCGCCACCCGGGCGGCCGACGCCCTCGAGGCCGCATGCCAGACCCTGCTGTCCTCCCTGGGCCGCCTCGCCCAGGGCAAGATCACGGCCCAGCAATTCACCGCCCTCGACGCGCTGCGCCGGGAACTTGAGCCCCCGGCGGCGGTCCCCGACCCGCTGGCCCTAGCCGACCACCAGGAGGCCCTGTCGTGGTGGCTGACCAGCCACGGGATCGTCGGCAGGGGGATCGCCCCGCCGCTCACCGCAGCCGGAGCCGATCTTGGCTGGTGCGAGCGGGCCGCAGCCGTGCTGCCCGGACCGGCGCTGGAACCGGGGCTGGAGTGGGTCGCGAGCACGTTCGCCACCGCCACGCTGCTCGCAGAGATCAAGGAATCGACCCGGCGCATCACCGAACTCGTCGCCGCCATCAGGTCCTACTCACAGCTGGACCGCGCGGCCATGCAGCTCATCAACGTAACCGATGGCCTGGAGAGCACCCTGGTCATGCTCGGTCACAAGCTCCGTTCCGGTGTCACGGTGGTGCGCGACTACGGCGCCGACGTCCCCCGGATCGAGGCCTACCCCGGCGAGCTCAACCAGGTATGGACCAACCTCATCGACAACGCCATCGACGCGATGGACGGAGCGGGCACGCTCCGGCTGACGACCGGGGCCGAGGGGAACCAAGTCGTCATCGAGGTCGGAGACACCGGCCCGGGAATGCCGCCGCAAGTGGCGGCCCGCGCGTTCGAGCCCTTCTATACCACCAAGGACGTAGGCAAAGGCACCGGTCTCGGCCTCGACATCGCCCGGCGCATCATCACAGAGCGCCACGGAGGCACGATCATCATCGACTCACGGCCCGGCGAAACGATACTGCGCGTCCGCATCCCCGCCCGCCCGGCCGTCCCCTGACCGTGAACGGCAGCTGACCCACTCCGCACGGCCAGACGCCCAGATATGGACAACCCGCGATCGTCGGCGCCGACCCAACCTTCATGCGTCAATCCGGGCACCGGGACGAACCCGCCGGCGCGGCAATGCTCCGCTCATGCGCGTCCTTTCTCTTACTCTTATTACCGTCAGGCCCGGATGCCTAGATCTTCGTGCTGGTCAAGAATGCCTGCAGGCTGCGGAAACGCTTGGCATGCAGCATCGGCAGGTTCCCCGGCAAGTCTCTCCAGAGGAGATGGCCTCGGCGGTAGCCCGTGCGGGGCGCGCCGATCAGCGCAGGTGTCAGTTCCGCAATCGAGGAGGCCTCGCAGCCGACAGGCCTGATACATATCACGATGCATTTCGCAGGCGGGAGATGGGTTCCGGGCCACCGCGACTGCCGCCAAGGCGGTCGACTGCCCGGCCCGGCCGTCGTCGGAACGAGGTCTCAAGACGTGGCGGCGATGACACCGGCGAGGGCCGCCGAAGCCTCATCCTGGCCGATGCCGATGACCCGGCCGAGCACGACCAGGAGCGGAAACTGCGGCAGCGCCGACCGGCCCGGGTCGGCCGCGCCGCGGTCCTCGGCCGAGAGCAGCCGGGTGGCCTTCCAGAACCGCACCACGCGTGCACCGTCGGCGTCGTAAAACCCTCGCTCCGCTTGCCCGCGATGAGTCGGGCGCCACCCAAAGCGCGAACCGTCGGCCAGCTCCAGGTGGCCTTCGCCGCGCTTGGCCGCGGTGAAGGTCCCAGCTACCGTGCCGTCGGCGGCTCGGATGATGACCTGCTTCTTGTGTCTGGTGAACGCCCAGCGCTGCCCGTCGACCTCCGCCACCGCCTCGGCGCCATCGAAGCGAAGCGTCCCGAAGACCTGATCTCCGGCATGCAACTCGATCGCGTGTTTGACGCCCTTCACCCGATGCCACGAGAAGGTGGCATCGGAGATGTCATGCAACCCGGCCACGATGCCAGCGTACGCGCCGGTCAGGCCGCACGGCTCGCCGGGCCGCGGTCCGTCCCGGCGGTGTTTACCCGCCACCCCAGAATCGGGCAAAACGGACCAACCCCAGCCCAGCATAATCGCACGTCAGAGCGCTGACCTGTTGCTTCACCTGGGGTGAGCGATGGGATTCGAACCCACGACATCCAGGACCACAACAATGCTGCCAGGCGGCTGAGGAACATGGAAACCCTTGCTTGCAGGGAATCCTCGTTAACCGATAGGCATCATCACACCCGTTGAGAGCCACCTGAGACCATCTCATCTGCCCCACTTCTGCCCCACTCCCGGCCGCCGCGCAGTCAGCCTGGCGCCGTCCCGAGGAGGACTGGACGCGGGTGAGCGCGTGACCGCCTTGCGCTACGTTCCGTGACCGGCCCTCCTTGAGGCGTAGCACTCGTAGCCGCCGTTCGGCGCGGCCGCTTGCGGCCAGCGAGGCCGTATGCGGCGCGCTCGAACGGCCGATCTGCGCGAGTATCTGATGGCTGTTCTCTTGAAAGCGCCGGACAAGGCGACGTCGATGATGCTTGTGCCGCTGCCGATTCTGCGGGGTGGTCGTCGTGCGGTGGTGACCTGTTCCGGTAGCACTGCCCAGCGTGCGACGGGAGGCCGTCTGCGCGGTAGCGTGGCCGCCTCGGTCACCGGCCAGGGCTCGGGCGCAACACCTGGTCCTTGGCCCATACCGGCGCGTCTGCGACAGCGCGCCCGGCCGGTCCTCCTCGCGGATGTCGCCTTGGGCCGAACGGCCCGGCCATGTGGGACCTCGGGCCGCAGCGCACGCTGGCATTCCGCAACGAGGCTGAAGATGTGAAACAGGCCGCGAATGGCGGAGGTGAACATATATGGCAACCGGGAACGGAGGGGCTAATGGCCGGGACGTGCCGCGTGCGTGGCCCGACGGGGAGTACCCGGCCCTCGGGCCCGCTGCCCGCGAGCATGTCCTGCGGATGCTGAGCCCGGCCGAGTGCATCGGGCTGCTGGAACCTGGCGGCATCGGCCGCGTCGGGTTCGCCTCGGCAGAGGGGATCATGATGCTGCCGGTCAACTTCGCCGTAACGGGGAAGGCCATTGTCTTTCGCACCGGACCGGACACGTTGCTGGCGCTGTATGCCGATGCCCGGGTCAGCTTCGAGGTCGACCGCTTCGATGCGGCGCTGCATGAAGGCTGGAGCGTCCTGGTGCATGGTCACGCGCGCAAGGTCACCGAGGAGCGTGCGGTAAAGCGGCTTGAGGACGTGACGCACCTCAGGCCGTGGGCACCCGGCGCCCGCGACGTGTACGTGCGCATCGTGCCGGTCCGGATCAGCGGGCGCCGCATCCAGCCAAGCTGAGCCGTCGGGCCTGGAGCGGACCTTGGGCGCCTGGTCTGGGACCTTCGCCCATGTGCCGGGGACCACAGCGGGCGTTGACTGGGGTTTCGGACGGCTGGGCCGGTCAGGTCCGAATATCAGGAGGACGCCATGCCAGCCAACACGGGCAGCGCGCCGGATTGGCACCAGCGGCACACAGGCGCGGGGATCTTGAGCCAGCCACTGGCGAACAAGGACGGCGCGTTTACCGATCGCGAGCGTGCGGCCTTGGGACTGCGCGGCCTGCTGCCGTGGCGCTGCTCGACGATCGAGCAGCAGGTCGCCCTGGAACTGGAGCACCTGCGCGCTAAGCCGACCGACCTGGAGAAGTACATCGGCCTGGAGGCGCTGCAGGACCGGAACGAGACGCTGTTCTACCGGCTGTTGCTGGACCACCTGGAAGAGCTCGCGCCGATCGTCTATACCCCGACGGTCGGCGAGGCCTGCCGCCGGTTCAGCCACATCCTGCGCCGGCCGCGCGGGGTGTGGATCACCCCGGACGACGCCGGCCGGATCCCGCAGTTGCTGCGCAACACCGGACGGGAAGGGGTCCGGCTGATCGTGGCCACTGACAATGAGCGGATCCTGGGCCTGGGCGATCAGGGCGCGGGCGGGATGGGCATCCCGGTCGGCAAGCTGGCGCTGTACTGCGCCGGCGCGGGCGTGGACCCGGCACTGACCCTGCCGGTGTCGCTGGACTGCGGCACCGACAACCGGGCCCTGCTCGATGACCCGCTGTACCTGGGCTACCCCCGGCCCCGGCTGCGCGGCCCCGGCTACGACGCGTTCATCGAGGCGTTCGTCGAAGCAGTCAGCCAGGTCTATCCCGGCGTCATCGTGCAATGGGAGGACTTCAAGCAGCACAACGCGATCCGGCTGCTCGACCGTTACCGGCACCGGATTGCCTGCTTCAACGATGACATCCAGGGCACCGCCGCGGTCGTGGCCGGCGGGATCCTGGCCGCCCTGCGGCACCGCGGCGAGTTGCTGTCCAGCCAGCGGCTCGTCTTGCTCGGGGCCGGCGCGGCGGGGATCGGGATCGCCCGGCTGGCCGGGTCGATCATGCGCTCCGAGGGCGCCACGGACCGCGAGATCCGCCGGGCCATCGTCATGCTGGACTCGCGCGGCCTCATCTACCAGGGCCGCGGCCACATGGACCAGGACAAGCGGCCGTTCGCGCTGCCCGCCGGCGAGGCCGCCAGGCTCGGCCCCGGGCACGCCCGGGCCGGCCTGGAGACCGTGGTGCGGCAGTTCGCTCCCACGATCCTGATCGGCACCACCGGCCAGCCCGGCCAATTCACCCAGACCGCGATCCGCGAGATGGCCGCACGCGCACCAGCGCCGATCGTCATGCCGCTGTCCAACCCGACCGCCAACGCCGAGGCCACCCCCGCCGACCTACTGCGCTGGACCGAGGGCAAGGCCCTGGTCGCCACCGGCAGCCCGTTCGAGCCGGTGCGAACCGGCGGGGCGACCCGCCAGGTCGGACAGGCGAACAACATGCTCATCTTCCCCGGCGTCGGGCTGGCCGCCATCGCGTCACGGGTGACCGAGATCACAGATGACATGTTCGCCGTCGCGGCCACCATCCTGGCCAGCCTGGTGACGGCGGATGACGTTGCCCACGGCGTGCTCTACCCGCCGGTAGCGGACCTGCGGCGGGTCTCACGCGCGATCGCCACCGCGGTCGCCACCCAAGCCAGCAAGGACGGCGTGGCCCGCCTGGCTCCCGGTGACGACATCGAGAAGGCCGTAGCCGCGGCGATGTGGTACCCCAGCTACCCGGACCTCCTCGGCCCGTGACACCCGACCTGGCCGCTCCCGGCCCGGGATCAGCCCTCCCGGCCCGGCGTCGGCCACCGCCAGGGCACACGGCACAAGGCCCGGCATTAGGGGGCGCTAGCCTTGCCGGTCGGCCGCCAGGACCCGCGCAGAGCGATCCCGGCCGGCACCGGGCGAGCTTGGCGGCTCCCTCGCGCGGGCATCCTGGATGAGTTCCTCAAGATTGGCGGCAAGCAGGATGGCCCCGTCAATCAGCAGATCACGCTCGGCAGCGGTGATCTCCCCGCGCGCGGCCTGCTCCCGGGAGTCGGCGCACGTACGCTCCAGCGCCGCATCAACTGTGAACACGTTCCTACCTCCTGCCACAGGCATACCAGCCGGGCGGGCAGGTAGCGACAGGGCTTAGTCCCCATCTGGTCGGCCATCAAGGGCACCGCCCAATACGCCGCCGCCGGCCGCCACGGCGGTGCTGCTGACGCCGGGTGATGGGCGGCCGGGCTGACTGGCCCACACCGCCCACGCCAGTTCCGGTCGCGAACAGGCGACGGCTGCCAGCTGTTATCCGTCAGGGCATCTCGGGCTGCGGGACAGGGCGCCACCAGGGGCCGGTGTCTTCGGCGCAGTGCCCTGCGGTGCCGGGGCTGGTGACCGCGTCAGCGACATCGTGCAGCAGGGCGCTGATCGTCGCAGCGGCCACCTGGTTCAGGATCGTCTTGTCGAGCGCGGCCCCGATGCGGCCGAGGGGATGACGGTAGGACCCGGTCAACGCCAGCCGGGTTAGTCCTTCGCCGGCCGGTGAGAGGCTTATGTCGGCGTCCAGCACGGGGAACAGGCTGCCGGTCGCGCCCGTGGCCTCCCAGCGCAGCGCGACTCTCATCGTGTCCTCGCGGTATACCGGGTCAAGCACCCGCACCGCGACCAGCTTGGAGACCCCTGGCGTGTCACCAAAAGGGCCTACCCGGATCAGCTGCGTCAGGCCGCCCTGGTAGGCAGCCTGCGACGACCCGGTCAGGCCGCCGGCGCCCGCGATCCGCGCCAGCCGCGCCTGGGCAAGACCGCACTCGGCGTGAACTGTTAGTTCCCGCGCGATGAACATGCCTCAACGCCACTGGCCCGGTGCCGTGACGCACAGAGACGAACGTCACAGGTCCTGGGTGCCGATAGACCCCTGGAAAGACCGGGTTCGCCAAAGCCTTCTACGGCAAGGGCAAGCACCCGAGGCGGCGGCGTCAGGGCCTGTAGTCCCCGCTGGTTGCTGATCCCAGACCAAGGTCCCGCGGGACCCGGACTTTCGCACCTGCTTCTTTGAGCTCGGCCAGGGCTAACTGGGTTGGTATTGCCCTGGCAAACTGCCGACTGCGAAGCGGGAGGAGCCATGAACACTCCCCCGTCGCCCGCCGAATGGCTGGCTGCGCCAGAGCGGGCTACCCCCGAGGAAGTTGTCGCTCACGTCGTCGCGGCGGCGGTGTGGGCTCCTTCGGTGCATAACACCCAGCCCTGGCTGTTCAGCGCCGGCGGCCAGGAGATCAGGCTGTATGCCGACGGCCGCCGGCAGCTGCTGGTGGCTGATCCCGGCGGCCGCGAGATGATGATCAGCTGTGGTGCCGCGCTGT
>Ga0306920_100006814_pt1 | contig 14970 bp, 18 predicted proteins | sample flu12Cox44000170_FD_204666 | JGI IMG/M metagenome (GOLD analysis project Ga0306920, IMG submission 204666) | Lab enrichment of tropical soil microbial communities from Luquillo Experimental Forest, Puerto Rico - flux4day.12C.oxic.44.000.170 (v2)... | ecosystem: Environmental > Terrestrial >... | reverse complement strand
GCGATCATCCGCGGCGGCCTCGACTGGATCGCGGAGCAGCGGCCGGTCCTCTTCTTCGAGTACTTCGAGCCCGGCCTGCGTGCCTCAGGCGACGACGGTCTCTCGACGCTGCAGGCGCTTCGCGGCGTCGGCTACGACACCATCCTCTACTACGACAACTTCGGCCGGTTCCTCTGCGCCACCTCGCTCGCGAACGAAGCGCAGCTGCGGCAGCTGTACGCGTACATCGCCGGGGGGCGCGGCGGGTTTCACTACTACGACGTCTGCGTGTTCCACTCCCAGGACGACGACCTCGCTGCGCACGTCGTCGAGCAGGAAGAGCGCTTCTTCGCGGAGCTCGCCGAGACGGAAGACAAAACCCCCGCGTAGCGGGGCTCTCGAGGTGGAGCTAGGCGGACTCGAACCGCCGACCTCCTGGGTGCGATCCAGGCGCTCTCCCAACTGAGCTATAGCCCCGGGCGGCCACCAGTGTAGCCGCGCTCCCGAATTACCGAAACCTCACATCCGACTAACGCGTTGTTCCCGGGCGAGGGGAAGAACGAGCGTCCGCACGACCCAGAAACCCAAGGGGGTCCGAACCATGAACCTGTTCACCAAGCCGCTTCGGCGCACGCTGACGGCGTTGACGATCGCCGGGCTGGCGATCGCGGTCGGCGCCGTCTTCGGCGCCGCCGGGACGTCGCAGGCGGCGTCCAAGACCGCGCCGTCCGAGAAGAACCCGCCGACGATCAGCGGCACGCCCCAGGCGGGGGCGACGCTCACCGCCGATCACGGCGACTGGAACGGCACGCAGCCGCTCTCGTTCGCGTACCAGTGGCAGCGGTGCAACACGACCGGCGGCAGCTGCGCAGGCATCAGCGGCGCAACCGCACGCCTGTACGACGTGAGGGGGCAGGACGTCGGCCACACGCTCCGCGTCCACGTGCGCGCGACGAACAAGGACGGCAGCGCGGCCGACACCTCGGCTCCGACCGCCGTCGTCGCGCCGGCCACCGCGCCGCCGCCGCCGACCGGGTGCCCGGCCGGAACCGGCACGATCAACATCGGCGGCCTGACGCCTCCCGCGAACCTCGCGATCGACGGCTTCAGCTCGTCGCCGAGCGTGCTCGGACGCCAGGTCGGGACGCTCAGCATCCGCGTGCACGTCAGCGCGTGCGGCGGCCGCTCGGTCCAGGGCGCGCTCATCTACGCGGCGGCCGTCCCGTTCAACCAGTTCACCGTGCCGCCGGAAGTGCAGTCGGGCGGCGACGGCTGGGCGACGATCAACCAGCCGCAGCTCGGCGGCTACCCCGCGTCGTCGCGGCAGCAGCTGCTCGCCGTCTTCCTGCGGGCCCGCAAGTCGGGCGAGCCGCAGGGGCAGGGCGTGTCGACGAGCCGCCTCGTCTCGTTCAAGGTCAACCTGAGCCAGTAGGCGCAGGTTCGTCCCGGGCCGGCGGGGCTCCGAGCTCGCCGGCCCGGATTCGCTTTGCCAGCTCGGACGACTCCGCCTTGATCACGGTGCCGTCCTCGAGCTCGACGGCGGGGTAGAGCTTCTGCCCTGTCTTCTCGATCAGCTCCGTGCGCGAGTCGCGTTTCCACGGAAGACCGCTGCCGGCGTGCACCTCGTACGGGATCCCCGCTTCGATCAGCGCCTGCTCGACGCGCCAGCACGGGTGCGGGCCTTTCACCCACCCGTTGGTGCAGCGGTGGAGGATCACGGGCACACGCCTACGATACTCCTCGTGCGCGCCGTCGTTCTCGACGCGGACGGGCTGCCCGAGCTCGCCGACGTACCCGTCCCGCCGGGGCCGGGCCTGCTCGTGCACGTTCGCGCCTGTGGGCTCTGCGGATCGGATGTCGAGAAGCTTGGGCGCGCGGCCGCGGGTACGGTGCTCGGCCACGAGGTCGAGGGCGTGCTCGACGGCGGTGCGCGGGTCACGGTCGTGCACCACGTGCCGTGCGGGTCGTGCGAGCGCTGCCGTGCGGGCCACCAGTCGACCTGCGGCGAGTTTCGCGCGCTGCGGATCGCGCCGGGCGGCTTCGCCGAGCAGCTGCGCGCGTCGCACTGCGTGCCGCTGCCGGAGTCGCTGAACGACGGCGACGGGATCTGGGTCGAGCCGCTCGCTTGCATCCTGCGGGCGGCAGAGCGCGTGCCGCACGGACGCGTGCTCGTCGTCGGCTGCGGCGCGATCGGCCAGCTGTGGGTGCAGGTGCTGCACGCGCGCGGCGACACGGTGCTCGCGGCGGACCCGCGCGAGGAGCGGCTCGTGCGTGCACGGGAGCTCGGCGCGGCGACCGGCGACGAGTCGGTCGACGCAGCGGTGATCACGGCGCCCGCCGGCGTGAACGTGGCGCTGCAGCGGGTCGTGCCGGGCGGCACGCTGCTCGTCTTCGCCGCGGAGCACGAGCCGACGCCGACGGCGCTCGACGCCGTGTACCGCAAGGAGCTGACCGTCGTCGGGTCTCGCTCGGCGACGCCTGCGTACTTCCGCGACGCGCTCGACGTGCTTCCGACTCTCGTGCTCCCGCCGCAGACGCGGCTCCCGCTCGACCGCTTCCTCGAAGGCATCGACCTGTACCGGCGCGGCGAGGCCCTGAAGGTCGTCTTCACCCCGTGAAGGCGGCGCTGCTCTACGCGCCGGGCGACCTGCGCGTCGAGGACGTGCCGAAGCCGGAGCCGGGGCCCTGCGACGTCCTCGTGCAGGTCGAGGTCGCGCTCACCGACGGAACGGACCTCAAGACCTACCGGCGCGGGCATCCCTTGCTCGCGCGCGAGTCGCCGGCGCGATTCGGGCACGAGTTCTGCGGGATCGTCGACGGACGGCGGGTCGTCGCGGCGAACTCCGCGCCGTGCGGCACGTGCGAGGGGTGCGCGAGCGGCGGGCAGTGCCAAGCGCTCGAGTTCCTGGCGGGCGCCTACGCCGACTGGATAGTCGTCCCGGAGCGCATCGCCGCGGTGAACCTGTTGCCGGTCCCCGCCGGTCTCGCACCGGAGGTGGCGGCGATGGTCGAGCCGCTCGCGTGCTGCCTGCGCGGCGTCGAGAGCGCGCGCGTACAGGCGGGCGACCGCGTCGCGATCGTCGGCCCGGGCCCGATCGGCCTGATGCTCGCCGCGTGCGTCGCCGACGCCGGCGGCTGGCCGGTGCTCGTCGGCGGGCGCGAGGAGCGTCGCGCGCTCGCCGACTCGTTCGGAGCCGAGAGCGGCGAAGGCTCCGGCGCGGACGTCGTCTTCGAGGCCGTCGGCGCCGAGGACGCGTGGGGCGACGCCGTGTCGCTGGCGCGGCCGGGCGGCACGGTCGTCCTGTTCGGCGGGCTTCCGCGCGACGCGCGGCCGCCGGTCGACGCCTACCGGGTGCACTACGAGGAGCTGACGCTGCGCGGCTCGTTTCACCACACGCCCGCGACGGTGCGCGCCGCGCTCGGGTTCCTCGCGAGCGGCGCGTTTCCATGGGAGCTGCTCGTCACGCACCGTCTGCTGCTCGCCGACCTGCCCGCGTTGTTCGCCGACCCACCACGTGACCTCCTCAAGGCCGCCGTCACTCCGTGAGCTGAACCGCACCCTGCTGCTGCGGCAGGGTCTGCTAGCGCGCGAGCAGGCGAGCGTGGAGGAGATGGCGCTCCGCCTGGTCGCGCTGCAGGCGCAGTGGGCGCCGTCGGCGTACGTCGCGCTCTGGTCGCGGCTGGTCGCCGTCGACAAGGCGGACGTGACGGCGCTCGTGAAGGCGACGACGCTGCGCACCACGCTGCACGTGCAGTCGCACGCTCTCTTTCCGTCGCTCGTGTCGGCGTGGATCGAGTCCGGGCGGGGCCGGGCGGAGAACCGGGGCTACGACGTCGCCGCGCTGCGGCGCGCGATGCCGCGCCGCCCGTTGCAGCCGAGCGAGCCGGAGCAGATCGTCGCCCGCGTGATCGGCAGCGACGAGCGCTGGGATGTCGCGTTCGCGCTGCGGACGCTGCCGTTCGTCCGCGTCGGCGGCGTCGGCGCGTGGCCGCATACGAAGCCGCCGCCGGTCGAGCTCTGGCGCGGGCGGCTGCCCGACCCGGGCGAGGCCGCGGTGCGCGTCGTCCGTGCTGTGGTCGCGGCGTACGGGCCGATGATGCGCGACGAGATCGAGCGCTTCACGGGATTCCGCATCCGCCAGATCGCGCCGGCGCTCGACGGGCTCGACGAGCGCGACGGGGTCTACGACGTGCCGGGCGCGCCGCGCGCCTCGGAGCGCGAGCACGCACCGGTCAGGTTCCTGCCCGCGTTCGACTCGATGCTGCTCGCCCACCTCTACAACGGCCGGATCATCGCCCCGGAGTACGTCGACGCCGTCTACAACCGCAAGAACGCGATGTGCAAGAGCGCGTTCACCGTCGACGGCTTCGTCGCCGGGACGTGGCGCGTCGACCGGCAGAAGCTCGTCGTCGAGCCGTTTGGCCCGCTGCCTGCGAAGTGGCGCCGTGAGGTGGACGCCGAGGGCCAGCGGCTGCTCGCGTGGTGGCTAGATCGCGAAGAGGGTTAGGTCGGGCTCGCGCTCGCCGCGCAGCACGGCGAGATCGACCGTGACAGTGGCGATGCCGCGCTGGTCGGCGAGCGCGACCGCCTGCGGCTTGATTGTCTGCGCAGCGAGGATCCCGCGGCACTCGCTGCGCGCGCGGTCTTCGCGGATGCAGTCGAGGTAGCGCGTCAGCTGCTCGACGGCGTCGATCGTGCCGATGCGCTTGATCTCGACCGCGACCCAGCCGTCGGCCGCGTCGCGGCACATCAAGTCGACCGGGCCGACGTCGGTGGGCCACTCGCGCTTGACGAGGCGCAGGCCGAGCTCGAGCGTCTCGGGCTGGTCCGCGAGCAGCAGTTGCAGGTCCCGCTCGACGCCGTCCTTCTCGAGCGCCGCCGCCTCGCCCATCTCGTGCGTGACGTCGGACAGCACCTCGACGAGGCGGATCTCGAGCCGGTCCTCGCTGCGGCCGGCGCGCTTGCGGACGACGATCGCGTCGCCGCCGTCCTCGATCACGGTCGGCGGGGTCATCCAATTGAGAGGTTTGAATCCTCCTGCGTCTGCATGGATCAACACCGAGCCGTCGTCCTTGAGCATGAGCAGACGCGTCGATTCCGGCAGGTAGGCGTTCAGCCTGCCGCTGTACCGGACCTCGCAACGGGCGACGATCAAGCGCATCGCGGGACCGTACCGTCCCCTTCGGACATGGCCGGGCACGTGGCACCTCAGTCACCGATCGTGGGTACCGTTCCGACGACGTTTCGATGAGCGGCGAGACACACATCGGTCTCGAGCCGTGGGGCACAAGCGACTTCTGGCTCCTCGAGCAGACGGTGGGGAGCCCGGAGATGATGCGGCATCTCGGGGGCGCCGAGACGCACGAGCGAATGGCGCAAAGACAGGAGCGATTTGAGCAACCCGGCTCTGGCATGTTCAAGATCGTCGACGAGACAACCAGGAAAGCGCTCGGCTCGGTCGGCTTCTGGGAGCGTCGCTGGCGCAGCGTCGACGTCTACGAAACTGGCTGGTTCGTCCTACCCGGTTACCAGGGACGCGGTATCGCGACGGCCGCCACCGGAAAGCTGATCCAGCTAGTCAAGGAGGATGGCAGACGCCGCTTCCTGCACGCCTTCCCAGCCGTAGAAAACGCTCCCTCGAACGCCATCTGCAGCAAGCTCGGCTTCGTGCTCATTGACGAGTGCGACTTCGAGTACCCGCCCGGAAACCTGATGCGCTGCAACGATTGGCGTCTAGAACTCTTCGACGCATAGGCTGCTCCCGGTGGGCTGCGCCGGCGTCTGTCGCCTCTCGACTCAGTGAGCCGTGCCGTTATCCGATGTGCTCGATCCCGTCAGGGAGGCCGACCCACGGGTGCATTTGGTGCTCCCACACCGAGACGCGCGGCGCGGGGAAATTCGGGTCGGCGAACGCGCCGACCGGCACTGCGATGCGTTCTTGGTCGGTCCAGTAGTAGACGGTGGCGCCACAGCGCGGGCAGAAGAAAAACGAACGCTCCTCGCCCTCGTCTGAGATCCGGACGTACTCGGTCGCGTCGCCGTCAATCCGTACTTGCTCACGGGGCCAGCGCGCCTGCATCCCGTATGTGCTCCCTGTGCGCTGCTGGCAGGCGAGGCAATGGCAGACAGAGATCCTGACGGGGTCGCCCTCGACCTCGACCGTGAGTTGCCCGCAGGAACACGATGCGCGTCGCGTCGCCACGACGGCACGGTACCCGCGCCACGGAGTCCCGCGCTGGGCTCGAGCACCGAGGCCGGCCCCCAACTGCGGTGTGTCGCGCTAGTCGGCGCCCGAGTACCGGGTCAGCAGCCCGACATCCTCGCATCCGAGGCGTGTGTAGACGGAAGCACCGTCGTCGGTTGCGTGCAGAAGAGCCCGGCGCGCGCCCAGAGAAGCAGCGGCTCTCAGCGCCTCCGACGTCATTGCTTGGCCGATACCTCCGCGACGCCAGGCCGGTTCGGTGTTGACAAAGAAGATCTGCGTGTAGTCGCCGAAGACGTGGCAGGCGGAAGTCGCGTGCGCAACCCCGCTCTCGTCGATGGCCGCAAACAGTCGAACGGACGACGGCAACCCGCTGATCCACTTGGCGACGTCGTCAGCCGACCCGGTGATGCTGCGATCCGAAGCGATCCCGACGGCGGCCGCGTCTTTCATGGGGACGGCGTCTGGCACCGTAGACGTGTCCCGGTTTACGGGTCGGAAGTCGAGGCCGTCCGGGAGCGTGGCGCCATTCACGGCCTGGATATCGCGGAGCACCATGGCCATCTGCGTCCAATCCGCGCGCCAGCCCGGTCGGTCGCGCAAGAACTCGTTACACCTTGAGGCCTGCTCGAACACCATCACGACTCCCCGCCAGGCGCCCGCAGCTTCCGCGACGAGTCGGTCGTATCCAGAGTCGTCAGTTACGCAGGCGGATCAACGCAGTGCCACGCACGTCCGGTGCGGTGAGCGCAACGGGGCTATCCAACTCGTGTCGGCGGCTCGCGACCCATGCGTCGCTGTAGATCTCGATCGGGGTGTCGGCCACCGACCCGAGATACAAGCATGTCCGCGCACCCACGCTTCGCTCCAGGCGAGGCTCGCCTGGTCTCATTGACGATCCGGTGACATCGTTGACATGCTCTCGACCTCCCCGGCAGGAGGCAGGAGATGACATCCAGGGCAGGTGCGCTCGTCGTGGCTGCGATTGTGTCCGCTGTGCTTGGGGTTTCGCCTGCAACGGGATACCGGTCGGTTGCGCCGACCGCGCATGTCGCGAAGGCGCAGCTCGGACAGGTCGTCCTGCACACGCACAGCGGCCCAGTTTTCACGCCACCGCCGAAGTATTGGTCGGTCGGCCGGTGCGAGCGGGTGCTGCTTGATATCTACGGGTACGGCTCGCGCGTTCCGGGCGCCGGCGAGGGGCTCTCGACTGGGCAACCGGGCCGTGCAGAGGGGTTCCACCCCAGCCAGGTCGTCTGCGTCGGAAGCGGCGGATCACGCGCCTGCCGGTGGACGACCGGTCATCGCGCACGCCTCTTTGCGGAGTTCACGGTGTTCGCGCGTTCCCCCGGAAACGGGGGTGTCGTGCGGTCGTTCACGCTTGCTACCCGCGTCAGGCCGGGCTACTCGCGGGCTATCCATCATTGGGGCAACCGCTACATCGGCCAGCCGGCCGACTTCTACATGTCGCGAACCAAGCTGCTCGCAACGCACGCAAACGCGGCCCGCTTTCGCTCGCTCGTCGCCCCGATCGTGGCCAGCCTCACACAGAGGGCGAATGCGAGCAGTTGCGCCGGCACGTAACCGCTTCTCAGCGCCAGCGTCCCCGCGCTTGACTCTAGCCGCGTCGACTCCGGCAGGTACGCCGTGAGCCGGCCGGTAGGTCCGACTCAGGACGCGTCGAAGCGGTAAAGCGCCTGGTAGCCGTGGTGCAGCTTGGTGACGGAGGAGTCGTTGCCGAGCCACACGTCGATCAGCATCCCCTTGCCGGGAATCAGCCCGGTCCTCTCCGCGAAGAGCGCGGCGTCCCTACGCTGCGGTCTCGGGAAGAACTCGACCGAGCTCGGGGTGTCGTCGACGAGCAGCAGGGAGCCGTCGCGCAGCGCCGGGCGGATCGCCTCGAGCTCCAGCAGCCCATGGACGGCCGCCGGTGTGGGGGACGACGGGTCGAGGTCGTAGCTGTCGAGGTACACGAGATCGGCTTGCCGCAAGGGGTTCTCCCGTACCCAACGTCGCAGGAAGCGCACGCTGTCGTCACAGACCATCTCGGATCTCGGAGAGAGATCCCGCCTCAGTCGAAGCAGGGGCTGGATGCGAACGTCGACAGTCACGAAGTCGCCCCCGAAGCGCGCGACGTACGCGTCGAACAACCGGGAGGAGTCGGGTCCCCACGCGGACGAGCCGGTCTCGAGGATCGTGCGAGGTTGCTCCTCGAGCAGTTGGAGCGCGGCGAGCATCGACTCTCGGTTCATGTGCGCGTGCAGGGAGCGACTCGCGAAGTGCTCCTCGACGAGCTCATCCGCCGACGCGAACAGCGTGCGGACAGCGGTGCTTCGTCCCCTGACGCGCACCGGCCTGCCGCTGCGCGCGAGCAACGTGGCGAGGCGTTGGGCGGCGTTCGCGGCCGATCGGCGAAGGGCTCGTTCCAAGACGCGCCTAGCCGACGTATGCGGTCATGCGGATCGAGACGAGGATCCCGGCGAGGTCGACGCCCAGCTTGGCGACGTAGCGAGCGGGCGGCGCAGTCGGGAACCAGGCTGCGTACTCCGCGTTCATGCCTTCGAAGTCGTCCGGGTTGGTGAGGAGCACCCCGACTTCCACGACGTCGTCGAGCGTCGCACCGGCCGCGCGCAGGATCGCCTGGCAATTCGCAAGCGCCTGCCGAGTCTGCTCGGCGATCGTCGGCCCCGCGAGCGCGCCGGCGGCGACATCCATGCCGACCGTCCCCGAGACGTAGATGTGATTCCCGGCCTTGACGGCCTGGCAGTAGAGCGGTGACGCAGGGGCGTTCTCCGTGCTGACGACCTGACGCATGTCGCCAAGCTAGCCGCCCGGCCGCGGGCGTGTCTAGGCGCGACGGATGAGCGTGATCCCGTCGCGCACGCCGAGGATCACCTGCACCGAGCGAGGGTCGTTCGCGACGTGCTCGTTGAAGCGGACGACGCCCGCGCTGCCGTCGAGGACGCGTCCGGATGCGAGCGTGTTGTCGGCGGCGATCAGCCCGCGCGACGTGAGCCGGGGCAGCACGGCCTCGTAGTAGTCGACGTACCCGTCCTTGTCTGCGTCGATGAACACGAAGTCGAATTCGCCCTCGATGCGCTCGAGCGACGAGTGCGCCGGCCCGACGTGGAGGGTGATCCGCTCGCCGTACGGCGACCCGTCGAAGTGGCGCTGCGCCACCGCGGCGCGCTCCTCGCTCAGCTCGCAGGTGTCGATGCGACCTCCCTCGGGCAGGGCGGCCGCCATCGCCAGTGCCGAGTGCCCGCTGTAGGTGCCGATCTCGAGGATGCGTCGCGGCTGACCGAACCACACGAGCAGCTCGAGCAATCGGCCGGCGACCGGTCCCGTGAGCATCCCGGGATACGTCAGCTCGGCCCGCGTCGCCTCCGACACCTGCGCGAGGTACGGGTCGTGCGGCGTGGTCCAGTGCTCGACGTACTCCTCGATCCGCGGGTCGACGATGTCCATCAGCCGCGTTCCACGCGCGAGCCGCCGACGATGGCGTCGACGCCGTCGTCGAACCGCACCCAGGCCTTGCCCTTGCCGTCGTAGTCGGGCGACCAGACGATCAGCGTCGCGTCCCGGCCGCCTACCCGTACGCGCTCGTCGCCCTCCGGCTCGGCGGCGCGCCAGACGCGCACGAAGGGGTTGGACTCCCATTCGCGGCCGATCGTCGTCTCCTCCGTGTGGCCGGGGAGGACGCGCCGGTCGTGCGGCATCGCCATGAACACCTCCATCACGGCGCGCTTGATCTGCGTGAAGTCCCCGCCGCCGACCGCGTCCTTGAACAGCGTGTCGCCGGAGAAAACCAGCTCGTCCCCGACGACGAAGCAGACCATGTCGTCCGAGTGGCCGGGGGTCGGGATCGCCTCGATCTCGAGCCCACCGATCGTCGCCGACTCCAGCAGGACGGGCACCCCGAGCTCGTCCTCGTGCGCGACGTGGTCGGCGTGGGCGTGCGTCCGCAGCACCGCCTCCGGCTCCACGCGCCACTCCGACGCGGCCCGGCGCAGCGGCTCGACGGGCGCTCCCGCGTCGACGTAGACGGCGCGGCCGCCCTCGCGGTCGGCTACGAGGTAGCCGTTCGAGAGCCACCCGGGATCCATGCTCCGTGAGACCAGCACAGCGTTAGGCTAGTCGTGCACCCGACGCCAAGGAGCTCCTTCTCATGCCCGGCCTCATTTCCCGCACCATGACGATCATCAAGGCGAAGTACTCCTCGCTGCTGAACCGCGCCGAGAACCCCGCCGAGACGCTGGACTACTCCTACGAGGAGCAGCTGCGGCAGCTCCAGAACGTGCGCCGCGGCATCGCCGACGTGACGACCGCGAAGAAGCGGCTCGAGATCCAGTACACGAGCATGCAGCAGCAGGTCGACAAGCTCGACGACCAGGCACGGCAGGCGCTGAAGGCGAATCGCGAGGATCTCGCGCGCGAGGCGCTCACCCGCAAGGCGGCCGTCCAGGGCCAGCTGACCGGGATCATGGACCAGGGCCAGCAGCTCGAGGCGCAGCAGCAGAAGCTGATCGAGGGCGAGAAGACGCTGTCGGCGAAGATCGAGTCCTTCCGCACGCAGAAGGAAGTGATCAAGGCGCAGTACTCGGCGGCCGAGGCGCAGGTGCGGATCGGCGAGGCGGCGACCGGCATCGGCCGGAACATGGAGGACGTCGGGCTGGCCGTCGAGCGCGCCAAGGACAAGACGCAGCAGATGCAGGCGCGCGCCGACGCGATCCAGGAGCTGACCGAGGCCGGCTCGCTGCAGGACATCACCTCGACCGGCGACGACATCGACCGCCAGCTCGCCCAGATCCAGCAGTCGGGGCAGGTCGACGACGAGCTCGCGAAGCTGAAGTCGGAGCTCGGGCAGGGCGGCGCACCGCCGCAGGCGATCGAGGGCAGCGCCGAGGAGACGCCGCCCGCCGCGTCGTGAGCCGCGCCGTCGTCCTCGCCGCACGGCCGGAGGGCGTTCCCGAGGCGAGCGACTTCGAGCTGCGCGAGCTTCCCGACGCCGAGCCGGGCGACGGGGAAGTGCTCGTCCGCAACGTGCTCGTCTCCGTCGACCCGTACATGCGTGGGCGCATGACGGGGATCCGCACGTACGTCGCGCCGTTCGACGTCGGCGACGTGATCGACGGCGCGACCGTCGGCCGGGTCGTCGCGTCGCGCGACGATCGCTTCGCCGAGGGCGACTGGGTGCGCACGATGCTGGGCTGGCGCGACGCAGGCGTCGCGCGAGCCGACGACCTCGGCAAGCTCGACGCGACGGTGGCGCCGCCGTCGACGGCGCTCGGCGTGCTGGGCATGACGGGCTTCACGGCGTGGGTGGGCCTCCGTGAGATCGGGCAGATCGCCGAGGGCGAGACGGTCTGGGTGTCGGGCGCCGCGGGCGCGGTCGGAAGCGTCGCGGTGCAGATCGCCAAGCTGAGCGGCTGCCGCGTGATCGGCAGCGCGGGCTCGCCGGCGAAGGTCGAGTGGCTGCGCTCGCTCGGCGTCGCGGCGTTCGACTACAACGAGACGCCGGCAAAGGACGCGCTCGCCGACGGCATCGACGTGTACTTCGACAACGTCGGGGGCGAGCAGCTCGAGTCGGCGCTCTTCGCGATCCGCCCGTTCGGGCGCGTCGTCGCGTGCGGTGCGATCTCGCGGTACAACTCGGCGCAGCCCGAGCCGGGGCCGCGCAACCTCGCCTTCGTCGTGAGCAAGCGGCTGAGGATGCAGGGCTTCATCGTCACGGACCACCTCGACCGCTTCCGTGACTTCCTCGCGGAGGTCGGCCCGTGGGTGGGTGCCGGCAAGCTCGAGAGCCGCGAGACGATCGTCGAGGGGCTCGAGCAGACGCCCGACGCGTTCTGCGGGCTCTTCCGCGGCGACAACGTCGGGAAGATGCTCGTCCGCGTCGGTCCGGACTAGCCGCGGACGAAGGCGATCCGCGTCGAGCCGAGCAGGTCGCCGCCGCGGATCGTGAAGCGGCAGCGCCCGCCGGTGCCGTGGGCCGCGACGGAGCCGTGCCAGACCGCACCGCCGATCTCGGTGCGGAGCACCGGGCGGCCCTGCAGGCCAATCGTCAGCTCGCGCGTCGCCTTGGGCAGGAGCGTCAACTCGAGCCGGCCGCTGCGGCAGCCGTACACGTCCACCGTGGCCGGCCCGACGATGTCGCCGTTCGTCTGCACGCCGTTCACGGTCGTCGAGAGCCTCGGCGCGCCGCTGAGCCGCCAGAGCGTCAGGCCCGTGACGTCGAGCCCCGTCTGCGCCAGGTGCGCGACCGGCGTGCCGGCGAACGAGAGCCGGTCGCTCGCGACGACGTACCGGGCGCGGATCGGCAGGCGGCCGCTCGGCGGCACGGCGACGTGCTGTTGCGGCAGCGGGCCGGGAACCGTCGCCGGCCTCAGCGAGATCACCTCGCGCACGCGCCGGTTCCAGAACGTCTCCTGCCACACCGTGTTCCAGTACGCCTCGCCGGCGTACACGAACGCGACGCGGCCGTCGGCGGCGTGGTCGATCCAGGCGGGATCCGGCCCCACGATCTTCGCCTGGTCGGCCGCGACGGCGCCGGCGAGCCGGTCGGAGGCGAGCACGGATGCGACAACAAGAGCGACGCCGGTGACCGCGACGAGCGCGAGCGAGGCGCGCCGCGGGACGAAGACTGCGGCTGCGACGAGCACGAGCGCCACGACGGCGACGGCATCGGCCGGTTGGTGCAGGCGGAGCAGCGGTGCGAGGTCGAACGAGTCCGGGAACGCGTCCGGCACCGCGAGCCGGTCCCACGGCACGGCGAGCAGGAGCGCGAGCAATGCGAACGCGAGCGCTCCCGTCACGTAGCGGTTCGGCCGAGGCGCGCCGCGAGACAGCCACAGGGCGAGCGCGAGGAACAGGAGCGGCGGCAGCGACGCGAGATCGCGGCCGAGGAGATGCGGCGCGAAGCGCGCTGCGAAGAACCCGACCTGGACGACGACGAGGACGACCGCGCAGGCGGTCGTGACGAGGAAGGCCCGAGCCCGCCGGTCGAGCGGCACGGCGAGCAGGAGCAGCAGGGCCAGCGCCGCGACGACCCCGGTGGTGAGCGCGAGGTAGGCGGCGTGCTCGGCGACCAGGGCGAGCGCGCTGCCGAGCGGGTACGAGCCTCGCAGCGTCCCCGCGTACGACCCGAAAACACCCGGGGACAGGATCGCAATCACCGCACCGGCGCCGGCGACCCCCCAGACCGGCCAGAACGCGCGGAGACGCGTCCGGTCGCGCGCCCACAGCGCGTCGACGGCGATCGCCGCCGCGAAGACCGCGAGCAGCACTACAGCCTGGACGCGCGTGAGGATCGCAACCGCGATCCACGCGAGCGCGAGCGCCTGGTCGCGCGTGGCCGCGGTCTCGACCGCGCGCGCGACCGCGAGCAACGCCGCCGCGGCGACGGGGTAGTACAGCACCTCCGTCATCACGAGCCCGGAGTAGAGGAGCAGCGGCGACGCGACGGTGAGGGCAGCCGCGAGCAGCGCATAGCCGGGCGGCATCAGCCGCCGGCCGTACAGGAAGACGGGGACGGCGGCGAGCGAGACCAGGAACGCCTGGACCAGCTTCAGCAGCCCGTAGCTGTGCGTGAGCGGGAGCCCGGCGACGAGCGGGTAGAGGATGCCGTAGCCGGCGCCCTGGCCGTTGACCAGCGGCAGCGACGCGTGGTGCCAGAGCTCGAGCGCGCGCCGGGCGTAGATCGCCTCGTCGGGCATGATCCACAGGCCGGTGATGCGCCGGCCTGCGACCCAGTGCACGACGGTGGACGCTGCGACGAGCGCGCCGAGCGCTACACCGGGGCGTCGAAGAGCGCGAGCCAGGCCGTCAGGTCCTGCTCGACGGGCAGCTCCGCCTCGAGCTTCGCCTTCAGCTCCAGCTCCATCGCGTTGTCTCGCTTGTCCTTGCCGATCGGTACGAACGGCCAAAATGCCCCCCGTTTGAAGCCGTAGATCCAGTACACCGGGCTCTGCGCGCCCTCGAACTTGAACGTCGCCGCGAGGAGCTGGGCGCCGAACCCCTTCGCGGTCAGCTCCGACGACAGCGTGTGCACCGTCGTCACCAGGTCTTCCAGGTCGGGATCGTGGACGATCACCCAGTCGAAGCCGTACTGGTCGCTCTGGCGCTCGACCTTCGCGCCGCACTGCTCCGCGACCGCCTCGATCAGCTGGTCGACCTCGTCGAACGCGCTGCGGAACTCGCCCGACGACTGCGGCTTGAAGGCGACGGCGGCGACGCCGGCCGTCTTCAGGTTCAGCTCGGTGTCGAGCGTGACCGCGGCCGTCGTCAGCGCGAACAGCTGGTCGGCCTTGGGCTCGGCGAGCTTCTTGCGGCCGAAGAGGACGTCGCGGAGCCCCATCCGGCCCAACGCTAGCGTGCGCGGGCTCTAGGAGACGGGGCGACCCATCTCGCGGGCGATCTCCGCGAGGGCGGCCAGCCGCTTCTCGAGCGGCGGGTGATCCATGAACAGCTCGGCGGCGGCGGTGCGGACCTTCGCCGGGACGATGAAGAAGGCGTTCATGCCCTCGACCTGCCGCAGGTCCTGGTTCGGGATCAGCGTCATCTGCGACGAGATCTTCTGCAGCGCGCTCATCAGGTACTCCGGGGCGCCGGTGATCAGCGCCGAGCCGCGGTCGGCGGCGAATTCGCGGTACCGGGAGAGCGTGCGGATCAGGATGAAGCTGATCGCGTAGACGGCGATCGAGACGGCGAGCACGATCAGCCAGACGGGCGGGCCGTTGTTGTTGTTGTCGCGGCCGCCGCCGAAGCCGCCGCCGCCCCACATGCCGGC
>Ga0306920_100006813_pt1 | contig 14971 bp, 10 predicted proteins | sample flu12Cox44000170_FD_204666 | JGI IMG/M metagenome (GOLD analysis project Ga0306920, IMG submission 204666) | Lab enrichment of tropical soil microbial communities from Luquillo Experimental Forest, Puerto Rico - flux4day.12C.oxic.44.000.170 (v2)... | ecosystem: Environmental > Terrestrial >... | reverse complement strand
GTTCATCGTGGTCTCTATCGACAACACCATGCCGACCTCGAGCGGGCGGTTCATATCGTAGCCGGGATAAGGCACCGGGCCGCCGTCCATGAGCCGCGGCGCCTCGTGGCTGACAAGGCCCATGCCGTGCGCCATGAAATGGGTGTAGGCGTTATGCGGGGAGGCGGCGATGAGCTTGTCGCCGACGGCGCAGATGGAGCCACCCTGGGCGCCGCGCTGGATCGGCTTGCGCGAGGCCATCTGCACCTCCTCGACGAAGGCGAGCAGGTCCTCCAGCTCGGCGTCCGGCTTGTTGCCGACAATGCCCATGCGGGCAAGGTCGCCGATGTAGCCGTGATAGTTGCCGCCGGAGTCGATCGAGACGACATCGCCCTGCACCAACTTCTGCTCGGAGGGCGCACGATTGAGACTAGTGCCGGCCGCGATCAGGCAATAGTCGAAGGCGAGCCCGCGCCTCACCTCCTCCACGCGCAACGCCTCGGCAATCTCCTGCTTGGTCTTACCCGGCGCGCATTGGGCGAAGGCAACGTTCATGCTCTCCACCACACGCCCGGAGGCGAGCGTGAGAAACTCGATCTCTTTGGGCGACTTCACCGCGCGCAAACGCTCGAGCGGGAAGTGCGCATCGACAATATCGACGTTCGACAACCCGCTGCGCAGCACTCTCTCGGCGTCGACGGGGAGGAACGCCGCCTCGATGCCGACGCGGCGCACGCCGGGGCCGAGCTTGCCGATGTGCTCGACCACACGCTGCATCGTCTGCGGGCCGGACCACGTGGAGAGATAGAGGCTCTGCGGCCAGAACTTGCCGAGCTCCTTCTCGTAGGCCTCCATGCTGTTGCCGACGTAGGCCGCGGTCTCGGGCTTCCCCTTCTGGTAGACGACGGCCGGCAGGTAGCGGTTGACGCCGATCGCATCCATGGCCTCGAAGAAGAAGAACTTGTAGTCGCCGAGGAGGTACTGCACATTGTGCTTGGACGTGGCGACGAGCACGTCAATGCCGGCTTCGTCCAAAAGCCTGTCGAGGTGGTTGACGTCGAATGGGATCGGCTTGCGGATCCCCGCTTCTGCAACTGCCATCTGAGCTCTCCCTAGCCTCGCGGCTGGCCTCCGGTGCCGCCAATAAGCGGTGAGACTATCAATATACGCGGTCATCGAACACTGCAGTTCTTCGTATTGGGTGACCATGTCATCCTCGGGCTTGACCGGACAAGTCCGAGGTTGCCGCGATAGCGTCTCCTGAGGCGCGCACGCCGGTTCTATGGGAGTTATGCCAACAACGCGATGCAGGGCACCGTCAGCGCCTCGGGAGGCTGTTCGTTGCGCGCCCCACCCGGCGCGACTAGCAACTCCTCTGATCCTCCTCCCCCCGGGACCTCGCGACACGTCAGTCTCACTTTTCGTGGCCTTTGGTCGTTAGGCAGCGTCGCTCTCGGCCAGCCAACGGAGCGAGATTGATGGTGGCCCGCCCTATGTTAGTGTCGGGAAGCAACATGGTTCAGCGTTTCAGCTTCGCAGCGCGCCCGCGCATGAGAGCGGACGCTTCACAACCCACTGCGGGGGTGGTTGGGTCGGCAAAGAGCGAGAGGTTCGCCTATGAACAGGTTTGCCATGTCCCGCCGCACGGTGGTTGGCGGCATCGCCGCGTCAGCCGTCGTCGGCTTTAGCCATGACGCTTTCGCTGCCCCCAAGACCTTGGAGGAAGTCAAGAAAGCGGGCGTCCTTCAGGTGGGCTGCGAGGCGGCCTATGTGCCGTTCACCTACAGGGACAAGACCGGGGCCATCGTCGGTTTCGACGTCGAAATCGTCACCGCCTATCTGCGGCCGATCGGCGTGAGACCGGAATTCATCGATACGCAATGGTCGGGGGTGATCCCGGCGCTCTACGCCGGTCGCTTCGACATGGTGCCGACCATGAGCTACACCAAGGAGCGGCTGGAGCGGGTGCTGTTCTCGATCCCCTATGCCGATGCCTCCCAGGCGCTGCTGATCCGCATTGCCGACAAGGACAAGATCAGCACCATTTCCGACATGGCGAACCGGGTGCTCGGCGTGAAGCTCGGCTCGCCTGGTGAGACCCTCAAAAACAAGCTCGCCGACAAGCTCAAGGCCGAAAGGGGTGCCCCTTTCAAGGATGTGAAGACGTACGACGACCATCCAGCTGCTTACCTCGCGCTTGCTCAGGGCAGCGTCGACGGGGTGCTCAACACGGTGCCGACGCTCAGCGTGGTGCTGCGCGACAGGCCGGGAGCCTTCTCGATCGTCTACAACGTCGGCCAGGACAACTGGCACGGCTACGCCTTCCGCAAGGAGGACACTGAGCTTGCGGGCTTCATCAACGGTCGCATCGCCGATATGAAGAAGAGCGGCGAGATCTATGCGCTGCAGGAGAAGTGGTTCGGCTTCAGGATGAAGTTGTCAGACACCATCCCAACGTTCAGCTGAGCTCAACCAATCCTGGACGTGGGGCTGCGCCGGCGATAAAGCTCGGCGGAGTTCTACGGCGACTGGACGTAGACCCGTGACAATCGACTGGGCCGTCGTGGAGACGGCAATCCCGCTGTTGGCGAAAGGTACCCTCGTTACCCTGCAAGTGAGCCTTGTTGCCGGAGTGCTCGCTTCGATCCTGGGCTTCGTCCTCGGGCTGTGCGCGCTCAGCAACATGCGACTGATTCGCGGCGTCGTGCTCGGCTACGTGGACTTCGTGCGCGGCACGCCGCTCCTGATACAGATCTTCCTGGTTTTCTTCGCGTTGCCGGTGATCGGTATTCGCTTGAGCGAGATCTGGGCCGGCATCGCCGCGCTCGCCTTCAATACTGCCGGCTACATCGCCGAGACCGTGCGCGGCTGCGTCGGGTCAGTGGAGCGAGGCCAGACCGAGGCCGCCAAGTCGATCGGAATGACCCACCCGCAGATCCTGGTCAGCATCCTGCTACCGCAGGCCATGCGCCCCATCATTCCGCCCCTGACCAACGAACTCATCAGCATGATGAAGAGCTCCTCTCTTCTCTCCGTCATCTCGGTCTACGAGCTGACGCGGGCCGGACAAGCCATCATATCGGTGCATTTCGTGCCTTTCGAGATCTATCTCCTGCTCGCGCTCTACTATTACGTCCTCATCAAGACGCTTTCCTGGTTGTCCCGCCGGCTCGAGCGGCGCATGCCGGTCTTTTGATGGCAACCCGCGCCCACTCCGGCGATTTGGTGCTGACCGTACGCGGCCTGACAAAAACATTCGCCGACAAGACCGTGCTGCAAGCGATCGATCTCGACGTCGCGCGCGGCGAAACGGTCGTCATCATTGGCGCATCGGGCTCGGGCAAGACAACGCTGCTGCGCTGCATAAACCATCTCGAGAGCCCGAGCGCAGGCCTCGTCGATCTCGAAGGCCGGCCGATCGGACGCATCGAGCGACAGGACGGCAGCTTTCGCCCAGCGAACGAGCGCGAGCTTGCGCGCCAACGTCGCGGCATCGGCTTCGTGTTCCAGCGGTTCAACCTGTTTCCACATCTGACGGCGCTCGATAATGTGGCGATCGGTCTCTACAAGGTGCGCGGGGTGCCGAAAGCGGAGGCGCGGGAGCGGGCCGCTGAGCAGCTGATGCGGGTTTTCCTCGGCGAGCACATGATGAAACTTCCCGGGCAACTCTCAGGCGGGCAGCAGCAGCGCGTGGCGATTGCACGCGCCATCGTGTTCGGGCCCGTCGTCGTCCTTTACGATGAGCCGACGTCGGCGCTGGATCCCGAGCTTGTCCGCGAGGTGCTGGACGTAATCCGCATGCTCGCTGGGGAGGGCATGACCTCGGTCATCGTCACGCACGAGATGTCATTCGCGCGCGAGGTTGCGAACCGCGTGATATTCTTGGACGCGGGCGCCATCGTCGAGCAGGGATTGCCTGCTCAGGTCTTTGGCGCGCCGCGAGAGCCAAGGACACGGCGGTTCTTGGAACACTTCAGGTCAAGTCTGGCCAACGTAGAACAGAGCGATGCGCAAAGCAAACCCGAGACGGAAACCTAGCGGGGACCCGGCACGCACCCCTAAGGCGTTCGATATCCTGGTGTGCGGTGCGACGGCACTCACGGCGGAGCCGGATCAACCGATAATCAAGGATTGCTTGGTCGGCATTCGCGGCGATCGCATCGCATTGCTTGCCTCAGCGGCCGAGGCCGGCGCGATTGCGGCGGACCGCATCATCGATGCTCGCGGCCATGTGCTGACGCCAGGCTTTGTCAACATCCATACCCACGCCGTGCTGGCGATGGTGCGCGGCATGACCGAAGACCTTGGTTTCGCACCCGCCTACACCCCTGGCGTGCCGCACTGCTACGACGTGACCGAGGAGGAGGCCGCAGCGCTGGCGCGGCTCACGGCGCTCGAAGCCATGTTGTTTGGCTCGACGCTCATCAACGATATGTACACGCACGCGCATGCGACGCTGCCCGCCATGTCGGAGGTCGGTCTGCGCATCTGCTCTTCGGGCTGGCTTCACGATGTCGACTTCGAGCGCGTGCATGAAGGCGTTTGGGATTACCGGCCAGAGATCGGCGAGCGGACCCTCGCATACGGCATCGATCTCTACGAGCGCTGGAACGGCGCCTTCGACGGCCGCGCCACCGTGATGCTCGCGCCGCATGCCATAGACACGTGCTCGCGCCCTTTCCTGAGGGATGTCGACCGGGAGCGGCGCCGGCTTGGAATCAAGGTGATGACCCACCTTGCGCAGAGCCGACTGGAGGTCGAGCAGGTCCGCCGGCGTGACGGCATGACGCCGACCGAGGCGGTCGACGACTCCGGGCTCCTCGATAGCGACCTCATTGCCGCCCATTGCGTGGTCATGACTGACCAGGACGTCGCTCGCGCAGGCCGTGCCGGCATCACGGTGGCGCACGCGCCCAAGATCAGCTTTGCCGGCGGCTACCTGCCGACCACCGTCGCCATGCGTAGAGCGGGCGCCAATGTTGCCCTCGCCACCGACAACATGCACGCCGATATCGTCGAGGTGATGCGGTGGGCGCTCGCCTCTGCCCGGCTTCAGGAGCGCGCCATCACCGCGGATTGGACATCGACCGAAGTGTTCCACATGGCGACATTGGGTTCAGCGCGCTGCCTCGGCCGCGATCGGGAGCTCGGAAGCCTCAAGGTCGGGAAGAAGGCGGATCTCGTTTTGTTTGATTTTCGCCGCGCCCACCTGACCCCGGCTTTCCATCCGCTCGGCACGCTGGTGCACGTCGGCGTGGGCCGCGACGTGTCGACGGTCATCGTCGACGGCCGGATTGTGGTGGAGCACGGGCGGGCCACGCTGGTTGATGAAGAAGACATTCGGCGTGCAGCGGCGACAGCCGCCAAGTCGCTGTGGACCCGCGTGGCGGGACAGCCTCCCGGTCCCGAGCTGGTAGCGCGGCTCTCGAAGGGTCCCTCGCCGCGACCACCGTGGAGCTGAGGCAGGTGACCCGGCCGAAGATGATGTGATCCGGTCTCGATCCGGCGCCCGCCATACCGCACGCGCAGTGGCCACCGTGGTGGGACCGCCGTGTGCTGGTTGATCGAGGTCTGTCCACGCAATGATTTTTCGGTCGCCAGACGCGCCTCACCCGCAACGTCGGCTACGAAAAATCCCAGCGTGGCATCGTCGAGCCTTAGTGTTGAAGGGCCGGCATCGATCTTAGCCACTAGATCGGTGAGGATGGCAGCGAAGGTAGCTTGCGGCCCGGCTCTGATTGGCTTCGCCTTCGCCGCCCGCTTTGGCCTTGGGCGCGCAGTTGCGCTTCGCGGCCGTTGCGCTCGCACGCAGGCCCCTCTTAGACTCTTAGTGCGGCCCGGTCACATCCTTCGCGATCACATGTCGCTCGCTCCACTGTCATTCAGCACGATCGTGTCGCCCGACGGACGGCAGCTGCTTGTGCTTGGTATCGATCCAGGGATCAGGTCGGCCACTGACGCCGGACAGGATCGGTGCCGTCCCATCCGGCCGCGGCGGCGCGGATCGCGTTAAAGATGCGCATCCGTGTGGGCGTCGCGTGCGCCATCTCGACCACCGTCCCGGGGTGGCCTTCATCCCGGAAATAGACGAAACGACCCCGCGGGCTGTCGCCCTCCTGTCCCACTGTGTAGCCGGTGGCCAAGGCGCGCTGGTAGATCTCGTCATAGTTCTCCGGCCAGCTCGACCAATGCTGCATGCCTTCATGCCCAGCGGCTAGAAAGTCGCGGTACATGCTCGGCGTGTCGCAGCGCTGCTGGATGAGCTCGAGCTGCACGTCTCCCGAGTTGGCCAACGCGACGCAGATGTGCACGTCGTCGTAGCGCCGGCCGGCGTAAGTGAAGCCGGTAACCGGAAGGCGGTCGGTATAAAACCAGGGCCCAACGCCGCAGACCTCTACCCAGTGGCGCATCGCAGCTTCGATGTCGCGCACGACGATGCCTACCTGGCGCATGTCTCCGAACAGACGGCTCATTTGTGCTTCTCCTTTGTGCGACCCGCCGACAGGTCACATAATAGATCACGCCATCCTCAATTGGAGGAGTCCTCCTGGCTGGGACCTGGTTCTCCCACGTCCATTGCGCGGCAGCAATCTTTCGCCCGCCTAAACGGCGCGCGGCCCAACCACCGGCTCTGCATGGGGCTGTCGGCTGTCGAGCTGCTGTGCCGTCAGCACGCCACTTCACGCCACTTCACGCCACTTGTGCGCGCTGTCGGCACCCGACCGTCGAGCCAACGCAGGGGTCGCCACAGAACTATCCAATTGCTTGTTACCTGAAGGCGGCCTTTGTCGGTGAAGGAAGAGCCTGATTCAAGAGCGGCATCAACAGCCAACAGCCTGCGGTGAACAGCGCTCCTATGGCGACCAATAGTTGAAATGCCAGTTCAATTCCCCACCGCTGCGCCATTGCTTCGTAGACTGACCCGCCAAAACCCTGCGACAGCGCGGCGCCCAGATTCGACAGCGACATCAGGAGTGCGAATGTCGTCCCTGCAGTTTCCGGCCGGCAGATTCTGGCGGCCAGATCGAGTTGGATGAGCGATCCGATCGCGTAAACTACGCCCACCCCAACACTGATGAGTAGCCCGCTCGTCGGCTCGCGGTATCCCCAATAGCCAATCGTGGCCAGGATGCCGGCGACGATCGAGCCGTGAATGAGAAACCCAAGCGGGATCCTGCGGCAGAAGACGCCGTAGAGAACACTACCCATTAGCAAGCCAGCGGCGTGCCACGAACTCAGCGTTCCGACGAATTGCTCGCTGAAATGGAGCGCGCCGATGGAGTAATAGTACAGGACCGCAGAAGAAAATGGGTTGAAGTTCCATAGAAACAGGAAGGCACCGATAGCCACGACACCGGGCTGCCGAAACATCTGCCGCATCCCAGCCATTGCGCTCGACAAAGCCGCGTTGCTTGTCGTCGATGGCACTGCGCCCTCACACCCATTCACAGGTTGTGAGGGCTCGCTCACCAACTTCCAAACGGCTAGGAGGCTGACAGCACAGAAAAGCGCCGCAATGAGAAATCCGGCCTGCTGCCTGCCCCATTGGCTGAGGGCTCCACCGACAACGCCGGTCACGATCATAGCGGCGTACATGCAGGCCCATTGCACCGACTGCAGTCGGCCGGTCATGTCGTGCTGCTGGCCGGCTCCGACCATCATCGCGTCGATTACGACGTCAGAGAAAGCGATCGCAACTGACGATGGCAGCAGCAGCATCAACAGCAAGACAACTCTCTCGGAAGTTAGCGGCAAAAGATACACGGCCGTCATGCTAACGGATGCAACCGCGGTGGTGAGCAGCAGGTAGCCGCGCCGCTGCGAGCCGGCGAAGGGGACGAAATCAGTCAACAGTCCGTACAGCGGCTTGATGGTCCAAGCGAGGGACAGGATAGCAATGAACCACGCCGTTGATGCTGCGGAATAGTCCCAGTTCCTCAGCAGCGATTTGATGGGCTGGGACAACAGTCCATCGGTCGGCTCAACAATACCCTGGACGAAGTAGAGCAAGCCGAAAAGCGTGCCTAGCCCGATCAATGACTTGCGAGTTCCGCCGCCGGCGATGCCAGCGGCGGACGCAGTGTTTGCTGCGTAAGGTGATGTTGTGTCGGAGTCGTCGGCCAAGAGCACGATCCCCATCCGCCGCTATCACTACAATTAGTCGCGATTTGGGGGCCTATCGGAGCCCTTTTGATGGCAGGGCGACACGCTGCGGGGCCTGCCTAACCGCACGCGCAACCCCATCTCTAACCGCGATAGTTTCTTCGAAGAGAACCTTGCTGTTTTTTTAGGTCTAGGCTTGCGCTACCGCAACCCCGAGCAGCGGCGCTGGGCCGGTCAGAAACACGCGCTTTTGCCGTAGTGTGCGGGGTGGAGCCGTTATTGGAAGGTCGCGCTTGATGCGGACGTTGATGCTATACTGCATTTTTGTGTGAGATCCGATGGCAGGGACGGTCTGGCGGACCATCCTGAAGGCAATTTGCATGTGGAGCGAACGGGAGACCGGCATGGCCGATCAAGTCAACTATAAGGTGGTCGAGGGCTGGGAGCAATTGCCCAAGGGCTTTGCACATCGGGACGTGGCCGGTGTCGCAGTCGATCAGGAGGATCGTGTATTTCTGATCTGCCGCGGGGAGAACCCGGTGATCGTCTACGACCGCGAGGGCAATTTCCAACGCACGTGGGGTAAGGGTGAATTCAGCATGCGCACGCACGGCATCTACGTCGCCCCCAACGGCACCATCTTCGCCACCGATGACGGCAACCACACGGTTCGTCAGTTTACCCCCGAGGGCCGACTGCTGATGACCATGGGCACCCTGAATGTGCCGTCCGACACCGGCTATGACGGCAAGACCACCGGCTCGATCAAGCGCGCTGGGTCACCGTTCAACCGTCCGACCAATGTCGCCATTGGCCCCAAGGGCGATATCTACATCTCGGACGGCTATGGCAATGCGCGCGTGCACATGTTCTCCTCCAGCGGGCAATTGAAGCGCTCGTGGGGAGAGCCCGGCGATGGCCCCGGCCAGTTCCGGCTGCCGCACGGCATCGCAGTCGCGGCAGACGGACGGGTGTTCGTGTGCGACCGAGAAATCGATCGGATTCAGATATTCAGTCCGGACGGTGAATTCCTCGAGCAGTGGACCGATACACAACGCCCGACGCACCTCACGTTCGATGCAAAGGGCAATGTCTACGTGACCGAGCTCGCTTGGCACGTTGGCGACAATTCATACAGCTTCGGCCCCGTCACCAGAATGCGCCATGCCCGCTTCAGCATTTTCGATCCGCAGGGCAAGCTGCTTCAACGCTGGGGCACATCCGATGCCACGGCGCCCGGCAGCTTCGCGGCACCGCACGGGCTTGCGCTCGATTCCAGGAACGATCTCTACGTGAGCGAGGTGACCTGGACGTTTGCCGTCAGTCGCGGCCGCGCTCCGGAAGACTGCCACACGTTTCAGAAGTTTGCTTTGATGGTGTAACGGGCCCAGCCCGCGTCGAAATGCGGCTGAGTATTGCAGTCCGGCGCGGGCGCTTCTCCGACCGGGGTGTGCCTGCGCGACGAATGCCACGGCTATTTGAGGCCGGCGAGCTCCGCCACCGCCTCCAATTGCTCAGCGTGGCGGGAGATCGGGTTCAAGAGCAAGTGGTTGGCGCCGGCCGCCACCAAATCTTCGAGCCGCTCGCGCACCTGCTCGGGCGTGCCGTGGATGCCGGAGGTGTCGGTCCCGGGCGGGTTGTGGTAGACGTCGGTGAACCAGCGCTCCAGCTCGCGGCGGGCAACGGCGGGCCGCTCGTCGACCGCCATGAATACGCGCTTGGATACCGGAAACTTCGCGGGATCGCGGCCGGCCGCCTCCAAGGCCTGCTTCAGGATCGGCACCGAGGTCTTGAACTCGGCAATGCTCGATCCGCCTGAGCCCATCCAGCCGTCGGCGAGCGCCGCCGCCCGGCGCACCGCATCCGGGTGGCCAACTCCCATCCACAAAGGCGGGTGCGGCCTGCGCACCGGCCGCGTGGCTAGCTTGACGTTCTCCACCTGGAAGAGCTGCCCGCGGTAGGTAACCTTGCCCCCGGCCCACAGTGCCCTGATCAGCTCCACCTCCTCGCGGAAGCGGCGCACGCGCCGCGCCACGGGAATCTGAAAATCCCGGTAGTGGTGTGCGCGCCCAAGCCCGACGGCCAGGATCGCACGTCCGCCGCTGACGAAATCGAGCGTTGCCCACTGATGGGCCACCATCAGCGGGTGATGGATCGGTAGCACGATAACCGCGGCACCGACCCCGATCCGTTTGGTAATCGACGCCGCAAAGGTCAAGGCCACGACCGGATCGAGGCAGGTGCCATCGTCGACTGTATTTTCGGTGACCCAGAGATCGCGAAAGCCCAACGCCTCTGCGCGGCGTGCCACGGTTCCGATCGTAGTCAGTGCCAGCCGATCAGGCGAGCGGTGCGGCAACGACATGCCGAGGGCAGTTTTGTCTCGCAATGTCACGGGGTTTTACCTCGTCAGGTATTTCTGCGCCTTCGGAAGCTTCGCGGAAGGAGATTGCCGGAGCCCAATTCTCCTCAACGGGGTAGGTATGCCCGCCCCGGCCGATGGCGGCGCCCATACTTACCCGCTGCCGGTTCCCCGCAACCATTGAATGCCCCGTCTTTCCCCGAGCACCTATCATACTACGCCGCGCCAGCGACGCCGCGCCAGAGTGAGAGACGCCGCGCCAGGGTGTCAGTTGCGACGTGACCGGGGCCGCGGGCAATTGGCACGAACTCCCGATGCCTTGGCGATCCGTCGCATTGCCGAAGCTCTTTCGCCTATCGGGTCGGCAACGGTGTCATCCTCAACTGCCGCGCTGGCGAGATTGATGCCTGAGAACGGCGCCCGCATTTGAGCTGGCCATACTGAGGCTGGCTTTTCCGACAACTACTGAGAGAGCGCAGCCCGATAGCGCCTGACGGCCGCCTCGACGACACGATCCATGTCCTCCGCAAGTAGGTAGCGCTCCGCCGCAAGCTGCAAAGCCGCAGCACGCACCTTGGCGCCATAGTCGGCCTCGTCCCGGTAGCGCTCGGTGAGCGATTTGCGCGGATCGCCTCTCGCCGCCCGCGTTGCCTCGTCCGGCGCGAACCAGAGCGTGAGGCCGTTCATCGGAACGATCTGCTCGGGCGATCCCGTGATGGGATCGCGTGGGTTCCAGCCGGCATGGGTGCCGACCGGCACCGTGATGTCCGGCATCCGGATGCCCCCCGTCTCGTTGCCATCTCCATCCACGGCAGCGACAAGGGCCGGATAGAACGCTCCCTCCTGCGCCGGATAACGGCCGATGCCCGTCGCCTCCTCGCCCCCCATGTCCACGGTTCGGACGAAGGGCAGGCGCCGGGGGTCGGGCGGGGTTATGCCGGGCAGGCGTGCGAACGTGGCGAGCACCTCCTCCCGCCCGACCGCCGTTGCATCCGAATGGCGGGGATGCCGGCTTGGCGGCGGATCGATGCCCTCGGTGATCCAGCGATCGAGATTTATCAGGGCCGCGCGGTGCAGCGGTCGGTAGTCGAGCACGTTGAGCGGGTAGCGGGCGATCGTACCCGTTCCGGGGTTTGTGCGCGACTGTCCGAGGTAGCCCGGCGTGTGCTGCGCGCCGGCGAAGAGATATCTCCGCGTCGACGGATGCTCGGGCAGGTCGTGCCGACCCGTCGTGTCGATGTGCGCGAGGGCGGCATCGCCCCGCCAGTACTCCGCGGCGCTGTCGGTCGAGATGATCTTCGGCAAGTCACCAGCCGCGGCGAGACGGTCGAGGAGCCCGCCCGTAGTGCCAGTCAGGGGATCGGACGTCACCGCGTCGGCAAACGGAAAGACGTGGCCCCACAAGGGTGTCGTCTGGTTCGAGGGCTGCGCGAAGCGATGATTGAAGGCACCGCGTCGTGCACCGGCGATGTGCACGTGGAAGCCGTCGTAGGCACTGCTGCCGTCCTCGCATCGGTTGAGGCCGAGGCTCAAGAAATGCCGCTGCATCCGGCCGGTCTGCGATATGCCGTAGAGGATGAGGGCCCGGAACCCGTTGCCGCTTGGATTGGTGGCGGAGGGCGTGCGCAGGAACGCCGCCACGTCGCGCGCGGCGAGCAAGCCGAGGCCGGCCACCGGCGCCCGGTCGGTCTCATAAACGAGCTGGTAGATGCGCCCCGGCTCGAAGCCCTCCTCAAGCCAGACGTGCTCGGCCGACGGCTCCACCACCCCCGAAGGGGTCTCGCGCGCGAAGCGCCAGCGTGAGCGTGGTATGAGAGTGTCGTCCCCGTCCTCCCAGTCGCGCACGAGAAGGCGTGCGGCGAGCTGCTCCCCGGGCGCGGCCGGGAGTGGTCGGTGGATGCGGTCGGCGAGGAGACGTGTCGTCCCGCGCTCGTTTGGTCGGATTTCAACCAGCGTCTCCCCGCCGATCGGCCTGCTGCCGTCCATGGCCGAAGGTGCGGCAAGGCCCAGCAGCTCCGGGCTCGGGTAGACGTCCCATTGCCAGCCGATGGAGGCTACTGTGTAGCCGCGGGCGAACATGAAGCCGTCGCCCGGATGCGCCTGCGGCCCCACGGGCGCATCGGGCGGTGCGCAATTCATCATGGCGACGACGCGACGGCGGCCGCGGTTCGGCAGTTCGACGATGCAGCGGCCGTTTGCGTGCCGGGCGTCCACGGGCAGCACGACAGATAAATCGGCCGCAAACTCGACCCGGCCCTCCCCATTGCGTGGCGCCAGGTTTAGGTCGCAGATCCGGACGTTCGCCGGGTGGATCGGGTCGACCGCGAAGTGCGCCGTGCCGTCCACCTGCTGGTAGGCGCCCACCGCGCCGAAGCGCTGGCCCCCGGCATAGGGCCCGCACGATGTGATCTCGAACCTCGTGAGCGGCATTAAAGAGCTCCTCGCAGGTGACAGAGCACTCGAACACGCCGCGACGATGCAGCATCGAGTCCGGACGCACAAGTGCCCGCGGTGGGCGGCACGTCACAGTCAATCGCGCCAGCCTTCGCGCACGTTAACCCGCAAGCTCAGCTTAAAGTAGCACCGTGCAAGGCCGGCGAACTCTTGCGGCGTCTGCGCAAGGTCTCGACGGGCGGCGAGAATGACCAAAGTTGCGTGAAGAGCAGACGTGACCCGCACGGCACTCGTTGTGCACCCTGCCCGCTGCGAGCAGCAACTCTTCCTCCCATCGCCTCGATGACCCATGGACCGCTGCGGATAGGGCGCCATGTTGCGGCGCTGTCACTCTGCTGTCATCGGTGCCTGCCGACCGTTAGCGGGGAGCCGTCTCGCGGCACTCGAGGCCATTGCCGCCCAGATCCCGCCCGGCACTGTTCGGGAACGGTTTGCCGACCCTACCCATAGTGTTCCGCTGGCGCCGGACTGCATCAAAGCCTTTGCGCGCGAGGCGGGCGCCAACGGTTTTTGCGCGGCTGCTGCAGCTATTGGCAGCGTCCGAAGCAGAGCAAAAGGGGCTGATGAACCTGCCCTGACGCAGAGGGAATTGGCACGCAGCCCATCGAGCTGCGGGGTGCCCAGTGTGTCAGCAGCAAGAGCCTCATGACTGCAAGTGTATAGTCGCCCGGTGTGAAGTCGCGGCCTCGGCTTGCAAAGGGGCTCGGCGCTGAGCTTTGGTAGGTCCTGAGAGCACCATCAATCTCCTCGAGGCGGGGGACGTGAACGAGCGATGAACTGCGAGGATGGACAAAGGAGCGAGATGACCGTCACAACATCGACGATTGACGAGACACTCATCGTCACCATCGACCGGCCGCCGGTCAATGCGCTCGATCTCGCTGCGATAACGAGGCTCGAGGAGACATTTGCCAACATCGCGCGTGACGTCCCTGAAGCGGGAGTCGTGCTGACGGGGAGCCAAGCAGCATTCTCGGCAGGTGTTGATACGCGCGCCTTTGCCAGCTACAGCCGCACCCAGCGCATTGAAATGGTGCGCGCCATCACTCGGATGGCGGCTCGGTTGCTGGCGATACCTGTTCCGGTTGTGGCCGCGGTCAATGGCCATGCTCTTGGCGGTGGCTTCGTGCTGATGCTGGCTTGTGACTACCGGATCGCAGCGGACATCAGCGCCGCAAAGCTCGGGATGACCGAAGCGCAGGCCGGCATACCGTTCCCGGCGGGGCCGCTCGAAATCATGCGCCACGAACTTTCTCCGGAGACGTTACGCCGATTGACGCTCACGAGTGCGGTGCTCAGCGTGCGCGAACTATTGCAGATCGGGATACTCGATGCGCTCTACACACCCGATTGCCTCAAATCGAAGGCAGTGGAGCACGCGAAGGCTCTGGCTCTGCAGCCAGCCTTCCGCACAGTGAAGCAACAGATCCGTGGTGGGCTCGCCGTGCGGGTCGCCGCCCTAGCCTCTTCGGGACAGGACGCGCTGCTCAGGGAGTTTGGCGCTTGAGCGCCTCTTCGGAACCGAAGAGAACATACTCATGCACACCTCGCGGATGTCATCGGTAAGCTCGATCAAGCCGCGCAAGCCTACACCCTCGAGCACCCGCATCGTTGTATTCGCGTTGGCTGCGCCGCCTTGGCGCGTCAGCTGCGCATGCGCTTGCCATCGGGGTCGAAGACCGGCCGTCCCGTGAGTGTTGCGGCGCGGCGCTCACCCAAAATTTCGAGCTCGAATCGCTCTGCGGCGGCCAGCTCGGCGGGGATATAGCCGAGTGCCAGCGACTTTCCGACGTGATGGCAAAACCCGCCGGAGGTGATCCAGCCTACCACCTTGCCCTCGTGCCACACCGGCTCGTCGCCGATGCAGTCGGCATCGGCGGCGTCCACAACGAAACCGACCAGGCGGCGTTTGGGCCCGGCCTCCTTCTCCTTGAGCGCCGCATTGCTGCCAATGAAATCGTTCTTGCGAAAATCGACGAAACGGCCGAGGCCGGCTTCGAATGGCCCGTAGATGGGGCGAAACTCACGCGCCCAGGTGCCGAAGCTCTTCTCGAGCCGGAGAGAATGGAGCGC
>Ga0306920_100006811_pt1 | contig 14972 bp, 18 predicted proteins | sample flu12Cox44000170_FD_204666 | JGI IMG/M metagenome (GOLD analysis project Ga0306920, IMG submission 204666) | Lab enrichment of tropical soil microbial communities from Luquillo Experimental Forest, Puerto Rico - flux4day.12C.oxic.44.000.170 (v2)... | ecosystem: Environmental > Terrestrial >... | reverse complement strand
GGGCGGGAGGTCACCTTCACCCTCACCGCCCGCGACCTGTGCTACTGGTCGGCGCTGCACCGGCGGTGGGTGCTGGAGTCGGGAGAGTTCCGCATCTGCGTCGGCGCCTCGTCCCGGGACATCCGGCTTTCGGCGGCCATCACCGTCGAGGCGACCCCGCCCGCCGTGCCGCTGTCGGGCACCTCGACGCTGGCCGAGTGGCTCGCCGACCCGGCCGGCGGGCAGGCGCTGCGGGCCGCCCTGGGCACCCGCCCGGACGGCCGGCCGGCCGGCATCCTCGGCAGCCGGGAGTTGCTGGCGATCATCGGCAACATGCCGCTGGCCACGCTGGCCGGCTTCCCCGGGGTCGGCTTCCGCCCCGGCCTGATCGACACGCTGGTCGCCGAGGTGAACGAGCGCCGCGCGAAGGCCACCCAGGGCCCCGCCCAGCGCCGGTAGAAGGCGTGCCGATGAGTCCTGCCCGGTGGCCGGTTGCCACGGATTCCGGCGGCTGGCCGTGTGGCGCCAGCCCCGCGGCCGCGAGCCTGGGGCCGCAGGCCACCGGGGGGTTCCGGGGGGCCGCTTCGCGGGCTGGCGCGGCTAGCCGGCGCCGATCTGCCGCAACCGGCCGATGTCACCGGGGCTGAGCGAGTCCAGCAGGCTGGGCGCCGCGCAGTTGGCCCGGAGCTGCTGCGGGCTGGTGGCCCCGAACAGCACGCTGGTCACGTCGGGGTTGGTGAGCGGGAAGGCCAGCGCGAGCGCGGCCGCGGTGGTGCCCAGTTCGGCGGCGAGGGCGGCCAGGCCGGGGGCCGCCGCGACGGCCGGGGCGGCCCGGGCCTCGGCGAGCGTGGCCGCGGCCCGCCCCGCCGCGGGACCGGCCAGGTACTTGCCGCTGAGCACCCCGCCTTCCAGGCAGAACGAGGCGACCACGCCGGCGCCCGCCGCGCGCAGCGCCGCTTTCATCGCGGGGTCCTGCACCCAGGAGCGCCGCACCAGGCTGTACGGCAATTGCACGGCGCACGGCGGCGCCACGCCCTGGCCGGCGGCGGCCGCCACCGCCGCGCCGCACGGGGCGGCCGCCCAGTTGACCATCGCCCACGCCCGCGCCTTGCCCGCGTCGAGCAGCCCGCCCACCGCGGCCACCATGTCGGCGACGGCGAGGCCGTCCGGCGGCGGGTTCGCGTAGATCACGTCGACGTGGTCGAAGCCCATGCGGGCCAGCGAGCCGTCCAGTTCCGCGGCGGCGCTCTGCTCCGGCCAAAATTCCCACCACAGCTTGTTGGCGACCACGACCTCGTCGCGGCGCACGCCCGCGGCGCGGAACAACTCCCCGAACAGCACCTCGGAGTACCCGGTGGGCAGCGGCGCCCGGCCCGTCTCGTCGTTGTACCGGGCGTCGTCGAAGAAGTTGATGCCCTCATCCCTGGCCGCCGCGAGGATCGCGGCCCCGGTCTCGGCCGGCAGGCGCTCGAACGTGCGCCAGGAGCCCAGCGACATGGCCGACACCTCCATGCCGGACGAGCCGAGGGGCCGGGGGCTCAGGCAATCCGCTGGCATCGGCCAGCCTCCCTTCGACGTACCCGCCGCACCGGCGGCGGGGCATCGTGATCATGGGGAGCTGGTCGTTGGAGCGACCGGCCCCCCATGATCACGACCGGCTCAGCGGCGCAGGTACTCGTCCGCGAGCTTCGGGGGCGCGCAGGCCAGCCAGCCGTCCGTGATCGCCTCGCGCAGCGCGGCCACGGAGGCCTCCGGCAGCTGGATGAGCACGGCGGAGTAGCCGTCGAAGTGCGGAATCGTGAAGAAGGCGCCCGGGTTCGCGGCGAGCACGGCCTCCTTCTCGCCGAGATCCGCGACCCGGACCGCCAGGATCGGCCCGCCCGGCGGGGTCTTGTCGCCAAATCGCCGGATGTCCGCCTTGCTGAACGGCCGTTCCCAGGCGAACGCCTTGCCCGCGACGAACCAGGTCCGGTTCCCGTGCCGCTCGCCCTCGGTGACCTGGGGCAGCTCCGCAGCGAGGCGGGCCGCGTCGTCGAGAGTCGGCATACCGGTACCGTACGCCCGCGCCGGCCACGGCCGCGCGGCCCGGCGCGCCGGGACAGCGGGCCGGTATGCAAGGCTGTCACCGGCAGCGACCTGGAGGTGCTGATGCGCGCCCGCGGCGTCGACCACCTGGTGCTGGCCGGCATCGCCACCAGCGGGGTGGTGCTGTCCACCCAGCGCCAGGCGGCCGACCTGGACTACCGGCTGACCGTCCTGGCGGACGGCTGCCTGGACCACGACCCGGAGGTGCACCAGGTGCTGCTGGACAAGGTGTTCCCCCGGCAGGCGGAGGTGACCAGTATCGCGGACTGGGCGGCCGGCCCGGGCGGGGCCTGATCCCACGAGGCGGCCGGGCCGCTACAGCCAGTCCTTGCGCTTGAACACGAAGTAGAGCAGCACCCCGGCCGCGAGCATGAAGCCGACCGAGGCGATGAGGCCGCCCGTGTGGCTGAACCCGGGATAAGGCACGTTCATCCCGTAGAACCCGGTGATGAACGTCGGCACCGCGATGATCGCCGCCCAGCTGGTGACCTTCTTGGTGATGATGTTCATCCGGTTGCCCTGGATGGTCAGGTTCGTCTCCAGGATCGTCGTCACCAGGTCCCGCAGGCTGTCGGTCCAGTCGGCCGCGCGCAGCACATGGTCGTAGACGTCCTGGTAGTAGGGCATCATGTCGTCGCTGACGACGTGCAGGTCACGGCGCATCAGCGAGTTCACGACCTCGCGCATCGGGATCACGATCCGGCGCAGCAGCACCAGGCTCTTGCGCAGCTCGAAGCTCCGCCGCTGCACCTCGAGGCTCGCCGGGTTGGGCGCGAACAGGTCGTCCTCCAGCGCTTCGACCGAGTCGTCCATGCTCTGCACCGCTTCGAAGTGGCCGTCCACGATGTAGTCGAGCAGCCCGTGCAGCAGGTAGCCCACGCCGAACTTGGCCAGGTCGGAGCTGGCGTCCCAGCGGTCCACCACGGCGCCGATGTCCAGCCCGTCGTCCTTGCGGACGGTGATCAGCGCCCGCCCGGTCACGAACGCGGCGACCTCGCTGGTGGCCAGTACGCCGGTCCCGGTGTTGAGCTTCGCGCCGTAGGCGGTCAGGAACAGGTGGCTGCGGTAGCGGTCCAGCTTGGGACGCTGTCGCTCGTAGACGGCGTCCTCGACGGCGAGCGGGTGCAGGCCGAACTCCTCGCTCAGCACATCCAGGTCCGCACGGTCAGGGCTCCGCAGGTCCAGCCAGATGGTGGCGGTCGGGTCATCCATGTAGTCGCTGATGTCGGCGACCGGGAAGCCCTCGAGTTCGAGCTGCCCGTCCCGGTAGAGCCGGGTGCGTGCCTGGCACTTGGTCGGGGTGGCCTGGCTGATGGTCGTGGCCGCCACCGTCTTCGGGTCGCGCCCGTGGAACGTCTCATTCCCCGGAGGCTTGGCGCCGAGAGCGCCACCTGATGTGCCGTCTACCTGGGCCAGCCCGCCCGTCTCGGCGGGGTCGCGCTGGGGTGCGTCCATCGGTTCCTCCTTGGGTGCGCCGTCACTGTAGCGCTCACCCTCGGCGGCCAGGGCCGCGGCCCGGGGCGGTACCGTGCCATGCGTGACCGATGTGACCTGGCTTGATGCCACCGCCCAGGCCGACCTGGTGCGCCGCGGCGAGGTCAGCCCCACGGACCTGGTGGAGGCGGCGATCGGCCGGATCGAGGCGCTGAACCCCCGGCTGGGCGCGGTGATCCGGACCCGGTTCGACCAGGCCCGGGCCGAGGCCGCGGGCGCGCTGCCGGACGGCCCGTTCCGCGGCGTGCCGATCCTGTTCAAGGACCTGGGCTGCGTGGTCGCCGGTGAGGTCACCGCCTCAGGCCTCGGGCCGCTGCGCGACCATACCTGGCCGGTGACGTCCTCCCTGGCCCGGCAGTTCCTGGCGGCCGGTTTCGTCTCGCTGGGCCGGACCAACGTGCCCGAGCTGGGCACGACCGTGACCACCGAGCCGAAGAGCTTCCCGCCGGCCCGCAACCCGTGGCACCTGGGACGCTCCGCCGGCGGATCGTCGGGCGGCTCAGCGGCCGCGGTCGCCAGCGGCATGGTGCCGGTGGCGCACGGCACCGACGGCGGCGGCTCGATCCGCATCCCCGCGAGTGAGTGCGGGCTGGTCGGGCTCAAGCCGACCCGGGGCCGGATCAGCCAGGGCCCGCTACCCGGGGACGGCTGGGCCGGGGGCATCACCGACGGGGCGCTGACCCGGACCGTCCGGGACGCGGCCGGCGTCCTGGACGTGATCAGCGCGCGGATGCCCGGCGAGCCGTACTACGCGCCGCCGCTGCCCGGCCCGCTGGGCGCGGAGGTCGGCGAAGACCCGGGCCGGCTCGGGGCGGGGCTGGTCAGCCAGCCCGTCGGCGACTGGTACGCCGACGACCCGGACTGCCGCGAGGCGGTGGCCATCGCCGGGCGGCTGCTGGAGTCGCTCGGCCATCACGTCGAGGAGTCCGCGCCCGCGGACATGTTCGAGCCAAAGTTCGCCAGGCACTTCAATACGATCATCGCCGCGGACACCGAAACCACGTTCCGGGCGCTGGAGCGGGTGCTTGGCGCCCCGATCGCCGACGACGACATCGAGCCGCGCAACGCCCGCTACCGGCGCACCGGCCAGGCGCTCACCGCGGTGGCGTACCTGGAGGCCCGGCAATGGCTGGGCATGTGGTCGCGGCGCATGGCGGACTGGTGGACCGGCCACGACCTGCTGGTCACGCCGGCCGCGGGGGCGCCGCCCCCGGAGCTTGGCTGGTTCACCGCCGCGGGCCCGGAGCGGGAGGGCGCGCGGATCGCCGCTTTTATGCCCTACACCGCGCAGTTCAACATGACCGGCCAGCCCGCGGTCAGCCTGCCGCTGCACTGGAACGCCGACGGCCTGCCGGTCGGTGTGCAGCTGGTCGCCGCCCATGGCCGGGAGGACCTGCTCGTCCGGGTGGCCAGCCAGCTGGAACGGGCCGCGCCCTGGGCGGACCGGCACCCGCCGCCGTAGCAAGCCAGCCGCCCGGCCCGCGGACCATCGGTGGCGGGGCCGGCCACGCCCGGCCCGGCAGCCCGCCGGAGCCCGCCGCCACCGGGTTTCCCGGTCACCTCGGCGGCGGGCCCCGCCGGTCACCTCGTCACGGGATCGGGCTGCCCATGCTGAACGGCCGCTGGTACGGAGCCGGCCTGAAGTGGATGAACGCCGGCGCCGTCGGGACGATCTGGCCGGTACTGGACACGAAGATGTTGAACTGGGGGCCGAGCGCCTTCGCGCCGGAGTTCAGGTTGGCTGGCTGGAGCGCCGAGCCGGTCCAATGGCCGGTGTCGAGCCGGTTCAGCAGGACGCCCACGGCGGTGATCGTCTCCGCCGGGGTGAACGCGCAGTGCCCGGCGCGGTGCACGAAGATCTGCCGCAGCAGCGAGGTGTTGCCGGCCTGGCCGACCACGCTGCGGTAGGCCTGCTCGTTCTCCGGCACCACCAGGCCGTCGCCGGTGGTGTGCATGGTCAGCACCGGGATGGAGAGTGTTGTGTCTCCGGGCGTCTATTCACATCCTGGCTGCACCAGGCCGTGTCGCGAGCACGGTCAGCCCGTATCCCGGAAGCGTTCAGGCGGCACCGCAAGTACGCTCAGGTGGTATTCAGGCTCCCGAACGCGGATTCGATTTCGGCACGGTGGTCGTCGGGGTGCCGGATCGCGATCTGGGCGAAACGCTCCACCTGGCCTCCCCCTGCCCGCAGGTCGGCGGTGGAGCAGCCCGCCATCAGGCCGCTGAGCTCGCCGCCGCTGCGGCGCAGGTGCTCGACGGCCTCGTTCGGCGTCACCGCGGCCGCCGCCGCGGCGTGCTCGGCGTTGAGCGCGTCCACCACGGCGCCGTCCACCGCCACGTCCTCGCCGGCCAGGATCCGCCCCGCCCAGCCGCCCAGGTACTCGTACGCGTGCGCGACGTGATCCACGATGACGCCCACCGGCCGCGGATCTCCCGCCAGCGGTGCGGCCCGCCACTGCTCCGGCGTGCAGCCGGCCGCGAAGGCGATCAGCCGGTCCCGTGCCGCGTCGATCTCGGCCGCGTACTCCGCCGGGCTCCGCACATCCCCACCCATAACCCGACCCTAGCGGCAATCATGTGGCGAGCCCGTGACCCCTTCCCTTCTTGTCATTCGAACGGCCGGGAACAGGAGGTTCTCGCCCTGCTCGCGGACGCCCTGCCGGACCGGGCACTCTCCGACCGGCTGTTCATCTCCGGGCGGACCGTGCACCACCACGTCTCCGCGGTGCTGGCAACCGACCGTCGGCGCGCGCCGCCTACGGGACGCGAATGGTGCCGCCGATCTTGTTGAACGTCCGCGCGAAAGCCACCGGGTTATCGGTGCTCAGCGTGATGTAGCAGGTGCGACCGTTCTTGGTCCAGACCGAGTACGACGTCTCGCTTTCTGTCAGGCCCGTCACCAGGGGGATCGTGAACTCAGCCCGCACCCCGGGATCCCCGTGGATGGTGACCTTCCTGGCGGCCAGGACACGGCCATGAAGCTGCGCCAGCCCGGCCTGTAGGGATGCCTTCAGAGCCGATGCCGAACTCGCATTCGGCAGGGGCCCGGCAGGTGAGCAGAACGCGTTGACATTGGTGGCGAAATGGTGAGGGGACTGCGCCCTCGATGCCAGATCCAGCGCCATCGCGGCATAATGCCGCTGAACGGCTTGCGCCAGCAAAGTCTTCAGGTACGCGCTGCTCACGCCCCTGCGTTCGAGTCGGCTGATCGCGTCGTCAAGACTTTGCTTCGTCGGGTTGATGACCACCCAGCCCCGCGGGACCGCAAGCCATACGTCCTGAGCGGCGCTCCCTACCCACTTGTAACCCGCCGGGGGCGGCCCGGCCGGGACGCCGCTGGCTGCGGCCGAGGGCGTGGGCGCCGGCGGCGTCGCCGAGGACTGGGGCGCCGACGCCTGCGGCTTCGCCGACCCGCAGCCGCTTGCCGCGATCGTGACAGCGATGATCATTCCCGCCAGGATCGGCCCGCGCATCCGCGTCATGGCCGCCGTCACCCGGGCCGGCGGACGGATCGGCCGCCGCCCCGCGCGGATTGCCGCCAACGCCGGTCTCTGCGACCGCAGGGCGCCTGACAGGCACGGCAAATAAGGTCACGCATCGCCACACCACACCATTTCCCGAACAGATGGCTTGCTGGCTTACGCGGGCGAGCGTGGATAGCCAGGCAGCGGCTCTGGCCCCGGGAGGGAGCTTGCGCGGAACACCTGGAATGACCCGCCCATTTACGGAGGCATCCTGGCAGGGCACACAGCCAGCGTCAAGACGGTGCCCTGGCCGGCCCGCGCTGCCCAGCGGGCCACCGGCCCGCCGCCCACCCGCCCATTCCAGGGCTTCGGCCTAGAGTTGATCTGAACAAGAAGACCATCGGGTCGCCATCTATGCCACCATCACAGCCAGCACCCCCGCGCTCTCGCCGGCATCCCCTCAAGACTTGCCCTTTCCCACAACGCTCCGGAATGCGATGGTTGCCAGAATGATCGCGAAGCCGCCGGCGTGCGCCCGGCGCCGGGCGCGACCCCGGCGCGCGGCACCGCGAGAGAGGCCATGAGCGAGGTACCGGCTGGCTTCGAGCCGTCCCGACGGACCAGCCCGTTCCTCGACATGATCGGCCCGGTCTACACCATGACCCGGGAGCGCGGCATCCTGCTGGGCCTGCGCGCTCGCACGGAGCACCTCAACACCCGCGGCTTCGTGCACGGCGCGATCCTGGCGGCCTTGCTCGATGTGGTGTGCGGGCGCAACTGCGGCGCGCTGACCGAGCACCCTGGCCTGGTCACGGTCAGCCTGACCGTCGACTACGTCGCGGCCGCCCGCGACGGCGACTGGCTGGAGGCGAGCGCGACGGTGACCCGGGTCGGCCGCAGGCTCGCATTCGCCGACGGCAGGGTCGATGCCGGCGGCAGGCCCGTCGCCAAGGCCAGCGCCGTGTTCGCGGTCGGGTAGCCCGTCCCAGCGAGGAGGACAGATGAACGGCGCCGAGGCCGTGCTCCGGACCCTGGCCGACAGCGGAGTCAGGCTGTGCCTTGCCAATCCGGGGACCTCGGAGATGCACGTGGTCGCGGCGCTGGATGAGGTCCCGCAGGTGCGCGGGGTGCTGTGCCTGTTGAGGGGGCGGCGACCGGCGCCGCGGACGGCTACGGCCGGATGACCGGCCGGGCCGCGGCGATCCTGTTGCACCTAGGGCCCGGGCTGGCGAACGGCCTGGCCAACCTGCACAACGCGCGCCGCGCCCGGACCCCGGTGCTGGCGGTCGTCGGCGACCATGCCACCTACCACAAGCGGTACGACGCGCCGCTGGAGTCCGACATCGAGGCGCTGGCCGGGACGGTGTCCGGCTGGGTGCGGCGGTGCGCCCGCAGCTCCGACGCGCCCGCGGACGTGGCCGAGGCGGCCGCATCGCCCGCGGCACCGGTGCCCGGCTGCTCGCCGAGACCTTTCCGGCCCGGCACGAGCGCGGCGCGGGCATCCCGCCGGTCGAGCGGCTCGCCTACCTGGCCGAGATGGCTTCCGCCCAGCTTGATGGCGCGCGCCACCTGATCCTGGCGGGCGCGGGCCCCCCGGTGTCCTTCTTCGCCTACCCGGGCAAGCTCAGCTCCCTGGTCCCGGACGGGTGCCAGGTGCACCTGCTGGCCCGGCCGGGCGACGACATCTGCGGGGCGCTCGCGGCACTGGCCGACCTGGCCGCCACGGCCGCCGTCCCGGGCCCGCAGCAGCCGGCCCGGCCCGGCCTGCCCGACGGTGATCTGACCGGGCAGAAGGCGGCGGCGGTCATCGGCGCGCTGCTGCCCGAGCACGCGATCGTCTGCGACGAGGCCAACACGTCCGGATTGGCCGGCCCGCATCTCATCGAGGCCGTCGTGCCGCCGTTCAGCTAGGGCCCGGCCGCTGCAGGGCTAGGCCTGCCGCCGAGGTGGCCCGCCAGGCCGAGGAGGCCCTCGGTGATGTCCCGCTCGGTGGGCGCGCGGCCCGGGTCGATGAGCCACTGCACCAGAACACCCGACATCAGTGCGAGCTGCACCGAGCCGAGGGCCTGCTCCGCCGGGCCGTCCAGGGCGTCCTCGGCGACGCCGAGCAGCCCGGCGGCGAGCCCGGCCCGGCCCTGCCGGAGGCTGTCGGCCAGCAGCTCGCGGACCTTCGGGGAGTGCTCGGCCTGCACCGCCGCCTCGATCGTGGCCAGCCAGAGCCACCTGTTGGCGGCGTAGGACGCGATCACCTGGCGCCAGAACGCCTCGTACTGCTCACGGGGCCCGGCCCCGGCGGCGCGGGCGGCCCGCACCGCGGCCTCCGTCTCCGTGCCCCATTCGTCCATGGCCTGGGTGAATGCCTCGATCAGCAGCGCCTCCCTGGAGCCGAAGTGGTAGCCGATCGCGGCGTGGTTGACTCCGGCCGCCGCCGCGATGTCGCGGACCGTGGTGCGGGCCCAGCCCTTCGTCTTCAGGCAGGCCAGGGCGCCGGCCAGTAGATCTTCCCGGTTACCCATGGCGCGCCCAGCCGCTGCGGTCACTCATGGGGTCGATCCTAGCCGCCGTGTCAACCAATTGGTTTATCCAAATGGATTGACCGTTTGGATAAACAACTGATACCGTGGCCGCATCGAGCGCTAAGGACCACACAGGAGGAGCCATGACCAGGTCGGTACTCATCTCAGGCAGCGGCGTGGCCGGGCCGTCGCTGGCGCATTGGCTGGGCCGGTCCGGGTACGCGGTCACCGTCGTGGAGCGGGCAGCAAGGCTCCGCGGCAGCGGTGGCGTGCCGGTCGACTTCCGCGGCGACCAGCTCGCCCTGCTGGCCCGGATGGGCGTGCTCGGCGAGATCCAGGCCTGGCAGACCGGCATGGGCGACCAGGCCGTGGTCGGTGCCGACGGGCGCCGGCTGTCAACGTTCCCGTCCGCGCTGTTCAGCGGCGACGTGGAGATCGAGCGCGGCGATCTTGCCAGGATCCTGTACTCCCGCAGCAAGGACGCCGCCGAGTACGTCTTCGGCGACCACATCACCGCCCTGGCGCAGGCGCCGGACGGGGTGGATGTGACGTTCGCCCGCGGGCCGGCCCGGCGTTTCGACCTCGTCGTCGGGGCGGACGGCCTGCACTCCACGGTGCGGCGGCTGGCGTTCGGCGGGGAGCAGCAATACCGGCACGACCTCGGGCTCGCCGTCGCGGGCTTCAGCGTGCCCAACACCTTCGGCCTGGATCACAGCGGCCTGATCTACAACGAGCCCGGCCGGCTCGCGATGGTGGCCAGCGGCCGGGACCGCGCCCGCGCGGCGGTGGCCCTGATGTTCGCCGGCCCGGTGCCGGACTACGGCTGGCATGACACCGGGGCCCAGAAGCGAATCGTGGCGGAGCATTTCGCCGGAGCCGGCTGGCAGGTGCCCGCCCTCCTCGAAGCGCTGAGCGAGGCCCCGGAGCTGTACTTCGACACGATCAGCCAAATCCGGCTCGACCGGTGGTCGGCCGGGCGGGTCGTGCTGCTCGGCGACGCGGCCTGGTGCACCGGCCCGGGCGGCAACGGGACCGGGCACGCCATGTTCGGCGCATACACCCTCGCCGGGGAACTGGCCCTGGCGGGCGGCGACCACCTCGCCGCGTACCGGAACTACGAGCAGATCATGCGCCCGCCGGTCGCCAAGTCGCAGAAGCAGGCGGCCGGGGCGGCCCGCTTCCTCACCCCGGCGACCGAGCGGAAGATCCGCAACCGCAACCGCACCTTCCGGATCCTGTCTGCGCCAGCGCTGCGGGGCGTGTTCGGCTGGCTGGCACGGCGCACGGCCAACACCGGCACGCTGCGCGACTACCCGCTCCCTGGCTCGCCCGCCCGGGTCCGGGCCGGCCAGCTGTCACCCCGCTGGACGCCCGCCGACCCCGCCTGACGGTCCGCCAGGGCCATCGGCCACCCCGGGGGTGCGAGGGCTGCCACGGTTCCAGGTACCGGCCGATTCCAGCAGGCCGTGCGCCGGTCAGGGTGTGGCGGGCGCGGCGGCCAGGCGGACGCAGCAGCGCCCTTCCGCCGGGTCGAGCACGGCGGTGACCGGGAGCCGCGGCAGCCCGCCCAGCATGCCCTCGATGATCGCCAGGTTCATCCCGCAGACCAGGTCAGTGTGCTCGGGCACCAGGGCGTGGAACGGGCAGTTGGCAAAGGTCCCGTTCGCGCGGGTCTCATATCCCTGCTCGTCGAGCACCGAGCGGGCAGCGGCCAGCAGCCCTCCGGGCGACGCGTCGTCCCCCGCCTGCTGTAGCGTCTCGGCGGCCAGCCCGCGCCCCTGCTCCTGGGCGGCGTCGCCCAGGGCCTCGGCCACCAGGCGGCCGTCGCCGCGGGCACCAGTGATCCCACGGGCCATGAGCTGCCCGGCAAGTTCGTAATTGCGCTGCGGCACGCTCACCGAGAACTCCCGTGCGGCGGGACGATAGAGCTTGGCCGGGCGCCCGGCACCTGGCCCCTGGCGCCCGGTGCGCCGCGCGAACTCAACCTCCAGCAGGCCGTCCTCGACCAGCCTGTCGAGATGGAACTTGGCCTTGTGCCGCGGCACGCCCATCCCGGCGGCAGCCTCGTCCCGGCTCACTGCCGACTCCTGCGCGTGCACATACAGGTAGAGGGCCCGCCTGATCGGCTCGGCCAGGCTAGCGAGCACCGCCACGTCGGCGCCGGCCTGGTCCCAGCGCACGCCGGGCTCCTTCGACGGTCCGGCCGCTGCCATCGGCACCCCCCTCTATAAGAAAGTTCTATTGACTAAATTACCAGCAACAGTCTATCGTTCAAATCATCGTCCCTTAGAAGGCAGCCACGCGACCAGCATCAGGGGAAGCCGATGAGCAAGCCGACGTTCGTGATCGTGGGGGCCAGCCTGGCCGGCGCCAAGGCTGCCGAGGAGCTGCGCACCTGCGGCTTCGACGGCCGCATCTTGCTGATCGGCGCCGAGCCGGACCGGCCCTATGAGCGGCCGCCACTGACCAAGGACTACCTGCGCGGCGAGTCCGAGCGGGAGCAGGCCCACGTGCACCCCGCCGACTTCTACGCGCAACAGGAGATCGAGCTGGTCACCGGGGTGACGGTGACCGCGGTCGAGCCCGGGCGGTCCCAGCTGACGTTGGACGACAGCTACGTGGTCGGCTACGACCGGCTGCTGCTGGCGACCGGCTCCGAGCCGCGGCGGCTGCAGGTGCCCGGCGCGGACCTGGACGGCATTTACTACCTGCGCACGCTCGCCGACTGTGACCTGCTCCGGGAGAAGCTGGCCACCGGCGGGCACGTGGTGGTGGCCGGGGCCGGCTGGATCGGCAGCGAGTTCGCCGCGTCCGCGCGCCAGCGCGGCTGCGAGGTCACCGTCACCGACCCGACGCCGCTGCCGAACGGGCGGATCTTCGGCAGTGAGATCGGCGCCTTCTACCGGGATGTGCACCGCCAGCATGGCGTCACGCTACTGCTCGGGGACGGGGTCGCGTCGTTCGACCGTGACGGCGCGGTCACCCGGGTCCGGACCACCGGCGGCCGGGAGATCGACTGTGACTTCGTGGTCGCCGGCATCGGCGTGGTGCCGCGCACCCGGTTGGCGCAGGAGGCGGGCCTGGAGACGGACAACGGCGTCGTCGTGACCGCTGGGCTGGCGGCCTCCGCGCCTGGCATCTTCGCGGCCGGCGACGTGGCAAACGCCTGGCACCCGTCCTACCAGCGGCAGGTCCGGGTCGAGCACTGGGCGAACGCGCTGCACCAGGGCCCGGCCGCGGCCCGGGCGATGCTCGGGCAAAAGGTCAGCTATGACCGGATCCCGTACTTCTTCTCCGATCAGTACGACGTCGGCATGGAGTACTCGGGATACGCGCGGCAGTGGGATGAAGTGGTGTTCCGCGGCGACCGGGCCGGTGGTGAGTTCATCGCCTTCTGGCTGCGGGACGGCCGGGTCTTGGCCGGCATGAACGTCAACGTCTGGGACGTCAACGCCGACGTCGAAGCCCTGATCCGGTCGGGCGCCAAGGTTGATACGGGCGCGCTGGCCGACCCGGACGTCCCGCTCACCACCCTGGCCGGGGAGCTCGCCGCTGGCAGCTGATGGCCAAGGCCCGGTGACGAAGGACGGGGCCATGGCCCATGCGGGGGTTCAGGGGGTCGTCCCCCCAAGGCAGCGGGGCCTTGAGCCACCCGGGGGTCCCGGGGGGTCGCTCCCCCTAAGGTAGCCGCCATGGATCAGGTCACGATCCGCCAGACCAGCGCGGACCTTCCCAGGTTCGATCCGGAGATAGCGCTGGAACCGGTCGCCCGGCTCGGCGCCCAGAGCCGCCTCGTTACCGACTTCGAGTTCGGCGACGCCGCCCTGCCGGCCTGGGAGCTGGCAGACGCCCACCTGCTGCACGGCAAGGTCCGCACGCTCCGGGCCGCGGGGGCCAGGATCGCCAGGACACGCATGGACTCGGTTGAGTTCACCGGCTGCGACCTGTCCTCGCTCCGGTGGCAGGACGGCAAGATCTCGCGGGTGCGGTTCGACAGCTGCAAGTTCCTCGCCGCCCGCATCCAGGCCGTGACCATGGAACACGTCGTGTTCACCGGCTGCAAGCTGGACTACGCGACGCTCGATCAGATCCGGGCCACCGGCCCGGTCCTGTTCGCCGGCTGCTCGCTGCGGGAAGCGGAACTCACGGGGTGCGATCTGGCCGGTTCCCTGTTCGACGACTGTGACCTGCGCCTGACCGGCTTCGGCCCGGGCAGTTACCGGCGATGCGATCTGCGCGGCAACGACCTGTCGGCCCTGGCCGGCGCATCCCGTCTCAAGGACGTCATCATCGACCACGCCCAGACGATGCAACTGGGGGAAGCGCTTGCGGCCGAGCTGACGGTGACGTTCGGCGACGAAGAACCCGGCCACCTATAGCGGCCGGTCAGGCGCCCGGGCCGGAATAGCGGCTCGGTTACCCTGACTGGATGCTGCCCGGACCGCGCGGACAGCCCATGGTGGTCGGGATGGATGTGAGTCACCACGATCCCGGTGACGTTGTCCCGCCTGGAGCTGGTCAGGCAGGTCAGGCGACCCGCTGCCAGCCCAGTTCACCGGCCTTCCACCGGGCGACGGCCCGGTGCCGGCTGACGACCTTGACTTCACGCAACCGACTGCCGTGGCGGTGCATCGCCTGCTCGGCTTCGATTATCCCGGTCGCGGCCGAGGGCTGGGGGATCTCCCACTTCACGCCGGACTGCTCGACGAGAATGAGGGCCGCCGGCCGGGGCGGGCGCCGCTGCGAGGTAGCGCGGCCGGCGTCACTAGAATCGATCACACCCCGTGTAATCCCCGGCAGCTCCCGGCTGTTCCCACAGGCGGTATGGCATGCGACACACCCAGGCCCCGACGGCACGATTCCGTGGAATCTGGCGTGAGTCCTCCGCAGGCAACCTACGCTGGGCTAAGGCGTGGGCGCGGGGTGACCCGGGCGGTGATGGGGGCCGCGGAGAGCCCACGACGGGGCGGCGCGACGTCTGCGCCGACAGTGGCCGCGCACGTTCGCCGACGGAGGTATGGCCCAGGTGACACGGGTGTCGACCCACCCGCCCGGCCCGCCAGGGTCGGCCGGGCCTGACACCCTGCCCACAAAGCCTGACCTCGTCGTCGGGAACGGCCCGGTCGAGTGGGTCATGAGCCGGGTGATCCGCAAGCTGGCCTGGAGCCGGCTGTCGGACCCCATGGTCGCCCTCAGCTTGTCCGGGGCTGGCCTGCTGCTGGGCATGATCGTGGGGGCGACGGCGCCGAACGCCGAGACGATACCTATCCAGCTGCCGCTGTCGCACATCCTGCCGTCGCTAGGCCATTCGGAAACCAACGTCGTCATCGCGTCGATCCTGCTCTATACCGGGAACATCCTGGCCTGCCTGGGCCTGGCCGGGATGCTGTGGGCCCACAGCCAGGGCTGGCGCCCCAACCCCGTACACCTGCTG
>Ga0306920_100006810_pt1 | contig 14975 bp, 11 predicted proteins | sample flu12Cox44000170_FD_204666 | JGI IMG/M metagenome (GOLD analysis project Ga0306920, IMG submission 204666) | Lab enrichment of tropical soil microbial communities from Luquillo Experimental Forest, Puerto Rico - flux4day.12C.oxic.44.000.170 (v2)... | ecosystem: Environmental > Terrestrial >... | reverse complement strand
GGGAAGCGTTTACAAGATCTGATGCTTCGGATTGTTCATCTCGACAAATCGTTCAGCGGTATATCGGCCATTGCCATAAGGCCAGAACTCATCCAAAAACACATATCGAAGAGACTGTCCGAAGGTGCTGCCGCTGCAACCGTGAATCAGGACCTTGCCGCCTTGCGACGTATGTTCTCACTTGCAATCAAGCAACGATTGTTAACACCTGGACAGAAACCGCTAATCGAGATGCTCCGTGTGAACAACGTCCGTAAGGGTTTCTTCGAGCTCGAGCAGTTCAGAGCAGTGCTCAGACATCTTCCAGGCGAGTGTCAGGCAGTCGCCACGGTCGCCTATGTTACGGGTTGGCGCCGCAAAGAATTGCTGAGCCGCCAGTGGCGACATCTGGATCTCAATGCTGGCTGGTTGCGGTTGGAGCCTGGCGAGACCAAAAATCGCGAGGGGCGCATGTTTCCGTTAACCGCGAGCTTACGTGAATGTCTCCTGATTCAACTTGGGCGGACAAGAGAACTGGAGAGACGGACGGGGAAAGTGATCCCATGGATATTCCATCGCAACGGGCGACCTATTCATAGCTTCCGAGATGCCTGGAGGCGGGCTTGCCTTGTTGCTGGTGTACCAGGACGACTATTTCATGATTTCCGTCGTACAGCGGTCCGTAACCTTGAACGAGCTGGCATTCCAAGGTCAACGGCAATGGCCATGGTTGGACATAAGACCGAGGCTATCTATCGGCGCTACGCAATCGTAGATGAGGGAGTGCTGCGGGAGGCAGCGACGCTGCTGGATGCGGATACTGTCACCCAAGTAGAACTCGGACAGAAGACGGACAGCATTCACCTTGGGTTGGGTTCGCGTGCCAAAAAACCTTTGGTGCGAGAGGGGGGACTTGAACCCCCACGCCTTGCGGCACCGGATCCTAAGTCCGGCGCGTCTGCCATTCCGCCACTCTCGCGATTCGCCGGCCTTGCCGGAGATCATACGGGAATGTAATCACGCCTGAAACGGACGCCGGCGCACTCTGACAACTAGTGTTGTGTCCCATTAATGAGTTTACATAACACCCTGCAGCTTGCCGAATAGGTTGCCTAAGAACGGCTCGTAGCTGCTCCATCGGCCTACCGAGCGCCGGTAAACCGGTTCGCGGACTTGAACCACGCTCGCGGTGCGAACCGGCCGCGGGCTTTGGTGGAAGTTGAGGCAAGAGTCTTCCCAGTCGAGGGCGAGCCATTCGAGCATCCCGCGCACCACCGTTTCCGGATTTTCAACTAACTCCTCGTATTGCACTTCCAGCATCCGGTTCGGCAGCACTCGCCGCCAATGCTCGATGACACGGAGATATTCGCGGATACGTTCGGCGATATCTTCTTGTCTCGACGCCCAGCGAATAGCGCGAAAACTCGTCAGCCAGCACGAGACCGCGATGTCGCGAAGGCCGCGCCGGCAGTGGATTATCCGGGCATGGGGAAAGAGGACATGCAGAAACCCGACGTGGAGATAATTGTCCGGCATCTTGTCGGTGATTCGAGCTTTGCCGACGGCCGAACGGGGAAGTCCGTTGAGATAACGGCGGGCCGCTTCTTCAACGGTTCGCTCGTCAAGCTGCTGGACGCACTCCAAGGGTGCCGCGCTGATGCCGCAGATTTGCGGCAGCGCCTCAAAGCATTCACCCGCGAGCGCGAGCTCGCCTGCAGCATAAACCTGGGAATGGCTCGCCAGGATCTGTTCGACCAGGGTCGTCCCCGAACGCGGCAGACCAAGGACGAACACCGGCAGTTGAGTATCAATCCCGAGCCCGCGCGCGCGTTCGAAGAAATCCGATGTGAACGTTTCGCAAATTTGCTCGACGAAGACGCGATGCTGCTCCGGGTCGTAAGCGCGGCCCTGGCACTCCCAGCGTTTCTGTTGCAGCGCGTTGCCCTTTTCTGCGTGCTCGGCCGCTTCGGCGAATTCTCCCCGCGCATCGAGCGCCTGCGCCAGTCCGAAATGTAACGCCAGCAAGCGGCTCTTGCGGACGAGCGTCGTGGCGAGCCGGCGCATTTGCTCTAGATCGTTGTTCGGAAGGCGGCTGCGGAGGAGCGACGCGAGCGAAGCATAGGCGCTACTGTTGTCGGGATCGTACCGGATAGCGTCGCGCAGCGCTCGCTCCGCTTCCTGGAAGCGGCCGAGTTCGGTATACGCCTGGGCGATCCCGGCATGTGCGGCCGAGAGCTCCGGTTTCGCCGCGATCGCTTTTCGGCAGAGCGCGAGCGCTTGCTCGTAGTCGCCCTCGTCGCGCAGGATACCGGCCAGCCCGGCGTTAGCTTCCGCCCAATTCGGATCACGCCGCAGAGCTTCCTCGTACGCCGTGCGCGCCTCGACCGTACGTTCCTGCTCCGCCAGGCAACTCGCGAGATTCGCATAGGTGCGAGCCGAGGAGGGGTCGGCCTGAAGCGCCCGGTCATACCATGACATCGCTTCCTGGAGCCGGCCTTCCTCCTGCAGGGCCTGCCCGATGTTCCCCAGGATCATCGCGTTGCGCGCATCCAGGCGCAGAGCCTCCGCATATGAGCGCTTGGCTTCGTCTAAATATCCTGCCTCCCTCAGTGCATTTCCCAGGTTGTTATGCGCCTGCGACAGATTGGGCAGCAGCGCCACGGCGCGCCCGCAATGTTCGAGCGCTTCTTTGATGTCCTGGCGCTCAAGCAGGAGCTGGCCGAGGTTCGAATGGGCCTCGCCGTAAGTGGAATCCGCTTTTACGGCGCGCCGAAAGGCAGCTACGGCGCCATCCTTGTCACCGAGCAGCCGCAACGCGTTGCCCAGATTGTTGTGCGCCGCAGCAAAACCAGGATTCAGCCGGACCGCTTCGGCAAGGACGTCGCGTGCCTGGCTGGTTTTGCCGTGTTCCATAAGCGCGACGCCCAGGTTATTCATGGCTCCGGTGTGCTTGAGATCAATCAGCAGCGCCGCCCGGCACGCCTGGATCGCGTGCTCCCGATCGCCGAGCTGCCTGTATGCTTCCCCCAGGTGGGAATAGAAATCGGCATTGCGCGCGAGCGCGATCGCCCGCAGGATTCGCTCAACGGCGAGCCGCGGCTTTCCCGTCTGCAACGCCAAAACGCCGGATAGGTGAAGTGCGTCAGGATGGTTCGGCTGATGCTCCAGCACTTGCCCATAGAGCTTGTCGGCTTCGCTCCAGCGTCCTTGCCGGTGGTGGGCTAATGCATCGCTGAGCGTATCGGCGAGCGGCAATTTCATCGCGCGCTTCAAGGCTCTCTCCCCGTTGGTCGGGCTCGAAAGGGTCACAACGAAATATGGCCCGGCTCCGACCAGTGATCCGCTAACAGCGGGATAAGCGTCGAGATTGACAGATTAACAGAAAGGATGATAACAGTTCGCCGACAATCATCGCTAACTTCTGGCACACTTCAGCCACCTCCGTACGCTTCGACAAGTCACGGGCCGTAACGGCAGTTGCGGGAGAAAGACCATGAAGACTTGCCGTGAAGTTGCCAATGAGCTGATAGTGATGGAGCGGGCGGCGTGGTGGAACCCGCGGCTGCGGCGGATTCTCAAGGCTGCGCCGCTGGTGGTGATGTTCCTGCTGCTGAACACACGCACAGCCCGCGCCGCATGCAGCTTCAGTCCTTCGCCGGATCCCACCGTTGACGACGCATCGAACAGTCTGCGCGCCGCTATCCTGGCGGCAAACGCCAGCGGCCAGGATTGTTTGATTCAACTGCAGGCCGGCACCTACACGCTGACCATCGCGAACCCCACCACCGGTCCAAACCAGGGCCAGGACAATACCGGCGCCTACGGCGACCTGGACATAACTGATCGTGGGCATACGGTGACGATCCTGGGCAAAGGCCACAAGGTCAGCATTGTCAATGCGAATGGCATCGACCGCGCATTCCAGGTGCTGAACGGCGCCAATGCGGCGTTCGGTAACCTGGCTATCGAGGGTGGAAGTGCCGTCGACAACGGCACCGCTCATAGTTTGCCCGGCCAGACCACTTCTGAAGGTGGTGGTGTCCTGGTGCAGAATGGCGGCCACGTGAGTTTCTCCAACGTCGCGATCGACGGGAATTTTGCATTTGGTGCTCCGGGACTGAACGGTACACCGCCTTTTAACCCCGGACCCGGTTTAGCTGGACAGGGAGGCGGGCTCTTTCTCTCTTCGGGAACGGTTGAGTTGACCGACTCGGAGGTGTCTGGAAACGGCGCGGGCGGCGGTATGGGGGGAACTAGTTTTTTAACGAGTCGGGGTGCGAATGGGGGAGCCGGCGGGGCAGGCGCCGGTGGTGGGCTCTATGTTCTGTCTGGGAATCTGCGATTGTTGAGGTCCAGGGTTTTTAGCAACCGTGCCGGTGGCGGGATGGGCGGCCGCGGATTTTTTTCCGGAAACAGCGGAGGCGGCCAGGGGGGTGGCATTTTTCTCGCCAGCGGCGCTTTAAGAATAAGCGGGACGACAATATCCGCCAACTCGGCCGTGGACGCCGGTAACTTCTCTCTCGCCGGGGGGGTCGGCTCAGGGGCCGGCGGTGGCATTTTCGTCGCCAGCGGTAGCGTCAAGGTTACAGACAGCACTCTCTTCTCCAACGGTGCTACAGGCGGGAGTGCAGGCTTAACCACTACAAATAGTGGCAGCGCTGCAGGCGGCGGCCTCTATCTGGGAGGCGGCAGCGTATCGCTGGCTGCTGATACCGTCGCTTCCAACTTTGCAGAAGTACGGGCGTTCTCTGTGACAGCTAGTGGTGGTGGGATAGCCAACGCAGGCAGCGGCCTGTTCACCAACACTACGCTCATCGGAAACAATAACCTCTTCTCAATAAACACGTTGCCCCTCGGCAGCGATGTTGAAGGTCCGATCACGTGCGCTAATTCGCTGATCAGCCAGATCGCAGGGACGACGATTACCGATCATGGCGGCAACCTCTTCGACGTGGATCCCGTGCTGGATCCCGGCGGTCTCAAGTTCAATGGCGGCACCACTGAGACGGTCGCATTGGAGAGCGGCAGTCCGGCGATTGATGCCGTGCCGGCGGCGCACTGCACCGACCTCGATGCGCCGCCGAATCCGGTTATCATCGACCAGCGCGGTTTTCCGCGTCCCGATATCGGCGAAGTCAAGTGCGACATCGGCGCGTACGAAGTTCAGGATACCGCTTTTCTCCGCTTCTCCCTTTTTAACGGCCGCCTCAAGATTGATCCCGATGCGGGGGTCTTCGATCTCGCCGGCGGGTTCACGCTCGGCACCGGCGGCAGCATCGATCCTACAACGCAGCCGGTGGCGTTCAGTGAGGGTAGTTATGCCGTGAGGTTGCCTGCGGGTTCCTTCGTCAAGAACAGCAGCGGTTATGTGTACCAAAAGCTTGTAAACGGTATCTCTCTGTCCGTATCAATCAATTTTACCAGCCAGCCAGGCGCTTACCAGTTATTGGCCAGTCGCGCCGGCGGCACCTTGACCGACACGTCCCCCCCGCTGCCGGTAACGCTGATGGTTGGCAATAACATCGGTACGACTGACATGAGAGTCCGCTTCTACTGAGGCAGGGGTGGGGTGGCCGCCAGCCCCAACTGCACCATTGTCCCCACACCATCCGCCCACTCCTCTGCGTTGGGACTGTTGGCGCTGGTGGGGCTGGCGGGGGAGTTAGCGGTGGGGGACTTTTTGTCGTTTCAGGCTCCGTTGCGCTGTCCGGCTCGACGATTTCGGACAATAGTGCGATGGCCGGTGACGGTGCCGATGGTGGCGTCTCACGCACCAGTTTGGCGGGGTTCTTTGTGTATCCGGGACTCGGCGGCAATGGTGGCGCTACGCTGGGAGCCGGTATCTTCGTCGGAGCCGGGTCCTTGGGCCTCAGGCAGACAACCCTATCCGGCAACTCGGGCGCGGGCAGGAGGGGTGGTAGCGGAGGGGCTGAGTTTGCGCCTGACCAAGGCGGTTCCTCATTAGGCGCTGTCCTTTTCGCCGCCAGTGGGCAAATCGACCTCGCTAATAGTACGATTTTCGCTAATACTGCAACCGGCGGATTTCCCGGAACGACGAACCCCGGGTGCCACTGTGGCTTTGGGCGCCCCGGCGATGGCGCGGGGGGTGGTCTCTACCTTAACGGTGGTAGCGTTTCGCTCAAAGGCGACACAGTCGCCTCCAACGAGGCGAGGGCGTGGTTATCAGGTCGAAGCTATGGTGGCGGGATAGCCAATGTGGACGGCGGCTTGTTCATCAATACTACCCTCATGGGCAACAACACCCTCGAGCCGGGCGATGCAAGTGCCGGCAACGACATTTCAGGCCCGCTCACATCGTCCCATTCGCTAATCGGACAAACCCCCGGTGCGACGATTACGGACAATGGCGGCAACATCTTCGACGTAGATCCTGGATTGGATCCCAACGGTGTGCAGTTCAATGGAGGACCGAACCAGACCGTCGCCCTGGAGAACGGCAGCCCCGCTGTCGACCATGGCGATAATGCGGTCTGCTCGGCGGCTGCCAAGGCCCTGCATTTTCCGAGGGTTCACGCACTCCAAGCAGCGATTCGAGCATTCTGCAAAGAATCGCAGTACGGACTGCGTTGCGTCTTTGCGGCATGCGCCTCGCGCTAGGTCGATGCTGCGTCCTCCTTGCATCGACCAGCCGGCCTTGCCGGAGATCATACGGGAATGTAATCACACCTGAAACGGACGGCTGCGCGTTCTGACAACTAGGACAGACTTTCCAGCCTGCTCCGATCTCTTTTGCACGAATTTTCTACCGCGATGAATCATCGTGGTCCGCCGGTCGGTTGTAAGTCGAATACCGGGTAACGCGCCGCGTAAGGCGCGAAGGCCTCAGGTGGCGAACCGGAGGCGACGGGAAAGTAGCGCTGAACCGTAGTTTCGAAGCGTTCGAGGTACTCTTTGAGAATCGCCGGCTTTTCCACCTCCGGAATAGCCTGCAGCGCAAATTCCTGGATGCGCCGTTTTTTTAGCCAGACCCGTCCGCTGGCTTCGGCATTGCGGACCCATTGTGCACGTCCCCGCGGGCACACCAGGTAAAGCTTATTGCCGATTTCGAGCAGATTAACGGGCGTCGAGTATATCCGGCCGCTTTTGCGTCCGCGCACCTGCAGCAAATAATTATGGCGGAGACCAAGGCCGAGACTGATCAAGGCACCAACCACGCGGTTGAGGCCGCGCTCAAAGGTGGAGGGCCGCAGGAACGCCGTAGCGGATGCATTTGCCATAGAGCCTTCTTTGTAGCCTGACCGGCTTCCCAGCCGGCCCTTGAGACGACAGCTTGGAAAGGCCCGTGCCCAAGGTCTCAGGGCGCTGCATCTCTCACTCTTGTTGCCCACTCTTGTGGAGAGCTACAGGCCGTATTTTGCAATTTTCGCGTACAGCTTCTTGCGCGAGATGCGCAATAGTTTGGAAGCGGCAAGCTTATTACCGCGGGTCGTTTCCAATGCCCGCGCGATCACATCGCGTTCTGCATCGGCAAAGGTGCCTGAGGAGCGCCCGGCACCATTCGTACGGCGATTACCACCTGCGATCGCTGGCGGCAGAACATCGAGCGCAATGAGGGGAGAGCGCCCGAAAGTCAGAGCGCCCTCTATCGCGTTGGACAACTCGCGTACGTTGCCGGGCCACTGATAGCGCCTTATCGCCTCCATCGCGTCTTCTTCGACTCCGCGCACGATTATGCGCGGCTTCAGTCTTTCATTGAACAGCGCGATGAAATGGTCGACCAGCAGGGGGATATCCTCATCCCGCTCGCGAAGCGGCGGCACCTGCAGGACGCCGGCCTGCAAGCGGTAATATAAGTCCTGACGCAGTTGACCGCTGCGAACTGCATCCTCTGGATTGCGGTTCGTTGACGCAATCAGCCTGACGTCCACGGGCACTTCGGCGGTTGAACCGACCGGCCTCACCGTGTGTTCCTGGACCGCCCGCAACAGCTTGCTTTGCGTCTCGGCACTCATCTCGGTCACTTCATCGAGAAACAGTGTGCCCCCGTCAGCCGCACGAAACAGGCCCAGGTATTCTGCAGTGGCGCTCGTGAACGCGCCACGTTTATGCCCGAATAATTCGCTTTCGATAAGGTCACGCGGAATTGCGGCGCAGTTGAGCGCTACGAACGGGCGCTGCCGTTGTGAGGCCGGATTCATGAATGGCCCGAGCCACCAACTCTTTGCCGGTACCGCTCTCGCCGACGATCAGCACGGTGCCACGAGTCTCTCCGACGGCCTCGATGCGGTCGTATAAATGGCGCATTGGCTGGCTGACACCGACGAGGCCGCGGAAACTTAGCCGTTGATTGCGAGGCAGCCGGGCCGCTTCGCGCTCGAGCGCCCTGATGCGCGCGCCGGCGACTGCAACCTCCGAGCGGAAATAAGCGTCTGCTATCAGGATAATTCTGACATGACCCAACTTGTCAAAATACGTGTAAACTTCGATTTCAGGTGGTGAAGGCGCGAAGACGCGATATACCGCTTTCCCGTACAAGTGAAGCGACGCGACCACTTCCGCAAATGGTACCCGGCGCTCCGCCAGCCTTTCGCCGGCGCGAATCGTGTCGATCGCGTAGCTGTCCATGTCTCCCACGATCAAGTGTTTCGTGTTAGCCGCGAGCGCTTTTTTGTAGAGGTCGTAGAATTCCAATTCTCCGAGCGAGCGATCGTCACCGAAATAAACAACATAAAGCTCGTACCAGTGGTTGATCACTTCTTCCATGCGTTCGAGCACCACGCGGAGCATCGGGCGCAGAGCCTCTAGCTCCTCATCGAACAATAGGTGGAAGTGGCGCGGAGCGCGGCGCGCGATTGAAAGGTCGCCTGGTCTGCGATCAGCAGAAGTCACGAATTCACAAAATAGAAAACTACTGGTTAGCGCGGCTTATTGCGTGGTGCAAAGCGCCACACAAATCGCGTTCCTATTGTGGCGCAAAGATACAGCAGCAAAAGCGCGCGAGGCTGAATCCGGTCGGTTCTCGGATACAAATGCCCATCGGACCTGCTGGCACGATTAACGCTATCGTCCGACGACCGACGTCGATAGTTCCTGTGAAGTATTTAGGAAAACGCGGTAGCTGCGCAATGGCGCCGATGCCCGCGGGAGTGAGTTTTTACACAGGCAGAGCAACAAAGGAGGTAACCACCAATTAGCGCATCAATGCTCGTGAGCCTGATCAACCACCTGGACGATCTGGTTGTTGCGCTTTTGTCGAATGACGATGACTTGGCCCAGATCGTCCGCTCGGCTGTGAAAATGCCGTGGCGGCTGGAACACCATTTCTACAATGGCGCAGTGACCGAATTCCTGCAGCTTCCGGACGTGCGATTGGTGGTTGTTGATGACGAATCGGTTAACGATGGAAACCGTGGCTGGTTACTGGGGCAAATTCGCCGTAATCTGGACGAAGCTACGTTGCTGTACGTTGCGGGTACCCATAGCGTGCAAAACGAGCGGCGCGCCCGAGCCAACGGAGCTCATTACTACACCGCCAAGCCGATTCACGGCGATGAACTCAAGAGCGTTCTGAAGGGATTCATGCATCGCGCGAGCAAATAACCTCACGGGGAGCGTCAAGAGGTCGTTCTGAACGAAGCGCTCAAACCCGCATCCGCCTATTATTTCCGCTCGCCCATCTTCTTCACGTGTAAAAAGCGCTTCCGATTGTGCCGGAGCGTCCATCCGCGGTAAACCAGAGCATCTCAACTCCCCTCGGACAGGAGGAAGGTTCAGATGTTGACGTTGTATGGCACGTCCAAATCGCGTTCGGCACGTTCGCTGTGGGCGCTCGAAGAACTTGGACTCAAGTACGAACACGTTCCGGTGGAAGTCGCCAAGGCCAAAAGCGCGGAACATCTCCAGCGTAATCCCAACGGCCATATTCCCGTGCTCAACGACGACGGCCACTACTTGTGGGAGTCGATGGCCGTCAATCTGTACTTGGCGGAGAAGTATGGCAAGGCGCCGCTCTGGCCGGCGACGACAGACGGTCATGGTGACTGTTACAAATGGAGTTTCTTCGGGATGACCGAAATCGAGCCGCACCTGTTGACGATACTGCGAAACCGGCTGTTCCTGCCCGCGGATCAGCGCGACGAAAAAGCGATCAAGAATGCCGAGGACAGCCTTAAGGCACCGATCAAGGTGATAGACGACCAAGTCAAGAACCGGCCCTATTTACTCGGCAACGACTTCACCATCGCGGACCTCAACGTCGCCGCGGTGCTCAGCTTCGCAATCCTGGCGAAGTTGGACATGAGCGCAACCCCAGCAGCGCAGGCGTGGTTGCAAAAATGCCTGGGGCGTGAAGCAAATCAGCGCGTGCGCGCGCTGCCGTAAAACCGTAATCTCGCCTGTCGACGATACGCATCGCCGCTCACGCCGCACCCCCGGCGAAGAGGTGGACTGGGCGTTGACAGGCGAGATGCGTTGCCCGCGAAACCAATTAAAACTGTAATTTAACGCCTGCGACAAAATTTACCGGTGGCGCGGGGAAGCTGAACGCCTCCGAGTAATGGCGATCGAGCAGGTTTTGGATCTTTGCCACGAATGCGATGTCGTGCATCTCGCGCCACTTCATCCCCGGCGAGTAGGCGAATGCCAGGTCGAAGCGATGGTAGGCATCGTGATTGGCGATCGTGCCGGTGGACGTAATGTCGTCGCGATCTCCTACGAATACATAGATCAAAGCGAAGGTTAAGTCGTCACGGGACAGCAAGAGGGCGTGACGGTTATACTCGGTCAGCGCCGACGCCGAATACTTAGGCACGCGTACGGGGCGGATGTTTGGCGTTGGTGATACATGGGTTTGGTCTAAAATCGTTACACTGCCGCTGAATCGAAGGCCATAGCCGGGATAAAGGGCCGGCACAATTTCAACGCCCTGCGTATCAACCCGGCCCGTGTTGCCGGCGGTCGCGCCGAATTCGCATCCGGGACCGAACGTACATGGTACGGCGACGATCAGATGATGCACGCGGCGCGAAAAATAGGTCGTCGTAAACGATGCGATCTCGCCGAAACGCTGAGTGAACCCGCCATCGTATTCACTGGAAATTTCCGGCCCAAGATTGGGATTGCCGAATCCCGGAAAAAATAGTTCGTCGAAGCTCGGGGCGCGAAAGCCCTCCGCGTAGTTGCCGCGCAAGGTCATTTGATATGGCAGCGGGATAGCCACCGACCATCCGGGACTGACTTCCTCGCCGAACTCGCTGTTACCGTCGACGCGGAAACCGCCGGTCGCAATCAGGTGATTGTTAAGAAAATGGCCTTCCTGCTCAACATAGCCGGCATACTCCTGCCGGCGTGCATTGTAGACGCTCAGAAATTGAGACGGCGGGGGCGGCGCCAATTCGAAGATCGAGGTTTGTGAATGCACCCATCGGTCGAGGAAGCTGAACCCCGCCAGCGTCCGGAATCTGCGCGACCAGGTGTAGATGCCTTCTAGGATGCCACCGCGGGTTTCATCCGGAATACCGTCCGATTCCGACGACGCACTTCCGGCAAATGGTTCGTTGTTGAGCCGTAGTTCATCGCGCACATAAAATGCGCTGACATGAGTCATCAGCCGGCGCCCGAACGCACGATCGATTTCGCCCTTGTACAGCATGAACTCGTTGCGCTGATGGGCACTTGGATTGAGTGGAATGCCTGCGGCGACAGAAAAGCTGGCGAGGCTGACGTTGGCGCGTGTGTAGCGCGCGACGCTGCGGATGGTCGTATTCTCGTCCAGATGATAATCGAGCCGCAGGATCCCCGACAGATTATCAGAGCTATCGTTAACCGGGCGAAAGCCGGTCGTCGAGAAGTAAGACAGGGTGCCCGCATAAGCCAGGCGCCCTTCAGCGCCATCGAATTGGGCAACCTGCCGCTGGGTGGCTCGATTACCGCCTTCGGACAACAGGCTGAACTTGAAGGGACCCGAGCCCTCCTGGGTCATCAGATTGACGACCCCGCCGATCGCCTGCGAGCCGTAGAGCGCGCCACCGGCGCCGCGGACTATTTCCACCCGCTCCATCCCGTCGGTCGGTATCCGACTGATATCGAACTCCCCGGTCGCCGCATCGTTGACCGGGACGCCATCGAGCATCACGAGCGTCTGCGCCGGAGTCGAACCGCGGATCGCCACGTTCGCGACCGTGCCCGGAGTTCCGAGTTGACTTATCTGGGTGCCGGGCACCTGGCGCAAGAGATCGGGTAGTTCGTGGGTCTGCTGGACCTGGGCCTGCTTTTCGCTAACCACGGAAGTGGTGACGCCGACCTGGCCTAGCGGTTCTGGCATACCGGTCGGCGTCAGGACCACGATAATCGGCGGCAACTTGGATGGTGCGACGGCGGCTGGCCCCTTGCGTGTCTTGGCTGTCCGTATGCCGCTCGTTCGCGGCGGAGACGAGGCGGAGTTGGCCTTGGGTGGAGCTTGTTGCTCGACCGAGGGTTTCGAGCGCTCCTCCGGGATATGAGGTCCGTTCGAACTTCCTGTTGTCGTATTGGAACTCGCCGCGGCTGTCGGCGTCTGTGCGCGCAAACCAGAGGGGTGGAAAATTACGAAACTCAGCGGCAAGACGAGCAAAAACGAACGTGCAGGCGATGATCGCGCGATTGGCATAACCACCCTCGTGGTGCGGACTGATCCACAAAGGCGGGGGCGGGCAACATCGAACAGAAGCCCGTGCACCACATACGCGGAAGCAGGGCATTGGGGCCGACAGGCCACGCAGCCACCCTCCCCGCGGAAGGCAGTCCGCAAGATTTTCCGGCCGGTCTCCTGGCTTGGGGTTCGCACTCCGGCCCGCCTTCCCGCGATTGCGGTGGCGTAGTGGACCGTCGTCCCCCGATACAGTTGCGGGGCAGCGCCGGATTCGCACCGGCTTCCCGAGCACCGGATGTGAGGGTGCTACTACACAGTCGAGCGGCATTAGTCAAATGACGCCGCGAGCTATCCACGGCGATGACTGTTATCGTGCGAATCGTGATGGCAAAACCCGGATAGGCAATTTTGGTACTATACATTCCGGGTGGAACCGTTCACGCAACGCCGAAGGATGGCACTCCTGATGCCCTCAGTGTCTGTATGTTGACCCTTATCACCGGCGGCTGCCGTAGTGGTAAAAGCGCATATGCAATTGCGATCGCGTCAGCGTCGCCGGCGTCGCGCAAATTCTTCATCGCGACGGCCGAGGCGCTCGACGACGAAATGCGCGCGCGCATTGCGCACCATCGGCAGTTTCGACCTGTCGAGTTTCAAACGATCGAGGAACCGCAAAAGCTGGGCGCCGCCATCGGTTCGCTCCATGGCTGCGCCGACGTGGTCGTCGTCGATTGCCTGACGCTATGGATCTCCAACTTGCTGCGGGAATATAGTGACGACACGATTCTGGCGGAGGCGGAAGCACTCGCGCGTGCTTTCCTTCGGGCGCCGTTTTCGACCATCGTCGTGACCGACGAAGTTGGCTGGGGCGTGGTGCCGGATAATGCCGTCGCACGCCGGTTTCGTGACCTGCTCGGCTGGACCAATCAGAAGATTGCGCGTGTCGCAGACGATGTACTGTTGATGGCCGCCGGTTATCCGCTGCGATTGAAGTAGGTTCCGGGTGTGGGGTCCTTGCGCTACGTTGAACACCGCCGAGAAGAACCGCGCCTCACGGTATAAGCACTATCAACGCCGCCGCCTCGACAATCTCGCCCGCCGCTCCAATCAGATCGCCGGTGATGCCCCCGAGCCATCGAGCGTAGAATGCCCGCAACATCCACGTCAGGATGATCGCGACCACGACCGCGCGTATCGCGTGCCCCGGTCCGGACGGCAGCACAGCGAGCGCCGTAACAATGCTCGCGACCAGCAAATTGCGCGCGTTTTGAACACCGAGCAGCGCGGAACCCGCGCCGGCCTGACGCAAATAGGCCAGTCTATACGGCACCGCGACCATCGCCCATCGCGCTATTCCTGGTGCGAGATAAAGGGCTATCGACCGTGAATGGGCGGCTGAAGCTATGGCCGTAACCTTCAGCGTCAGCACAAAAAACACTGCGGCGGCGCCGAAGGTACCGATTCGGCTATCGCGCAGGATTTCGAGCGCGCGCTCCCGGTCGCGGCCCGCACCAAGCGCGTCCGCGGTATCGGCGAGACCGTCCAGATGGACTGCGCCGGTGATAGCTGTGAGAGCGAGCACGAGCAGGGTCGAGCGCACCGTGACGGCGACGAAGAATGCAAGCAGATAATCTGCGCCGGCCAGGAACGCGCCAAGAATAAAGCCAATCAGTGGAAACCATCCTAGCGACCCTGTGAGCTCGGCTGCAGTGGCGGAATCTCTACCGACAGGAATGATCGTAAGGAAGGCTGTCGCCAAGCGAGCCTCCGCAGCCCAGCCGACGATTGCCGCAGCCCAACTTATGCTTGCCGCACCCGGTTCGGCGGCGTTCCACCGCCGCTTCATTATCGAAGCTTGCCCGAAACTCCCGCGCTGGTGAACGTCGCCATTTGCTGGAACAGTGCAAGGGCGCTCTCGATCGTTTTCATCGCCAAGGCGGCCCCGGTTCCCTCGCCGAGACGCATGCCGAGATCGAGAATCGGCCGCGCACCCAGCATTTCGAGAACTATCGAATGGCCACCTTCGGCTGAGCGATGGCCGAAGAACATGTAATCGCACAGGCCGGGGCGAATCTTTTGCGCGAGCGCGGCCGCCGCGGTGGCGATGAATCCGTCGATTACGATCGGCAGCTTGCGGGCGGCGGCGGCGAGGCACGCTCCGGTCATCGCGGCAATTTCAAAACCCCCGAATGCGGCGAGCATTTGCAGCCCGTGGTTGAAACATTCCCGATGCAGCTGCAGCACGGTTTCGACCACGCCAATCTTGCGTTCCAACCCCAAGTCATCGAGACCGGTACCACGGCCGGCAAGACGCCGGGGCTCCAGCCCGGTCAACGCGGCCAGAATAGCGGTGGCGGAGGTGCTGTTGGCGATTCCCATCTCACCGATTCCGACCAGTGTCGCGCCG
>Ga0306920_100006809_pt1 | contig 14975 bp, 11 predicted proteins | sample flu12Cox44000170_FD_204666 | JGI IMG/M metagenome (GOLD analysis project Ga0306920, IMG submission 204666) | Lab enrichment of tropical soil microbial communities from Luquillo Experimental Forest, Puerto Rico - flux4day.12C.oxic.44.000.170 (v2)... | ecosystem: Environmental > Terrestrial >... | reverse complement strand
GAATGGGAAACAAGCAAAAGAAGCAGAGCGATGGCTACTCAGCAAGGATTTCGATGCCCTGGACAGACTGTTCGCGTTTCCTGCAAAGCCAGTGGAATCGCCATTGCAAAGAAGGAATCGGCAAAACGCCTAAGGCCTGATGAAGAGGCAAATCGGAGAAAGGGCCCCCAGCAGCTGTTTCCGACAGTGTACGAATCGGAAAAGGTACACGACCGGCCATCACGACGGCAACTCCCCGCACTATCTTCACCAGCGTCCGCCTCACCATGCCATCGCACGCGGCAAGCCCCATTCTCAATTCCTTCAAGACTTTCTGTCCGAAGCGCCATGTCGACGAGGGTGAAAGCCAGAACCTCCTCGATTTCTCCACGCATTTCCCGCCCCTGCGCCCCGGCTGTTTTTCCCGCCGCTTCCCATTCGCGGACTTTTTTCTGGCCGACGTCCCAGACCATCGTTTTGAGCGATTGCCGGATCAACTTCCCGTCAATCGTGCCGTTCACGCAGAGTGGGCAGTGGCATCTTTTCTCCGACATGGATTCGTATTTGCACTTCGTCGCGTGGCGGCGATAGACCGTGAGCATGGGCAATCTATGTACAACACAGAATTAAGGCGTCTAAGCTATTCAAAATACAGCAGATAAGTTGGAGGCGGGGGGAGTCGAACGATACACGCGCCTACTCATTCTACGTAACTTATTGTAAACATACGAAAGCTAGAACCGCAGAACCCGCTGTATGCCCGCCTCCTATGTACAAAATCATGTACAACAGTTCGAAGGCCGAGTGAGTCGTCGGCCTCTTAACGCCAGGCTGCGCTCGTTGTCTTCCCGTATACAGGAGAGGATCCAGGAGCTTCCCGACGGCAACGTTTCAGCAGGTCGACGCGACGCGGGTGGGTCCCGCGGCATGCGTTGTCAGGATTCAAGATCACACATTTATTGCGGACCACAGTGGGTTGCTCGTTTCGTGGTTCATTTTTCTCAGTGCTTGGTATCCCGAACACGCGCGAGAATCTTCGTTCAGTTAGATCGAAGATGTGCGATAAGCGCGGGGCGAGATCTCGGATTTCATTGTCATTTTCTCTTTCTTCAGCTTCGAGCACTGCGAGTTCGGCGAGGTAGTCGGCGTGCGCGTCTGTGGCGCCGTCCCACAGAGCAAGACTGAAACGGTTGTGTCGGATGGATTCGCGTAGTTCGGCTAACATAAGGGCACCTCAGGAGAGGCTCGCGATGGTCCTCCGTACCCGCTCACTCCCTGTTTGCGACCGTTATGTGCGGATCAGGTGAATGAGCGGGAGCTGAGGTTCCACTACCCCCCACATCAGGATGAGTACAACAGTGTGTTCCCTCCGAATGTGACCGTCATCACAGGAGGAGTGAGTCAGGAACAAAAACGCCCCAAGATGCTCCAAATCCTGGGGCTTTGTGGGATCGGACGGGTGCCCGTCCGCGTCGCCTTATTAATCTATATGCTAATTCCGGCAAAGGGGGACTGGGTCAGCCTTTTCGACACATTCATGCACTGACGATTTAGATTGCAACGAAGTAAGCCCTGACCTCGTCTTGACACCTCGCTAGTGCTAAAAACCGTCTTGGAAGGTCCCCTTCATTTGAAAGGACTTATTGCGATTGCGCGGTTAAGGTGCTTGCCAAGTCCGCTATCGTCACACTCAAGTGTGATGTAAGAACTTGGGTGCTTCAGTGCCGCATCCTAGCATTTTTCGTGAACCCAACGGGAAGTAGATCGTGCACGGCAAACCACGCATTGTTATCGTAGAAGAGCACAGCTTGGTTGCCGAAGCGGTCAAGAAGCTGCTTGAACTCGAACTAGGGTTACGTGTACTCGACACGTTCAGCGACGCCAGTCTACTTCTTGCTGCAGTCGACAAAGTGCAACCCGACCTGATTCTGCTTCATGTATACGAGCGGTACGCCGTAAGATTCGAATATGCTCGAAAACTCAAAGCTGCCTATCCGGCGATCAAAATGATCGTCCTAACGACGAACGAAAATCCCCAAATCGCCCTCGACTGCATGAACAGTTGGGCTTCGGGATATCTCCTGATGAAGTCGGCGGAGGAATTGGTGCAGGCTGTGCGCCGCGTTGTCGCAGGTTCTAAGTACCTATCTCCAGAGCTACAGAGAAACCTTCAGGAAGCACAATGGCGAAACCCCCGATTCCAATCCACGGCCTCGCTAACCGATCGTCAGCGCGAAGTCCTCAAACTACTCAACGAAGGCTGGACAATGAGAGAGATTGCCGCACAGCTGCGGATCACAGCCCGCACCGTTGCTTTTCATAAATATCGCATCATGGCCCTACTCGGGGCGAAGAACAGTATCGAGTTGTTGCAATTGTCTGAACGCCCAGAGCCCGAGCCTGATAGGCGGAGAAGTGGCTCATAGTTCGATCCGCCTAATCCCGCGCCTTAGGTACTGAAATACCCTAGTCGTTCTGATCTTCCAGAAACCTGCCATCATGGATAATGAGGTTCGCGCCTCTGTCCGCAATCTATCTGCGCGAGACGCCCATGACCGAAGAGCGAAGGTACGTAAACCTTTTGCTGCGACGTGGGGCTTGACTCAGACCGGCCAAGGCAGCGAAAACGGCTGCAATTGAGAACGCAATTAGTCAGGCTGAACTTGTTCATTTTGCGAATGAGCGGGATCGGAACTGCCCGAAGAATCCGCGGAATCGATCAATCCGCCTTCTTGCCGAGCGCGTTGGAGGAGTCCGGCGGAAACTCTCGTCGAAGAATGCCTGCGCGTCGGTAGCGTGTGCGGCGACGTTCAACAGGACGAGGTCGGCGGCTTCTGCTACAGCTTGTCCGCGCATCAGCATTCGGTGATCGGTGGCGGCGGATTCCCAGTCAAGCATGGCGAGGAGCCCGTTGACACTGCTCGACCGATCACGACGGAAAGACAAGACTTCGGTTGCTATGGTCATGGAAACCCTACTATCCCAGAAGTCTCGGCCATCGTGGGACGCATGCAAACTGGTATTTTTGACAGTTTGAAAGAATCCGCGCATCGTCAACACCCAAGCCCGGCGAGAGTGGCTGCGGTAGGAATGATGAGATTGCTATGGAGCAACGACATTCTGCGTGTTGACAGCTCAGACTCTCAGTCCCCAACCCACTCTCTAAGTACCGCCAGCCTAGAGAACCTAGAGAACGTGAAGGGAGCAGCAAGATGGCCCCACGGCTCCTCGCTGGAAAGTCCCTACCTCGACGCGGCGGCGCAAAATCACCAGACTCGCAATTTAAGATTGTGGCTGACGCGTTTTTGGAATTGTTTGAACTACTCAAGGAGTATGCGCCTATCTGGTACACCGAGCGACACCACCATCGCGCTCTGACTGCGTGGCGAGTCCTGCAAAAGTCCAAGGGGACTCGGTGAACATGCAACAGGCCGTAACGTGACAGGTTCGTCGACGAAACATTTCAGCGAACCTGACACAAATAGTACCCATCGGCAAGCGGTGGCCGAAGGAATGATCTTGATGCGAGTGGCAACCTCTGGGCTTGTGTCACTTCGCTGCCGCTCGTCGGACGCGCTTGGCGAGCTCCGGTTCGATGAATCCGCCGCTCACGTGAAACTTCTTGAAGACGAGGTCCAGCACGCGTTCCTCGGCAGGCGTTTTAGGGTCTGGCAGGAAGTGCCACCAGAAAGACACCTGTTCCCGGTCGGCGCCAATGACTTCAGCGATGTTTGGGTACTTCATGGCGGGCCTTTACTTCTGAGAGGGGAGCGAGGTCTTACCTTTTAGCTTGGAATCGAAGAGGGTGCGGCCTTAACCGCCGGGCGGATTCCCTCGTTCGAGTTCCATCTACTACACAGAGGCTACTGCCCCAGTCGATTCGATGTCAGTGACAATCAAACGGGGTGATGTGACGGGCTGGCACTTCATGAGTCGAGCGGGCGGACCTGCTACAAATAGAGCGGGACGAGGCACCTTCCCACCAAGATACCCCGTCCCGCACCGACCACTCGCTGAGACCAATCAAAGAATAAACTCTCGTGAGCACGACAGGGCAACTTCACTCGACGACCTGCCCCGTATCAATTAACGCCGTGAAGATCGAGGCCGACAACATCCACCTGCAGTTTGGTGCCATCGCCCGATCACGGCGCGAACAACAGGATCCCCGATTTTGCCAACGAATACGCCAGGACTCGGCATGAACTAGTAGTTTTAACAGTTGAAAGAATCTCCCGACCGACAATACTGAAAGAACGCAATACCTTTCGCTCCAGGTACTGTCGACAAAATGTATTTCTGACAGCGTTCATGTAGCCCTGCGTAGCATGAATCTGGCTTCTTGAATCGGCAGTCGGGTTAATGTTTGTCACAGATTCTTGGGCTGGGGAAGCTGTGGAATCTCTGACCTGCGTAGGGCTACCCGATCCCCGTCTAGCCCCTCGGCACAGGAACTCGGGACAATTCCCCCTGACCACCTGAGTTCCTGTGTCCCCACTCTGCAGCAGGGTTACTGAAGGGCAGCCGTCGTGATTCGTGAAAGTCGACGACAGATTGTGATTCCCGGCAAGGACGTATTCAGGTCGCTTGTCGCTACAATTTTGTTGACCGTGCTAATGGAAATGGCCTTGATAGCTTTCAGCATAGCTATGACGCCTTAGCGTCGCGGTTGAACTTCGCTCACTTCGTCTTCGGCTTAAGCTGCTTTGCTGGCTTCTGAGACCTCCAGACTTCACTCGTCCGAAGTTCGCCCGGCCGCAAATGGGGATTGCCCGATCCGTGCTCCGGCGAATACGTGTCGCGGCGCTCCTCGTTCTCGTACTTTGCAACGTCATCGACGCCTGTCGGTGGCGAATTACTAAAATCAGGCGGCCATCGACGTTTGGTATACGCCTCGACAATGCTTCTGCCATCGATAACAACTGAGATTTGCCAGTGAGCGATCGGCATTGACGCCCGTTATCAACGGGCCGAATGCCTGCGAAGGTGTCGCTGAAGCATCGTTCGATTGTCACAGCAGGAACGTACTTAGGGCCTGACTCCAGCCTTCCGAAGGATTGTCATCATGGGGCACCAGTTCGTAAAGGCCGACTGGAACAGATTCAGCCCAACAAATGCGGTGAAGAGAAACCAGTACGGGCTTACCCAATAACCCAAAGCGAGCGAAAGAAGCACAAACAACCCAGCGATTAACCGCAGATACTTTTCAACAGTCATGATATTCCTCCCAAGACTATAAGTTGATACTTGCAGACCCTTCCGTTCCAGAACCCGAACTGATGCTGCGCCGCTCAGACATGTAATAGAGAATCGGCACCGCCATCCGGGAAAGCAGCGTGGAAGCCACTTCTCCTGCCATCAACGAAATGGCAAGGCCCTGAAAGATGGGGTCGAAGAGAATGACACCCGCCCCAACGACCACCGCCGCTGCAGTCAATAGCATCGGTCGAAATCGCACGGCTCCAGCGTCAACCACAGCCTCCTGCAGGGACATGCCCCGAGAGCGGCGCAACTTGATAAAGTCCACTAGGATGATGGAATTGCGGACGATGATTCCCGCCCCGGCGATGAAGCCAATCATTGAAGTCGCGGTGAAGAACGCGCCCATCGCCGCGTGCGCCGGCAAAATACCGACGAGGGTCAACGGAATCGGCGCCATAATCACCAGCGGCGTCTTGAACGACTGGAACCACCCCACGACCAGAACGTAAATCAGCACCAGCACCGCAGCGAACGCCAGCCCCAGGTCGCGAAACACTTCGTAAGTGATGTGCCACTCGCCATCCCACTTGATCGCGATCTTCTTTGCGTCAGGCGGCTGAGTCGCAGTGAACTGCTCGATGTGGTAGCCCTCGGGAATTTTTAGCGCCCTGATCTTGTCGCCCAGTTTTCCGATCGCGTAAACCGGGCTTTCTTCGGCGCCGGCCACATCGCCAATCACGTAGACTACGTCGCGCAGATTTTTCCGGTAAACGCTCTTGTCGATCGAGGTTTCGTGCACTCGCGCAAGTTCGCCCAGCGGCACCATCGCTCCATCCGGAGCGTTCAGGTAGAGGCCGCTCAACGCTTCGGCGCTGGAACGGCTGGCCCGCGAGAGTTGCACCTGCACAGGCACGTCTTCGCGTTCCGCCGGATCATGCAGCAGGCCCGCCTGCGCGCCGCCGAGCGCCATGTTGACGGACTGCGACACTTCCGCGCTTGAAATTCCGCGCAGTGCCGCCTTATCCTGCTCCACCTGAAAATCCAGTTTCTTCTGGTCCGCGACCACATACCAGTCGACGTCCACTACGCCTGGCATCTCGTCGAAAATCTGCCGCACTTGCTTCGCCACTTCGATCTGTCGCTGATAGTCCGGTCCGTACACTTCTGCCACCAGCGTCGCCACCACCGGCGGCCCCGGCGGCACTTCCGCCACTTTCACACGCGCGTTCCAGCCCTTTGCGATTTCCTGGATCGGCCCGCGCATCTCTTTCGCCAGATCGTGGCTCTGACGCTTGCGCTCGTCCACCGCGCGCAAGTTCACCTGAATGTCGCCCTGGTTCGCGCCGCGCCGCAGATAGTAGTGCCGTACCAGTCCATTGAAGTTGTACGGCCCGGAAGTCCCTGCATACATCTGGTAGTTCAGCACCTCCGATTGCGTGTGCAGATACCCGCCGATCTCCTGTTCAAGCGCCAGCGTGCGTTCGAGCGGCGCACCTTCCGGCATGTCCACCACAACCTGGAACTCGCTCTTGTTGTCGAATGGCAGCATCTTCACGCGCACCGCTTTGAACGCCACCAGCGAACACGCCAGCAACAACAGAACAATCACCGACGAAAGGAACATCCAGCGTTTCTTTGTGTCGGTCACGAGCGCGGTCATCACCTTGCGATACGACCGCGTGCTCCAGCCCTCTGTTTCTCCTTCCGCGTGTTTACCCGCGTGGCCGCGAAGCAGGCGCAACGCCGCCCACGGCGACACCACGAACGCGATGATCAGCGAAAACAGCATTGCTGCCGACGCGCCCACGGGAATCGGCCGCATGTACGGACCCATCAGCCCGCGCACAAATGCCATCGGCAGAATCGCCGCAATTACCGCAAACGTCGCCAGAATCGTGGGATTGCCGACTTCGTTCACCGCTTCCACGGCGACCTCCGCCCAGCGTCGTCCTTTGTTTTCCGCCAGACGGAAGTGCCGAACGATGTTTTCGACCACCACAATCGCGTCGTCCACGAGGATGCCGATGGAGAAAATCAGTGCGAACAGCGTGACGCGGTTCAGCGTGTAGCCATACGCGTAGAAGATGAAGAGTGTGAGCGCCAGCGTCACCGGAATGGCCAGGAGCACCACCCCCGACTCGCGCCAGCCGAGCGCCAGCGCGACGAGTAGCGCCACCGAGAGCGTGGCCAGGAATAAGTGCTTCAGCAATTCATCGGACTTGTGCTTCGCGGTCTGCCCATAATTCCGCGTAACGGTCACCTGCACATCGCCCGGAATGACGTAGCCGCGCAATGAATCGATCCGTGCCTGCACGTCGTGCGACACGTTCGTCGCGTTCGTTCCTTTGCGCTTCGCCACCGCCAGAGTCACCGCGGGATGCGTCGCGGCATCCGCACTCGCGGCCCCCGCGCCGTAATACACATAGTTCCTTGGTTCTTCTGGCCCGTCAGCGACTTCCGCGACGTCGCTCAAATAAACCGGCCGCCCACGCTGTACCGTCACCACAATCTTGCGCACGTCGTCGGCTCTTTGCAGAAACGCACCGGACTCTACCGCGATTTCCTCATTCCGCTGGGCAAACGAGCCGGAACTCGACCGCTGGTTGCTCGATTGCAGCACCCCCGCAAACGCCAGCGGGCTCACGTGATATGCCGCAAGCCTCTGCGGATTCAGTGTCACGCGCACCTGCCGCCGCTGCCCGCCAAGTAGGATCGTCTCCGAAACGTTCTCCACCTGCTTGACGTTCTGCTGCACTTCCGCGGCGATCCGCCGCAACGCGTACCCGTCGTAGTTCTTGCCCCACAGCGTCACGGCCAGTACCGGGACGTCGTCGATCGACCGCGCTTTGATCAGCGGCTGCGAAACGCCCTGCGGAATGCTGTCAAAATTCGAATAGAGCTTGTTGTACGTGCGAATGATCGCGTCTTCTTCCTTGGTGCCCACATAAAAACGCACGATGACCAACGCGCCGCCCGGCTGGCTCGTCGAATACAGGTACTCGACACCAGGCACGTCGCGCAACAACTGTTCCATCGGGATCGTGACGCGTTGCTCCACTTCCTTCGCCGAAGCCCCCGGCATACCGACGAACACGTCGAGCATCGGCACGACGATCTGAGGCTCTTCCTCGCGCGGCGTCTGCAGGATGCTGAAGAGTCCCAACAGCAGCGACCCGATAATCACTAGCGACGTGAGCCGCGAATCGATGAACGCGTGTGCGATTCTTCCTGCCAGGCTTCGGTTCACGAACTCTTCTCCTCGCCACCCGCGGCAATTTCCGCGGTCTTCTTGCCGTCAAGTTCCTGCACGCCCGGATTCAGCACCACGGCATCTCCTGCGGCAACGCCGGAGAGCACTTCCACTAGACCGTTCGTCGATTGCCCCAACGTCACTACGCGCCAGTGCACCAGCCCATTCGCATCGACGACGTAAATCCCGCGCAACTGGCCACGCGCCACAATCACGTCCACCGACACAACCAGCGCCGGCTTCGCGCCGTGCGCAAAATACGCCCGCCCAAACACGCCCGACTCCACCTTCACGTCACGCGGCAAATCAATTCGCGCGTTCAGCGTGTGTGAACCCGGATCTGCCCCAGCCTCGATCTCCGCCACGTTTCCTTCGAGTGATTTGACGGTCATCGCGTCCAACTGCACTCGTGCCACGCTTCCCTTCTTTACAAACGACAAGGCCTCCGTCGGCAATGTGGCTTGCAGCTGGTAGCGCGAGGTATCCTCCACCATGAATAGAGGCATGCCCGGCGACACCAACGAACCGGGCTCGACCGTTCGCCGAACCACCCGTCCATCGAAAGGCGCCACGATCCGGGCGTAGCTCGCCACACTTTCGGCCACATGTGCTTCTGCCTGCGCCTGCTCTTTGCCCGCTTGCGACTGGCGCAAAGCGGCCTTGGCCTGCTCGAGTTGCGCCTGCGCCACTTGCTGTTTCGCGCTGATCTCGTCGAATTCCTGCGGGCTCACGGACTTCTGCTCTTTCAGGTACACGTAGCGGTCATAGGTCTTCTGGATCACGTCGGCGTTCGCCTGCGCGGCGGCCATGGCTTTTTGTGCCTGGCCGACGCCGGCTTCCGCCGCTTCCGAACCTGCGTGCGCGGCGTCCTTTCGTTCCACGAGCTCGCGTTCATCGAGTTGCGCCAGCAATTGCCCGCGGCGAACGGCGTCGCCCTCTTTCACCGCCACTTGCAGCACCGTGCCCATGGTGCGCGCTGCCACTTGCGCCGTGGCCGCCGCAATCACCGTCCCCGGTGCTTCCAGTTCGTCCGGCACGTTTCTCAGTTCGATCTTTTGCACCCGCAGGCCCGCGACTGTCTCCGGCTTCACAGCTCTGTTCTCGCTCTCACCGCAACCCGCCAGAAGTACCGCGGGCAGTAACGCCGCGAAAACTCTCATTCCCTGCCTCATGTTCGCTTTCCTCATTCCATGCACGCCGTGACCTCTCGTACCGAGACGCCTGCGCTGACGATCAACTGCGATTCCGGCGTCAAGACGCCCGCCGCGAGTTCGAGTTCCGCTTGTGCCACTTGCCAATCCTGCAGCGCGTTCAAATACAAAGTCCGCGCGTCGAGTTGCGCCGTCTGCGAGCGCAGCAACTCGGTAATCGTTGTCAGCCCGGATTCATAGCGGTTCTGCACGATCCGCAAACTCTCCTTGGCCTGGTCCGCGGCATCGCGCGCAGCCCCTGCTCGTTGGGCCGCGGCTTCTTGGTCCAGAAACGTCTTGCGCACCTCGAGCGTGACGCCACTGCGGAACCATTCCACGTTGTGTTTCGCTTTGCTGGCATTTGCCGCCGCTTCGGCAAGCCGGGCTTTTGTCACGCCGCCTGCAAACAGGTTGAAATCCAGCCGCGCTCCCGCCGTCCAGTTCGTACCGGAAGGTCCGCCCATGGTCATGGCGTCGCGTTCGGCCGTTCCAAATAACGCGATCGTCGGCCCAAACTCCGCTTTCGCCGCCTTTCTTTCGTCATCGACGGCCGTCTCCTGCAATTGCGCCGCGCGCAACGCCGGCCTTTCTGCTAGCGCGGTCTCGGTCCATTCCTGCAGCGTCTTCGTGGACGTCACCGGCTCGCCCAGCGCCCCGGCCAAATGTAGTTGGTGCTCCACAGGTAGGCCCATCAGCCGCGCCAACTGCATCTGCGCCATCGCGAGGTCGTTCTGCGCGCGAATCTGCCGGTCTTTCATCTCGGCGAGAAACACTTTGGCGCTAAGCAGATCGGAGTCCACCACGGTTCCGGCCTTGTGCATCGCTTCCATACGCTGCGCGCTCGCTTCGGCGGTCTTCACCGCGCCCTCCGCGGCCTTTTCGTTTTCCTCGAGGACGCGAATTTCGTAGTACGCGCGTACCACTTCGAGGATCAAGTTCTGCCGCGCCTGCTCGGTTTGAAAATCCGCTACGGTTACCAGCTTCTTCGCTGAGCGTTGATGAAAGAGCGTCAGCCCGGAATCGAAGAGCCGCCATTGGCCGTCGAAGCGCGTTTGGAAATTATCGAGGGGAGTCGGCGTGTTGAGTCTGTTCGGCGCAAAATCCGCCGCCGTGAATTGTCGCTGCGTCAGTTTCGACCCGAACACGTAGACCGGATTATTGCCGCGGGTGAAGTCCTGATGGAAATCGAAGCGCGGGTACCACGACGACTGTGCTTGCTTCAGACGCGCACGGGCCGCATCAGCGTCATCTTCGCTGGTGCGAAACGCGGGATTCTGCTGGAGTGCGCTGTGTACCGCCTGCTCCAGAGTCACCGGCGAACCTTTCACCGTTTCCTGTGCACGCAACGGAGCGCTCGTCAGTGCAAGTGCCAGCACGGCCGCAATCGCTAGGAATTTCCAGGGCCCGAGCCACATCGCGAGCCTCAACCGCTCACTCGGGCTTCCGCCGTTTCCGCCTTAAGCCATGCGGTTTCGTCTTCGCGAATCTCGGAGGTGGTTTCGAGCTTGGCGCTCTTCGCCACCATCGCACCCACGCTGCAATACTTGTCTTCCGAGAGCTGAATGGCCTGCGCGACGGCTGCCGGGTCCACGCCAAGCCCGGTCACGATGTGCCGGATGCGCACCGCCGTGAACACTTGCGGCGGGCGCTCGGCTTGATCCGCCTCCACCACAACCTCGTAGCCGGTCACCTTCTGGCGGTGCTTCTGGCGCAGCATCGTAATCACGTCGAATGCCGTGCACCCCGCCAGCGCTACGGCCACCAGCTCAATCGGCTTGGCCCCCGTCCCCCCGGCGGCGTCATCGAGCACCAGGTGGTGCCCGCTCCCTGTTTCGGCTACAAACTGTCGTTGCACCTGCAGCGGTCGCGTCAGTTGCACTTTTGCCGTAATCATTGCGTTTTCTTCACTTTCCGTCGGCAGCCCCGGCTGCCTTCACGGGAAGAAATGCAATTGCCGGGCATTTGTTACAAAGAATGTTCGGATTACCGGGTGTGCTAAGGTGAAAGGAATGCGCAAGGAAATCGAACGAGCCATCACCCTTTTCGGCAGGAAAGACCCGAAATCAGTCGACGAAGCCCTGGAGCTCCTTCAGGGCACCGTGTTTTCCTTCAGCATGAAGGTCTGCGGGCAGCGCGAAGACGCCGAAGACACCATGCAGGAAGTGCTGGTCAAATCGCTGCCGTATCTCCCGAGGTTCGATTCGTCGCGCGCGCTGCTCGTCTGGCTGTATCGCGTGGCCAAAAATCGCTGCCTGATGTCGCGTCGCCGTAGCAAATTCGCGCCGAAGCAGGACCTTTCGCTCGACCAGCTCATGCCCAACAAGCTCGAGCTGGAGTTGCTTTCGAAGGAGGGACCGGCCACGCCGGAATCGCAAGCCATCCGCAACCAGCAGGCCCGCCTGCTGCGCGAAGCGGTGCAGAAACTGCCGCCGCAATATCGAATCATCTTGGTACTCCGCGACATGGAAGGGCTCACCGACGACGAGGTTGCCGAAATCACCGGACTCAAGCCCGGCAACGTCCGCGTGCGTCTGCATCGTGCGCGTCTGTTTGTCCGCAAGGAGCTGGCGCAGCAGGATTCCGCTCAGCGTGCTGCCAGGAAAGCTGCCGCGCGAGCGCGCAAGAAGGCCGCCGCCGCGCCACAACCGCGGCCGGGTTCCTGCAAGGCGATGTTCGCCGAGCTTTCGAATTATCTGGATGAACAGCTCGACGACTCTATGTGTGAGAGACTCGAGCGTCACTTAAACGGCTGCGAACCCTGCAAGGCCTTTCTCGCTTCACTCGAATCTGCGATCGAACGACTACGACATCTACCGCCTGAATCGTTAAATCGAGACGACGCCTCACAATTAAGGAGAGACCTGCTGGCGAAGTTCCCATCTTTTTAGGCCGCCGTTGGTCGAGCGGCGCAAGCAGAGAGGAGGCGTTAACGCTGGGCCGCGGTTGCCTGTTGTTTTCGCCGGGGAGCGACAGTCAGCCTCATGCGATGACTTTCGAGATTTTCGGGATACACAATCCGGCTTTCGCAAAGTACCTATTTTTGAGCGACCCGACAAGTTGGTCACGCCATGCGTACGTATCTTCGGGTGTGACTTCGTTCAGATTTTTGGGACAGAACTTCGAGAACAACTCGGCAGGACGACGATAAAAGGCAATCGTTCTTCGGTGCCGCTCCTTCCTTCCTCAACATCGCAGGAACTCGGTGATAGGCAACACAGTTTGCCTCGTGTGTTCCTAACTAGTTTATTTTCAATAAGTTGGAGGTGGGGGGGGTCGAACGATACGCGCCTACTGATAACACGCAACTTATTTGAAAAGGTACGAACGCAAGAACCGCACAACCCGCTGTATGCCCGCCCCCTCTGTACAAAATCATGTACAACGAAATCGGTCGCTGCGGCGTTGCTCATCGACTCAGGTGCTACGAAGATTGCGAAAAACCAGAGCCGTTCGCAGCCATGCGAGCGTAGTGCGATCGAGAGCCAGTTGTGTCCGATATTTCGCAAATTGAGTCCGCTGGTGAGCGAGCGGTGATCGTGGGTCTTGAGACGCTGTACTTTCCATCAGCTCCTCCACACTTGGAAAAATTGGGCACGCGGCAGTTTCTCACGAATGCGTGAGGGTTTGTTGGGTGAACACCGGGAGCGGCATGAAGGACGGAAAGTTGAAGAGCAAGGATCTCTTCAATGTCGATCAAAATCCGATGATCGCGTTTCACTCCACCATGATGGTACAAAGCGGGCCCAACACAGCATCGATAGGTTGCTCTGGGCAGACGCGTGGAGGTCTTCTCATCCGATTCTCATCAATTGCTGCTGCCCGCCGGGGTCTCTAGCTTCTTCATTGCCTGATCGATGGCTTTCTTCATGCTCAAAGTGTCGGCGCCCTGACTGGGCGGGAACTCCTCCAGGCTCTTGAGGTGAGCGGCGAGGAATGGACCCGCGCCGGTTGGGGCCCATAGTTTCTGGGCGAAGAACAATCTTCCGATATAGCCGAATTCCTCCGAATCCGGCGTCATCTTTTCCATCGGATCCATGAGCAGGTTCACGATGTAGGGAACACTGGGATACGATTTCGGGTCGAACCAGTTATTGTGCAGCTTGACGCCGATGTGCATTTTCCAACCGTCAACGCGGAGCGCCATCAAATCCGTCTCGTCGTAGTAGAAGATCTCGCGGCGAGCAGACTTTTCGGTTTTTCCCGTCCAGAGGTCCAGATTGTTGTAGCCATCCAGGTGCACCTTATAGGTTGTGTCGCCCATCTTATAGCCTTTGAGGAGATCCTCCTTGAGATTGGGCAGACCGGCAGCGGCAGCTAGGGTAACGAAGAGATCTTCGTGATTCTGGATGCCGTTCGATACACGTCCAGGCGGAACGTGGCCCGGCCATTCCAACATACATGGCACGCGGACACCGCCCTCCCAAGTCGTTCCTTTCTCACCGCGGAATGGCGCATAGCCGCCGTCCGGCCAGAACATCAGCTCGTTGCCATTGTCGGTCGAGTAGATGACGATGGTGTTGTCCGCTACCCCGAGTTCCTTGATCTTGTTGAGAATCGTGCCTACCTGCTCGTCGTGCTCGATCATTCTGGCGCGCACCACGTCGCTCTCCGCGCGTCCTTCGTCCACGGCCATCTGCACGTACTTTGGGTTGGGGTGCGACCAGACGTGAATTGCCGTGGAATTAAACCACACGAAAAATGGCTTGCCCGACTTGCCATTTGTGTCCATCCATTTCAGGGTCGCCGCGAGCACTTCCGCGTCAAATGTTTCCATCCGCTTGCGGGTGAGCGGACCGGTATCTTCAATCTTCTGGCGGCCGACGCGGCCGAACTTCGGGTCGGTCGTAGGGTCGTCGACGTTTGTGGCCCAGGTGTGAAGCACGCCACGTGGACCGAACTTCTGCTTATACGCGGGATTCTTCTGTCCCGGATAGTCGAGTTCTTCCGGCTCTTCCTCTGCATTCAGGTGGTAAAGATTGCCGAACCACTCGTCGAAACCGTGAACGGTGGGCAGAAATTCGTTGCGGTCACCCAGATGGTTCTTGCCGAACTGTCCCGTAGCGTATCCCTGCGTTTTTAATACTTCGGCAAGCGTGGGATCTGACTTCTGAATGCCTCGTGTTGATCCAGGGATTCCGATGGTCGTCATGCCCGTGCGGATCGGCAACTGCCCCATAATGAAGGCCGCTCGACCTGCGGTACAGCTCGGCTGTCCATAATGATCGGTGAAGAGAATCCCGTTCTTCGCGATACTGTCTATATTCGGCGTCCAGCCCATCATCCCGTGGGTATACGCGCCGACGTTCCAATAGCCGATGTCGTCGCCGAAGATCACGACGATGTTTGGCTTCTGT
>Ga0306920_100006808_pt1 | contig 14976 bp, 14 predicted proteins | sample flu12Cox44000170_FD_204666 | JGI IMG/M metagenome (GOLD analysis project Ga0306920, IMG submission 204666) | Lab enrichment of tropical soil microbial communities from Luquillo Experimental Forest, Puerto Rico - flux4day.12C.oxic.44.000.170 (v2)... | ecosystem: Environmental > Terrestrial >... | reverse complement strand
CCTGGTGGTCGCTGACGGTGACCCTGTAGACGCGGGCGGTCGAGCCGTCGGCGAAGCGCAGCTCCCTCCCCACCCCGGCGGGCGGCTGGTGCAGGTCCCGGCGGGCGACCCGCCACACGAAGCGAGCCGCGCACGCGAGGAGCGCCCCGATGGCGCGCCACGCGGTGCTGCGGGCCGGATCGAGCCTGGGCTCTCCCGGTCGGAGCGGGCCCTCGCCGAGCCGGACCACCGGTGCGTCGTGCCGCATCGACGCATCCTCGCGGCCGCGGGGCGCGGGGGCGAGGGTCGAACGTCCCGACGTCGGCGCGGTGGGCCGACCGTGCGGCTGCCGCAGCACGGCAGGTGGACGACGGGCTCGCCAGGCTGGTGGTGAGATTGGATCGCAAGAAGCCGTCTTTGTGCCGAAGGAGGGGTCGATGAGGATCGGCCTGCTGACCGGTGGAGGGGACTGCCCCGGCCTCAACGCCGCGATCCGCGCGGTGGTCCGCGGGGCGACGAGCGCAGGCGACGACGTGCTCGGCTTCCGGCACGGCTGGCGGGGCGTCGTCGAGCGCGACGGCGGCCCGCTCACGACGAGCCAGACCAAGGGGATCCTGCAGAGCGGCGGAACCATCCTGCGCACCGACCGCTTCCACCCCGACGAGCACGTCGGTGGCACCGCCGCGGTGCTCGACACGGTCGAGCAGGAGCGGCTCGACGTCCTCATCGTCATCGGCGGAGACGGCACGCTCTGCTGTGCCAGCCGCCTCGCGGACGCCGGCGTCCCCATCGTCGGGATCCCGAAGACGATCGACAACGACGTCGCGGGCACGACGCGCTGCATCGGCTTCGACACCGCGCTCGCGACCGCCACCGACGCCATCGACAGGGTCCACACCACCGGTGAGAGCCACGACCGCCTCATGGTCATCGAGGTCATGGGCCGCACGGCGGGCTGGCTCGCGGTGTCCGCCGGGATCGCTGCGGGCGCCGACGCCATCTGCACACCCGAGCGGCCCACGGATCTCGACGCGCTCGCAAAGGGCATCCGGCGCCGCCACGACACAGGGTCGACCTCGTCGGTCGTCGTCGTCGCGGAGGGCGCAAGCCTCCATGGGTCGAACGGAGCCGATGCGTCGACCGGGCTCATCGTCTCGCGCACGCTCGAGCAGCGGACGGGCTACGAGACGCGGCTGACCGTCCTAGGACACGTGCAACGCGGCGGTCCCCCGAGCGCTGCTGACCGCCTCCTCGCGACGAGCTACGGCGTGGCCGCCGTGGACGCGGTGCACGACCGGGCTTACGGCTCGCTGGTGTGCGTGCCGGACGACGCGGTCGAGCTGGCGCCGCTCGAGCTCGTCACCTCGAGCCCGAGGCTCGTCCCCGATCGGCTGCTGGACCTCGCGGACCGCCTCACGATCCAGATCTGACGCCACCGGTGGCGGCGGCCTCGCCTGCCCCGTGCTCGGCGCGCAGGTCGAGCTGCGCAACCTCGCAGGTCAGCGGGGCGCGCGATCCCCGCGGCCGGGTGAGGGGATGGGACGTATGGCCCTACAACGCTGAGGGGCCGGGGGGCAACCTGCCGTCGTGATCTACGACTGGAGCGACGGGCACATGGGCGCGGGAGGGTGGCTGCTGGCGTCGCTCCTGTGCTTCTTGCTGCTGACGATCCTCGTCGTCGGCATCGTCGCCGTCGTCCGCTCCCTCGGTGCCCCCACGACGACGCAGCGGCCGGGCCCGCCGACGGCACCCGTCCCGGAGGAGATCCTCCGGATGCGGTTGGCGAGGGGCGAGATCGATCCGTCCGAGTACGAGCGCCTGGCCGCCGTGCTGCACCCGCGCACGGAGTCGTCGCTCGCGCCGACGTCGATGACGCAGGAGGGATGACGATGAGGAAGGGCTCCGTGCTTCGAGGGGCGTTGTCCGTCGCGGTGGTCGGAGCCGCGGCGCTGGTCACGGGCAGCGCAGGCGCCGCCCCGATCAACGGCCGGATCGCGTTCGAGCGGTGCTGGGGGACCGCGACGTGCTCCATCTTCTCGATCCGCCCGGACCTGAGCGGCACGCGGCGGCTCACCGGGGGTGGCCTCAGCGAGTACCCGGCGTGGTCGCCGAGCGGGTCCCAGATCGCGTTCGCGTCGAACCGCGCCGGCAGCCCGCAGATCTGGTTGATGTCGGCGACCGGGACTGCGCAGCGCCAGCTGACCTCGGGTGGGTGGTCGATCGACCCGACGTGGTCGCCGGACGGCAAGCGCATCGCGTTCGTGAGCACTCGGTCAGGCACCGAGCAGCTCTACGTCGTCGCCTTGTCCGGCGGGCTCCGGCAGCTGACGAACGTCGGGACGAACGAGTCACCTGCCTGGTCGCCGGACGGCACGCGGATCGCCTTCGAGAGCCGTCGCCACGGGACCGACCAGATCTACGTCGTGTCCCCGAGCGGCGGCCCGGCGACCCGCCTCACGTCGGTGGGGAACAACGAGGAGCCGACGTGGTCGCCGAACGGCCGGAGGATCGTGTTCGTGAGCAACCGGACCGGCGACAACCACCTCTACGTGATGCCGGCGAGCGGGGGGCCGAACGTCCAGCTGACCTTCGGCAACTTCGACGATGACCAGCCGTCGTGGTCACCGGATGGCACCAGGATCGTCTTCACATCGGGTCGCAGCGGGTCCGACGCGCTCTGGACGATGAGCACGTCAGGCGGGTTCGTGACTCCGCTGACCAACAACCCCAACGTCGACGACGTGGCTCCGAGCTGGGGCATCCACGGCTGATGGCCGATGTGGCTTCCGGCGAGACCCGGTCCGTCGCCCTGCAGGCGTGAGTGAGGGAGGAAGAAGATGCAGAAGATCAGCGACGCAGCCAGCGAGTTCCTCGCGCACAAGCGGGTGGCGGTCACCGGCGTCTCCCGGCAGGGCTCAAAGGATCACGGGAGCAACGTCGTCTATCGGCGGCTGCGTGACCGCGGATACGACGTCTTCGCGATCAACCCCCACGCCGACTCGGTGGAGGGCGACGAGTGCTTCCACGAGCTCAAGTCCGTGCCGGACGGCGTGGAGTGGGTCGTCATCGGTACGCGGCCTGAGACCGCCGAAGCCACCATGCGGGAGTGTGTCGACCTCGGCATCTCGCGCGTCTGGATGCACCAGTCGCCCTTCGGGAGCGGGAGCGTCTCGCCGAGCGCCGCGGAGTACGGTCGGCGCAACGGTGTCACGGTGATCGACGGCGGATGTCCCTGCATGTTCGGGCCGACGTCTGACCCGGGTCACAAGGTGATGCTCGCGATCGGGAAGGTGACGAAGAAGGTGCCGAGGCGGATCTAGCCGATCCTGCCGCATCCACCGACGTCGGTGCATGGCCCCGGAGGACGTGGCCGGCGCTGCGGGTAGTTAGCATCCCGTCGAGCCGCTCTCGACCACAGGGGCCAGCCATGAAGCTCTCGGGTCATCACCGCACGACGCTCGATCAGCTGTTCGCGCATCCGGTGAGCCACAACGTGCACTGGCGAGACGCCCTCTCCCTGCTCGAGGCAGTCGGCACGGTCGAGCAGGAGCACGACGGCCGCGTGAACGTGACGGTCGAGGGTCGGTCCCAGTCGCTCCACCCACCCCACCGACACCACGAGCACGCGCTGACGGCGGCGCAGGTGCTCGACCTCCGACGCCTTCTGTCCGGTGCAGGCGTCACGCCTGAGACCGCTCGGTGAGATCTGCCTGGCCCACACTCCCGACGTGGGCGTGGCTGCCGTAGCCCGTCCACTCGAACCGGGATCGAACCCGGGCGTCCAAGGCTCGCTCAGGGAGCTCCTGGGTGGGTGACGGCGGCATGAAGCCTCACCGTCGGGTCCGCGTGGACCCAACCGATCTCGACCGATGGTGTCGCACGCATCTGGGCGCCGGCGCCCGTCGCGTGCTCTTCTCGCATGGGTATCTCTCGACGGTGCTCGGCGTCGAGCTGACCGATGGCGCACGAGTCGTCGTGAAGGTCCGCCCGCGACGCGACCGGTTGGTGGGGTGCGCACTGGTGCACCGCCTGCTCTTCGAGCGCGGCTTCCCGTGTCCTGAGCTCCTTGTCGACCTCGCGTCGATCGACGATCTCGTTGCGAGCGCCGAGATGATGGTCGCGGAGGGCGATCCGTACCCGAGATCCGGGCGCTCGCCGGCACCGTTCGCTCAGGCGCTGGCGCGGCTGGTCGCGCTCGCACCGCTACCACGGGAGATCCGGTCGCTCGATCCTCCACCGCCGTGGACCGCCCCTGACCGCAACCGTTCCGAGCTGTGGCCGGATCCCGAGGACCGCGATCTCGACCTGAACTCCGCGCGAGGTCCTGCCTGGATCGACGCCGCCGGCACCGACGCGCGCGCCCGGTTGGCCGCCTCGACGTCCTCGATCGTCGTCGGGCACGGCGACTTCTACACCGGGAACGTGCGGTGGTCCGGCGAGGACCTCGCGGTCGTGTGGGACTGGGACAGCGCCATCGCGGCATCGGAGCCCGCGATCGCCGGCCTCGCCGCGGCCATCTACCCCACGACGCAAGCCGGCGGGGCGGCGACGATCGATGAGTCCTCGGCGTTCCTGGACGCCTACGAGCGCGCGCGTGGGCGGCGGTTCAGCGATGAGGAGCGGGCCGAGGCATGGGCCTCCGGACTCTGGACCCGAGCCTTCGAGGCGAAGAAGGAGGCAGCGACCTTCGGAGCCCCGACCTCGTTGACGGAGGCGGAGGCTGACGAGCGCCGGCGGCGGGCCGCTTCGCCCTGATGGGGACGCGCGCGCTCGACGACCACGTTCGAGGCCTCAGACCGACCGTCCGGTGACGCGAGCCGGACGTCCGTCGCGACGTCGCGGGGGAGGGCCGGGTCGCCGCGACCTCGTCGCTGATCGGCTGGAGCGCGCTCCTTGTCGCGACGCGGTCGGACCGGGTGGGTACCGCCGTGCCCGTCGGCTCCCTCGAGGCCCTATCGTCGGTCCGCCCGCTCCGCGCATCTCACGACGAGGGCTCGAATGAGACGATCAGCGCCGCTCGCGGTCATCGCCGCGCTCCTCCTCGCCTCCCTGGCGACGCCGTGGGCCGCGGGGGTCGAGAGGGCACGTGCGTCGCATCTCGCCACCATCGGACATGCGCCGAGCCGGTTCGCGTCGTCGCTCGTCGGCGTCCACCAGCTCGGTTGGGGGTTCAACCACCCCGACGCGATCGCCGCTGCCGGGGGCAGGGCGTGGGTCGCGAACTACGTCGCCGACTCCGTCACCGAGCTGTCGGCGTCGACCGGCGACGTCATCCGCGTGCTCTACGGCGCTCGGTACCGGTTCGACGGGCCCTACGCGATCGCCGTCGCCGGCGCCAACGTCTGGGTCGCCAACTACAACGGCAACTCCGTCACCGAGCTCAGCGGGACGACGGGGCGATCCACTCGGGTGCTCCACGCGAAGCTCTACCGGTTCGATGCCCCATGGTCCATCGCATCGACGGGCGGGGCCGTCTGGGTCGCGAACTACTCCTCGAGCACGGTCACCGAGATCAACGCGGCGTCCGGTGGGCTGGTTCGGGTGATCGCGATGCGAACGGGCCACTTCGACGGTCCGGACGCGATGTCCGCGACCAGCGGCACGCTCTGGGTGGCGAACGCGAACGGTGACTCCGTCACCGAGGTCGACGCCGCCACAGGACGGGTGATCAGAGTGCTCTCGGGCTCGGGCTACTCGTTCGACCAGCCCGCGGGCATCACGTCGATGTCCGGGGACGGGTTCGTCACGAACTACAACGGGAACTCCGTCACCGAGTTCAACGAGGCCACGGGTGCGGTCATCCGCGTGGTGCGCGGGGGGGCCGACGGGTTCCTGGGTCCCGAGGCGATCGCGTCGGACGGCACCCGCGTCTGGGTCGCCAGCTACGACGGGAGCTCGGTGACCGAGCTGGACGGCGCGACCGGCGACCTGATCGGCGTGCGCGCCGGCTCGGCGTACGGGCTCCGCTCACCAGATGCCATCGCACCCGTCGGAAGCTCCGTCTGGGTCGGCAACGCGGACGGGTCGTCGGTCACCGAGATCGATCAGGCGACCGGGTCGCTCGAGGGGGTCGACCGCGGATCGGTCGACGGGCTCAGCCGGCCCGATGCGATCTCCTCGGACGGCACCGACGTGTGGATCGCCAACTTCGGCAACGACACGGTCACCGAGCTCGATGCGACGACTGGGTCCCTCGTCCGGATCATCCAGGGCCCCGAGTACGCGTTCGTCTCCCCCTCCGCGATCACTGCCGACGGCAGCCACGTGTGGGTGACGAACTACAGCACGCGGTCCGTCACAGAGATCAGCGCAGCCACCGGTGCCTTGATCCAGGTGCTGAAGGCCCCGAGCTACCAGCTCAACGAACCCGACGCCATCGTCTCGGACGGCACCCACGTGTGGGTCACGAACGAGAACGGGGGCTCGGTGACCGTCATCAACGAGCGCGACGGCTCCCTCGACAAGGTGCTGCGTGCCCCGACCTTCGAGCTCAACTTCCCGGACGCGATCGCCGTGGACGGCGTCCACGTCTGGATCGCCAACCTCGAGGGCTACTCCGTGACCGAGCTCAACGAGTCGACCGGCGCGCTCGTCCGGGTGATCAAGGGCTCCCCCGACCCGTTCAACTGGCCGGACGCGGTCACCTCGAACGGCAGGTACGTCTGGGTCGCGAACTTCATCGGGGACACCGTGACCGAGCTGAACGCCCGGACCGGCGTGAGGATCCGGAACCTTCCCCGCTCACGCAAGTACGGGTTCAACGGCCCCGCAGCGATCACCTCCAACAACACCTTCGTCTGGGTCGTGAGCGAGAACCACGGCTACAGCTATCGGGTCAGCAAGCTGCAGCAGAGGACCGGGGCGCTCCTCGCCACGCTCGACTCGTCGCGATACGGGTTCGATGCTCCCGACGCGATCTCCCTCGACCGCGCTCGCGTCTGGGTGTCGAACCTGAAGAGCCAGTCGGTCACCGAGTTCCCTGCGTCGTGAGCGGGGTGCGGCCGTTCGCGACGGCCGCGACGTCCTTCTAAGTCTGGACCGGGCATAGAGCCCCGCAGCCCTCTGCAGGCGCGGCGTGACCCCGGCCGTGCCGGTGCGCCGATGGAGCTGGAGCGGCTGAGCGCCGCTCAGGTCACGGCACCACGACGAGGGACTGCACCGGCGAGGTACCGGGGTTGAAGATCAGCGCGCCCGCATAGCGCCACTCGTACTGCGCTGAGGCGGTCACGTTCACCGTCGCGGCGGCCTGGCCGCCCGCCCCGGTGACCTTGGACGCCGCCAGCTTCCACGGGCCGCCCGTGAGCATCCGTCGGAACAGGCCCACCCTGGCGCCGGTGATGCCGGTCCCGGTTCCGCCGTCGGTGAGCCTCGTCGTCACGGGCACCAACCCCTTGTGCACGGACTTGCTGGGTCCGATCGTCAGCGCCGTGGCATCGATGTGCGTGTACGTGACGATGCCCGCGCCACCCGTCGGGTCCGCGCTCGTCTCGCCGTGGGGCAAGGTGCCCGACGTCCCTGACGACCCGCCGACGACCACGGTCGTCATGACGCTGGCCGAGCTCAGCGTCCCGTACTGGATCGCGATCCTCCCGCCCGCACCGCCTCCGCCGTCGCCGCAGCAGCCGCCTGTCCCGCCGCTGCCGCCGCCCGCCACGAGGATCCCGTTGAGGAGGATCGTCGACGCGTGCAGGATGATGCCGCCGCCCGAGCCGCCGCCGGAGGCCCCATCGCCGCCACCGCTTCCGCTGCCGCCAACCGCGATGACCCCGGCGGTGTTCTGGATGACGATCGTCTTGGCGAACAGACCGATCGCACCACCGCCACCGCCGCCGCCGACGTCTGAAGCACCGCCACCGCCGCTCCCGCCCTGCAGCGCCACGTTGAGGTTGCCGTAGGCGTAGCCGCCGGCACCGACGGTGCCGATTCCGTCGAGGCCACCTGGCGCCCCCGCGGTGGCGAACCCACCGCCGCCACCGCCGTTGGAGATCGTGCTTCCGTGACCGCCGTGACCGGGGCCGATGCCCGCGGCGGTGCCGTCTGCACCGCCCGCACCGCCGCCCGCCCCGCCAGCGTAGGGCCCCGCCACATTCTCGGTCGCCGACACGCCGTTGGAGACGATGACGCCACCGAGCAGGAGGTTCCCCGTCGCCACCAGCTCGAACGGCCTCGCGCCCATCGCGGTGATGGTCGCGCCGTTCGGGATCGTCACGTTGCCGAACTGGAACACGGCGACACCGTTGTGGACAGTGCCGGTGACGTGGACCGACGGCCCGGTGAGCGAGAGGGTCGTCGTGTTCGCCGTGAACGTCCCGGCACCGAAGACGATGCTCGTCGCGCCCGCCGGATGGGTGATGACGACGACGCTCAAGAGGAGCGTGGCGATGGGGACTGCAACTGCCAGCGGCACCAACCGGTTTCGTGAAGGCATCGACGCACACCCTTTCTGGGTCCCATGTTGCGGGACTGCACTCAGACGGGGATTCTTCCATACGCGCGATTCCGAGCGGAGGGATGGTCCGCGCGGCGCATACCGATCTGCTTCGAGTGGGTCGTCGCAGCGCTGAGCCGGGACGCTCCTTCCCATCGGCGACGTGCTCGCCAGCTCCTCGGCTCCGCCACGCAAGCGGACAGACGCTCGGCCGGATGAGGGACGCGACGACACGCGGCGAGTTCGTGACGCGAAGGCGCCGCGACGTTACCCTCGCGCTCGATCTGGGCGATCAAGACGGCTGCGGGCGCGGCAACCTGGTGCGAACGGGAGGGGCGCGCGCACCGAGTGAGGTTCGTTCAGCGGCCGACCGGGTTCCGAGGATCCCGCGACACGGAGGGCTGCGCTGATGCGCTGCCGGAGCCGGTCGGCTCCAACCTGGCCGCAGCTTGCTTGATCGCTCGCACCGCCAAAGAGAGGTGGCCACGGACCAACGACCTGATGCGGGAAGAGGACGGGCGCGTCCGTCGGCCTTCGACCCTGCATGTGCGGAGGTGCGGACCGTGCATCCGCTCCGACGCCCACCGACGAGATCAAGCCACGCCCTCGCGAGAAGGACCGCGCGCGATGCCAGCTCGACCTCTCGGCGGGAAGTGGACGTCGATCGAACCCACGACGCGTCCTCGCGGATGTTCGAGCCGGTCCATGCCGTGCGACGGCGACGGCATCCGACACCGTCGGGTTCCTCGAGAGCTCGACGCAGGGATGCCGGAGTGACCATCGACGCCGCACCCTCGAGGGGGCACAGCGAGGATCTGTAAGGCGTGACCCGGCGTGACGAGGGAGCGGCCCTTCCGCCTGGCAGGTGACTCCGCGGCTCAGGCGAGGTCGAACCGGTCCAGCGACATGACCTTGTCCCACGCCGCGACGAAGTCGTCGACGAACTTTCCCGCCGCGTCGTCGCATGCGTAGACCTCGGCGAGCGCACGGAGCTGGGAGTTCGACCCGAACACGAGGTCGACCGATGTCGCTGTCCAGCGGAGGTCGCCCGACGTGCGGTCACGCCCCTCGTAGACATGCTCCTCGGTGGACATCCGCCACACCGTCCCCATCTCGAGCAGGTTGACGAAGAAGTCGGTGGTGAGCAACCCCGGCCGCGTGGTGAGGCTCCCCTGCTTGGAGTCGCGCGTGCTCGCGCCGAGCACGCGAAGGCCGCCGACGAGGACGGTCATCTCGGGCGCGGTCAGGCTCAGCAGGCTCGCACGGTCGATCAGCAGCTCCTCGGGCCGGCGCTTGTCTCCCGCGCGGTGATAGTTGCGGAAGCCGTCGGAGGTCGGCTCGAGCACGGCGAACGACTCGACATCGGTCTGCTCCGCAGACGCGTCGGTGCGGCCCGGCCGGAACGGCACGACGACGTCGTGGCCCGCGTCCCTGGCGGCCTGCTCGACCGCGGCGCACCCCCCGAGCACGATGACGTCCGCAAGCGACACCCTCTTGCCGTCGGAGCGTGCGGCGTTGAACTCGGCCTGGACGCCCTCGAGCACCCGCAGCGCTGCGGCGAGCTCCTTGGGATCGTTCACGTCCCAGTCGCGCTGCGGCGCGAGGCGGAGCCTCGCGCCGTTCGCCCCGCCTCGCTTGTCGCTGTCGCGGAACGTCGAGGCCGACGCCCACGCGATCGCGACCAGCCTCGAGACCGAGAGCCCCGAGGAGAGGATCGTCGCCTTCAGCGCGGTGACGTCGGCGTCGTCGACGAGCGGGTGGTCGACCGCCGGCACGGGGTCCTGCCAGAGGAGCTCCTCGGCGGGGACCTCGGGCCCGAGGTAGCGGGCACGCGGCCCCATGTCGCGGTGGGTGAGCTTGAACCACGCCCTTCCGAAGGCGTCCGCAAGCTCGTCGGGGTGCTCGTGGAAGCGCCGTGCGATCGGCTCGTACACCGGGTCGAACCGCAGCGCCAGGTCGGTGGTGAGCATCATCGGCGGGTGCCGCCTCGACGGATCGTGCGCGTCGGGGACCGCGTCGTCGGCACTGCGGTCGGTGGGGCGCCACTGGTGCGCCCCCGCGGGGCTCTTCGTGAGCTCCCACTCGAAGCCGAATAGGTTGTCGAAGAAGCCGTTGTCCCACCTTGTGGGCGCAGTGGTCCAGATGAGCTCGAGCCCGCTGGTGATCGCGTCGTCGCCCATTCCCGTGCCGAACGTGTTCCGCCAGCCGATGCCCTGCTGCTCGATCGGCGCGCCCTCGGGCTCCCGGCCCACGTACAGCGTGCCGTCCGCCGCGCCATGCGTCTTGCCGAAGGTGTGCCCGCCCGCGATAAGCGCCACGGTCTCCTCGTCGTTCATCGCCATGCGCTTGAACGTCTCCCGGATGTCGTGCGCGGCCGCGACGGGGTCCGGGTTGCCGTTCGGCCCCTCCGGGTTGACGTAGATCAAGCCCATCTGCACGGCGCCGAACGGGTCGGCGAGGTGCCGCTCGCCGCTGTGCCGTTCGTCGCCGAGCCAGGTGTCCTCGGGTCCCCAGTAGAGATCCTCCTCCGGCTCCCAGACGTCCTCGCGCCCGCCGCCGAACCCGAAGGTGGCGAAGCCCATCGACTCGAGCGCACAGTTGCCCGCGAGGATGATCAGGTCGGCCCACGAGAGCCGGCGTCCGTACTTCTGCTTGACCGGCCACAGAAGGCGGCGAGCCTTGTCCAGGTTCCCGTTGTCAGGCCAGCTGTTGAGGGGGGCGAAGCGCTGTGTCCCCGAGCCCGCGCCTCCCCGACCGTCGTGGATGCGGTAGGTGCCGGCGCTGTGCCACGCCATGCGGATGAACAGCGGCCCGTAGTGACCGAAGTCGGCGGGCCACCACTCCTGGGAGGTCGTCATGACCTCGACGATGTCGGCTTTGACCGAGGCGAGGTCGAGCGTGCCGAACGCCGATGCGTACTCGAACCCCTCGTCCATCGGGTCGATCTCGACCGGGTTCTTCGCGAGCGGACGCAGGTTGAGCATCTCCGGCCACCAGTGCTGGTTCGCCGTCGAGCCCGTCGCAGCCTGCGGGTGCTGGAGTACCGGGCAGCTCGCCGCTCTGGCTGCCTCGGTGATCTCGTCGGCCATGGTCATCCTCCTGGTCCCTAGCGGATGGTCTATCGCCTCGGAGCGGAGGTGTCAGCCGCGACCCGACGGTCCCTCGGCGCCCTGTCGCCGGTCGACCGCTTCCGGACTCCTCCGGGCGACAGGTCCGGGACGATCCGGAGCGGCGAGGGCTCCCCGGGTCGGGTCGCAGAGGCGGTGACGGTGCGTGCGAGACGCGGTGTCGTCCGCGGCGCCTTGAAGCGCGTCGGATCTCAACGCGCTATCCACGCGTGAACGTGAGGTGGGTGACGCCGGTGGGCGAGCTGACCGCCTCGACGGCAAAGCGCCGCTCGAGATCGTCGAGGTCATCCCAGAGGCGCTCCCCACGTCCAAGAACGATGGGAACGACGGCGATGTGCAGGTGGTCGATCAGGTCGGCGGCGAGGAACTCGCGAACGGTCGACGGTCCTCCGCCGATCCGCACGTCCAGGTCCCCCGCCGCCTGCCGCGCGACCTCCAGCGCCGCTGCCGGGCTTGCGTCGATGAACTGGAAGGTCGTCCCGCCCTTCATCTCGATCGGAGGGCGGGGGTGGTGGGTGAGCACGAGCACCGGGGTGTGGAAGGGCGGATCGTCGCCCCACCACCCTCTCCAATCCTCGTCGGCCCAGGGGCCGCGTTGCGGCCCGAACTTGTTCCGCCCCATGATCTCCGCGCCCACGCCGGGAGACCAGCTCTTGGCGAAGGCGTCATCGATGCCGGCGCTCCCACCTGGCGTGCCCTGCATCTCATGGAACGCGCGGGTGGGGAAGAACCACTCGTGGAGCCGGCTCCCGGCGTGCCCGAACGGTGCTTCGAGGCTCTGGCCCGCGCCGGTGCCGAAGCCGTCGAGCGACACCGAGAAGTTGTGGACCCGCACGCGCGACATGTGGTCTCCTCTCAACTCGTGGCAAGGGAGTGCGGTGAGGCCGACGCACGCAGGCCCGTCGTCTGCTCGTGCCGAGACCCAGATGGCCGACTCGCTCTCGGGCCGCGAGCACAGCCGATGGGTTCCGCGCTCACCGCGAAGCATAGTAAAGCAGAGACTTGACTATCAGCGGAGGTGGGGTTACACTCAAGTGGATGCTTGACCAATTGACGGGCGGGGACGCACCCGCCGGGCTGGATCTCGACCGGGTCTTCCACGCGCTCTCGGATCCCGGCCGGCGCGCGATGCTGGAGCGGCTCTGTGACCGGCCCGCCACCGTGAGCGAGCTGGCGCGGCCCATGGCCATGACGCTTGCGGCGGTCGTGCAGCACGTGCAGATCCTCGAGTCGTGCGGCCTCGTCCGGTCCGTCAAGCGTGGGCGCCAGCGGACGTGCACCCTCGAGGCCGCAGCGCTGCAGTCGGCGGAGCACTGGCTCTCGCAGCGGCGGCGGCTCTGGGAGCGACGCCTCGACCAGCTCGGCGAGTACCTGCTCGCGACATTCGGGGCGCCGGACGCCGTGGCTGCCGATCTCTCCGACGAGCAGCCGATCGCACGCGAACCCCAACGGAGGGGATCGAGAAGGAGGAGCGATGCCTGACCGCACCACGGTGATCCATGACACGTTCACGATCGAGCGCACCTACCCGACGTCGGCCGCACGGGTCTTCGCAGCCTTCTCGTCGGCGGAGGCCAAGAGCGTCTGGGGGGACACCGGCGGGCTGGAGCCCGTCGAGGGCGACGCCGGTGTCGAGGAGTTCGACTTCCAGGTCGGCGGTCGGGAGCGCTTCGCGGTGAAGGTCGACGGAACGGTCTTCCGTTATGACGCGCGCTACTACGACGTGGTCCAGGACCGTCGGATCGTCTACGCCTATGAGATGTACGCGAACGACCAGCGCATCTCCGTCTCGGTGACGACGATCGAGTTCGCCGAGCGGTCCGGCTCGACGCTGCTCAGCCTCACCGAGCAGGGTGCGTACCTCGACGGCTTCGACGGCGAGGGGGCACCCGGGCTGCGGCGCGGGGGAACCGAGGAGATGCTCGACGGCCTGACCAAGTACCTCGCGGCAGGCGGCGCCTAAGCGAGCCCGAGGCGTGGTGGGCGCTGGATGACCAGCGTCCAGACAGGTCGCCAGGCGACAACCACCGGGGGCTCGGAGGGGCCCACGCCAGCGGGTCGTCCCGCCCCGGGCTTGACACATGCCGAATACGGAATATATTGAGGCCGTGGCTCGGGCTCCCACGACCGCCGACGTCTTCAACGCGATCGCCGAGGCGCACCGTCGCGAGATCCTGGACGTGTTGGTCGGAGGCGAGAAGGCGGTCGGGACGATCGTGCACGACCTCTCGATGTCCCAGCCCCAGGTCTCGAAGCACCTGCGGGTCCTGAGCGCGGTCGGACTCGTGGCGTGCAGAGCGGAGGGGCGCCGTCGGTTGTATCGCCTCGACCCGGGCCGCCTTCGGCCGTTGCAGGAGTGGATGGCCAAGTACGAGCAGGTCATGAACGAGCGCCTCGATCGGATGGACGACTACCTCAGAGGACTGCAACAACAAGGAGAGCAGCTGTGACGCCTCATCGGCATGGATCCGCGGTGACCGAGTACCCGAGCGACCTCGAGATCGTCACGACGCGGGAGTTCGACGCGCCGATCGGTCTCGTCTTCGACGTCCTGACGAAGCCGGAGCACGTGCGCAACTGGTTCGCGCCGTTTGACTGCCAGGTCACGGTCTGCTCGATCGACCTGCGCGTCGGAGGGGAGTACCACATCGTCTTCAAGACCACCGACGGAGAGGAGTGCTCGTTCCGAGGGACCTATCTCGAGGTCGAGCCGCCGAGCCGGGTTGTCGACACGTGGCTGTTCGAAGGATGGCCGGACGCGTGGGCCGACGAGACCGTCACCCTCAGCGAGCGCAACGGTGTAACGAAGCTCAGGATGAGCTTGATGTTCAGGGACATGGACGGCCGTGCCCACATGACCAAGCACGACGGTCAAGAGGACAGCTTCAACAAGATGGAGGACTACCTGAGATCCCTGCTCACGAGACCCGCGGCCTCGTGAAACAACGCGTCGCGTCCGGAGGCGCCGGCGATGCGTCCGCGACGCTGAGGAGCGCGTCGCCGGGATCAGCCGTCTCGCGCTCGCTCAAGGAGGATCCTGACCGGATCGCCGGGTGACACCGCCGCTCGGCGTGTGAACCGATCTCCTCTCGACGGGGTACTCAACGTGACAGCGCGCACACGAGCTGCCGCCACCCCGACATCTCGAAGGAGTTTCCAGATGTCCACCTCACGCCACACATTCCTTTCCCGGTTCTGGGCGGCTGGAGCGCTCGCCGTGATCGCTGCAGCGACCTCGGTGCCGTCAGCGATGAGCCCCGTCGTCGGTGCCGCGACGCCGCCAGTCCTGCAGGCCGTCAACCTGAAGGACTATGCCGGCGTCCTTGCGGACAGCTCAGGGATGACCCTCTACGTGCTCAGCACGGAGAAGGGGGCGGTGATCCACTGTCACCCCCTCTGCCTGAGGACGTGGGTCCCGGTGGAGGTCCCGAACGCCGTTAC
>Ga0306920_100006807_pt1 | contig 14976 bp, 11 predicted proteins | sample flu12Cox44000170_FD_204666 | JGI IMG/M metagenome (GOLD analysis project Ga0306920, IMG submission 204666) | Lab enrichment of tropical soil microbial communities from Luquillo Experimental Forest, Puerto Rico - flux4day.12C.oxic.44.000.170 (v2)... | ecosystem: Environmental > Terrestrial >... | reverse complement strand
CGCCGCGCGTTCCCGCATATGCTTTTTTTGCTCCGCGTCGAAGCGCCTCATCGAGAAGGGCCCGGCCGATACCACGGTTGGCGCCCGTGATCAAGACTGACTTATTTGAAACATTCATGACATTCTCCTTTGTTGACTCACCTTTTGAATTCAGAACCTCAAAAACTCAAGCTGAAAATCCATTTCCCTTACTGGAAGACCTATGTACTAGGCCTTACTAGCTGGCATTAGCCTGCTCGCTGCGATACCTGCCAGGCCGACTCGGCGGTCTTGGCCTGTCGGGCTGCTTTCACTTGAGTTGGGAGTGACTTCGTGTCCCGGCTTTTTCTTTTGAGACAGCTTCACGACCAATGCCGTCAGCCCTCCGGCGGAAGTCGCGCTGGCGACGATCAGCCCCATGCTTGCTAAACAGAATGGGCACATCGCATCACCTCTCATTCGACGGGCGACGAAGCGTGACCGCTAAGCCGCCTCTGTATGGATGACGAGCAAGGTGGGGCGATTTCTACATCAGGCGGCGGAAGGAATCCGAAGCTAGCGAGGCTACTGATAATACAGGGTTTATTTTCAGGCTTGGGTTTCAGACTGCGGCGAGAAAGCCGGAAGACTCAGCCGCGCTTCTGGAGCAGGAACTCTCTCACTGCGGGATCTTTCGCCAAACCGATTGCTCGGTCGTAGGCGTCCGCGGCCTCACGCTTTTTCCCAAGACGCTGCAGGAGGTGAGCGCGAACAGCCCAGTACGGTTGATAGTGCGACACAGCGTCCGGGGCAATCGGGTCCAAAACGGCGAGTCCTGCTTCTGGTGCCTCCGCTTCCGCAACTGCGGCGGCGTATCCAACTCGTGTGCCGAGCGCGGGCGATATGCGGACCAGCTGTTCGTAAAACAATGCTATCGCCGCCCAGTCGGTCCGGCCAGTGTGTGCACGCTCAGCATGTACCGACTGAATTGCAGCTTCGAGCTGAAACCTGCCGGAGCGCCCGCGCTTGAAAGCCTCGGCGAGATGACGTTCCGCCTCTTCGATGAGAGGAAGTGACCATTGCTTCGGGTCCTGCTCGGAAACAGGAACGTACCGGCCATCAAGTGCCCTGCGTGCCGAGCGCCGTGTTTCACTGTACAGCATGAGAGCCAGTAGGCCTTGAACCTCAGCCTCGCAGGGCATGAGCTGCAGAAGAACCCGCGCAAGCCAGATGGCTTCCCCTGCAAGATCGTGGCCATGCGGGTCAATGCCAAACATGTCGTCCCAGCTGATTCCGAAGGCAGCGTAGATAGCTTCGAGCACGGCATCGAGCCGTTCCGGCAAATCGCGGTGTTGCGGGATTTCAAACTGGATACCACCATCGCGGATTTTTGTCTTCGCGCGGAAGAGCCGCTGGCCCATAGTCTTCGGTGGGACAAGGAAGGCATGAGCAATACGACCCGCATCCAAACCCAGAACCGTCTGCAGCATAAGCGGCGTGTGCATGGCGGAATCGATCGCCGGGTGAGCGCACACGAAGAGCAATTTCAGCCGTTCATCTTGAAATTCGGTGGACAAATTCGCCTCCGGGGAGTTTTCCTTTAGGAGTGCGAGCGTCTGCTCGCTCGCTAAGACCACGCGCTGGTGACGAATAACATCAATGAGTGAATGGCGTGCTGTTGTGAGCAGCCAGGCTTCGGGGTTTTGCGGCAGGCCGTCTCGTGGCCAGGCCTTGAGCGCGGAAACGAGCGCTTCGCTCAGGGCATCTTCAGCGCTCGCCAAGTCGTGCGTGTGGACCGAAAGGTACGCCACCAGACGGCCGTAAGATTCTCGGGCCACGCGCTCTATGGTCCGCCCTACGGCGCTCTGGATGTCCTCCTGACTGCCTTCATTCATCCTGTGAACCCCCGGCGCATGGCTTCAGGCGCCAGCGGCCGGACTTCCACTGCGCCGATCGATGCACCCGGGCATCGCGCAGCCCATTCGAGCGCGGCGTCAATGGAAGGGAGTTCCAGGATGATGAATCCTGCCAGTTGCTCCTTCGTCTCCGCATAGGGCCCATCCTGAACGCGGCGCTTTCCCTCCTTAAGACGTACGGTCGTTCCCGTCTCCGGCACTTCAAGAGCATTGGCGCCGACGTAGACGCCGGCCTCGACGAGCGCCTTGTAGTAGGCCCGCCAAGCGCCGAGATGAGGATCGCTATAGTCGTTCTTCCGCATGTCGAACTCTTCCGGTGTATGGTAGATCATCAGAGCAAACTGCATCAGTCTTCTCCTTCGGCGCGATTCTCGTCGGCTTTGACGCCTAAATATATGACGGATGGGAACCGGTCCATTCGACACATTTCAGGAAGTCTAAAGGAATTTCATGCACTCATAAGCGAATTTGTCGGTCGCCGTCGCGGGTTCTGCCCGTATGACGAGCAAACAGGAAGTTATTCCGAATCAGATGGCTCGTTGTGGGAAGTCGCGACCTCTCTGTCCACTTGCCTGTGTAGTGGCTTACTCGGAAAAGTGACGAGACAGGAACGGCGACCTGGAAGCTTTGCAGTGTCATACCAGTGTCATATGAGTTGTGATGAATGGCGGCAAAAAGTGAATAAAGACCGCAAAGAGAAGGTAAATCTGACTACGCCCATTTAGCTAGAACTTGCTGATTCCCGTCGATTTGTCTCGGCTCCGGCACAATTGTGATTAAATCAGGCACAAGGCTGTTAACCGAAGGGTTGCTAGTTCGAATCTAGCCCGGGGAGCCAAAATTCTTTAGCCTCAATCAATTACATCGATGGGGTAGAGCATTCGGCTCTTGACCGAATGCTTTAGCGTGTGTTGTCAATCGACTTCGCGGAAGCTGTTGAAGCATCGATGCTTTTCGGTAACCTATCTGAAGGGTTACAAGCACTGTCATAAAAACGTAATAGTTCATCAGAGTGGGAGGCCGCAGAAACATCATGGTACGACTTTTCGACGTCGCGGCTCTTTGATCTGCGATTCTGAACTAACGATACTGTAGGTCGAGCCTGTAGATTTCTTGCGTGCTCCTGTCGAGCATCAGCAGCGGAGAATCATCGGGAAGAAGACTGATCCAATCACGCCAGAAACCGCCCAAAGTCACAACTGTCAGATCGAGGATGCGCTGGACTTTCCCGTCTGGAACGCCGACGCGGACCAGTTCCGCCGGTTTTGCTTCATACTTGAGGTCCGTGATTGCCAGATCGCTGCGACGATCCAAGCTGCGATGAAAGTGAAACGAACCGCGCTGTTCCCACACTACCCTTATACATTACCTAGGCTCAGCCCTAGGTCGGACTCTCACGATCTCTCCTAGAGAGGTTCTCCCATGGCCAACAATTCCGAAGAACGCCAAGTTCCCAAGGGCTATCAAAAACTGACCGGCAGCGAACGGCCTCGACCTTCCGCCTCCAAGACTCACGGTCCTCTTGACCCCAATGAGCTGGTGTCGGCAACGCTGGTTCTTCGTCGCAAGCCCGGTAGCCCTGCGCTTCCGGGTCACCAGCATTGGCAAAACACGCCCCTAGGACAGCGCCAGTTTCTCACCCCGCGGCAATACGCGGACAGTTACGGCGCGTCTGAGGCCGACCTTGATGCAGTGACTTCCTTCGTGACTTCTCACGGCATGAAGGTCCTCGAAGCTCACGCGGGCCGTCGGACCGTTTCCATTTCTGGCACCGCCGTTCAAATCAACGCTGCCTTTGGTATTCAACTGAATCGTTACGAAACTCCTCTTCCCCCACACCGCGCCCGCACTGCATCTACCGAAAAACCGGCCGAGGCTGCCCCGCGCACGCACATCCATCATGGCTATGATGGCGCCGTCCATATCCCCAACGAACTCGCCGGCATCGTCACCGCCGTCATTGGCCTCGATAATCGCGCTGTCGGCGATTGCGGTGCCAGTTCTGGCGATCCCGCAGGCGCTACGCCACTTGCGGTTGCCGCCGCTGCCGGCCTGTATAATTTCCCAAGCTCCGGCGCGAAGGACCAAGTCATCGGCGTTATTGCTCCTTCCGATCCGGCCGGTACCACGAACCAGCGCCTTTCCGGCTATCTGGCCAACGACATCAACAACAACTATTTTCCTAACCTCACCAATGCTTCCTATCGCACCACGCCTGCTTCTCTCAATGACATCAATCTCACCGTCGGCACCAATACTTACACAAACAGCATCGCCACAGTTCAGGCCATTACCAATGCCACTCTCGGCAGCAACCCAACTCTTTTCGCCATGGAAGTCACGCAGGACATTTCCACGGCAGCCACCATCGCGCAAGGCGCCGCTATCAACGTCTACTTCACTGAAATCACGGAGCAAGGCCTTCTCGTTTGTTTGAATCGCATCCTCCTTCCTCAAGGTGAAAGTCAGCCCACAGTCGTCACCTGCAGTTTTAATTTCTGGGCCAGCGACGATTCCGGCCAGATCGGCAACGTCAGCGACACGGGTTCCGCAGCTCATCAAATGTCCGCTCTGTTCCAGGCTCTCGCCCTTGTCGGTGTCGGCGTATTTTTCATTTCTCAGGATCGCGGCAGCAATGACGGCGACACAGACGGCAGTGCCCACGTCTGCTATCCAGGGAGCGATCCTTGGGTCACATCGGTTGGCGGCACCGTCATCGGCGCTGTAAACTCTGGTCCGCCCGTCACCTTCCCCGAAGTTGTCTGGAGCAATGTCGGTTCAGCTTCGCAAGTGGGTGGTTTCGGCGGAGCCAGCGGCGGCGGCCCCAGCCAGAATTTCCCCGTCCCCACCTATCAATCGAGCGCAGGCATCACCAGCGTGACCGACTCCAAAGGCAACAAGACGAACAACAAGCGCTGCATCCCTGATGTCGCTGCCATGGTTTCCTACGGCCCCGGCGGCACCAACGATCGGTTCGTTATAAATGGGCTCCGGTACACCTTCACGGGCACGAGTTGTGCCTGTCCTCTGCTGGCGGGACTATACGCTGTCCTTCGCAGCGCCTTCGGTGTGTCTCTCGGCTTCTTCAACTCCATCCTTTACCAGATCGGGAGTAATTTTTGTAACGACATCACTTCAGGTAACAACGATCCTTCCGACGGCTCCAACGCTCCCTTCTACAACGCTGCCAATGGCTGGGATCCCTGCACAGGTTGGGGCAGCATCGATGGCACGAAGCTCCTCAACGGCATCGCTGCCCTGATGTACAACCAGACCTTCTATTTCCAGATCGAAAAAAATACCTATGGTTTAGACGAGGTCACTGCCGCCAAATCGCCTACGAATACTCCTCCCAATTCCGCCTTCTATTCCCCAGCCTTCTGGCTCGTGCTAGAAGGCTTCACTCCTGCGGCTGCTCAGGGTATCGCTCCGCCCAAAGTTACCGGCGCCTTCTCCGCTCTCACTGGCGTGACGATCAATGTCGGCGCGGCTCAGCCGGAAATCGTGTCGCAACCCAACACGCCGCAACGCATTTTGTATCCTTGCACCATCGATTTTGCTTCGTCCGCGATGCAGACCGTTGGCGCCGGTGGCATTTTCCCGGCTCCCGGCGCTGCTGCTTTCTCGCTGCCCCTCACTGCGCTCGTTACCATCGGAGGTCAGATCTTTGGTGCAGCGACCGTTTTCGAGCTCGTCCCCGGCGCCGATCCCCATTTCTCGAATTTCAATGCTGCGGGTTCCAATGCTTTCTATCTCAGCGAAGACCTTCGTGTTTTCACCGTTACGCCCGGCATCAACAACGCTCCCATCCTTGGCATTCCGCTGACCCCCACAGACAACACCAAGTACGATACCAACGCCGCTTACAACTATCTCCAGGCACTCGTCGTCGCCCTCAACCTAAACAACTCCGATGCCACGGGAGCCGACGTCTTCACGTCTTTCCCAGACCAGACCAGCGCATTGACCGGCGATTCCTCTGTTACTCCTAATTCTGTAGATCCTGCTCATCCCACGGGTACGCGCTTTTCTAATTACAATTTCGCGATTGCTCGCGTTCGTCTGGATGGTCCTGCGAACTCGTCGTCTATCAAAAACGTGCGTGTCTTCTTCCGCATGTTCGCCACGGAAACAAGCGATACGGATTACCTCACGAACTGGACTTATCCTTCCAACACGGCCGGGGGATTGCCCACATCGCCGCTTGTTGGTGTCGGCGATCCTCCGGTGACCATACCCTTCTTCGCCACCGGAAATTACGAGGCAAACAGCGACTTTGCCATCAACCTAGACTACTCTGGGAACTCTGCCAACAATCACCCCATAGCGATCGGTGCCAGTGGAAAGGCGTGGGCATACTTTGCTTGCTATATCAACGTTTATCCCACGAACAACACCATCAGCGGAAAATCCGTGCAATCCTTGTTACCCGGTTCGCACCACTGCCTGGTCGCGCAAATCGCTTTCGACGACGCACCCATCGTCAATTCCAACGGCACAACAGAAAATCCCTCTAATTCCGACAAGCTCGCGCAACGCAACCTCGACATCACTTTTTCAGACAATCCTGGACCGGCGTCCACTCACCGCATCCCGCAAACTTTCGACACGCGCCGCAGCGTCGCTCTTAGCCCCGTGTCCGGCGACCTGACCGACTATCCTGACGAACTCATGATCGACTGGGGCAACACTCCCGTCGGGGCCAGCGCGCACATTTACTGGCCGCAAGTCCTTGCTTCCGACGTTCTTACTCTCGCTAAGAAACTCTATTCCACGCATCAACTCTCTGCCGCCGACCCCAACACCATTCATTGCAAAGTTCCGAATGGCTTCACGTACGTCCCCGTTCCTCCAGGCACGGGCGAAAACTACGCTGGTCTCTTTACGGTCGACCTTCCTCCTGGCATTGTCTCCGGCCAGGTCTTCACTATCGTGGTGCGCCGAATTGCAACGCGGCGCGCACAAATCATTGCGGCTCCCCCGCCTCCTCCAAGAATTGGCGGCGGCATCGGAGGTGGAGGTGAAACAAGAGCATCGGCTGCGGCAGCAGCGCTTGCAAGCGCAGGTGCGTCCCTCGCCGCTGCCATTGGCGGCGGAAAGCAAGTGGTCAATTGGCGCTATGTCACGGGAAGTTTCGCCGTACGAATTCCCGTGACCACTGCCAAAGTGATGCTTCCTTTTGAGGAAAATACTCTCGCTATCATGAAGTGGCGCCTTACGCAGATGTCGCCCACGAATCGGTGGTGTCCCGTTCTCGTTCGTTACATCTCTTATCTCAGCGGGCGTGTCGATGGACTTGGCGGCAACTCCATCTCCATCCTGCCGAACCCGTATGGAGTTCCTCCCGGGCAAATCGTTCATCCGCACGATCGCCACTGCGAATTTACGGGCAAGGTCATGTCTGTCTTCTACGATCGCTTCGGGGACTTCTCGGGCTTCCTCCTACTTACCGAAGAAGGTCATGAGCATTCCTTCCATGCACGCGAACGGGAAATTGAAGCTCTGGTTCGAAAGGCCTGGTCCGAGCGGATGGTTATCACGGTGTTCGTCCATGGCCACAACTTGCACTGGCCGGTATCCATCGCACTACGCCGCGCCCCGCGTCCCTTACTCGAATCTTAGCGACGCGGCGCGCCGTGACTCCGTTTTATCGCCTGGGCGGTCGTCATGCGGCAATACCTCTGGCCAGCCCTGCGCAGTCAATCGCGTACCAACGCCCTGCGACCCATACTCCTCTTGCACAGTTTTCGGTTCGTTGGCTTGGCGTTCCTGGTGCCGGAGTCGTCTCGCCGGATTTGCCGGCAGCCTACGCGCGTCCGGCTGCGTACGGTGATCTTGCGACTGCGATCCTTGCTTGCTGGCGATCGCGGCGCTGCGGAACAAACTGGGAATCATCCTGGTCTGGGCGTTCAACCTTCTCGGCACCGCAGACCTGCTCCATGCCTTCTACGAAGGCAATCGCACGGGCGTTGACCTCGCGCCGGGCATGCAAGGTGCGGCCTACTTCATTCCAACCGTCTTGGTACCACTCCTGCTCATCACCCACGGTGTTGTCTTCCGGCTCCTGTTCAGGGAACCACCTTGCCAGGGTTCCTTCGGTGAAGTCGCTGGCCAGAAGAACACGCCGGTCGTCCGGCTGCTCATGACGGAGCCACGAACGGTCGCAAGGAGAAGTCTGAGATCTCATCCGCAAAATGTGCCGGGAGAAATCACCCGGTGCAAGGACCGCGTCATTGGAGCGCGTCACACAACGGCTGAACAGCCGTCGTGTCTCCGAAAACAAAATAGTCTTGAAATGGATGCGGACCTGACTCACCTCGCAAGAAATGTCTAGAATGCTTGAGCATCTCCTGCCAAACGACATCGTGGAAGTCGTTGAACCCTCGGTGGCCTGACTAGGGTGGATAAGCTCTGTCATGAAAATGTAATAGCTCATCGGATTCGCGCTGCAGAATCACTTTCCTTCCCGTATCGTTCCCATTTTTGCTCCTCGCCGTGACCGAAGCTGTTGGTAAAAGGCTGCGGCGTTACAGAGGAATCGCGACTAATGATCGTACTCGGTTCGTCCACCAGAGTATAATTCGCACAATGCGTTTTGAAGACTTTACATTTGGTTCTATCCGCATCGACGGCGTCACCTACGAACATGATGTAGTGATCGACCGCGGCCAGGTAAGCAAACGGAAGAAAAAACCTTCCAAAAAATTTCGGGGCGAATTTGGACACACGCCGCTGTCTCTTGAAGAAAAGATACCGTGGAAGTGTCGCCGCCTGGTGGTGGGCACTGGCACGGGCGCCTTACCGGTGATGGAGGAAGTTAAACGCGAAGCCAAACGGCGCAAAATTGAATTGCTGATTCTCCCTACGGTTCGGGCCATCGACATTTTGGAACGTGATTCAACCGAAACTAGCGCGGTCCTCCACGTGACTTGCTGATACGTGACGATCGGTTGGGCTGGTTCTACGCCACCCGGTCGGCGAGTTCCTTGTCTACAGCTAGGACGAGAGGCAGAGAGGCAGCTAGGGTGGTCCTCATTGAGAACTAAAGTTCTCGACAAGCATCAGTTCGCTGCCTCTAAAATCGACTTGGGTGTACAGGATCCATTTACCATCCGGAGAAACAGCCAGGCCACTCGTTTCCTCCTGGTTAAGAGCTCTTTCAAAGCTGGCGACAGGTACAATTCGATTAGCCGCGAAGTCCAGAAACTGAATCGAAGAACCCGCAGCGGTGCTGATGGGAACGAAGAAATCCGCCGTCAACAATCTCCAGATTGAGGTGAGAACTCAAACTTTCAAGCACCCTGGTCGCCTGGCCGCCTTCCACCGGGATCCTCCACAGGCTAGTTTCGAACAGGGCCTTGGCATAGTAGAGCAATTTGCCGTCAGGCGATTCAACCGGACCGAAACCACCATCACGTGTTACCTGAAACGCTTCGCCAGCGTTCGCGGACATCTTCCACACCTGTTGCTCTCCCGTACGAGCAGAGTCAAAGTAGATCCACCGGCCGTCTTTCGACCAACTCGGGTTGCCATCGTTCGCTGGATCGCTGGTCATACGCGGCGGCTTACCTCCATCTGCGGCAACTACGAAGACATCGAACTGGCCGGCGACATTTGAGTCAAAGGCAATCCTCTCCCCGTCTGGTGACCAACGCGGGTTTGTGACCTCTGGACCGCCAAAGGAGGTCAGCTGCACGGCATTCTGACCGTTCCCCTCGCTTACCCAAAGTTGGTCCTACCGAAATCCTTGAAGCTCCCAAAGGCCAAACTTAAAAAATTACTTTTTGGTTTTTGCGCTATCCGTCTCTTAGTAGTTTTGGTACGCAAGAATTTTACGGATTCAGGATTTCTTTCCCCCCACTTCACGCGAACGGAGGAATTAACCTAGCTGGGATCAGCGGGTTAGAAGAAAATCGACGTGGCCCTCATTCTGTCGTGATCTACATCGGAGGCATCATGCTTCTGACAAAGAATCGTTACATCATCTTCGGTGGAGTCTTACTCTTGTTGGTGGGGATCATCGCGGCCACCGCCGCGATCTCTGGTCGGCATAGTCCGGTCACTGTTCCCGAACAGACTGCGATTCACGTCACTTTGGATCAGGGACTGGCGAGTGACCAAAGCCGCCCGGGTGATCACTTCGAGGCCACCGTTTCCGAACCCATCGTCATCGATGAACATACCGTCATTCCGCAGGGTGCGCGTGCCACAGGGCTGGTGGTGGATGCGCACCCTTCCGGCAGGCTGATGGGGCGAGCGCGTCTGCAACTCGCCCTCGAATCCATCGACGTGGATGGTAAGTCTTATCAGCTGCGCACCGCTACCTCGCGGAGGATCGGTGGCAATCACAAGAAGCGCAACTGGGGTTGGATCGCTGGAGGCGCGGGTGGAGGAGCCTTGATTGGGGCTCTTGCGGGTGGTGGCAAGGGCGCGTTGATCGGGGGACCCGTCGGAGCGGGGGCCGGCACCGCGGTTGCCTTCATAACCGGGAAGAAGGATATACACCTCGGAGCGGAAACCCCCGTGACGTTCCGTCTCGTGAGTCCAGTTATCATCGACGTAAAGAGTTAACGGGTTGGTTGTTGCATAAGTCTTCTGGAAACAAAGGGAGGCGGGAATCCTTCCCGAAAGAGATCGCAGGAGGCTGCCCTCTACTGGGGTTCTGCAGCGCATCCGTTCCCGTTGCTCATGGGATCGCGCTCACGGAATTCCCACGGATCGCGAAACGCGGAGTTACGCAGAAGGTTCAAAATGCGTATTACCGGCCAGCTCGGGGCGTCTTGAAATTGCCTATGTGCGGGCGAATTTCATTCACGGGGACGTGGACACCAACGGCCGGATTAGCTTCCCGAATGAATAGGGGATTGCCAACTTTTGGGCTTAGGGGAAGTAAGGCGGGAATACAGCAGGGGCGAAAAAGTTTTCACAAGAGGCTCGCCAGTGCTTCGCTGGGTTTTGCCTTGCTCGCTGTTGTTGTATTTTCCCAGGTTACATCCGCGTCTTCCAGTAGCACAGCGGTCGCGAGAGACGCAGTCAGCAAGCAGTTCTCCAAAGCGAAAGATCAACGTGCGGCTCTGAACGACAAAACGCCGGGCAAGCGCACACTAGCCGAGTACAAGCGGGTGGTGAAAAGTTTCCGCCGCGTCTACATAATTACGCCTGATGCGGTACAGGTACCCGAAGCTCTGCTTGCCGTTGCGGAACTCAACACCGAGATGGGAGACCAGTTCGGCCGCCAATACTACCAAGCGGCGGTAGATTCCTATGAATTCTTGATCCGCGAGTATCCCACCAGTAGGTACGTGGAGGATGCGCGACTCCGCGTTGCTAAACTGCAGAATCAGCTGGGCGACCCCGCAGCCGCCACGAAAAGCTTCCAGGAGTTCCAGAGGAAGTATCCGCGTTCTCCGCACAAGCGTGAGGTGCAGGAAGCACTCGCTGAGTTGGCGCTTCTGAGGAATGCGGAAACTGGCAATCTTGCCGCGAACAAACCTTCGGTCGCTCCCGCGGCAGCCGCAGAACCGCTGGATGCGCCGATCGTCGCGGTTCACACGTCGGCGAGTGGTGGCGAGAGGGCAAAAGGTGGCGAGGTCCCTCGAGTACAAAACATCAAGGTACGGGTGACGCCCGACGGCACGGAAGTGGTCATCGAACTCGAGGACACGGTGCAGTATGTTTCTGGCCGGATCATGAATCCGGACCGCATTTACTTTGACCTGCATGCGGCACGGCTGAGTCCGGCGGTTGCGCGCGGCACTGTGCAAGTCATCGGAGATTTGCTCACCCGGGTCCGCGTGGCACAGAACCAGGCCGAGGTCGTGCGAGTTGTTTTGGACGTAAATGGCGTGCAGGATTGCGCGGCTTCCCTTCTGAACAAACCGGTGCGGCTGGTGATTGAGCTGTATGCATCGAACCACCTGGCGAAACCCGATCCAGTGCAGATAGCCAAGGCTAATCGCATCGCGAGGGCGAAGGTAGTAGAGAATCAGCCCGCGGGCGAACCTATCGTCGTAGATGCAGCTTCTCAAAATACTGTATCCGCGATGGCGGTAACAACAGGGGCCGCGAATAGCGCACACGCGTCTTCTTCGCTGGCGGCCGTCAACCCGGAGTCGGCGGCGACCAAGTCCACGCTTATTGAATCCAGCAGGAGCAAGCCGGACCTGGTGGTACCCGCTGTTACACCGCAGCGCACGCGCGATGGGCAATCCACGCTGACCCGCGCACTGGGCCTGAAGATCAACCGGATCGTGATTGACGCGGGGCACGGCGGCCACGACACCGGGACAATCGGGCCCACGGGCATGATGGAAAAGGACCTGTGCCTGGATGTGGCGCTGCGGCTCGGGAAGCTGGTCCGGCAGAAGCTGCCGGGCGCATACATCGTTTACACGCGTTCCGATGACACCTTCATTCCGCTCGAAGAGCGCACCCATATCGCTAACGAAGCCAAGGCGGACTTGTTCATTTCGATTCACGCCAACTCGAGTCCAGATCATGGCGCGAGCGGCGTGGAAACCTACTACCTGAACCTTAAAGGCTCCCCGGAAGCGATGGAAGTGGCGGCGCGAGAAAACGCAACCTCCCAGGAAAACATCCACGAACTGGAGGACCTGATAAAGAAAATCACGCGTACTGAAAAAATCGATGAATCGAAGGAACTTGCGGCGGATGTGCAGGATTCCTTGTCGATGCGCATTCAGAGAAGGGCCGGGCCGGTGAAGAAACGCGGCGTACGCAAGGCGCCCTTTGTGGTGCTGATTGGCGCGGATATGCCGTCGATCCTGACGGAAATCTCGTTCCTCAGCAATCCCTCGGATGAACAGCTCCTGAAGAGGCCGCAGCACCGGCAGCGGGTCGCAGAAGGGCTCTTCGCGGGTGTCACCGCCTACCTGCAAAGCATGAACAGCATGGCAGTGAGCTCTTCCGGTAAGCCCAGCCGGCCGGTGGTCGTCCCTGTTGAGCAATCCAGGAACCAGAAGTAGCCGTTGATCCGACAATGCGGCTGTATCCAATCAAACCAAGAAGGTGGTCAAGGTTCAGCCCGTCCGGGTCTGCCATTCGTTTGGAAAGCAGGGCACTGAGCATCCTACAGAGCCTTCGACCGTCATAAAAACGTAATACTAGACGTCATACTAATCGTGATGAATCGCGGCGAAATGCGAATGAAAGGTGAACAAAGAAGGAGAAAATGATTCGTCAGGTTTCGTCGCAACTTGCTGACTTCCTTCGATTAGTGCCTAACTCCGGCAAGTCCTGATGAAATTAGTTGTTTGGCTGTTAACCGAAATGTTGGAGGTTCGAATCCCGGGGAGCCAAAATTCTTTAGGCTCAATCAATTACATCTTTGGTGTAGAGCATTCGGTTTCGAACCGAACGGTTTAACATATGTTACCAATCGGCGTCCGGGAAGTTGCTGAACCATCAGTTCTTTTTCCCTGACCTTTCTCGGGTGAACGCGCGCTGTCATAAAAATGTAATAGCTAACCCGAGCGTTCGGTTCGGCTTCGCAAGGAGAAGGACGCTCAATTCGATCGGTGATGTCGGTTTTACCGCCCATCCAGAAATTTGACGCTGATAGGGCGGCAACCGCACGGTCTTTAGACTGCGTCGCATTGCGCTCAAGCTTGTCCCTACTAGAAACTCTATTCCTGCGCGTTTGGCGGCGTCGCAGTTCTTTCGATGACCAGGAAAGTATTTAGATTCCGTGCGAACCCGCTCGCTGACTGTGTTCAACCGTTCAACTGCAAAAACAGAGTAAGCGAATGAGCGGGTTATTCAACCGCCCTGGACGGGTCCGATTGTAGCGATCCCCCAGGTCGGGGGCTTGCACCATCGCTACGAACGAATCGCCGACTAAACAGGACACGATTCTGCACGCGAATCCTTCAACCACCTCAAGGTGTGGCCGGTGCTTTTTATAGAGCTTACCAAACATTGAGTTAACTCTTTTCCGATGACACAGCGCGGCCGGCCGCATGTGCTTCCTCTGTGTATCTTCGAGAGTTCTCAAAGCTGACCACGCTTCATCACTGGTAGAGTTCGGCGCTGGCAATAGAGCGGCCAGCGATGAGTGATCCAGTGAATGAGAACGCAGCGCTCGTCGGGTCAAACAGTTCCACTGTATCTTCACCTCCGCCACCGACGATGGGCACTCTGCCATCTTTCAGGAGTGTGGCCGTGTGACCACTGCGAGCACTGTGCATGCTGCCGGTTTCGGTGAACCCTGAAGATACGACTGCAACCATAGCCATCGCGCTTTCAGACAGTGCATCCACAGAAGTTGCGACAATATGAAAATTGCCGACATTTGCGGGTGCGGTGTAGAGGCCTGTCGGATTAATCGCCCCGCCGGCAGAGTCCTGAACAGTCACGCCCTTCAGGCCCAAAGGTACCGCCTCGCCACTTGGAACTCCAGGGCCGCCTTTCTCTGGATATTCGCCGACCGGTCACATCTATGTCTTTTGACTGGCCACTCCGGAACACCTTGAGGTGCGCAACGGAACCCGGGGCCAGTTGCGAAATTCGAAGGCTCAGGTCGTCGGGGTTATTGACGGCCTGCCCGTTGAGCGACATGCATGTCGGGGAACGAACTGAAGACTCCAGCTAGGAATGTCCCTTCCAGATGCTCTCCGCCGAAATTCATGTCATATTTACCTGAAGTTCGTTTGTCGCTTGGCTCGTATTTATCCAGCCAGATTCTCGCGCTGGTAGCGGTCTCACACTTTCCGGCGGACAAGCATCGTTCGGCATACACGTCTTCCCAAGCTTCCTGTAGCCGTTATGCCTTCCAATTAAGCGCCTAATGTCGCATCATCACATTGAGTTTCTGTCATGGGTGCGTTGACGTCGGCGAGCCGCGTACGCAGCAACCTTCAAGCGATTACCACATAGTTGCATGCTGCACCAGCGCCGCGTCCCCTTCTTACTTGTGTCATGGAAATGCAGCACGCAACAGGCACATTTGCGCACGCGCTTGCGATCTAAATCCGCGAACAATATCGCGGCGCTGTGTGCCAGTGGAGCGAACAGGTCTTCCGGTTCGTGCGGTTCAAACCACAGCTCCGTGAGGCATGATTTTCCTTTGGCCTTCAATCGGGTG
>Ga0306920_100006806_pt1 | contig 14978 bp, 9 predicted proteins | sample flu12Cox44000170_FD_204666 | JGI IMG/M metagenome (GOLD analysis project Ga0306920, IMG submission 204666) | Lab enrichment of tropical soil microbial communities from Luquillo Experimental Forest, Puerto Rico - flux4day.12C.oxic.44.000.170 (v2)... | ecosystem: Environmental > Terrestrial >... | reverse complement strand
GAGCATCCCGAGCCGATAATCACTACGTTCCTTACGTTTTCAGGCATACGAAAAGGAATAGATTCTCCTGCACCGCTGAAGATGCAACCCCGCAGCCAGACAGAAATTGGCGGACGTTATCCGGTTGATTCTGTGAGAGAAGCACACCATTGTACAACCTGCTCGCATGCGCTTCTTTGCCATGTGCCTGGCCCCGAACTGGACGATCTGCGCATTCGTGATCACCACTTGTCCCAGCGTAAAATCAACATCATGGCTAAGCTCACCTTGGTGTACGGTATGCGTCTGCTACCCGCAGAGGAAGTGGCGGAAGTTGGGGATGGCGCCGTTAAGCTGAAGAATGGGCGCGAAGCGCACGTCACGCTGCACATCCTCGAAGGTTCCAAAGAAGACATCGAAAAGCAATTGCGCCAGAGCGTGGATGCCTTCTTCGATCTCTACCCGGAAATCTGAGGTGCTGGGCCGCCATCAGCATCAGGCACGCCGGCGATTCCCTTGGGAACGTTGTGCACGGTTAGCGCGTATCTGCATTTAGGGAAACTGTCCTCACGCCGCTTCCAGGGATATTCTGGTCAAACGAATGAAGCTGCCCGACGCAAATGAAATCAAAGCTCGCCTCCGGGCTGTTCTGCGACCGCAAACGAAGCTGGGCAAGACTGCCTTGTGGTTCGGTGGGCTGGCAGCCATTGCAGAGGTCCTGCGCCTGATAACACGTTCGGCGCCCGGCAGTATGCTGAGCGGATGGGCGACCTTCCTCTCATTCGTCTTTGGTACGTGCATCGTGCTGTTGGGCCTACGCTGGCTGCGCCAACGGTTGATGTGGCGGCTGCGCAATCGTCTGATCGTTACCTACGTCTTCATAGGCGTCATTCCAATCCTGCTTCTGGTTTGCATGGCCCTGCTGGCGGGATATCTCTTCGCCGGACAATTCGCCACATACATTGCGCTCTCCGATCTTCAGACTGAGTTGGACCATCTGCAAGCTGCTAACAATGCGCTGGCCGCGCAGTTCAGCTCGCTGTCTCGCTCTGGTCGTCTCACACCGCAGCTGGCCGCTGAAATCGCCAGCGCCTCGGACGAACACTTCCGCCAGCGAACCGTGACTGTTCTGGAAGGCGACAGAGGTTACGTGATTCAACCCGGAGGCCAAGTGCAGCCGGCCGAACTGAAACTGCCCGACGCGGTAAAGGGCGATTTCGCCAGCTTCACCATGGACGGCGGGCGCTTGCAACTTCGCGTCGTGAAGCAGGTAAACAGCGGACCGCACCCACTGACCGTCATTTCCAACGTACCGGTGAACGCTGAACTGCTGCAACGCACGGCGGCCAGAGTAGGAGCGATCTACCTGCGCCCGCCAACCGAGGAGAGCAAAGCGGAGCCGCCGCAGCCCAGCCGAAAGTCTGAAAAGCCCAAGCAAGCGCCCGAAGAGAACGTCAATATCGATCTTGGAGGATCTCGTTCTACGGTGAGGCTCTCCGGCCTGGGCGAGAATGCCCCACAAAATGTGGAGGTTGGCAGGGTGCCGCCGCCGGTCAACGGCTTCGACCACGAATTCGACTTCTGGACGCTGTTCAACGCAACCGATTGGCAGAGCGGCCGCCAGGACACCGGCGCCATCGTGGTCAGCACCCGGCCATCACTCCTGTACAACGTACTGTTCGGTCGGCTGGGCGAGAAGTCCGTCATCTTCATCCAGATCCTCGCCGGCATCGCCATCTTCTTCGGCGTTATCGAGCTGATCGCGCTCATCATTGGCATACGCCTCACCCGCAGCGTCACACGCTCTGTCGCCGCACTTTATGCAGCGACCCAGAGGGTAAATCGTGGCGACCTCACCCACCGCATTCGCGTGACCTCGCGCGACCAGATGGCTTCCCTGGAGCAGTCGTTCAATTCCATGACCACGTCACTGGGGCGCCTCGTTGCAGAGCAGAAAGACAAGCAGCGACTGGAGAACGAGCTGGCCATCGCGCACGAAGTGCAGGTACTGCTCTTTCCCCGTGAAGCCAGCGACCTGCCATCATTGGAGGTGCACGGCGTTTGTCGTCCCGCGCGCACCGTCAGCGGCGACTACTACGACTTTATCCGCCTTCCTGACGATCGCATGGTGCTCGCGGTGGGCGATATCAGCGGGAAGGGAATTTCAGCCGCGCTGCTCATGGCCACGGTGCATGCTTTTGTGCGCGCCTATTCGCTGGAGCCTGAGCTGGCGCTTGCGCCCATGCTGATGGCCGGAGCCGGTGGCGACAATGGCGCCAGTGCGGACTTGTATTATCGCAGCGACGGCACACGCGACGAAGACCTTGCTCCAGGACGCCTGATGACTACCCTGAACTACCAGCTCTACCGCGCGACACCGCCGGAGAAATACGCGACCATGTTCCTGGGTTGCTACGACGCGGCTTCGCAATCGCTGGTCTATTCCAACGCAGGACACCTGCCGCCTATTCTCTTGTCGCCGGACGGCTCAGCAGTGCGGCTGGAAAGCTCGGGGACGGTCGTGGGTCTTTTCGACGGCATTGGCTACGGCGAGAGCCGCGTGCCCATGCGGCCGGGCGATATCTTTTTTGCGTTTAGCGATGGCGTGACCGAGCCCGAGAACGAGTTTGGCGAATTCGGCGAAGAGCGGCTGATCGAGCTGATCCAGCTTCATCGCGAAGAGCCGCTGGTGCGTATTACCGAAATCGTGACCACCGCTGTCACCGATTGGATCGGCGGCGCCGAGCAGCCCGACGACATCACCCTGGTGCTGGCGCGTGCACGGTAGGCGGTTTCCTGGAATCTGTTGGCAACGCGACTTATTCGGGTGGAAGCTTATCTGTTAGATACAGACACAGGAGCAGAAGCGCTCCCGGAGATCTTTTTTGGAGGCTTTGCTGCTTTGATTTTCCTCTTAAAGTCTCCGTAAGCAGGCTTATTGACAATCCTCCTGGCGCGGGTTATCGCCTCGTTTGCTTCGTTCCATAGGGACAATAAAACGTGAGGATCAGCCCCGTTTTGTCTCTTCTGGAGAAATTCTTGGAATAGAAGATTTGCCTCGGTGTGAAAAAACTCGGGATGGTCGGGAGCCCACTCGTCCTTCGCAACGTGAAGCTTGAGTTTCTCCAGGTGCTCGCGCGCTTTACCCACGGAAAAGCTTGGGTCTTCTGGATCACATGAGTAGTAAAAAGCCAGGTTATTATGTGCCAGCCCGATCCGTACCTCGTCTCTTCGCTGCTCGTAGAGCGTCAATGCTTCTAAGGTTGAGCGAATGGCGTCTATCATTCCGTACGGGCACTGCTCTTTTTCCTTGGATCGCCATGTCCAGATGTTAAGCGCCTGCCAAAGCTGAAATCTGGGATCAGAAGCGTCTTGGGCGATCATCTCTGCGACAAGACGATCGGCTTCGGCGTATTCCCCCATATTACTAAGCGCCCAGCATCGCAGATAACAAAACTCTGGCTTCAGCTCTGGATAGTCGGTTATCTGAGATTGCGCGTGATCGTTCACCTTCTGTCCGCCAGTTTTGCCAGGCAGCGTCAGATAGAAAATGCACCGGACAAGCTCATGCTCCCCTCGGTTTCCGGATGGCGCATCAGTACCTAAAGCACGACCCTCGAGATCGCAAAACTTTTTGAATGCCTCACTGAATAACCGGACTCTTTCATCGGCATTTGAGGTTGGTACCTTGCTGTATTGCCGTAGCAGTTGGAAGATGCCCACGTAGCATGGATCCTGTATTCGTACATGGCTTGGGATTCTGCAGGGCTCTTCCGCAGTTTCGGATTTTTCTTCGGCCGCTTCCTGGGTTTGATCAGGGGCAGCAACCGCTATAGTGAGCGCGGTCGGCACTCGCGCAGCAAAATCACTTTGTAGCGCCATTTGGGTCTGCAGCGTTTTCATCTCCTGCAGCGCCAGGTCCTCCAGAGCCTGGCTTTCAGAAGCCTTCTTGAATAACGCCCTCACCTCAGCGTAGATATCGCCGACCGAGGCATCCTTTCGCCTCTCCAGTCGGACGTCACCATCGCTGAACAGCTTGCTGTATGTTTTAATACGCAAGAACAGGCCCAGGTTCTCAACCGCTGCGTGTGCCCCTCTCAGTTCAGCCTCTCTCTCTTTAATAGCCTTGAGTAAATCCTGTTTGGCGGCTTCCGTGTACTTAGCCGGAGAACTCTCCATTTCTTCCAGATTTTCCACGAGAACCTTGTAAGTCCCAAGGTGCTCAATCGTTCGTTTTCGTTCTTCGCTCTCGTCCTCAACTCGGCTTTTGCTGAAGGCATAAGCAAATATTTGCGACTTTGTTCGTAAAAGAGAATGCTTGTGTCCGGCAATGCGGGGAAGACTTTGGATTACCTTTTCTTGTAAGAACACTCGTCGAGACCTGTGAGCTGATGACAGATAGAGAAAAACTCTTCTTTCGCCGACATCGCCGTTTACCGATCGTCGTTCGAGGGCCTTGTTTAGATGTAACAGGAAGTCGATGGCACGCGAATCTCGTAACGCCGCTCCCTGTCGCCGCGCCACTGTCAACCTGTCAGCCGCTTTTGAGTCTGACATTAGGTATTCATAAATGTAGTCAGCCAAAGGAGACCGCCTATAGGTTCGAATAGCGTCAATCATAAGTTCCTGAGGTTCTACTTCATTAATCATCCTCAGTTTCATGCTGACGTCTCGAAGCCTCTCTGCTCCCAACGAGTCAATACCCATTCGAACAGCAAGCAGCACACCAAAATTGCTCTGGAAATACTTTATCAGCTCAGAATTGCCCTTGTGCGATTCAGGGCTGTCCAGCTCCGCCTTCCGTGTCAATGATTCCAGCAGCTCCAGCTTCGAATACACTTCCTCTGACCTTCTGGTCACAAAATCTAAATGGTTGGTAATCTCTTCAGCATACTCGGGCAGTAACACAGTTGGAAGCTTGCGTCCGTAGAAAACTTCGAACAGCGCAGCCTGGTCATCAGCAAGCTGCTCGATATTCGTGTTCGATTCGCGGTCGGGATCGATAGGAAAGCAGAACTCTATAACCTCGAACGGATCAACCACGAACAAGATCTTCGCGTTGGAATGCCCGATCAACTCCAAATCGGATATTACTTCGCCGATCTGCTGTGAAGAAATTCTCGATCGCTGATGTGAGCTAGTTAGTTGCATAAGGCTGATACATCTCGTTGTTGGCTAATTCCTGCAAAGCTACCAAGAACGACTCCTTAGTTATCCGGTCAACGCTAATGCTGCCGTTCTTGTTTTTGACAACTTCTTGATCCAGCGGGGTCCCTCGCGTCATCATCATATTTCCCGGCGACATAGGGTCGTCAACGATAGTTTTCGTTCTAATACGAGCATGATCGAGTACGCTCAACAGTTCACCGTAGAATTCGGCCGAACTCCCGCCGCGCATGTCGTAAAGATCATCCATCTCCGCCGGTACCAGACTATCGGCGTGTAAATAATAGGCAAACAGCCGCTCGTAGGGATCATTTGTTGACTTACTAAGCGCTTCCCTCGGCAACATTTTATGCATCAACATATCTCTGAACAGAGGAAAATTAGCGACTTCCTGAAGCCGCGTCTGGTTATCTCGGTACCAGCGGAACAGTCCCACATAGGTGTGGGAGATCGTGACTCCTCGCAACTCACGATAGAGCTGTTTTACCCGTTCCTCAGCTTGTAATTCCGAGATCACTTTCGGTAAGAAGCTGTATGCCTCGGATGGATCCCGACGGGCCAGGAGCCGCAAGGACAGGATGCGATCACGGAACTCCAACGGGCCCTCATTAAACTCGCGGATGTGGTTCGCCAGGTGAGGATCAACGTCCCACCGTCCCGCGATTGCCAGGGCGAAACTGTGCAAGTTCATGGCCGCAAATTGCAGGTCTTTAAAGGCGCGTTCAAACACTCGGCGGCGCACCAACGGCTTGGCCATGGTAGGGGTGAGATGGTTGATGATCTGTAACAAGGTATAAATCGCTTCAGCATACAACGGCAGAGGCTTTACACTCTCGAAGACACGGGTTGCCGCCTCGCCGAAACGCCGTTGAGCGCCGGGATTCTCACTCAATTGATTCAGGATACGAATAAAACCCTGGTAGAGCTCTTCTTCTTTCGGGCCCAAGCCGAGCACGGACGGATCCTCATAGAGGGCGATCTCGATAAAGTCTACCCACTGATCAACGTCGAATTCCGCCGATGGCCGAGCACGTTTCTTCGGGTTCGGCTGGGTCCCTATTTGGTCTTTCGCGCTCTGCGCTTTGACTTTGGCCATATCTTTTCAGCCCTTGCGTAGGCATCCAGAAGTGGGCTCTCCGGGTCCACAGAAGACTCACTCGGAGTACCCAGCCGCACTGCCACGTATTCATCCGTAAGCTTCTCGATCTTCGGGTGTACGCGCTCCTTAACCGGCGGCAATGTGCCGGAGGAACTGTGGGTCCTCCCCCAGGAATCCTCGTTGCGATAGGACAGGTAAAACCCTCCCTCGCAGAACCAACACGCATCCACCGCCGTCGGCTGCGCACTGTGTACCGGAATTTCGGGCGGATACAAGACCGCCACCAATTCTGGAATCTGGTTGGCAGCACCGGCAGGCGTGCCAAAACCGAGGGCGTCGATAAGCACAGTCGGCAGCGCCTTCGACGCTTCGGCCGCGTATGCCTGAAGGCGCTCATATTCCTGCCGGGGCAGCACCCAGACCCGCTCCCGCTTGCCGCTCCAGCAGCGGTCGAACTCTCCCAGCGATAGTTGGTCTTTGTCTTCGAAGTACTTCTTTCTAGTATGTTCAAACTCGAAGGGGGCGGTCGGCTCGAGCTCATACGATGTTGGACTCATGAAATAGCGGACCAGATCGTCCATTCGCAGCACCCTGATATAGCGATCTCCGTTGGCTCCAGGCTCAACTCGGTGGCGAGAAGGACAATTGAACCGTTCGTCGATAAGTTGCTCAAGAGCGCGCGCGAACGCAACCCTGGAATCCTCTATTTTCAGATCTACCCGGCCGAGGATCTCCGCGAATATTTCCGCAGGCAGCGATTCACTATGAATGTCAATCGCCATGCAGACGCCGAGGCGCTCGCCATCTTTGGAGGCTCGCAGACCGTTCAACCAGGCGAGCCCGCGTTGCCGGTCCTTCATTCGGCTGACGACCTCAGTCCTTAGAAAGCCGCTGATATTCCTCCAATGCAACATAGAAGACTCCATGGCGCAGAAATGTGCCCCTTTGAAAGCTCAGTGCCTGCGGAGCTGCCGAGCTATCTCAGCCTTGCGGGGAGTGGCCAGAGAGAAGCGGTATTGGATCCAGTTTTCGAGGCGTTTCCTCAACTCCTGGCAACGATGCTCAGGATTATGCACCATCGGCGGACGATGTCAAGACATGCTGATGAATGGCGTGGAAGATTTTCTGGCTTATGACTCGAAAGTGCCAGCTTCCTGACGACTTTGACTAAATCCCAAAGCTCACTTTCGGGAACGAGGATCTGCGCGTTGCGGAAAGGCTGTCCACCAACTTCATTTTCGAAGTATCTGTACTACTACGCCCTATGACGGCTCAATGGTTTATGAAGCCTTGATTGGCTCGGGATGGACGAGCCAGCTTGAAGCGACCAGGACACTTGGTGCGTTGCCTTGAGATCAGACTTTCTTCGTCTCCAGGAGCGATCCCTGTGACGAGGTGGTTGCGAGAGGAGAAGACGCCGCCGCCATGGCCTGCGGCTTGCCTTCGATACGCGCCGGCTCCGGCTTCTGGATATCGATGGTCCCTTTGAAATATGCGCCATCGTCGATAGCGATGCGGGCAGTTGCAATGTCGCCGGTGAGCGAAGCGCTCTTGCGAAGCTCGACACGTTCGCTGGCCGTCACGTTGCCGTCGACCTGGCCGTGAAGAATGACGTTCCTGGCCTCGATATTGGCGCGAACCCGACCGTTCGGCCCGACGGTCAAGCTCTGGCCGCGCAAAGCGATTGAGCCCTCGACCTGGCCATCGACGAACAAGTCTTCACTGCCCGACAGCTCGCCTTTGACGACCACGGACTTACCGATGGTGGCGACATCGACGCTGCGGACGGCCTCACTGCGAATCGTGTCGGCCTGCCGCGTCGGCTGCGCGAAAGTGGGACTGGTTTCCTGGCTAGGCATAGGGGGCTCGTCTTCTTTGCGTGTTGGTTTCCACATAAGGTGCTCCGGGCGCGCGCCCTGCTGGCCAGATCTGGCACAAGAGGCAGGACGCTTACGCTGCTGGCAAGAGCATACCTAAATTCGGCCTTTGCTGAAAAGCCTTTTCCCAACGAATTTATCGCTTTGGAATCTCTTTTGCGATTAGCCGGCTCAGCTTAGCTCGTGGCATAGAAAGTTCCTCTATGTTGGGAGACAGCTTCCGGAACGACTACTCCGTCCTGAGCGCCTCCATCGGCTCGATGCTGGCGGCGCGGGCTGCGGGAATGAGTCCCGCAATGAAGGCGGCCAGTGATAAAACGGCGATCGCCAAGGCAAGGCTCGGCGGATCATAGAAGTGCACATTGAACAACTGGTCCGCGATCAGTCGGCTGCCTATCAGTGCGACAGGAATTCCCACAGCAAGTCCCAAAATCACCTGCGCGAACGCGCCCCGCAATACCAGGCGCAACACTTTCGCGCGATCGGCTCCCAACGCCATGCGCAATCCGATTTCGTTCGTCCGGCGTGCGACGGAGTACGACGTAATGCCGTACAGCCCGACAGAAGCGAGCGCCAGCGCCAGCAATCCAAACAGTGTCGTCAAGCGCGCAATGAGCCGCTCGGGGCCCAGATTTCCGCCCACCTGATCGTCTAACGAACGTAGGTCAGTGATCGTCAGATTTGGATCGATGTCGTTCAGAACGCGGCGCACCATCAAGTCGACATTCTGCGGCTGTCCCCGGAAGCGCAGGGTGATCGAGTTGATATACATGCCGCGGTTCTCTGCCTGAATCTCGTTGGGATCGGTCATACCCTGCAACTGCTGGGTGAGCGGTCGAAAGTACATGGGGCGGATTTTCGAGCGCGGACTCTGGTACTTGGCATCGGCCACGATGCCCACAATTTCAAATGCGCCAGCGTACTTGTGCTCGAAGATCCCGAAGTGACGGCCGATGGGATCTTCATTCGGGAAGAACTTCTTGACGAAGCTCTGATTTACTACAGCCACCATCTGCGATGTCGCGGTGTCGGCATCGGTAAAGCTGCGTCCGCGAATGACCGGCTGGCCGACGGTCTCGAAGAATTGTGGGCTCACCCGGTCCCAGGATGAACTGTTGTCGTCGTTTTGAGGTGGTTCGGGACGTCCTTCGACACGAATGCTCTCACCCCAATTATTCCCTTCGAGAACGCTGTAGAGGGCCAGGCCTAGGCTCTGGACTTCGGGAAGCGCGCCGAATCGTTGCTCCAGCGCCTGGTACAGCACCGGCAGCTTTTCGATGCTGTAGCCTGCACCTGCGGGATCAATGTGCACGACGTACCGATTGGCAGTCTGAAGCCCAAAGTCCTGGTGCTGGAGGTTGTTCAAACTCCTGGTGAGCACGCCCGCGCCAATTAGCAGGACGATCGAGAGCGCCGCCTGTATGACGATCAGTGACTTCTGGGGCAGGGAGGAGCGATCACGAGTCGACCGATTGACACCGCGCAACGCTTCGGCGGGGTCCGAATGTGACGTGATCCACGCCGGGACAATGCCGAATACCACGCCGGTCAGCAGCGACAAAAGGAAGGCGAAGCCAAGCACCGGCAGTGACGGGTCGGGGTCGATCGGCAGATGAAGGGCGCGCGGAAACGCCAGCGCCAGTATCGTGCGGGTGCCAGCGTAGGCGACGAAGAGTCCGGCCAAGCCTCCGAGACAGGCCAGCAACACGCTTTCGGTCAGCATCTGTCCAATGAGGCGGGAGCGTGCCGCGCCCATCGCCATCCTTATCGAGGTCTCGGCCCGGCGCGTAGCACCGCGCGCCAGCCACAGATTTGCTACGTTGGCGCAGGCAATCAGCAGCAACAGGCCGGAAAGCGTCATCAGCAAATACAATCCTTTGCCTGTTTGCTTTTGCAGATTTTGAATACCACTCCCGCCAGGCGTGATCACCACATACTGCTTGGGAATCAGCGCTGATCCGCCGTTCCGAGTGTAATGTGGCTGTGTAGCCAACCATAACCGCAGGCTGTTGGTTATCCTGGCTTGCAATGTGCCGACGTCAACTCCGGGCTTCAGGCGTCCAATCACGTACAACCAGTTGCTGTCGGGAACGCGCAGATTGGAATTTGTCCGGTCGATGGGCTCCTCCAGTGCCAGCGGAATCCATATTGCCGGCGGACGGGCGCGAATGCGGTCCCCGAAGAATCCCGGAGGCGCGACACCAATGATCGTTACTGGGATTCCCTGCATGTAGAGAGTCGAGCCGACTACCGCCGGATCACCGCCGTATTCCGACTGCCACGCCTGATAGCTCATCACCGCGACCGGTGCGGCTCCAGAATTGTCGTCGCCATCGTTGAGAACCCGTCCCGCGAACGGCCCGATACCAAAGGTTGAGAAGAAGTTTCCCGAGACAAACTGTGTGGGCAGTGATTTCGCAGGCTCGGAGCCCCGGCGCACGATAAGGCTGTTGTTCCCCGATTGCATTGCTGCCAGTTGTTGAAATTCCGGTGTGTTGTCACGGAAGTGCGTATAGAGTTGGTAGGAAAACAGGTCGAAGTCGCCGTCATCGTTGATGAAGCCGCCGTTCACGCAGCAATCGTCCCTGTCGCCCACGCGGTAGAGCGTCTTCGGATCTACGACCGGTAGGGATTTCAGTAGTACGGCATGAACCAGCGTGAAGATTGCAGTGTTGGCGCCGATTCCCAGGGCGATGGTGGCAATCACAGTCAGCGCGAAGCCAGGTGACTTCAGCAACTGGCGCATGGCGAGCCGGATATTGAACATGGAAATTGACTCCCGAACCCCGGAAGTTAAGGCACGTCCGCTTCCAGACGAAGCAATCAAGGACTTGAATTCTCAGTGGCTTATACCCGTGTGCTGCCTCCGCAGTTCGCAGGGTGTCCATTTCCGAGCCAGTCGTCCAGATTCGGACGGAGGACGGGCGGCGGTTAGCTTAAGTCAGCGGAGTGCGCAAGTCGGGAAGGTGGCGCGCCACCGTATTCAGTGCTGCCCCGGATTGGAAGTTTGCGAGAGCGAGGCTGTGGCGGATTGAACCTGATAGTCCCGGTGATAGATGTCCACCACCGTGCGTCCGACGAGGCGCGCCTGCGCCGTGCTGTGCAAATGCGTCGGTAGCGTCAACTCCTCAATAGTGCTGTACTCCTGAACAAATTCCAGCTTGCGCACGAAGAAAGATGGAGACTTTTCGATACTTCCCTCCGTGCGCAGTACGCGGCCAGTATGCGCGTCCAGGTAAATTCGTCCCTTAAATAGGCCAACACGCTTGGCGCGCGGCTTGACCGCATACACATGTACGGAATGGCCGTAGAGATCCTGCAGGCCCTTGTAGGAAAACTTGTAGTTGGCTTCACTGAGCGCGACCTGGCTAGGATCGCCTTTGGCTACGAAGTCCACCTCGGATTGCAGCACACGCGCGATCACGTTCGACTTCACGAAGCTGTCGCCGGTGAAGTGTACCGGCTTGTAACTGAGCGTGTGAGGAGCCACATACGCCCGCTGCAACTCGAAGGCGCCGCGTTGCGCCGTTTCCGGGAGTTCGGCAATTACCAGCGTGTCGTCGCTGTAGGACGGAAGAGCTGAGGCCTGCTGCAGACCGCGTTCCTGGAAGGAGCGCAACGCCACCTCGGGGGACATTAGGGGCATCGGAGGATGGGGCAGCAGGGTGGCGTCCAGGCTGGGCAGGCGGGGAACATCCCCGCCGGAATCGAAGCTTGAAAACACCCCCGGCAAAGCGGAGGTAGCTTCCTGCGCGAATCCGAAGGCGGCCAGTGTCAGTAAGGCAAGCAGTGAAAGGAAATGAGAACGATGTGGTCGCAAGATCATCCCGCGAAAAGAATTGATTGTACCTGAAATCCGCCTCAGCCGAAGAAGCTTCCTGTTGACAACTTGGATTTCCTCAGACCAGGAACTAGAACCCATTGCTCAAAGCACACACACAACCTATGATTCAGCCCAATGTCCACAGTTACAAAACCTGTTGCCAAATCCAGCGAAATAGACTCAAAGTCACAACCTGCGACCGAAGTTTACGCCGTGCATGGAGCTGATCCCGAGGTACAGGCCTACGGCATGGCGAAGTACTCACGCTCAGCGCTGTCATTGCGCGAGTCGCTGGCGGAACTCAACGAGCAAAAAGCCGAGAAGTTCCTGAATACGTTCTACTTCCAGTACGGACATCGCAGCATTGCGGATCTTGCCCACATCGCATTCGCGGTCGAGCGCTTGTCGATACTGGCCGCGACCATTCTCGTCGATGAGCCGCGTTGGGACGGACAGGAGCGCTCGACCCGTTACCAGGATTTCCAGAAGAGCGGCTACTACGTTCCCAATTTTGCGGGCGATACTGAGGCGGAATCCCGGTACCGCGAAGCTGCCAATCACCTTTTTGCCGAATACCAGCACTTTTCGGGAGGAATGTTCGACTACCTGCGCGAGCGCATACTCAAGCCCGAGGAGATGAAGCAGGAGGCGTACGAGCGCACGCTGCGTGCCCGAGCCTTCGACTTGTCGCGTTACCTGCTGCCCCTGGCGGCCAACACTTCGCTAGGTCAGATTGTGAGTGCGCGCACCCTGGAGAACCAGGTTTCGCGGCTGCTCTCGCACACCCACGCCGAAGTTCGCGGTTTGGGCGAGCTACTGAAGCAGGCGGCGCGCCAAGGCGCTTACAACGTGAACCAGGCGGCTGTTCAGCGCCTGCTGGAGGAGATCCGAGAGCAATCCCCTGAAATCGCCGACCGCATACACCCGGTGCTTCTGCATGAGGTCCGTGCCGCTCCAACGCTGATGAAGTACGCCGAACCGAACGCCTACGAAATCGAAAGCCGGCGTGAGTTGAGCGGGGCCGCTGCTGAGTTCCTCGGACGTTTGCCGATCGGCCCCGCCCCTCTGGTCGATCTATTGGAAGATGAGCCGCTCGAAGTCGAGCTCGCCACTACGCTCCTTTACCAGTGCGACCACCATTCCTATCGGCAGATTCGCGAAGTAGTTGAGGGTATGAGCGCCGCCGAGCGCGACGAGATCATTGCGCTCGGCGTGAAGCATCGCAGTCGGCATGACGAGGTGGCGCGCGCCTTCAACTCCGGCCAGCACTTTCGCTTCGACATCCTTATGGATATCGGCGGATTCCGCGACATGCACCGCCATCGCCGCTGTGTGCAGATCATGCAGGAGTACACGACACTGCATGGCTATGACATGCCGCAGGAGATCGAATCGGCGGGACTGGCATCGCGCTATTCGCAGACCATGGAGGGAACACGTCAGGCGGTTGCGAAGATCGCGTCGCGATCGGCAGCGGAAGCCGGCGAACACTCGCAATACCTGATCCCGCTAGCCTTCCGCAAGCGTACGCTGTTCAAGATGGACTTCGCCGAGGCGTTGTACATCAGCGAGCTACGGACTGGTGCCGCCGGACACTTTTCCTACCGCAACGTGGCCTATGCGATGTACGAGGCCGTAGCACAGAAGTATCCGTCGTTGGCGCAGTACTTCCGCGTGACCGATGTAAGAGAGCCGGTGGACTTGCTGAAGAGGTAGGGAAACGAGTAACGAGCCCACGAGCCCGCAGGCTCACGGCATTCCTCCCTTTGAGGGTGAATCCCTGCCGATCCGTCGGTTGTGTGCATGAACGATGTACCTCGAATGCGTATCGCTGCCCTGTACGACATTCACGGCAACCTGCCTGCGCTGGAGGCGGTGCTCGAAGAGATTCGACGGCATCGAGTGAACCAAATCCTCCCCGGCGGAGATGTGCTTCCGGGCCCGATGCCGCGCGAATGCCTTGAACTTCTACAAAGTCTCGATCTTCCAGTCCAATACATCATGGGCAACGGCGACCGCGAAGTGCTGGCGCGCATGCGCGGAGTCGAGACCGGCTGGTACAAGAATGCTCGCGAAGAATGGCGCGCCCCGATCGACTGGACAGCGCAGCAGCTTTCTTCCGAGCATGCAAGCCTGATTGCAGGCTGGCCGGCCACGCTCACTATTAACATCGAGAGTTTAGACGACGTGCTGTTCTGTCACGCGACGCCGCGCAACGACACTGACATCTTCACTCGCCTGACGCCTGAAGAACGTCTGGCCCCCATGTTCTCCGGGGTAGGCCAATCAACCGTGGTCTGCGGCCACACTCACATGCAGTTCGATCGCATGATCGGCAAAGTCCGTGTCGTAAACGCCGGAAGCGTCGGTATGCCGTTCGGCAGGACGGGAGCAGATTGGCTGCTGCTCGGAACGGACGTGCAGTTGCGACACACGGACTACGATCTGGCAGGAGCGGCCGAGCGAATTCGCGGAACAGCGTATCCCGGCGCGGCCGAGTTTGTAGAACGATACCTGCTGAACACTCCGTCAGAGGAGCAGATGCTGAAGGCGTACTCTTAGGTCGAGTTGACGTAGTCACGATGTTGGAACTAAGTCGCGTTCAACGGTGAGTGTGCCCTCCCTACAGGACGCGGATTCATTTAACGAAGCCTACCCGGCACTCCGCTTCGCTTCGTGCGGGCTAAACTGTTTCGACCCGCTCCGGGGCTGAATTTTCGGTGCTCCGTGCACTGTTCCTCAACGCGCGTCATTCGTTTTGCGACCAAGGATCGCAGGTGGTTACTTTCGTTATCCCTTCAGGTCAAGTTTTCGCTATTTTTTCGCTCTCAGATGGGTGTATACTTCGCTGTCAGTCACTCATGCGCCTCCCCCGGAAGACCGCAAATCAGCGCCACAAAAGGCGCGCTTTGAAGGTCCTGAGACACGCCCACTCCATGGCGGCGCCTGCCCCACTGACCAATTGCAATTCATATTCTGAGCTCGCCCGAAAGAGGTAATGTCAGCGGACGCAGCAGCCCAAGGAGCGGCATTC
>Ga0306920_100006805_pt1 | contig 14978 bp, 16 predicted proteins | sample flu12Cox44000170_FD_204666 | JGI IMG/M metagenome (GOLD analysis project Ga0306920, IMG submission 204666) | Lab enrichment of tropical soil microbial communities from Luquillo Experimental Forest, Puerto Rico - flux4day.12C.oxic.44.000.170 (v2)... | ecosystem: Environmental > Terrestrial >... | reverse complement strand
CAGGATGTCGAGCCGGCCCCAGCGGTCGAACAGCTTCGCGGCAAGTTCATCGATCTTGGTGAAATCGCGCAGATCGACGGGAACGAGCGTGGCGCTGCCGCCTACGGCGCGCACGGCGTCGTCGACCTCTTCCAAGCCGCCTACGGTGCGCGCCGCCAGGACGACATGCGCTCCCTCTCGCGCAAAGCGCAGAGCGACGGCGGCGCCGATGCCGCGCGAGGCGCCCGTGATCAGCGCAATCTTGTCCGCGAGGCAGCCGGGTTCGGCTGGCACCTTCAAACGGGTTCGGCGAGCAACGAGAGTTGTACGGCGACCTTGCCGTTATCGGCGTCGATATGCGGGATCGGGTAATCGCCGGTAAAGCAGGCGTCGCAGAAGCGCGGTGTCAAGTCATCGCGTCCTGGCTCGCCCATCGCCCGGTAGAGTCCGTCGATCGACAGGAAAGCGAGGCTGTCGACGCCGATCAACTCCGCCATCCCATCGACATCCAAGCGCGCGGCGAGCAGCTGGTCGCGCTCCGGCGTGGCGATCCCGTAGAAGCACGGGTGGCGCGTCGGCGGGCTCGAGATCCGCATGTGGACCGCACGCGCTCCAGCACGCCGAACCATCTCGACGATCTTGATCGAGGTGGTGCCCCGCACAATCGAATCGTCGACGAGGATGACGCGCTTGCCGGTGAGATTGGCCCGGCTTGCATTGTGCTTTAAGCGGACGCCGAGGTGGCGGATCTGGTCGGTCGGCTCGATGAAGGTCCGACCGACGTAATGGTTGCGGATAATCCCGAACTCGAAGGGCAGTCCGGATTCCTGGGCATAGCCAATCGCTGCGGGCACACCCGAATCGGGGACCGGGACGACGATGTCGGCATCGACCGGGCTCTCGCGAGCGAGCTCCCGCCCGATGCGCTTGCGCGCCTCGTAGACGCTGCGCCCCTCTACGACGCTGTCCGGGCGGGCGAAGTAGATGTGCTCGAAGACGCAAAAACGGGTGTCGCGATGGTCGAATGGCCGAAGACTCCTCACGCCGCGCGCACCGATGATGACGATCTCTCCGGGTGCGATATCGCGGACGAACTCAGCGCCGATGATGTCGAGCGCACAGGTCTCCGAAGCGAGGATCCAGGCGTCGGCGAGACGGCCGAGAACCAGCGGCCGCACGCCGCGGGGATCGCGCACTCCGATGATCTCGTCCTGCGAGAGCGCCACCAGAGAAAAGGCGCCTTGGACCTGCCGCAGCGCGTCGATCAGCCGGTCGACGACGGTCTCCTTGAGGCTCGTCGCGATCAGGTGAACAATGACTTCGGTGTCGCTCGTCGATTGGAACAGGCTGCCGCGACGCACCAGCTGGCGGCGAACCTGGTAGGAGTTGGTCAGATTGCCGTTGTGGCAAATGGCGAGCCCGCCGAACTCGAAATCGGCGAAGAGCGGTTGCACGTTGCGCAATGCGACCTCGCCGGTCGTCGCATAGCGGACGTGGCCGACGGCGGTACTGCCGCGCAGCCGGCCGATCACTTCCTTGGAGCTGAAATTGTCGCTGACTTGGCCCATCCCGCGGTGGGCGCTGAACTGCTCGCCGTCGTAGGCGACAATGCCGGTCGCCTCCTGCCCGCGATGCTGCAGCGCATGCAGGCCGAGCGCTGTGAGCGCCGCCGCATCGGGGTGGCCATAGACCCCGAATACGCCGCACTCCTCGTGAAAGTGGTCCGCATCGAAGGGATCAATCGTCGGCATCCGCGATCCTCGTTTCGACTTTTGAAAAATGGTGACTTCTCGGTTCGAATACGAGTGGGAGGCCATGGCTGGGCCTGCTATCGAGCGTTCTCGATGAGCCGGTTCATGTCCCGCCGGTCGCCCGGTTTATAGTTCGGCGCCTGCTCCTCACCAGGTTTCACCAGCGAGGGCGCGACAGGGCTCGAAAGCGCACGCATCGCCTTCTGAGCGTCCTTCGTCCGCTCTAGCGCGCGCTGCGCGTCGTCGGCCGCTGCTGCGCTCTTCAGCTGTAGCGGCTCGGGAAGCGCGCTGCGCAACAGTTCTGCCCCCTGAGCAAGGAACGGCTCACTCTTTGCCTGCTTGATCCAGCCTGGCCGATCGTTCTGCGGCAGGCTGATATCGAGCGCGAGATAAGCCAGCGAGACGAGAAAGGCGCCGCGCGCCAAGCCGAAAATCAACCCTAAGGTACGATCGATCGGCGACAAGGCACTCGAGTGCACAAAGCGCGCGACGTACCCGGTCAGAATCGTCAACGCTATTAGGCTCACTACGAACAGCCCGGCGCCTGCGACGAGATCGGCGAGCAGCGGCGTCGTAACGAAGCGGACGACAATCCCGTAAACGTGGTCGAACCCGTACAAGCTGATCAGCGAGGCACCGACCCAGGCAACTATCGACAGCGCTTCGCGGACAAAGCCGCGAGCAAAGGCGAATACCGCCGACAGCGCAACCACCCCAAGAACGACGAGATCTAAACTGTTCACGACGCAACCCCGATCCGGCGTTGTCGCGACAGCGGACCGCGTGGCGACCGCGCGGGAGCCAAGCGCTCGACGAGCTCCTTTAGATGGCCGATAGACGCCGCCTCGAGCCCTGGCGCGACGGCCGCTTCGCGCCGCTTCCCTCGGCCGATCGGCATCCAGGCTTGGGCGAAACCGAGCTTGGCGGCTTCTTTGAGCCGCGATTCGGTATGGCCAACCGCGCGCACATCACCAGAGAGGGCGATTTCGCCAAACACGACAGTGTCCGTAGGCACAGCCGTCTCGGTCAGGGCTGAGACGAGTGCCGCTGCGACCGCGAGATCGGCCGCCGGTTCGACGATGCGCAACCCGCCGGCAACGTTGAGATAGATGTCGTTGGCGCCGACCGACAAACCGCAGCGTGCATCGAGCACTGCCGTGATCATCGCCAGTCGCGTTCCGTCCCATCCGACGACCGCCCGGCGTGGAGTCCCGAGGACCGCCGGGGCGACCAGCGCTTGAACCTCGACGAGCACTGGCCGAGTGCCTTCCATGCCGGCGAACACGGCCGAGCCGCTAATATGCCCGACGCCCGATTCCGCCGGCTCGTTTTCTCCCGCGTCGGCTCCTGCAATGCCGAATGCGTGCTGTCCTACCGCCGGACGCCCAGCGAGAAACAGAGCCGAGGGGTTCGGGACCTCGACGAGGCCACGATCGCTCATCTCAAAGACACCGATCTCGTCGGTGGCCCCAAAGCGGTTCTTGACCGCGCGCAGGATGCGGAATTGATGCCCTCGTTCGCCTTCGAAATAAAGCACCGTGTCGACCATATGCTCGAGCACGCGCGGGCCCGCGATGACGCCCTCCTTTGTCACGTGACCGACGAGGACCAAGACGAAACCGCGCCGCTTCGCTAGGCGGATCAATTCTTGAGCCGCTGCGCGAACTTGGCTCACGGTTCCGGGGGAACTGTCCAAGGTGTCGAGATACATCGTTTGGATCGAGTCGACGACAACCAAGTCGGGCGTGTCTTCCCGATCGAGCGACGCGACGATGTCCTGCACGTTGCTCGCCGCGGCCAGCAGCATCGGGCTGGCAGTCACCCCGAGCCGCTCTGCACGCATGCGAACTTGATCGATTGCCTCCTCTCCTGTGATGTAGGCGGCGGTCGGGGGCCGGCCTTTCAGCTCTGCTGGGCTATCCTCAACAGGCGGTGCAATCGCAGCCGCCGCCTGGAGCAGCAAAGTTGACTTGCCGATTCCAGGATCGCCGCCGACCAGGATGGCCGAGCCGGGCACGAGCCCGCCACCGCAGACACGGTCGAGTTCGGCAATGCCGGTTCGCCGGCGCGGCGGCAGCATGTTCGGTCCGGTCAGGCCGACGAAGCCGAGAGAGCGACCACCGCGACGATCGAGTGTGCGCTTACCGATCCCGCCGGGTAATTCCTCGCGCGGCAGTTCCTCGATCAAGCTGTTCCAGGCGCCGCAGCTGTCGCAGCGGCCGGTCCATTTCGGGTACACAGCCGAGCATTGCTGACAAACAAAGCGAGCCTGTTGGCGCGCCATCGATTTACCCCCGGACCGCGAACTCGCCGCAGCCGGGGCTGCTTGGGCGGGCATAATCCCCTAATTTCCTTGGCCGGGCTTGGCCCGGCCATCCACGACTTCTCCGCGCTCGGTGGAGTGCATGGCAAAGACGTAGATGGCCGGAACGGGTCCGGCCATGGGGGGCATCAGGGCCAGAATTATCGCTATCGGGCAATCGTGACACGATCGGGCCCGTCATGCCGCGCGAATCTCCATCTGGATCGGCCCTGCGGCGCGGCCATTGATAAATTGGTCGACGTATGGGTTGCCGGAGCAATCGATCTCCGTTGCCGATCCCTCCCAGACGATGCGCCCGCCATGCAGCATCGCGATCCGGTCGGCGATCTTGCGTGCGCTGACCATGTCGTGGGTGATCGACACCGCCGTGGTGCCTACCTCGCGCACACATTTCACGATCAGGTCGTTGATCACATCGCCCATTATCGGGTCGAGCCCGGTGGTCGGCTCGTCAAAAAATATGATTTCAGGCTCCGCCGCAATCGCGCGCGCGAGCGCCACCCGCTTTTGCATACCCCCAGACAGCTCGGCCGGCCGCAACTCGCCGACCTCGGGTCCGAGCCCGACCGCCGCGAGTTTCCCGAGCGCGATCTTCTCTGCCGCCTTCCGCTCCATGCCGCGCCCTTGAATCAGTCCGAATGCGACATTCTCCCATACACGCAACGAATCGAACAGAGCACTGCCTTGAAACAGCGTGCCGAATCTCAGCATCAGACGCTCACGAGCAGCACGCCGCAGCCCCACCGTCTCGACGCCGTCAACGCGGATAGATCCCGCTTCCGGATGGAGTAGGCCGAGAATGCATTTCATCAGCACGGATTTACCCGTTCCAGAGCCGCCGATGACGACAAGGCTTTCGCCGGTTACGCAGTCTATGTCGACGCCATCGAGCACGCGGTTGCGGCCAAAAGACTTTCTCAGGCCTCGGACGGATATCTTCGGCATCGCGATGTGGGTCACGGCAAACCGCTTGTCATCGACCGAAGAAGGCCGCTGTGATCACGTAGTTGAAGACGAGAATTAAGACCGAGGCCGACACGACCGCGTAGGTCGTCGCTTGGCCGACCCCTTGCGCTCCGCCGCGCGAGTAATAGCCATGGTAGCAGCCCATCAGCGCCACGATGAAGCCGAATACCGCCGCCTTCACCAGACCCGAAACAACGTCGTTTGTCTCTAGGTATTGCTGAGTTCGATTTAGATAGGCCTCCGGATTGAAGCCGAGCTTGTACACACCGACCAGATATCCGCCAAAGACGCCGATAATGTCGGCGACGAGAACCAGCATCGGCAAGGTGATCAGCCCAGCGAGGAGGCGTGGCAGCACGAGATAGCGTAAAGGGTCAGTGGACAAGGTCGCCAACGCATCGATTTGATCGGTTACCCGCATCGTCCCGATCTCTGCCGCCATCGCGGCTCCCACTCGACCGGCGACCATCAGTCCGGTGATGACCGGTCCAAGCTCCCGTGTCACCGACAGCACGACGACCGTCGCGACCGCCCCCTCTGCAGCGAATCGGCTGAAACCCGTGTAGGATTGGAGTGCCAGCACCATTCCAGTAAAGATCGCCGTCAGCCCGACGACCGGCAGGGAGAAATAGCCAATATTGACCATTTCGCGCAGAATCACGCGGGGATAGATCGGCGGCGAGAAAGCTGTCGCCAGGGTCAGACCGGCGAACACCACTAGCCGCCCAGTCGCGGCAAGAAAGCCAAGGAAAACTGTGCCGATCGTGGCGAGAAACGTCAGCATTGGTTCGGCAGGCCGCGATATACTCTATGGCAACGCCGGCTAAGGGCGGTCAGGATCTCATAGCCGATCGTGCCGGCATCGGCCGCTGCCGCATCGACGCCGTAGTCGTCGTCCAATAGCTCGATGAAGCCGTTCGGGCACGCAAGCGATGGGTCGGCGGCAGAGACATCAAAAACAACGAGATCCATTGAAACACGACCGAGAAGGGGAAGCCGTTTGCCGCCGAGGCAGCCCGAGCCGCGATTGCTCAGCGAGCGGAGCCAGCCGTCCGCATAGCCGACCGCGACGGTTGCAAGGCGGCCCGGATGCTCCATGATGTGCGCGGCACCGTAGCCAACCGACTCACCCCGGTCAACCTCGCGAATTTGCAGGATTCTTCCCTTTAGTCGAACGAGTTGACGCATCGGGTTGGGGGTGCCGGGTAGCGGGTTGATGCCATAAAGGGCAGCACCGGGACGAACGAAGTCCAAGTGATACCTCTGGCCGAGGAAAATCCCGGACGACGCGGCCAGGCTCGCAGGCAAGCCGGCGAAATGCCGGCGCACGGAAGCGAAGCGTGCACGTTGGAGATCATTCAACGGATGCGCAGGCTGGTCGGCGCAGGCAAGGTGGCTGATAAGCGCGCGCCACCGGATTGCAGTTTGTTGCGACAGCCCATCGGCGAGCTTTTCAAACTCCCGAGTGGTCAGGCCGAGGCGCGCCATCCCGGTATCGACGTGCAGCATCGCCGGCAGCCCACCGTGCCGCCGCGCGATCTCTGCCCAGTTGGCGATCTGACCGGGTTCGTTGAGGACAGGAACGAGCTGATGGAGGACGAACTCCTCTGCCGACCCGGGCAAGGGTCCGTTCAGAACCGCTATCTCGCACGACGCTGAAAGCGCACTGCGCAGCGCAACTCCCTCGTCGAGCGTGGCGACAAAAAAGAGCCGGCATCCCGCAGCGGCAAGAACGGTGGATACTTGGGGCGCACCCAGGCCGTACGCATCCGCCTTGACGACCGCCGCGCAACCCGCCGGTTCGACCCGCGCAGCCAGCGCCCGCCAATTCGCAACGATGCCCGCGAGATCGATCTCGAGGATGACACCTGCACGGTGGCGAGGATCGCCGGTCATGACCAAGCGCCTTTCGCGGATCAGCGCATCTCGGGCAAGTGATCGGATTCGGCAAAGTCCTCGAACTTTGTCGTCTGCGCGTCGAAACGCAGCTTGACCGTGGCGATCGGGCCATGCCTCTGCTTCGCAATGATGATCTCGCCCATGCCGTGAACTTTGCGGAACTCCTCTTGCCAGTCCTCATAACGCTTGTTGAACTTCTCATTGGGTTCGTCGGATCCGCGGGTCGGCTCACGCGACTTGTAGTATTCCTCACGGAACAGGAACATGACGACATCGGCGTCCTGCTCGATCGAGCCCGATTCGCGCAAGTCGGCGAGCATCGGTCGCTTGTCGTCGCGCAGTTCGACGGCACGCGACAGCTGAGATAACGCCAGCACCGGGACATTGAGTTCCTTCGCGAGCGCCTTTAATCCTCGCGTGATGTCCGACACCTCCTGAACTCGGTTTTCGTTGGCGCGGACTTGGCTGGAAGGCCGCAGAAGCTGCAGATAGTCGACGATTATCAGACCGAGCCCTTGCTGGCGCATCAGCCGTCTGGAGCGGGTGCGCAAGGCAGAGATCGTCAGCGCCGGGGTGTCGTCGATGAACAGCCGCATATCCGCTAACAGTTGGCTGGCTCGGACAAATTTGTCGAAATCTCCGTGGCTGATATCGCCGCGTCGAATGCGGTCCGAAGAGACACCCGTCTCCTCCGCGAGGATCCGGGTAGCGAGCTGTTCCGCCGACATCTCGAGCGAAAAAAACCCGACTATCGCTCCATCCTCAGCGATAGTGCGGCCGTCGGGGGCGTGCGTGGGTTTGTAAGCTTTCGCTGCGTTGAACGCGACGTTGGTAGCGAGTGCCGTCTTTCCCATCGCCGTTCTTCCCGCGAGGATCACGAGGTCTGACGGGTGCAGCCCCCCGAGCTTTTGATCGAGATCGAAAAATCCGGTTGCCACGCCGACGGTCTTGCCACTGCGCTTGAAAGCTGCTTCGGCGTTGCCGATGGCGTTTGTCAGCGCGGCCCCAAAGGCGCAAAACCCGCCCTCCAACTGGCCCACAGTGGCGAGATCGAATAGCCTCTTTTCCGCACGCTCGATTTGCTCGCGGGCCGGATCGTCGAGATCTTGGCGAAAGGCGTCATTGACAACATCCTCGCCAAGTGTGATCAGCTCCCGCCGTTGGTAGAGATCGTGGATAATTCGACCATAGTCTTCAGCGTTGATGATCGTCACCGCCGAGTTGGCAAGCTGAAGTAGATATTGGGCTCCCCCGATTTCTGTCAGCGCCCCGTCCTGATCGAACAGGTTCTTGAGTGTCACCGGATTGGCAATCTGGCCCCGCTCGATCAGCTTGCCGATCGCTGCAAAGATCCGGCCGTGCACGGCGTGACCAAAGTGCTCCGCATGGAGAAACTCCGACACTCGCGCATAGGCCGAATTGCTGATCAGTAGTGCACCGAGAAGGTGCTGCTCAGCGTCGTTGTTGTAAGGTGGCGTACGAATGAGCTCGGGGTCGGCAGCACGCAGCGGCGTGACCCGAGAAGTCGTGCTTGTCTCCATCCGGCCGTACATTACCACTCGTCTGCTGCCGACGCGGCTGGGAATACGATTCACACCTTGTGGATGTCGGGGATGAACGTTAAGCCGCCCGATCGGAAGCGGCGTTGCGCTCGCGCTCCCAGTCCAGCATATAGTCCCGAGTTATTGGTACCGAATCGACCGCTTTTGCGAGCTGCATCTGGAAGACCATGCACCAGCCTCGCCGAAAGGCGACCTCCGAGCCGACCAGGTACATCTCCCACATCCGGCAGAAGCGCTCGTCATAGATCGCGCGCAGACGGTCGCGATTCCGCTCGAAGCGATGCCGCCAGGATTTCAGCGTCTCAGCATAATGCAGGCGCAGGATCTCGATGTCGGTGACCCACAGTCTCGACCGTTCGACCGCCGGGACCACTTCTGAGAGTGCCGGAAAGTAGCCACCCGGAAAGATATATTTGCGGATCCATGGGTGGGTCGAGCCCGGCCCGTCCATGCGGCCGATCGAATGCAACAACGCGACCCCATCCGGCGCCAGCAGCGACTTTAGCTGGGTGAAGAACGCATTGTAATGATTGATTCCGACATGTTCGAACATGCCGACCGAAACGATTCGGTCGTAATGCCCGAATTCCTCGCGGTAATCACGCAGGTGGAATCTGACGCGATCGGACAGCCCCGCCGCCGCCGCGCGGCGCATCGCCGCGTTGTGTTGCTCGGTCGAGAGCGTCAGACCAGTCACGTCGGCGCCGCATTCGCCAGCGAGGAAAAGCGCAAGGCCGCCCCAGCCCGAGCCGATGTCGAGCACCCTTTGTCCCGGGCGGATCAGCAGCTTGGCCGCAATATGTCGTTTCTTACGGAGCTGGGCGGTGTCGAGATCGTCGCCGCGATCATAGAAGTAGGCACAGGAATATTGACGGTCCTGGTCGAGGAACAGTTCGTATAACTTGTCCGATAAGTCATAATGGTGGGCAGCATTCCGCCGCGCACGCGAGACCGGGTTATATTGAGGCAGCCGACGCAATACGGTGACCGAGCCGTTCAGGAAACGCCCGAGAAATCCCTCAGGCAAGCCATCGAGATTGGTCGCGAGAAGGTCGATCAAATCGTAGAGGCTGCCTTCCTCGATCGTCAGCGCCCCGTCCATATACGCCTCGGGTAGGAAAAGACGCGGTCTGATAAGAAGTTTCCGGTGTAACGCCGGGTCATGGAGCCTGATTGCGACGCTCGCCCCAGCGGAACCCTCGAAAACGTTAGACCGTCCGCGGGCATCGACAACGCGGAGACGGCCGATGGTGATCAGTTGCTCGAGCAGGCGCGTCAACAGCATCGTGACGGACTAGGAAGGAGGGTGAGTGGTTGATCCTCACCCGGCGCGGGCCCCTCCCTCTTCCCGCCGGCCGGATGGGCTCTCGGTGACGATCAATTCAGCCTGAATCTCCTGTTCGTCCCGCAAGCGAAGCGGGTCAATTCCCTTGGCTTGCATTGCAGCCTCCTCCGTGGATTGGGCGACGTTGGCTGTGATCGCCACCGACACTTCCGGATGCAACACGATCCTCACGGAATGAAGCCCCAAGGTCTTGATCGGCCTCTCCAGAAAAACCTGGCGTTTCTCGATCGTGAAACCTGCTTCGCTGACCGCCTCGGCGATGTCTCGAGCGGAAACCGAGCCGTAAAGTTGTCCGCTTTCGCCCGCTTGGCGAACGACAACAACGCTCAGCCCCTCGAGCTTGCCACCGATTTCCGTCGCCTCCGACTTGCGGTGCAGATTATTCGCTTCGAGCTGGGTACGCTGGCTCTCGAAACAAGCGAGGTTCTCCCTCGTCGCGCGCAGAGCCTTTTTCTGAGGTAAAAGATAATTGCGCGCGAAACCGGGCTTTACCTTCACGAGTTGGCCCATCTGGCCCAGCTTTGCGACCCGCTCGAGCAGGATCAGGTCAACCATCATTCTTTCCTCCAATAGACCGAGGCGGGCGAATATTCCGCCGAAGCCCGAGCGAAGTTTCGAGCAAACCCAGAAAGATGACCACCAGCAGCGGCCAACCGAACAGACCGGTCAGGACGTAGACTCCAACGAGCGGCACGGCCGGGCGGGAGAACCGGCGCGCAATTGTGTGAAGTACGGCCAGTCCAGCCAGGCAGAAGGGGACGGTCAGGATGATGATCACGTTGACGCCGACAAAGCGCATCGTTCCGCCGAGGCCCGTGGCAGTCGCAGCCAGCAGCAAAAGCACCAGAAACCACGCCGGAAGCTCAATCGCGGCGAGGGCGGGAGACGGCCGCCAGCCTACTCCGAAACGGGTCAGCAATCCTTGGGCGAGACTGCCGTTGGTCAGCGTCATCACCATCCAAGAGACGACGACAATGCCAGGCATGATCATCGCGAGGAGGCCGGCTAGCTCGTTGCGTCCGGGGGTCCCTTCGTCGAAGAGGCGGTCAAGCGCCGGCGCTAGTATCTCTCGCACTGCCGCCTGGATATCGTCCGGGCCGCCGAGTAGCAGTAGGGTGACCATGATCGCTGTCAGACCCAGGCCGGTCAGCCAAGCTGTAAGCAAGCCCGGCGGATACCATTCGATAGCACCGTCAGCTCCGGTGCGCGCTAGCAAGGCCTGGCGGACCAGCAGAATCACCGGAACGGCGTTCAACGCCGCAAACATAATCACCGCCACGATGTTGCCGGCTACCAGCAACATCAGCGACGCGGTGAGCCCCGCCAGCGCGGCCACCGTGACACCACCCCACAGCCCACCTATAAAGAGCGGCAGCTGAGAGAGGTAGACAAGGATCAGCGAACCGGGTGTGCCGCCCAGCGGGGCGAGGTATGGGCAAGCGCCGAGCGCTCCGCAGAGCGCTGCAACGCCGGCAACCGCAAACCGACCCATGCCGATACCCGTCGCACGCGGGCTATTTCACCATATAGGGGAGAAGGCCGAGGAACCGCGCCCGCTTGATAGCCTGAGCAAGCTCGCGCTGCTTCTTGGTCGAAACGGCGGTGATCCGGCTCGGCACGATCTTGCCGCGCTCAGAGATGAACCGCTGCAACAGCTTTATATCCTTGTAGTCGATCTTTGGCGCGTTCGGACCCGAAAACGGGCAGGATTTCCGACGCCTGAAGAAGGGCCGGCGCGCCGCCGGCACTCGCGCGGACCCGCTTGCCGATTGACTCTCCATTTACGCCTCCACCGGTTCAGGGAGCGTGCGGTCGACTCGTTCTGCGGTGGGAGACCGTTCGGTAACCCCCTCACGCCCTTCGCCGAACCGCTCCCGCTCACCGGAGCCGCGCCGCTGGCGATCATCCCGGCCGCCGCGGTTCTGCATGATCACCGAAGGTCCCTCGTCGAGCGCGCTGACCCGAATCGTGAGATAGCGGATCACGTCTTCATTGATGCGCATGGTCCGCTCGAGTTCCGCGATCGCAGTCGGCGGCGCGTCGATGTTTAGCAGGACGTAATGACCCTTGCGGTTCTTCCTCATCCGATATGCCAGATTCCGCAACCCCCAATATTCGCGCTTCTTGACCTCGCCGCCACTGTCGGTAAGGAGTTGGGTGAAGGTGTCGGCGAGGGCATCGACCTGCGCGCCGGAAATGTCCTGGCGCGCAATAAATATATTCTCGTATAGAGACATGCTAGCAAAGGTCCCTTGTGGCTAGTGATGGCCCGGTGCGAATGCCAGACGGGCCGAGCCGGCCTCGGCCGGCAAGGGTGACTGCGTACTATACAGGAAGCGGTCCGCAACACAAGATAGCCGCCGCACTCTGCTCGGTTGGCCTATGCTGTCCCGTGGATGCCCCGCATGGTTGGATTGGGGAAGCGTTCCGAATGAAGCGAGCATTCGTCTTTCCGGGCCAGGGGTCGCAGGCGGTCGGCATGGGGCGCAGCCTCGCCGAAGCCTTTCCCGCGGCGCGCGAACTCTTCGAGGAGGTCGACGAGACGTTGTCACAGCGTCTTTCGCGCTTGATGTTCGAGGGGCCCGAGAGCGATCTTACCTTGACCGAGAACGCCCAACCCGCGCTGTTAGCAGCGAGCTTGGCGGTGATTCGGGTGCTCGAGGCGGAAGCCGGGCTGGTGTTCGGCCGACATGTCGCATACGTCGCGGGACATTCTCTTGGCGAGTACTCGGCATTGGCGGCGGCACGCGGGGTGACGGTCACCGATGCGGTGCGTCTCGTGAAGCTTCGCGGGCGGACGATGCAGAGGGCCGTACCGCTCGGGGAGGGGGCGATGGCGGCACTGCTCGGCCTCGACGTCGACGAGGCCCGAGAGGTGGTGGTCGAGGCGGTCAGAACCGAGCCTAACGAGATTTGCGCGGTAGCAAACGACAATGCTCCGGGGCAGGTCGTTGTCAGCGGGCACCACAAAGCCATCGAGCGGGCAATTGCGATCGCCCGCGAGCGGGGAGCCCGTCGGTCTATCATTCTCCCGGTCAGCGCCCCCTTCCATTCCCCGCTGATGGCGCCGGCCGCCAAGGTAATGGAGAAGGCGCTCGACAAGACGGCGCTGCGCCCGCCCCTGGTGCCGTTGGTCGCCAACCTGTCGGCTTCCGCGATCAGCGACCCTGCGGAAGTTAAACACCAACTCGTGGAACAGGTGACGGCGATGGTGCGATGGCGCGAGTGCATGCAATACCTCAAGACGGCCGAGGTCGAGGAGATCGCCGAGATCGGAACAGGGCGTGTGCTGACCGGCCTCTGCCGGCGGATCGACCCCACCTTATCAGCACGTTCCGTCTGCACACCCGCCGAGGTGGACGCTTTTATAAAAGCGTTATGAGCTCCGGAAATCCGCCATCCGTTCGTGATGTTCGATCTATCAGGTCAGACCGCTCTCGTAACCGGAGCCTCCGGCGGAATCGGCGGAGCGATTGCCAGGGCGTTGCACAGCCAGGGCGCGCAGGTGATGGTCGCCGGCACGCGGCGGGATGCGCTGAGCACGCTGGCAAACGAACTCGGCCAGAGCACTCACATCGGGTTGGCCGACCTTGTCGACCCGGCCGCGGCAGATCGGTTGGTCAAGGATGCCGAGACGGCAATGGGGCGGATCGACATTCTCGTCAACAATGCTGGCATCACCCGCGACGCGCTGGCTCTGCGAATGGATGACGAAAGCTGGCGGGCCGTCATCGAGGTCAATCTGACCGCCGCCTTCCGGCTCACTCGTGCGGCTCTGCGCGGCATGATACGACGCCGTCACGGTCGGGTGATTGGGGTGACCTCAGTCGTCGCGGTCACCGGTAACGCGGGACAGGCAAACTATGCAGCCGCGAAGGCAGCGATGATCGGCATGTCGAAATCGATCGCCGCCGAAGTTGCAGGACGCGGCATCACGGTCAACTGCATAGCGCCAGGTGCGATCGCAACCGCGATGACGGAGAAGCTGACGGCGGAGCAGCGCGCGCGACTGCTCGGGGCGATACCCGCCGGACGGTTTGGGGCGCCCGAAGACGTCGCTGCCGCCGTCATCTTTCTCGCGAGCCCCGAGGCTGGCTATGTCACCGGCCATACCTTGCACGTCAACGGCGGCATGGCCATGGTATAGACCGCGATGCCCGGCCACGACCTTTGCTGAACTGGCATGGCTGGTGAATTCGTGTTATGTGACGCCCGCCTTCAGTGCGGCCCGCAGTGGCGACACGGTGATTGCGGATGGCGCCGAGAAACTCTGCGCCGAAGCGACTTTCGGGCAATCCAGCGAGGAAAAGAACGGATGAGTGACGTCAACGATCGGGTCAAAAAGATCGTAGTCGAGCATTTGGGCGTCGACGAATCGAAGGTGACCGAAAACGCCAGTTTCATCGACGATCTCGGCGCCGACAGCCTCGACACGGTCGAGCTCGTGATGGCCTTTGAGGAGGAATTCGGGTGCGAGATCCCGGATGATGCTGCGGAAAAGATCGTGACGGTCAAGGATGCGGTCAACTTTATCGAATCGCACAGCTGAGCCCTTGATCCTCCGTCACTCCCGAACTCGCGTTCACCGGGTCACATGCGTCGGCACCTGACCGATCGTCCATCCTGGCAAGTAGTGAGAATAGGATGCGGCGCGTCGTTGTGACAGGGATGGGGCTCGTGACCCCCCTCGGTATCGGCCTCGATCGGAACTGGAGCAGCCTCACCGAAGGCGAATCGGGGATCAGCGCAATCCAATCCTTCGAGGTATCGGACCTGCCGGCAAAGATAGCCGCTCAAGTGCCGCGAGGTGACACCGCTGCGGGACTGTTCAACGCTGATGATTGGGTAGCGCCCAAGGATCAGCGCAAGATGGATGGATTTATCGTCTTTGCGCTGGCTGCTGCGGCTCAGGCGGTAGAGGACGCTGGTTGGCTCCCGGACAGTGAGGAGGCCTGTGAGCGCACCGGTGTCATGATCGGTTCCGGGATCGGGGGACTCCCGGGGATCACCGAAGGGGCATTGACCCTGCACGAGCGCGGCCCACGCCGCCTGACGCCGTTTTTCATCCCGGCCAATCTGATCAACCTCGCCTCCGGCCATGTCTCCATCCGCTACGGGTTCACCGGTCCGAACCATGCCGTAGTCACAGCTTG
>Ga0306920_100006804_pt1 | contig 14979 bp, 10 predicted proteins | sample flu12Cox44000170_FD_204666 | JGI IMG/M metagenome (GOLD analysis project Ga0306920, IMG submission 204666) | Lab enrichment of tropical soil microbial communities from Luquillo Experimental Forest, Puerto Rico - flux4day.12C.oxic.44.000.170 (v2)... | ecosystem: Environmental > Terrestrial >... | reverse complement strand
ACACCCGGACCGAGGCCAGGTGCGAGGCCAGCCCGCCGATCGTCGGGGTGTAGGAGCGGCCGTTGTCGTTGACCACGATCAGTAGCCGGCTGTTCTTGGCCGCGGCGATGTTGTTCAGCGCCTCCCAGGCCATGCCGCCGGTCAGGGCCCCGTCCCCGACCACCGCTACCACCGTCCGGCCGGTCTCGCCGCGCAGCGTGTAGGCCTTGGCCAGCCCATCCGCGTAGGACAGCGCGGTGGAGGCGTGCGAGTTCTCCACGATGTCGTGCTCGGACTCGGCCTGGTTCGGGTAGCCGGACACCCCGCCGCGCTGCTTGAGCCGGGCGAAGCCTTCCTGGCGGCCGGTGAGCAGCTTGTGCACGTAGGCCTGGTGGCCGGTATCGAAGATGATCCGGTCGGACGGCGAGTCGAAGACCCGGTGCAGTGCGATGGTCAGCTCGACCACGCCCAGGTTCGGCCCGAGGTGCCCGCCGTTGCGGGACACCGCGTCGACGAGAAAGTCACGGATTTCGCTGGCCAGGACGGGCAGCTCGGTGGGGCTGAGCGCCTTCAGATCCCGGGGACCGCTGATGGACTCGAGCAAGGTCACCTTGTCTGCTCCTCCTCGTCGTCAGCCTGCCGCAGGGCCGGTTATCAGCCCGGCAGGCGGGCCCGCCGTCCCGGCGCGGAGAGAGAACCCGAAGGCGAGTCTATTTCGCCCGGTGCACGCGGCGCACTGAGCCCGCGGCGATGTGTTCTATCCAGCGGCGAGCACGCGCGGCCGGGCGGCCAGCATCCCGGCGGCGAACTGGCCTGCCAGCACGGCGAGCACCGCACCGATCGGGACGGTCCAGCCGCCGGTCGCCGTGTGCAGGAACCCCACCATCAGCGGGCCGGCCGCTGCCACCAGGTAGCCCGCCCCCTGGGCGAAGGCCGACAGCGACGCGGCGGCCACCGGGTCGGGTGCGCGGGCCATGGTGAAGTAGATGGCCAGCCCGAGCGCCGCGCCCTGGCCCGCCCCCAGCAGCAGCACCCAGCCGACCGCGCCGCCGACCGGCGCGAAGGCGCAGCCGGCCAGCCCCGCCGCGGACACGGCCACCACCACCCCGGCCAGCCAGCGCTGGTCACGCGTGCGGTGTGCCAGCACCGGGACCAGCAGCGAGGTTCCCGCGCCGCCGAGCTGCATGAGCGCCAGCAGGGTGCCCGCCTGGACCGCACTGACTCCCCGGTCGCGGAACAGGGTGGGCAGCCAGGAAAGCGCTGCGTAATAGACCAGGCTCTGCAGGCCCATGTACGCCATGACCTGCCAGGTGAGCGGGTATCTGGTCACCTTCAGCCGGGGCTGGCTGTGCTCGCCTAGCCGGCCCTGGCTGCCCGGCCGGGGCGCGGCCAGGCCGGCCGGCGCGGTCCGGAACCGCAGTTGCGGCAGCCACACCACCGTCGCCGCGATCGCCGGCAGTACCCACACGGCCAGCACCAGCGGGACCGAGCCGCCGGAGGCGGTGAACATCGGCACCGCCAGCAACGACGCCAGGATTGCCCCGGCGGACATGCTGAGCAGGTATATCCCGATCAGCCAGCCAGCCCGGGCCGGATCCCGGCGCTTGATCAGGCTGGGCAGCAGCACGTTCATCAGCGCGATAGCCGCGGACGCCAGCACCGTGCCCGGGAACAGCAGCAGGTGCGGCGCGGCGCCACGCAGCGCCAGGCCAGCCGCCAGCAGCACCAGCGCCGCCAGCAGAACCCGCTCCTCGCCAAGCCACCGGGACAGCGGCGCCCCGCTGCCGGAGAACGCGGCGAAGCAGAGCACCGGGGTGGCGGCGAGCAGCGATATCCCGGCCGGCGACAGGTGCAGCTGGGTGGCAAGCTCGGGGAACAGCGGCGGCAGGCTGGTGATCGCGGTCCGCAGGTTGAACGCGAGCGTGACAATGCCCACCAGGAACACCGCCACTGGCAGCCGGTGGGTACCAGAGCTGGCCGTGGCCTGAGGGCGGGAGGTCACCGAATCGGGCATTCGGGTCACGCTACCGCCGGCCCGCCTCTGGCGCGCACCTAGCCGGGCCGGTCAGCCCCGCGCCCGCAGTGACCGCAGCACGTACTGCATGATGCCGCCGTTCCGGAAGTACTCGGCCTCACCTGGGGTGTCGATCCGGACCACCGCGCGGAACTCACGGCCGTCCGCCCGGACCGTGACCTCGCGTGGCGGCGGCCCGGAGTTGACCGCCTCGATGCCGGTCACGTCGAACACCTCACGGCCGGTCAGCCCCAGCGACGCGGCCGACTCCCCCGGCCGGTACTGCAGCGGCAGCACGCCCATGCCGATCAGGTTGGACCGGTGAATCCGCTCGAACGATGCCACCAGCACCGCCCGCACGCCGAGCAGCAGCGTGCCCTTGGCCGCCCAGTCCCGGGATGACCCGGAGCCGTACTCCTTGCCGCCGAGCACGATCAGCGGCGTGCCCTCGGCCAGGTACTGCCGGGAGGCGTCGTAGATGCTCATCTGCTCACCGCCAGGCAGCTTCACGGTCACCCCGCCCTCGGTGCCGGGGGCGAGCTGGTTGCGCAGCCGGATGTTGGCGAACGTGCCGCGGATCATCACCTCATGGTTGCCGCGCCGGGACCCGTAGGAGTTGAAGTCCCGCCGCTCCACGCCGTGCTCGGTGAGGTAGCGGCCAGCCGGGCTGTCGGTCTTGATCGCGCCGGCCGGGGAGATGTGGTCGGTAGTCACCGAATCGCCGAGCATGGCCAGCACCCGGGCCCCGTGGATGTCGGTGACCGGTTCCGGCTTGTCCCCCATGCCCTCGAAATACGGCGGGCGGCGTACGTAGGTGGAGGCGCCGTCCCAGGTGAAGGTGTCGCCGGTGGGCACCGGCAGCGACCGCCACCGGTCATCACCGTCGAACACGCCTGCGTAGTCGCGGCTGAACATCTCTGCCGCGATCGCGTCCCGGACCACGGCGGCGATCTCCGCCGGGGCGGGCCAGATATCCCGCAGGTACACCGGCGTCCCGTCCGGCCGGCTGCCCAGTGGCTCGTGCTCCAGGTCGATGTCCATGGTCCCGGCCAGCGCATAGGCGACCACCAGCGGCGGCGAGGCCAGGTAGTTCATCTTCACATCGGGGTTGATCCGGCCCTCGAAATTGCGGTTGCCGGACAGCACCGAGACGACCGCCAGGTCGTTGTCGGCCACCGCCTTGCTGATCGCTTCCGGCAGCGGGCCTGAGTTGCCGATGCAGGTGGTGCAGCCGTAGCCGACCAGGTTGAAGCCGAGCTTCTCCAGGTAGGGGGTCAGGCCTGCCCGCTCGTAGTAGTCCATGACCACCTTCGAGCCGGGCGCCAGCGTGGTCTTCACCCACGGCTTGCGGGACAGCCCGGCCTCGACCGCCTTCTTGGCCAGCAGCGCGGCGCCGACCATGACCGAGGGATTGGAGGTGTTGGTGCAGGAGGTGATGGCGGCGATGACCACCGAGCCGTGGTCCACCGCGGTCTGGGTGCCGTCCTCCAGGGTGACCTGGGCCGGCGCGGACGCGCGGGCGGGCACATCGTTGCTCACCGGGTCGGACGCCGGGAAGGTGCCCTGCAGGCCGTTGTCCAGCCCAGGGGTCGCGACATAGGAGCCGAGCGCGTCCCGGAACGCAGTCTTGGCGTCGCTGAGTGCCACCCGGTCCTGCGGCCGCTTGGGGCCGGCCAGCGACGGGACGACGGTAGACAGGTCGAGCGTGAGTTCCTCGGAGTACCGGGCTGGCCGGCCCGGCTCGTGCCACAGGCCCTGCTCCTTGGCGTACGCCTCGACCAGCGCGACCCGGCCGGCGGGCCGGCCGGTGAACCGCAGGTAGCTGAGCGTCTCCGCGTCGATCGGGAAGATCGCGCAGGTGGAGCCGAACTCCGGGCTCATGTTGCCGATGGTGGCCCGGTTGGCGACCGGGACGGCGCTGATCCCCTCGCCGTGGAACTCGACGAACTTGCCGACCACGCCGTGCCGCCGCAGCATCTCGGTGATGGTCAGCACCAGATCGGTGGCGGTGGCGCCGCCCGGCAGCACGCCGGTCAGCCGGAAACCGACCACCTTCGGGATGAGCATGCTGATCGGCTGCCCGAGCATCGCCGCCTCAGCCTCGATCCCGCCGACTCCCCAGCCCAGCACCCCCAGGCCGTTCTGCATGGTGGTGTGCGAGTCGGTGCCTACGCAGGTGTCCGGGTAGGCGGCCCCGTCCTCGCCGGTCATCACTACCCGCGCCAGGTGCTCGATGTTGACCTGGTGCACGATGCCCGTGCCGGGCGGCACCACCTTGAACTGGCTGAACGCCTGCTGCCCCCACCGCAGGAACGCGAAGCGCTCCCGGTTACGGCCGAACTCAAGATCGACATTGCGATCGAACGCATCGGGGCGGCCAAACACGTCGGCCACCACTGAGTGATCGATGACCAGCTCGGCTGGCACCAGTGGGTTGATCATGGCCGGGTCGCCGCCGAGCTGCTGCATGGCCTCCCGCATGGTGGCCAGGTCGACCACCGCCGGTACCCCGGTCAGGTCCTGCATGATGACCCTGGCGGGGGTGAACGCGATCTCGGTGTCCGGCTCGGCCTGTGGATCCCACTCGGCGAGCGCGGTGACATGGTCGCCGGTGATGTTCTGCCCGTCCTCGGTCCGCAGCAGGTTCTCCAGCAGGATCTTCAGGCTGAACGGCAGGTCGGCCGCGGCCGGCACGGCGGCCAGCCGGTGGATCGTGTAGCTGCTGCCATCCACGTCCAGCGTGCCCCGGCTGCCGAAACTGTTCACCGTCATGGTGCAGCCCTCCTGATCGGATCCGTGGCCGGTCACCCGGCTCTGCTGCCCATCCTCGCGCGGCTGTAACGGAGGACCTGGGCCGACCTGCCTGCCGCCTGCCGCACGGCGGTCCGGGCAAAGTATCTTGATATCAAGTTATCTAGGTCCACGGTAGGCGTACCCCGGTCAGCCGTCAAGCACGGTCACCCGTCGCCGGCGACGATGACACCGTCACTGAGGGGCGGGAGAAAACGGCGCCGTGCAAGGCGGCTGTTCAGCTCATCTCCTGCGCACCCAGCGGCCGCAGCCGCGACAGCACCTTCGGCAGTTCACCCTCGTGCACGACCCCCAGCCGCTGGGTCGCCCGGGTGATGGCCACATACAGGTCGTTCAGCCCTCTGGGCGAGTCGGCCAGGATCCGGCGTGGGTCCGCGACCAGCACCGAGTCGAATTCCAGCCCTTTGGCCTGGATCACGCTCAGCATCACCACCGGCCGGTCCAGATCGGGTGCCTCCGCGCTGATCACGTCCGGCACCACCTCGGCGACCGCCGCGGTGAGTTCGGCCAGCCGCGACTGGGGCACGATCACCGCCAGCCGCCCCGGCCCGATCCGCCCGGCCTGGGCCTGGGTCAGCCCGGCCAGCACCGCCGCCAGGTTCCCGGCGCCCGCCTGCTCCGACCAGGGATGGACGCCAGTTTCCCGCACCGGCCGTGGCGGCTGGAGTTCCGGATCGATCGCCGCCAGCACGTCGCCCGCGACGTCCGCGATCTCGGCCGGGGTGCGGTAGTTGATGGTCAGCCGTTCCAGCCGCCACCGGTGACCCAGGTGTGGCGCGAGCACATCCTGCCACGATGACCCGCCGGCCAGGTCCCCGGCCTGGGCCATGTCGCCGACCACGGTCATCGACCGGGTGGGGCAGCGCCGGATCAGCATCCGCCACGCCATCGGCGAGACTTCCTGCGCCTCATCGACCACGATGTGGCCAAACGTCCAGGTCCGGTCGGCGGCGGCCCGCTCAACCGCAGTCCGGTCGTCTTCCTCCTCGTACCGCTCCGCCAGCCGTTCGGCATCAAGAATGTCGTAGGCGGACAGGATGTCCGCCTCGTCCTCCGGGTTAAGGTCCACCGAGCGGGAGCCGTAGGCCAGGTCGAGCACGCCGCGCGCGTAGGCGATCCGGCGCCGCCGTTCCCGCTCCCCGCGCGCCCGTGCCGCCCGGTCGTCCTCACCGAGCAGTTCCGCCGCCTCGTCTAGCAACGGGACGTCGGCTGGGGTCCAGCCACCGTCCGCGGGTCGTAGCAGGGCATCCCGCTGCCCGGCGGCGAGCAGGCCGCGCCCGGCCGACGCCAGCCGGCGGGGTGACGACAGCAGCCCGGCGATTAGTTCCTGCGGGGTCAGCAGGGGCCAGAACTCCTCCAGCGCCGACCGTACCCGCGGGCTCTCACGCAGCTCCCGGCGGATCTCCGCCAGGTCGTCCGCACCGAGCAGGTTGCCGCCGCCGAGCACGTCGTACCCAATCCGGTCCGCCACCTGGCGGGCCAGCTCGTCGATGACCAGCCGGTGGGCCGCCGGCCGGGCACGGTTGTGCGGCAGCCGGGTCCGGCGGGCCTGGTCCCTGATCCGTGCGCAGGCGCGCCGGTCCAGCCGGAGCACCTCCCGCTCGTGCTCGACCTCCAGCCCTGGGTTGCCCTGCCGGTCGCGTATCGCGGCCGCAACCACCTCCGCCATCGAGAGCGTGCCCTTGAGCCGCGCCGTGGCCGCAGGCTCATCCCGGCGGGCAATGACCCCCGGGTACAGCTCGCCGATGGTTGACATCAGCACCGAGGTCTCGCCGAGGGAGGGCAGTACCTGGCCGACGTAGCGGAGGAAGGTCGGGTTGGGCCCGACGATGAGCACCGCCCGCCGGGTCAGCTGCTCCCGGTAGGTGTAGAGCAGGTACGCCGCCCGGTGCAGTGCTACCGCGGTCTTGCCGGTGCCCGGCCCGCCTTCGACCACCAGCACGCCCTTGTGTGGTGACCGGATGATCCAGTCCTGCTCCACCTGAATGGTCTCGACGATGTCGATCATCTGGCCGGTGCGGCTGGCGGTCAGTGCGGCCAGCAGTGCCGCTTCCCCGGTCAGCCCGCCGGCCAGGCCTTCCTGGCCGGCCGCGGCCAGGTCGAGCACCTCGTCGTCGAGCCGGATGACCTCGCGGCGGCGGGTCTTGATGTGCCGGCGCCGCGAGACCCCGTCCGGCGAAACCGCGGTGGCCAGGTAGAACGGCCGGGCGGCAGGCGCGCGCCAGTCGAGCAGCAGCGGCTCGTAGTCATCCTTCTCGTCCCGGATGCCCATCCGGCCGATGTAGCGGGGCGGCCCCTGGTGGAAGTCGATCCGGCCGAAGCACAGCCCGTTCTCGGCCGCGTCCAGCTGGGCGATCCGCTGCGCGTACATCACCGCGTTGACGTCCCGCTCGGTCCGCGCCTGCGGGGTGCCGCCGTTCTGCCGCAGCGTCTGCGCCAGCCGTCCCGACGCCCGGTCGCGCAGCCCGTCCAGGTGCCGGTAGAGCATCGATACGTACGCCTGCTCATGCCCGACGTCTCGCTGCGACACATGTCCAGGGTAAACAACCGGTGCCGGTAACCGGGCCCGCGGAGGCCCGGTAGTCCCGCTGCGCCAACAGGCCCCAGCGAGAGCCTCCCGCTGGGCGCGCGGAGCGGTTAGGGTCACACTGATCCACTTTCCTTACCGCCGGAGGCATCCATGGAGCACCAGGTCAAGTACCTTCTGCAAGAGTCGGAGCTGCCCCGGCAGTGGTACAACATCGTCCCGGACCTGCCGTCGCCGCCGCCACCACCGCTGCACCCGGGCACCAAGCAGCCGGTCGGCCCGGACGCGCTCACCCCGCTGTTCCCGATGGCCCTGATCCAGCAGGAAGTCTCGCCGGACCGGTTCATCGACATCCCCGAGCAGGTCGTCGATGTCTACCGGCTGTGGCGGCCCACCCCGCTGTTCCGTGCCCGTCGGCTGGAGAAGGATCTCGGGACCCCCGCCCGGATCTACTACAAGTACGAGGGCGGCAGCCCGGCCGGGTCGCACAAGCCGAACACCGCGGTCCCGCAGGCGTACTACAACGCGCAGGAAGGCGTCACCAAGCTGACCACCGAGACCGGGGCTGGCCAGTGGGGCAGCGCGCTGGCGTTCGCGTCCGCGCTGTTCGGCCTGGAGTGTGAGGTCTGGCAGGTCCGTGCCTCGTATGACCAGAAGCCTTACCGGCGGCTGCTGATGGAGGCCTACGGGGCAACCGTCCACCCCAGCCCGTCCGACCTGACCGCGGCCGGCCGGGCCGTCCTGGCCGAGCACCCGGACTCGACCGGCAGCCTCGGCATCGCGATCAGCGAGGCGGTCGAGGCGGCCGCCCCCGACCCCGCTGTCCGGTACTCACTCGGCAGCGTGCTCAATCACGTGCTGATGCACCAGACCGTCATCGGCGAGGAGGCGATCAAGCAGCTGGCGCTGGCCGGTGACACCCCGGACCTGATCATCGGCTGTACCGGTGGCGGCTCGAACTTCTCCGGCCTGATGTTCCCGTTCCTGCGGGAGAAGCTGGCCGGGAAGATGAACCCCGTGCTGCGCGCGGTGGAGCCGGCCGCCTGCCCGTCGTTCACCCGGGGTGTGTACGCCTACGACTTCGGCGACACGGCGGGCCTCACCCCGCTGCTCAAGATGCACACGCTCGGCCACGACTTCGTGCCGGACCCCATCCATGCCGGCGGCCTGCGCTACCACGGCATGTCGCCATTGCTGTCGCACATCTACGAGCTGGGGCTGATCGAGGCGGTGGCCAAGCCGCAATCGGAGTGTTTCGCGGCGGGCCTGCGGTTCGCCCGGACCGAGGGCATCCTGCCTGCGCCGGAGCCGACCCACGCGGTCGCGGCCTGCATCGAGGAAGCGCTGCGCTGCAAGGAGACCGGCGAGGAGAAGGTGATCCTGACCGCCCTGTGCGGGCACGGCCTGCTCGACCTGTCTGCTTACAGCAACTACCAGGCCGGCCAGGTCGAGGACTTCGACCTGCCGATGGCGGCCGTGCAGGATGCCCTGACCCGGCTGCCGGCTGCCGTGTGACCGGCGGGTGCCTGCCCGGCGAACCTGGGCATGCCTGGCCGGCGGCCACCGGCGACCGCAGCCGGCCGGCATTGCCGCGTGCCATGACACCACCCAGCGGGGTTCACGTCAGGAGATAGCCGATGACAGCCGGCGCCCGTCCTCCGGTGATATCGGTGATGCTCGCCGTGCCCGATGCCGCAGCGGCCGCGCGATGGTACACACAGGCACTCGGTGCCGCCGAACTGTGGAACCTTGGCGGCGTCGTCGGCCTGACCGTGGCCGGTGCCCCGTTCTTTCTCGGCGAGCCCGAGAGCAACGGCTGGGACACCCCGGCTGCCCTTGGCTCCCGCACGGTCCGGGTTGAGGTGTTCGCCGATGACCCGGACGGCTTCATCGAGCGCGCAGTGGCCGCGGGAGCCGACGGCAGCGCCGACCAGATCCGGGACCACCCCGCACCCTGGGGCCGGCACCGGCAGGGCGGTTTCATCGACCCCTTCGGCCATCTGTGGCTGGTCGGCGACCGGTCTCCGCTGGGAACATACGACCTGCGGTAGCACGCAGCACGCCGCCAGGCCGCCGCGGCCGGCCGCGTGGAGCCGGCGGCACCTGCTTTCCTGTGCCAGCCAGCCGCCGGCCGCGGGACCGGCGAACTTCCCGCTGCGGCTGATTTAGGCCGCCTGGCCTGGGTAGCGTCAGATCCTGTCATGTCCTCAGCGCTGCTGGCCCACCGCTACCGCCTGCACCGCCAGATCGGAGCCGGCGGGGCCGGCGAGGTCTGGCAGGCCGAGGACACCGTGCTGGCCCGCCCGGTGGCGGTCAAGCTGCTGCGGGCCGAACTGGCCGACGACGCCGCTGCGCTGAGCCGGTTCCGGGCCGAGGCCCGGCACGCCGGGCGGCTGTCGCATCCGGCGATCGCCCATCTGTACGACTACGGCGACGGCCTGTCGCCGGATCCGCCGTTCCTGGTGATGGAGCTGGTGGACGGGCCGTCGCTGGCCACCGTGCTGGCCGCGGGCCCACTGGCGCCCGGCCGGGCGATGGATGTGATCGCCCAGGTGGCGGACGGGCTGGCCGCAGCACACGCCGCGGGCGTGGTGCATCGTGACATCAAGCCGGCCAACCTGCTGCTCGGGCCGGGCGGACAGGTGAAGATCACCGATTTCGGGATTTCCTGTGCCGCCGGGGCAGCTTCGGTCACCCGCACCGGGACGGTCGTCGGCACCCCCGCCTATCTGGCGCCGGAACGGATGACCGGCGCGCCCGCCACCCCGGCCGCGGACCTGTACTCGCTGGGCATGGTCGGCTACGAGTGCCTGGCCGGTGCGCTGCCGTTCACCGGCAGCGCGGTCGAGGTGGCCGCAGCCCATCAGCAGCGGCCGCTGCCGCCACTGCCGGCCACCGTGCCCGCGGCCACCCTGCTCATCACGGAGCTGACGGCCCGGGATCCGGCGGCCAGGCCGGCCACCGCCGCCGGGGTCGCCGTGCGGGCCAGCCACCTGCGGGACCTGCTGGCAGCAGGCGGTGCGGGCCCGCAACCCGCCGGCCAGACCAGCGGCTGGGCCAGCCCGGTGCCCACGGGCCTGGCGGCGACAGCTGGGCTGCCTACGGGCCCGGCGGCGACAGCCAGCCTGCCCGCGGTCCCCGCGCCGACGTTGCACTGGCCGGATCGCCGCGCCCGGTGGCCGCGCCGGCGGGTCACGGCGGTGGCAGCGCTCGCGGCCCTTGCCCTGCTCGGGCTGGTGCTGGTGCTGCGGTCGGTGGGCGGGCCGCCAGCCGCAGCAGGCGGCCGCCCGGCCGGTGCCAGCTCCCGGCCTGCGGCCACGGTCGAGCTCGCGGCGGGTCCGTTGATCGGGCAGCCGCTGAGCGTGGCCCGGCAGCGGCTGGATCAGCTCGGGCTGGCCATGCGGGTGCGGTGGCAGCAGTCTGACTCCCAGCCCGGCACGGTACTCGCGGTCGAGCCCAGCGGCCCGGTGCCGGCGGGCAGCACGGTCGTGGTGACCGTCGCCGCTGGCCACGGGGACGGCCATGACCACGGCGGCGGGAACGGGAACGGCGGCGATGGCGATGGCAACGGCGGCAACGGGTGATGGCAGGGTCAGTGGCCAGGGCGGCCATGGCACCCGGCACCGCCGGGCTCAGCTGACCGGCACGATGGCGGCCGACAGCACCCGCCCGCCGGCGATCTCCAGCACCCCGACCGTCCCGTGTGGCTGCCGGCGCCGGTCGGTAGGCGACCCGGGGTTGAAGATCCGCTGGCCGGCCTCGGTGTGGTCGAGCGGGATGTGGGAGTGGCCGAACACGACCAGTCCCGCGCCCGGGAACCGGCGGCGCAGGCGGGCGGGGCGCCCGGCCGACGGGCCGGCGTCGTGCACCATGGCGATCCGCAGGCCGCAGAGGCCGAACTGCAGGGTTTCCGCTGCGCCCCAGCCAGCCACGTCCGGGCCGTCGTTGTTGCCCAGGACGGCCCGCACCGGCGCGTAGGCGGCCAGCTCGTCCAGCACATCCGCGGTGCACACGTCACCGGCGTGCAGGATCAGGTCTGCCGCCCGCAGCTGGGCCGCCACCCCGGGCGGGCAGGCTTTCCACCGACGGGGCGCATGCGTGTCGGCCAGCACGGCAACCCTCACACCGCCATTGTCGGTGTTCCCGGCCGCTGCTGCGGCTGCGCTCCCAGCCCGCTCAGCCGGGGAACTGGCTGAGCGAGAAACGGGCACCCTGGTCGTCCTGGCACTCAGCGATCAGGCCGTAGGGCTCCCGGTGCGGCTCGGTCGCGGTGCCGCCCCCGGCCCGGGCCCGTGCCACCGCCGCCGCCACGTCGGCGACGTGCCATACCGGCACCGCCGTGGCCCGGTGGTGGCCGCCACTGACCCCGATCATCGGGGTGGTGCCCTCGACCTGCCAGCCGCCCGGCGCCCGGCCGGGGTGGGACCGCCAGCCGAGCACCGCCTGGTAGAACGCCAGTGTCCGGGCCGCGTCGGCCACCTCCAGGGTCACGTAGATCAGGTCGCCGTCACGCATGGCGGGGGTGGGTGCGGAACCCGCCAGTCCGGGCGGCGATCCGGCCAGCCCGGCCGGCGGCTGGTAGAGCGCGAACCGGGCGCCGTCGGTGTCAGTGCAGTCCGCGGTCGGCCCGTAGGGCCGCGGCACCGGCTCGCTGGCCTGGCCACCGGCGGCCCGGACCCGTGCCACCGCCGTGGTGACGTCATCCACGACGTAAGAGCAGAACAGGGTCGGCTCGTCCCCGGTCTCCCAGAACCCCTGCGGTGGGGTAAGACCAGCCGCCTGCCAGCCGCGCCCGCCATGTGCTGGCTGATACTCCACCCCCAGCACCGAGCCGTAGAACGCCGCGGCACGTGCTACGTCTGGCACACACAGCGAGGCATAGCCGATGTCGCCCTGCCGCCACCGCTGCGGGCCGCGGCCCGCGGCCGCCCCGGCCGCAACCGGCGCCTGGAGCAGCCACCGGTGCCCGAACGGGTCGGTCAGCGTGGCATTGCGGTGGCCGTGCGCCTGGTACGGCTCCCGGTCCAGCCTGGCCCCGGCCCGTACCGCGTCCTCGGCGACACCATCCACGTCGGCAACGGTGAGGACCAGGCTCACCGGGACGCCGCCGGGCTCGGGCGCGCGATGGCCGATCTCCGGATGCTCCTCGGCGAGGTAGATGACCCCCGCCGCCAGCTCCAGCTCGGCGTGCCCCACCCGCCCATCCGGCATGATGACCGGCTCCCCGCGCAGCCGGGCGCCGAGCACCCGCGCGTACCAGTCCAGCGCGGCACGGGCCCCGCGCACCGCGAGGTAGGGGATGGCGGCGCCGTGCTCAGCGGGTGGCACCGCGTGCGCTGGCTGGGGCTCGGGGAAAATGTCCGTCACAGCGACTCCTTCGGGCAGGTCGAGGGCACGGGCCAGCCGGGCGCGCAGCCGGGCTGCGAACGCGGGGTCGGGGTCGGCCGGGGTGACCGGCTCCCGCAGCACCCCGAACGGGTCAGTCATCGCCTTGCTCCTCCCCGGCCTGGCAGTACGCGGTGCGGAAGGCCGTCCGCGCCCGCACCAGCAGCGCCTCGGTGGCGTGCACGGTGCGGCCGAGCAGGCCGGCCACCTGGGGCACCGGCAGGTCATCGAGGTAGCGGAGGGTTAGCGCGGCCCGGTGGTGCGGGCCGAGCTGGCGGAGTACCTCCCGGGCCCGCAGCGCGTCCAGTTGCGCGTCCCATGGGTCGTCTCGGGGTGGCCCGGGCGGGCCGGCGGCCGCGGTCAGCGCCCGCTGCTCGCGGCCCTGCCGCCGCCAGTGGTCGACGAGCTTGTGCCGGGCGACCCCGATCAGCCAGCCAGTGCTGAGCGGGGCCGGCCCGGCCCGCACCGCGTCCACTGCGGCCAGGAACGTCTCCGCAGTGAGGTCCTCGGCCACCGCCTGCTGGCCGCACCTGGCCAGCAGGTAGCCGTAGACCTGGGGCAGCGCCTCGTCGTAGAGGGCGAGCAGCCGGGTGCCCGGGCTGGCCGGCCGGTCTGGCTGCTCGCTCACACCCCTATCGTCGCCTGGCGGGACCGTTCTCCGACGGGCGGCACCCGGCCTGCCGGTTAAGGTGGCGGCATGCCGGATCGCAAGCAGATCGTGGAGGTGGCGGGGCGCACGGTCGCGGTGAGCAACCCGGACAAGGTCTTCTTCCCCGCTACCGGGCACACCAAGCTAGACCTGGTCCGCTACTACCTGAGCGTGGCGGACGGCGCGCTGCGGGGGGTGGCGGGGCGGCCAATGGTGCTTAAGCGGTTCGTGCACGGCGCGGACGGGGAGGCGTTCTTCCAGAAGCGCGCCCCGGACAAGCGCCCGGACTGGGTGGAGACGGTGGTGCTGCAGTTCCCCTCCGGCCGCAGTGCGGAGGAGGTCGTCGCCCGCGACGCCGCCACCCTGGCCTGGGTGGCCAACCTGGGCTGCATCGACCTGAACCCGCACCCGGTCCGGGCAGCCGACCTGGACCACCCGGACGAGCTGCGGGTGGATCTGGATCCGGTGCCGGGGATCGGGTGGCCGCAGATCATCGAGGTCGCGCTCACCGCCCGGGAAGTGCTCGCCGACTTCGGGCTGGCCGGCTGGCCGAAGACGTCCGGGTCCCGGGGCTTTCACATCTACGCCCGGATCGAGCCGCGCTGGACCTTCACCGAGGTCCGGCAGGCGGCGGTGGCGCTGGCCCGGGAGATTGAGCGGCGGGTGCCGGACCTGGCCACCGCCCGCTGGTGGAAGGAGGAGCGGCACGGCGTCTTCGTCGACTACAACCAGAACGCCAAGGACCGCACCGTCGCGTCGGCGTACTCGGTCCGGCCCACCCGTGACGCGCGGGTATCCACCCCGCTGGCCTGGGCGGAGGTACCAGGCTGCGAGCCGGCCGCGTTCACCATCGGCACGGTCCCGGACCGGTTCGCCGCGCTGGGCGACCCGTGGCAGGAGATGGATGCGGCGGCCGGCTCGCTGGCGCCGCTGCTGGCTCTGGCCGGCGAGCAGGCGGCGGCTGGGCTGGACGATGCGCCGTGGCCACCGCACTACGAGAAGCAGGCCGGCGAGCCACCCCGGGTCCAGCCGTCCAAACGGCGTGCGCCCGCCACCCCGCCGCCAGCGCCGGGCAAGTCCAGTGGCCCGACCGGCCGCCGCCGGTCGGTCATGCCGCTGATCGAGATCGCCCGGGCCGCGACCGAGGCAGAGGCGCGGGCCGGCCTGGAACGCTGGAAGCAGCGCCATCCCGGCGTCTGGCCCCTGCTCCAGCCCGCCGACGTGCTGGTCGACGCGATGCGCGGGGCCAGTTCCACCTGGACCCGGATCCGGCTTAACCTCCAGCATGTACCGGAGGCAGACCGGCCGCCGCAGGAGCCACTGGAGGTCGACTATGACCCCTGGGCGAGCTACCGCGGCCCGCTGCCCCGTCCCGCCCCCCGCCAGCCGCCGGGCTGACCCCATTCGTGCGTTCGCTCAGACATGCGGCATGACCTCGGTGGCAAGAAGTTCCAGGTGGTCGAGGTCGTGCAGGTCGAGCACCTGCAGGTACATCCGGGCCGCGCCGATGGCGGCGAACCGGTGCAGCTTGTCCACCACCTGTGCCGGCGTCCCGGCCAGCCCGTCCGCGGTGAGTCCGGCCGGCTCCCGGCCGATCGCCGCCGCCCGCCGGGC
>Ga0306920_100006803_pt1 | contig 14981 bp, 12 predicted proteins | sample flu12Cox44000170_FD_204666 | JGI IMG/M metagenome (GOLD analysis project Ga0306920, IMG submission 204666) | Lab enrichment of tropical soil microbial communities from Luquillo Experimental Forest, Puerto Rico - flux4day.12C.oxic.44.000.170 (v2)... | ecosystem: Environmental > Terrestrial >... | reverse complement strand
GCGCGGCGGATTCTCGAGGCGCCGCCCAAGCCAGGCTCGCCCGCAAGAGAGGCTCGATGAAGGCGAAGGGTATGCTATTGGCCCCCGCCAGCGCCGTCCTCGCGGCGCTTTTCTTAACTCTGAGCGCACACGCTGCGGAAGAAGGCGGCGCGGCGGGCGCGGGCACGGCAGAAGAGCTTTTCAAGTGGATTAATTTTGCCATCTGGGCTGGCGCCCTTTACTGGCTGTGCGTCAAGAAGGCTCCACGATTCTTCCGCCAGCGTGCGGAAGCTATCGGTTCCGCGATCACCAAGGCCGACAGCGCCAAGGCGGCGGCGGAAGCGCTACTCCGGGAAGCGGAGACGAAGCTCGGGAATTTGGAAAAAGAAGTCTTGGAACTGCGCGCATTCGCCGAGCGCGAGGCGGCCGCGGAAGTCGAACGCATTCGAACGGCGACGCGCGCGGACATGGAAAAGATTGCCGCGGCGGCAAAGGCCGAGATCGAGGCAGTGGAGCGCGCGGCCCGGCTGGAGTTGAAGGCCCTGGCGGCAAAGCTGGCGGTCGAGGGGGCGGAATCGCTCCTCGCCAAGCAGCTCACCGCGCAAACGCAGGCGGGATTGATCAGCAACTTCGTGAACAGCCTCGAGGGGATGCCGAATTGAAGTCTGCGAGCCTGCAATACGCAAACGCGCTGGCGGACATCGCCCTGGAGCAGAGCGCGGGCGAGCCGACGGCGAAGCAACTCGGAAATTTTGGCGCGGCGTACGCACAATCGGCGGAATTGCGAACGTTCCTGGCAAGCCCGGCGATCGGCGTGGAGGCCAAACATGAAGTCATCGAGAAAATCATCAAGCGCTTGGGCGCGAGCAAGATCATTCGCAATTTCCTGTTTGTGATTGCCGATCACCGGCGCACGCAACTGATTCCGGAGATCGCCGCGGCGTTTCAGCAGGTGCTGCGCCAGCGTCAGGGTGTTGCGGAGGCGGCAATTTGTTCGGCGGTAGAATTGACCGCGGCGCAAAGAAAAGAGCTGGCGGCCGCGCTCGAGCGGCTCACCGGCAAGAAAATCGAACCGAACTATTCGCTCGATGCGTCCTTGCTCGGGGGCGCGGTGGTACGTATCGGCGACACGATTTACGATGGTTCGCTGCGGACCCGCCTGAACGAGATGCGCGCGCGGCTGGCGGCGGAATAAAGGGATTTAGCAGCAGGTTTTTTGGCAAAGGCGTGATGAGCGAGTCGGGGAAGCAACGGAGCGGGCATGGCAAACATCAAGGCGGACGAAATCAGCAAAATTCTGCGCGAGCAGATTGAGAATTACGAGCAGGCCATTGCCGTCGACGAAGTGGGCGCGATTATCAGTGTGGGCGACGGCATTGCGCGCGTGCATGGCCTTGAAAAGGTGATGGCCGGCGAAATGCTGGCGTTTCCGCACGACGTGTATGGAATCGCGCTGAACCTGGAAGAAGAAGAGGTCGGTGTGGTGCTGCTCGGCGAAACGACGGAGCTGAAGGAAGGCGACGTCGTGAAGCGCACCAACGCGATTATGTCTGTGCCGGTAGGCGATGCGCTGGTGGGCCGCGTGGTCAATCCTCTGGGGCAGCCGCTTGACGGCAAGGGTCCCATTGTCACCAAGCTGCGCAATCCGCTGGAGCGCCTGGCTCCGGGCGTGATCGATCGCCAGCCGGTGCGCGAGCCGCTGCAAACGGGGATCAAAGCGATTGACAGCATGATTCCGATCGGACGCGGCCAGCGCGAACTGATCATCGGCGACCGGCAGACCGGGAAAACTGCGGTCATCCTCGACACCATCATCAATCAAAAGGGCGGCGACGTTGTCTGCATCTACTGCGGGATCGGCCAGAAGCGTTCGACCATCGCGCAGGTGGTGAAAATCCTATCCGATGCCGGCGCGATGGATTACACCATCGTGGTGGCGTCGTCGGCCGCGGAGCCCGCTTCGCTGCAATATATCGCGCCATACGCCGCGTGTGCCATGGGCGAGTATTTCCGCGACAACAAACGACATGCGGTGACGTTTTACGATGACCTTTCGAAGCACGCGCAGGCATACCGCGAGATTTCCCTGCTCCTCCGTAGGCCACCGGGACGCGAAGCGTTTCCCGGCGACGTGTTTTATCTGCACTCGCGGTTGCTGGAGCGCGCCGCAAAACTGAGCGATAAGCTCGGCGGTGGCTCGCTGACGGCATTGCCGGTGATTGAAACACAGGCTGGCGACGTCTCCGCCTACATCCCCACGAATGTGATTTCGATTACCGACGGGCAGATTTATCTGGAAGCGGACCTTTTCAACGCGGGCATTCGCCCGGCGATCAACGTGGGCATCAGCGTGAGCCGCGTGGGCGGCAACGCGCAGATCAAGGCGATGCGGCAGGTGGCCGGGTCGTTGCGGCTGGATATGGCGCAATACCGGGACCTGGCGGCGTTCGCGCAGTTTGGCGCGGACCAGCTCGACAAGGTCACGCAGGGGCAGCTCGCGCGCGGGCAGCGGCTTACGGAAATCTTGAAACAGGACCAGTTCGTGCCGCTCCCGGCGGAAAAGCAGGTGCTGGTTATTCAGATCGGCACGAGCGGCGCGCTCGACACATTGCCGGTGGCGGAAGTGGGGCGTTTCGAACGCGAGTTTCTGCAGTTCACGGAGACGAATTACCCCTCGCTGCTAAAGAATATCGCGGCCAAGAAGGCCCTCGACGACCCCCTCAGGGCGGAAATCAAGAAGGCCGTCGATGCGTTTAAGGAGCGCTTCACGGTGGCGGCGGGAGCCGCAAATTAGGGATTTCGACTGACGAACCGGTATGCCCACACTTCTCGATTTCCGGCGACGCATCCGCTCGGTGAAAAACACCCAGCAGATTACGCGCGCCATGAAGTTCGTGGCCGCGGCCCGGTTGCGGCGGGCGCAGGAAGCGGCCCTGGCGGCGCGGCCCTATGCCAAAGAGCTGCTGCACGTGCTGCGCTCGACCATCGGCCGGATCGCGGAGCCCCAGCACCCCCTGCTCGCGCGCCGGCCGGAAGAGAAAGTTCTTGCGGTAGTGTTGACCGGCGAGCGCGGGCTGGCGGGGGCGTTTAATACCAACCTACTCCGCAGGGCCAACGAATTTTTCCGCGCGAACCGGGACAGGAAACTCTCGGTCGTGGCGGTCGGAAAAAAGGGGCGGGATGCCTTGAGAAAGGCTGGCTTCAACCTGATCGCGGAATACATCAACGTGCTGGCTCGCGTGGAATTCGCGACCGTCCGTGAAATCGCGGATTTGGTGACCGATTTGTACGCCAAGGGCGAAGTCGATTCCGTGTACATTATCTTCAGCGAATTCAAGACGGTGATGTCGGCGAACCTGGTAGTCGAGAAGCTTGTTCCGGTCGATCCCGAACAGGTGAAGGAAGCCGCCGAAGAGCCGTCGAGTGCGCGTGTGGATTACCTTTACGAGCAGCCCGCCGAGCAACTCCTCGACAAGTTGTTGCCACGCTACGTGGAATCGCAGGTGCAGCGCGCGATGCTCGAGTCTTCTGCCGCCGAACACGCGGCGCGCATGACGGCGATGGAATCGGCCACGAAAAACGCGGGCGACGTCATCGAGGCGCTGACGCTGCACATGAACAAGGTGCGCCAGGCTGCCATCACCAAGGAGATCATTGAGATTGTGAGCGGTGCCTCGAGCACCGCTTAGGAGAAGGCATGGCGCAAAAGAGCGGAGCCGTGGGGCACATCGTGCAGGTGATCGGGCCGGTGCTGGACGTGCAGTTCGAGGGCGGCCACCTGCCCGCGATCTACAACGCGATTCAGATCACCAGTGACGGCTACAACGTTCCCGAACCGATTGACGTCACCGCCGAGGTGCAGCAGCACCTGGGCGAAGGACGCGTGCGTGCGGTGGCCATGGAGCCGACCGAGGGTTTGGTGCGCGGGATGAAGGCCCACGATCTGGGAGACGGCATCAGCGTGCCCGTGGGCCGCGCCACGCTCGGCCGTGTGCTGAACGTGCTGGGCAAGCCTGTCGATCAACTCGGCCCCGTCCATAGCACCACGCGATACCAGATCCACCGCCCGGCACCGCCGCTCGACCAGCAATCCACCACGCTCGAAATGTTCGAGACCGGCATCAAGGTCGTGGACCTGATCCAGCCGTTCCTAAAGGGCGGAAAGATCGGCCTGTTCGGAGGAGCGGGCGTCGGCAAAACCGTTCTCATTCAGGAATTGATTCACAACGTAGCGATGCAACACGGCGGGGTTTCCGTTTTTTCCGGCGTGGGCGAACGCACCCGCGAGGGCAATGACTTGTGGCTGGAATTCCAGGAATCCGGTGTGGTTGTGCCGGGCAATTCGGAAAAGTCGCGCGCGGCGCTGATTTACGGCCAGATGACCGAGCCGCCCGGCGCGCGTCTGCGCGTTGGCCTGACCGGGCTGACGGTGGCGGAATATTTCCGCGACCAGGAACACCTCGACGTGCTGCTGTTTATCGATAACATTTTCCGTTTCGTGCAGGCGGGCTCGGAAGTTTCCGCGTTGCTCGGCCGCATGCCGTCCGCGGTGGGCTATCAGCCGAACCTCAACACCGAAATCGGCGAACTGCAGGAGCGCATCACTTCGACCAAGACCGGTTCGATCACATCGGTGCAGGCAATTTACGTGCCCGCCGATGATTACACCGACCCGGCCCCGGCCGCGACGTTTACACACCTGGATGCCTCTACGAACCTCAGCCGGCAAATCGTGGAGCGCGGCATTTATCCCGCGGTCGATCCGCTGGCCAGCTTCTCGCGCATTCTCGACCCGCGCATCGTCGGTCAGGAACATTACACCGTGGCGCGTGCGGTGAAGTCGATTCTACAGCGCTACAAAGATTTGCAGGACATCATCGCGATCCTGGGCATTGAAGAGCTTTCCGACGAAGACAAGCGCACCGTGGCGCGAGCGCGCAAGATTGAGAAATTCCTCTCCCAGCCGATGTTCGTGGCCGCGCAGTTCACCGGTCTGGAAGGCAAGTACGTCAAGATCGAAGACACGGTGCGTAGCTTCACGGAAATTGTCGAAGGCAAGTACGACGACGTCCCCGAGCAGGCGTTCTACATGGTGGGCACAATCGACGAGGCGTTACAGAAAGCGGAAAAAATGAAGGCCGGTGTCTAAGCCGCATGCTTCCCGAAGCGATGGAGCTGGTGATCGTCACCCCCACACGGCAGTTGGTGCGGAGTCGCGCAAAGGAAGTGACTCTGCCGGGCGCCAACGGCTATTTGGGAGTTTTACCTGGCCACGCGCCGCTGATGACTGAGCTCGGCATCGGCGAGCTGACTTTTCAGGGTGCGACGCCAAGCGAGCCGCTCTCGGTGATTCGGGGTTTTGCGGAAGTCTTGCCGGATCGGGTCACCGTACTTGCCGAAACCGCCGAACTGGCCGCTGAAATTGATCTCGAGCGCGCGGAAGGGGCGAAGGCCCGGGCGGAAAAGCGGCTCGCCGCCGGGGACCCCAATATCGACTGGGACCGCGCCAGCGTGGCTCTCCAGCGCGCCCTGATTCGCATTCAGGTCGCGCGCAAGTACCGGGGCGTGCCCGCAAATTCCCGCTGAGCGCTGCCGTTCGATCGAAGCCGGTGCTCGGCCATCTGGTGACCGCCAACGTGAGCATTTACTTGTTGAGGTTCGCCTGCTCAGTCTTAATGTCGCCGAGTCTAATTTGGACTAATCTTATTTAGACGAGTCCGCGCATGGAACCCATCACCATTTACACCACGACCTGGTGCCCGGATTGCCGCTACACCAAAGCCTTCCTGCGGGAAAGAGGCCTGGTGTACCGCGAAGTGAACATCGAAGAGGACACCTCCGCGGAAGAGATCGTTTTGAAAGCAAACAACGGCTTGCGCAAAGTCCCGACACTGGAAGTCGCCGGGCGCTATTTTGCCTGCAGCCCGTTTGATCCCGAAGAACTCGCCGAGGAACTTAACATTGTGCTGAATCCGTAATGATCCTCGTCCTCTCTCCCTAATGGACGGGCACGCCGCGCGCCCAAACATCGGTCACATGCAAGGCGCTGTCGAGCAGAACGACGTCCGCGTCCGCGCCGGCCCGCAGCGATCCTTTCTTAAACTCGATTCCCAGCAAAGACGCAGGGTTCAGAGTTAGCATGCGCACGGCGTTCGCCAGAGGAACGCCGAGGTTCGCGATGTTGCGCAGCGCGCGGTCGAGCGTCAGCGTGCTGCCGGCGAGGATTCCTGCGGCATTTCGGCAGACTCCGTTGGTCACGGTCACCTCGAAACCGCCGAGCATGTACTTTCCGTCCGGCATACCCGTGGCCGAAAGGCCGTCGCTCACCAGAATGACCCGCTCGGGCTCTTTAGCCCGCAAAAGCAGCTTCATCGCGCCCTCTTCGACGTGCACGCCGTCGGCGATCAACTCCGCATGGATTTCGGGCGAAGTGAGCACTGCCCCGATTACGCCGGGGTCGCGGTGCGTAAACGGCCGCATAGCGTTGTAGGTGTGCGTGGCGCTGCGCGCTCCGTGCACGATGGCCGACCGTGTCTGTTCGTAATTGGCATCGGTATGGCCCACCGAAACGACCAGGCCGGCTTTGCGGGCCGCGTCGATGCACGGGGTCGCTCCCAGCACCTCAGGAGCAATGGTAATCAGCCGGGCATTTCCTTCCGCAGCCTCGAGAAAGCGTTTGAGCAAGGCCTCCGAAGGGGACTGAATCCATTCCGGCGGATGCACTCCGCGACGCGTTTTGCTGATAAACGGCCCCTCAAAGTGGATTCCCAAGACTTCGGCCCGAGCTTGGTTCGCCGCGTGCTGTTGTGTGATGTACAGGGAGATTCCCGCCGCCGCCCGGCAAATGTCGTCGGGGCCCTCGGTAATCGTGGTGGCGAGAAGCGAGGTCGTGCCAAACTCGGCCACCTTCCTGGTAACCCCGCCAAGAGCATCGCCTGTCGCTTCCATGATGTCACGTCCGCCTGCGCCGTGGATATGAATGTCGATGAATCCGGGAACTGCCGTCTTTTCTGTCGCCGGGACCTCCCTGGCGCCGGCCGGCAAGCTCAGGCTGCTTCGCGGCCCGATGGCCTCGATAACGTCGTCGCGCAGCAGAATCCCCGCGTCGCTGATTTCCGAAGTGGGGGTCAAAACGCGTCTCGCGTGGATAAGGGTGGTCGGCATGGTCGAGGAACATCGTAACGGAAATGCCGGACGGGACAAAACAAAACGGGCAGACGGAACTTCCGTCTGCCCGCTGGTCAAAGGTCAATGCGCTGGAGAGCGCTACTTGCCGGCCATGTCGATGCTGGTCAGCTTAAGCGTGTCGCCTTCCACCGTGCCCTTGACGGTCACGTGATGGCCGGCATGCTCCGCTACTTTGTCCTGCGCGTCGACGACATACACTTTCTTGTCGGCGTCGTTCACGAACACGTACTTGGCGCCATGTTCCTTGACGCACTTCGTCGTGCACTCGCCGGCCTTGTCGTTCGCGCCTTTCACCCCGCACTGGCTATCGGAAATCCAGCCGGTCCAGGAACCGTCTGCCGCCATTGCGAGAGTCCCTGCAAAGAGCGTTGCCGCAATTGCCGTTGAGAGTCTCAGTTTCATGGTTTCCCCCTCCAGAAGTCCAGTTTCGTATGGTGGTTGAGTTGCCGGGCCGTTCACTTAGCTTCGCACAGCCACGGCCCCAGTGTCCAGCCACTTCGTAAACCGCTCTAGGCCCTCGTTTTATTCCAGAACGAGGCCTAAGAAAAAAGGGGAGGATGCTAAAGCATCCTCCCCCCATTTGACCGGTAATCGCGGATGGCTTTAGCCGAGTGGGCTAGCTCGTCTCTCGGAGCTCTTACCCTCTACTGGCCGGAAGCGGCGTTGCTGGCTGAGGCCGCCGCTGGCGCCGCCTTCGGCACGCTCAGATAGCCCGTAGCGCTGGACTTGGTGACTTTGTTCACCACCAATTCCAGCGCCGACCGGCTGCTACCGGTGTAGAAGAAGATGGGTTCGTTGACCGAGCGGTTCTTCTTCTCAAAGCTATTGTCATCTGCCAGCACGTTAATGGTGTACTGATTCTTCTTGGGGTTGGTGTCTTTCAGCACCAGTTGAATGCCGCCCACCTTCGTGGCGCTGCCCTTGCGCTGCACGGTGAATTCAAAATAATCACGTTGGCCAATGCGACGAAGCTGGTCGATTTCGTCGTGATTTCTGGCAATCAGCGTGCCCATCTCGCTGCGGGCCATCTGAATGCTGTTCTTGGTGGCGTCCAAGTCGCCCTTGACTCCGCTGACGTCACCGCTCAACTTGGTCACGTCATCCGAGCTCGCCTTGGTGGCCAGTTCTGCCTTCATCGAGGTGGCCAAACTGTCCACCTTCTGATCCACCGCGTGCGTCGCGGTCTTGTTCTGTTTGCGCGCGGTGACCAATTCGCCCTGCGTGACGTTCAGCTTGTCGGCGATGACCCTCAGATCGCTCTGCAATTGCTGATTGATCTCATCTTCCTTGGCAAGGCGTTGACTGAGCGCATCGCTGGCCTGCTTTGAGGCCATGGCCGTTTGTTCTAGACTCTTGGCCTGATTCAGGGCGCTCCAGCCCATTGCCAGTCCAATAAGGGAAAGGCAAACCAAGATGCCAACTGCCAATCCTACCCAGCGAGGCGTACTCGGGGCGGTGTGGGAAAACTCTTGAAATTCACTCATAGACGTTTCGTGTCTCCTTTAGGCGTAGGCGACTTAGCCTGTATCGAACAGGGGAGCATCCGCTGCGCCAAAGCCTTGACCTAATACTAGTACTTGTGAAGGTATTCAAAATAGGCGGCTTGATCGACCCTAGGGGCCCCTGCAGGCTAATACTAGAAGTCCTAGTACGCGTAAAGATTACCGATCCAGGTAGAAGCCACTTCGGGAGGGCGGGGAGGGGGAATTAGGCGGCGTGGAGAGCGTCGGCGTTGCCCCCGGCGCGATCGGAGTTGAAATAGCAGTCGAGGGTGTTCACGGCAGCTTCAAGAACCAGGCGACAGTCGGAGCAGGCTTCCAGATGGCGCCTGATTTCCGTCTCGACGGGCGAGGACAAGCGACCTTCTAGGTACCAGCAGATCAGGTGAATAGTGTCTCGACAGCTCATCCCCTTACCCCTGCACTTCAACCGAGCCGACGGACTAGGCGATACAAGCCAGTGCACTTGCAGCGCCAAAGATTGACAAGGTAGGGCCAAGCGCTTTAATTGATTGACAGCAGAGCACTTAGGCTGCAGGGCAGGACGTTCTAACCTGCCAGTTAGGACGTCTCATTTTGAAAAGATTACACCCCGGCTGGGCAAAAATGTGGCGCCTTTTCGCCGGGTCTTCGGTCTTTATCTTTGCGGAATGATGGTCATTTCACGGAGGGCAGAGATGCGATCGGCAAGCGCCGGATGGGTGCTAAAAAGAGCCCCCAGGGACCGGCCGCCGAAAAGGGGCTTGACAATGCACAAGGAAGAAGTCGAAGGCGAAATGGCCGTCGTGGGGATGCGATTGTTGTAGGCGCCGAGCTTCTGAAGGGCGCTGATCAACCCGTAGGGGTTGCCGACCATGCCCGCGCCGGTTGCGTCCGCGGAATACTCTCGCTGGCGGGACAGCGCCAACTGCAGCAGCATGGCGGCAAGAGGCGCGAGAATCATCATCAGCAGACCGAGGATTCCGCCGCCTCCGCCTCCCTCACGATCATCCCGGTCGCCGTAGCCGAGCCACGGTCCCCAGTAAGCAATCCAGGTAATGGCCCCCGCAATGGTTGCGGCGATCGAACTAATGAGAATGTCGTAGTTGCGGACGTGGGAGAGTTCGTGGGCGATGACACCTTCCAGCTCGTCGTCATTCATCAATTCGAGCAAACCCTGGGTAACCGCCACCGATGCGTGGCGCGGGTTTCTGCCGGTAGCAAAAGCGTTGGGGGCCGCCTCGGGAACCACGTACAGTTTTGGCACCGGCAAATTGGCTTTTGCGGCAAGGCGCTCCATGACGGCGTATAGTCTCGGCAACTGTTCCCGGGTTACCGGCTTGGCACCACTCGACAAAAGCGCGATTTTGTCTGAGAAGAAATAAGCAAAGGCATTGGAGAAGATGGCAAAACCCAAACCAACGGTCATGCCCGTGCGTCCGCCCAGATACTGGCCCAACAGCATCAGCAGGAGCGTAAGAGCCACCAGCAAACAGGTTGTCCGAAAAACTCTCATGGTCTTCCTTTCCTTCGGCGCGGCGCCAACCGCGCGCCAAGTCGGGCCCTCAGTCCTTCAAGGCGAAAGCCATCAAAACTCTCTGGAGCCTACACTACTCCTCACTAGATTAGATACGCGCTGCGGCCACAGGTTGTTTCGAAGGCTTCCGCTCGAAGCGCATGGCGTCCTTCTGGCCGTCGCGGTCGACGATCACGTAGTCGCCCGGGAGCACTTTGCCTTCCAGGATCTGCAAGGCTAGCGGATCCTGAATCAACCGTTGAATCGTACGCCGAAGCGGCCGCGCGCCGTAGGCCGGATCGTAGCCTTCGCGCAGCAGCAACTCCTCGGCCGCGGGTTTCAGTTCGAAAGTGATTTGCCGTTCGGCGAGCAGCCTCTCGAGGTTCTTCAGTAGTAGGCCCACAATTTTCGCCAACTGTTCCTTGCCGAGCGGATTGAAGATCACAATTTCGTCGACGCGGTTGAGAAACTCCGGCCGGAACGCGGCGCGCAGCGCCTCCATGGCTTCTTTTCGGGCACGCTCAGGATCCTTGCCGGCTAGTTCAGAAATGGCCGTCGAGCCGACGTTGCTGGTCATCACCAAGACGGTGTTGCGGAAATCCACGGTGCGGCCCTTGCCGTCGGTGAGCCGCCCGTCCTCGAGAATTTGCAGCAGCACGTTGAACACGTCCGGGTGCGCTTTCTCGATTTCGTCAAAAAGGACGACCGAATACAGATGACGCCGCACCTGCTCGGTGAGCTGACCGCCTTCTTCATAGCCAACGTAGCCTGGCGGCGCGCCAATCAGCCGCGAGACGCTGTGTTTTTCCATGTACTCGCTCATGTCGATGCGGATCATCAACTTCTCATCGTCAAAAAGAAATTCGGCTAGGGCACGCGCGAGCTCTGTTTTTCCCACACCGGTCGGTCCAAGAAAAATGAAGGAGCCGAGAGGGCGCTTGGCGTCCGAGAGCCCGGCGCGGCTGCGGCGCACGGCGTTGGCCACACGCGCGAGGGCATCGCCCTGACCGACGACGCGCTGGCTCAGGCGTTCCTCCATGTGCACAAGCTTCTGCGCTTCGCCTTCCAGCAGCCGGCCGGCCGGAATGCCCGTCCATTTGCTAACCACCGTGGCGATGTCCTCTTCGTCCACTTCTTCTTTTAGCATCGGGGCATCTTTCTGGACCGAAGCAAACCGTTGCTGCGCCTGCTCGAGTTCGCGCTCGGCGGCGGCGATTTTGCCATAGCGGATTTCCGCGACCTTGGCCAGTTCGCCGGCGCGCTCGAAACGCTGCTCCTCCGCCTTGAGCTGTTCGATTTGCTCCTTCAGCTTGCGGATTTTGCCGATAGCCTCCTTTTCGGCCTGCCAGCGAGCTTTTTTTCCGCTGGATTCTTCCTTCAGTTTGGCAAGTTCTTTCTCGATCTGGCCGCGCCGCTCCTTGGAGTGCGCATCGGATTCCTTGAGCAAGGCCTGGCGCTCAATTTCGAGCTGCAGGATGCGGCGCTCGATTTCGTCGATCTCCACGGGCAGGGAATCGATTTGCATACGGAGGCTGGCGGCGGCTTCGTCGATCAGGTCGATGGCCTTGTCCGGCAAAAAACGGTCGGAGATATAGCGATTGGAGAGTGTCGCGGCGGCGAGAATGGCCGCGTCCTTGATGCGCACCCCGTGATGCACTTCGTAGCGTTCCTTCAAGCCGCGGAGAATGGCGATGGTATCTTCGACGGTCGGTTCGGCAACCAGGACCGGTTGAAAACGGCGTTCGAGGGCGGGATCCTTCTCGATGTGTTTCTTGTATTCATTGAGCGTCGTGGCGCCGATCGCGCGCAGGTCACCGCGGGCCAGCGCCGGCTTCAGCATGTTCGAAGCATCCATGGCGCCTTCCGCGGCGCCGGCCCCCACCAGCGTGTGCAGCTCGTCGATGAAAAGAATGATTTGCCCCTCGGCTTCGGTGATTTCTTTGAGAACCGCTTTCAGCCGGTCTTCAAACTCGCCGCGAAATTTTGCTCCGGCCACCAGGGCGGCAAGGTCCAAGGCGACAATGCGCTTGGTCTTCAGTACGTCCGGCACGTCGCCCGAAACGATGCGCTGCGCCAGACCTTCAACGATGGCCGTTTTGCCGACACCGGGTTCGCCTATCAATACCGGATTGTTTTTGGTGCGCCGCGCGAGGATTTGCATCACGCGGCGAATCTCTTCGTCGCGGCCGATGACCGGATCGAGCTTTTGTTTCCGGGCTAGTTCGGTCAGGTCGCGCGCATACTTCTCGAGGGCCGCGTAGGTCGCTTCGGGATTCTGAGAGGTCACGCGTTGTGTCCCGCGGACACCGGCGAGCGCCTGAAGTATGGCTTCGTGCGAAGCGCCCAGCCTCTTCAACAATTGTCCGGCAGGATCCCGGTCGCGTCCGGCGATCGCCAGGAAAAGGTGTTCGGTCGAGACGTACTCGTCCTTGAAGCCCTCCGCTTCCTTGAAAGCTTCGGCAAGAACGTCGTCGAGCGCCCGGCCCACATGCTGCTGGGCAAACCCCGCGACTTTGGGCAGCCGGGCGATCTGGCGTTCGACTTCTTGATTTAGCGCTTCGAGGTGAATGCCAAGCCGCGCGAGCAGCGGGGGCACCACGCCGTCGCTCTGGGCTGCCAACGCCGCCAGCAGGTGAATCGGTTCAATTTGCTGATTCTCGTGCCGGGCGGCAACCTCCTGGGCGCTTTGCACCGCTTCCTGCGCCTTCACGGTCATTTTTTCAAATCGCAACATTGGAACCTCAATCCGCCTGACATGGCAACAAGGGGCTGGCGCGTCGGCCAGCCCCTTATTGTTACAGCTTCCCGACTGTTCTTCGAGCCTCTTGCTCGGTCGGGAGCTTACTTCCCGGAAGCCGCCGCGGCGGCCACGACCGGAGCGTTGACGTTCACCTTAATCTGCTTCGGCTTCGCTTCCTCGCGCTTGGGAATCGAGAGCGTCAGCACGCCATTCTGATACTCGGCTTTGATGGCGTCGGTGTCCACGGTATTCGCAAGCGTGAAGCTGCGAGCGAAGGAACCAAACGAGCGCTCCACGCGCAGGTAGTTCTCTTCGCTGACCTTCTTTTCGAACTTGCGCTCACCGCGAATGGTTAGCAGGTTGTTCTCGACACGGATGTCCAGACCTTTGGGATCGATGTCGGGAAGATCCGCCTTCACCACGAGCTCTTGTTCGGACTCGTAGATGTCCACGGCGGGCGCCCACGCGCTGAGGTTCGACTGCTCGCCGGTCCGGTCAAAGGCATCGTGGAACAGGCGATTGATCTGGTCCTGCAGGGTGGTAACGCCCCGAAAGGGTTCCCATCGGGCTATTGTTCTCATGGTTGTAAGCACCTCCATTGGTGATTGCTAGAGGATAATAAAATATGAGTGGCGTCTTGTCAAGTACGATCTCCGCACGATCACGCGCTTAATTAAGTTGCTCATAATGAACAGAATAGCCATTTCCTCAGGCGGTGGTGCTTATCGCTTTGGCGCCGGAGCCGCTCGCGTTCCGCGCGTTTTCCCGTCGCTAAATGGTTGGTTTTGTTGGTCGAAGCGGGGTTGCTGCTAGACTCCTCAGAAACTCGTGGGTGTTTGTTAGGCCGCAGCCGGTATTGGGGTGACTCGGTATCCGAGCTTTTCGGCTTTGGCCTTGAGCCGCTTGATCTGTAGCTCTCGGTGTCGAAGCTCGTAGAAGGCGGCTCCTTGGTCCACGTATTTCATCCCGTAGCGCAGCATGCGGTAGACCAAACGGGCCAGCTTGGCGGCCATGGCCTTGATGGCGATCGGGGCCCCTAACCTGGTTCGCAGTCGACGGAATTGCGCTCCGAGATAGGTTTTGCTCTCCCGCAACGTGCTGGCGGCCATCTTCAAGGCGATACTGATCGGATTGTTGGTGGGCAGTCGGCCTTTTCCAATAACCTTGTTCCCGCTGATGCGATTGTCCGGACATAGCCGCAGCCAGGAAACAAAATGGTTTTCGGTCTGCCATTTGCTCATATCGTATCCGGCTTCGCTAATGATGGTCGTCGCGGTGATGACATCGATGCTGTCGATCCGGGTTAGGTCCGTACCGGTCATGCGAAACAACGCTTCGCGTAAGTCGAACTGCGGCTTATTGCCCTTCTTCTTCTTGAGCCGTTCCTTGCGCTTCTCTTCCGGCAGTGGGGCGCCTTGGCTCCGGTCCTTGCGCTCGCGGAGATACTGCGCGAGCTGGCGATCGCACTCGGCCATCTGCTTCTGACAGAACTCGTAACCATCCTGCTCCTGCTTTAGCACAAACAACAGATCTTCATGCCAGTTGCCTTCTAGACTCTGCGCAATCTGCTCCTCGCTCGCCTTCACCCGACAATCACGAAACGCAGCCAGCTTATGGGGATCGCGTTCCCCTGCCAGAATGGCCTTGATGATGGCCTGTCCGGTTGCTCCGCTGATATCGCTCAACACGTTGGCCAACTGCAGATTCATCTGGGTCAGCGCCTTCTGCATCCGCAGAATATGCCGGCCCGCACTCTGCACGAGATCGTTGCGCTGCCTCCAGTAGGTCCGCATCACGCGAATCTCCTGGGATGGCCGAAAGGAATTTCGCAGCAGTCCATAGGTGTGCAGCTTCATGAGCCACTGACTCTCCTGGACGTCGCTCTTCCGGCCGGGCAGATTCTTCGTGTCCCGGGCATTCACCAGGTACACCTCCAAACCCGCTTGTTCCAAGATGTCGTATACCGCGACCCAATAAACTCCGGTGGATTGCATCGCGAGGGTCCGTATCCTGCATTGTCTTAGCCAAGCGGCCATGGCCTTTAGCTCCGCAGTGGTGCACCCGAACTCCCGTACCGGTT
>Ga0306920_100006799_pt1 | contig 14982 bp, 13 predicted proteins | sample flu12Cox44000170_FD_204666 | JGI IMG/M metagenome (GOLD analysis project Ga0306920, IMG submission 204666) | Lab enrichment of tropical soil microbial communities from Luquillo Experimental Forest, Puerto Rico - flux4day.12C.oxic.44.000.170 (v2)... | ecosystem: Environmental > Terrestrial >... | reverse complement strand
AAGTGCTTTCGATTTAGGAAACCGCTGCTCTATCCATCTGAGCTACAGGGCCGTGCGACGTAGCCCCATTATCTCACGTCAATTTACAGAGTCGGGCGATTCGAGCGAATCCCCGGTTACTGTACGCTGTGTGTCCCATAGCGTTTCAGGGGGCTCCATCACACTAGAGATGTTGTTCTCTAACTTCGACATGGCAATGCGCACATCATCGGCTGCGGTCTTGATGTGTCCAAGCATGCTAAGCCTCCCTCAAACCGTGTTTCGGAGTCTCGACACTCAGTATCAGTATTAGTCCTGACAGGACTATCGGACTTCCGCTATCAAGTCGTAGCCTAATTTTTCTCACCACTGAGCGTTTCAATCAGCGGCTTGCAACCAAGCCAGATGTTTGCCACATGATTCAAGATTTCTGGCGTATTGACATCCGGACAATGTTCGTTGCGAAAGATCGCCCCAACTCCAAGTTGGAGATTGGAGGTCTTTTGCGCAAGTGCATCATAAGTTGCTTCTAACCACTGTTGTTGCTGCTTCACCGAGGTGCCGACTCCCTTGTGTTCCTCGAATGCGGTTCGCAAATCGAATTGGATTCTTGCGTCGATGATGGGCTCCGACCGCTGCGTCGGATAACGTCTTTGAAAAACTTCTACCCAGGGCGCGGCCCCGTTGACGCCCTTCAGTGATGTGTTGAAGTTGTAGAGCAGCTTTCGGAAAAGAGCGCAAAACTGATCACGTCCACCGGAGAGTAGATTCACCCGAAACTGACGACGGATACCGTTTGGGACTGTCACCGTGGCCTGTAGCTGCTCTTCCCCAATACTTAGAGTCAGGTGGGGGAATTCGGTGTGTTCACCACGGGCTTGCGCAAGGCGCAGGAAATCCCAGACTGTCGTGCTCTCTCGTCCCGTTATCGCGGAGCGTCCCTTACTCTCGGGGTCCATTCCCAACTCGTCCTTTAAGTCAGCCCGCTTGCGAAGTTCATCCAGCGCGAGGCGCAACAGCCGTTTTGCCTCGTGATAGTTGTACGGCTCGTCTTTTCCAAACGGTATGCCGGCAAACAAAGTAAGAGTCCCCTCTTGTAGATAGTGGCCCCGAACCAGCTTCTGTTCAAGCACTGCCATGTATGAGGTGAGGCGACGGGCCCAGTCCGACTGCTTCTCCTGCAGCAACCAACCATAAAGCTCAGTCCACTTGCGAACTGTTACAGGAATTCCACTGAGAGACTCCGCTTTGGGCGGGTCTACAACTAGCGCCAAAAGATGGATATGAGTGAAGCCTCTCTTTTCAGCCGTTCGGCGGTGCCGTTCAAGCTGATCACGGTTTAGTGGTGACTTGATTTTGCTTTCAATGACGAGAGACCATCCGCCAGTGTCGTATATCCAGCCATCAGGCAACCCCTTGCGCTCCGCTTCGTCTTCATCGTGCGGTTCCTCATCGCCCGGTAGAGTCTGCTCGACAACATGTAATTGCGAACTTCGATGCTTTTCTCCGGTGCTCCATCTGATGAACTTGTCGAGGAGTACTGGATCGCTCGCAATCGAAGAGATGAGCGCGTGCGTCAGGCGGTTCTCCGGGTGATTGTATTGGTCGAACAGATTTCTCGTGCTCGGTAGCAAGCAGATCCTCTCCCACTTAGGATTTCAGCAGCTTACAAATCGCATATTACCGCTGTTGGAGGACGTGCAGATGCGGATTTTTCCACGAGTGTAGATGTTCTATTCTGCGGGTTGAAGCAACCAAACGAATCTTGAAGACGATCTGCGGCATCTGATATAACTAACTGGTTAGTTATATGAAGCGCGAACTGCAATCCGCTGCTGCGGCACGTGGCCGCCGGCGCCAGCCGGAGGCCAGCCGACACGCGATTCTCGCGGCGGCGCTGGCCGAGTTCGCTCAGCAAGGCCTCGCCGGCGCACGGATGGACGCGATCGCTGACGCCGCCGGGGTTAACAAGGCGCTGCTCTATTACTACTTCCATAGCAAGGACGATCTTTACGGCGCGGTGCTGCGGGACTTCTTCGTCCGGCTGCGCTCTCGCATCGCCAAGGCTTTGGAGTCGGATAGCCCTGCCGGAGTGAAGATTCTGCGCTATGCGCGGGCGCACTTCGACTCAGTTGCGGAGTCTCCCTACTATGCGCGGCTGTTCCAGGGAGAGATGATGAGCGCGGGGCGAGGAGGCTCGCCGCATTTTTCGCACATTATCAGCGAATACATAACCCCGATTGCTCAAAGTGTCGGGGCTGAGCTGCAACAGGGCATCCAGAGCGGCGAATTCCGCGCGGTCGACCCGACGCAGTTTGCGCCGACGATGGCGGCCATCATCGTCCACTACTTCGCGGTTTCGCCAGTGCTCCGCAAGCTGCGCGGAGGCGATCCCTACTCGCCGGAGGCCATTGCCAAGCGTCGAGCAGCGGTGCTTGATTTCATCGCAGCGGCACTTTTCTCCGACCGCGAAGCTGGCATCAATTTGGCGGCGCGGATCGCCGATCTGCAGCAACCAATCGAGGACTTCGCAGTTCCTTTACCCGTTCCTAGCGTCAGCGCCGAATCACGGAGGCGCAAATGAAGCCAGGCAAGTTCTTCATCTTTCTGTTTGTTTTGCTCGCCATCGCCGCCGGCTATTACTTCTATTCGACGGACCGCAGCGACGACACGGTGCTGATCGGCATTGTCGATGCCAACCAGGTAATCGTCAGTTCGAAGATCGCTGGCCGTATCGAGAAGCTGAATGTGGATGAAGGCTCGAGGGTGAAAGCAGGCGAGCTGATCGCTGAGATTGACTCCGCCGAACTTGAGGCGCAGAAGAGCGCGGCCACGGCCACCATCAACGCTTACAACATGCAGGTGGCTTCGATGAAGGCTACCGAGGCGCAAACCCTGGGCGAGACCAACAGTGGCGTTGCGAATGCTCAGGCACGGCTGGCAGCGGCACAGGCTACGCTATCCCAGGCGCAAGCTGACCTGGCTCGAATCAAGAGCGACTCCGAACGCACCATGAAATTGGCGGAGCAGGGGGTAGCGTCCGACCAGGACCGTGTCCGTGCCTGGGCGCAACTCGAAGCCCAGCAGGCAGCGGTGAACAGCGCGCAAAAGAATGTGGATGCGGCGCAGGCAGACCTCAGCGTGGCGGTGGCGCGCACGCATCAGCAGCGTGCTGCGGCCAGCAATGTGGCTGCCAATGAGGCGCAGGTAGCCAACGCGCGCGCCCAACTTTCCGAAGCCGACACCCGGTTGGGTTATACCAAGATCTACGCCCCGGTGAGCGGCACCGTCTCAGTCCGCGCCGCTCGCCAGGGAGAGGTCGTCAATCCCGGCACTCCAATCGTAACCATCATCGACTTCGGCGATACCTGGGTCCGTGCCGCCGCTCCCGAAACCGAAGGGCGTTTCATCGCCGTGGGGGACAAATTGCATGTGCGCCTGCCGCAAGGCAAACCCACCGAAGGCACTGTGATTTTCAAAGCTGTCGAGGGCGATTATGCCACCCAACGCGACGTAAGCCGCCGCAAGCGCGACATCAAGACCATCGGCCTGAAGCTGAAGGTCGATAACCCCAAAGGCGAACTGGTTCCCGGTATGACCGCCGAGGTGCTGCTGCCGAAGGATCTCTCGCGAGGTGCGCGATGAGCCGGACCCAGTCGAAATCGAAGACCCAAGTTGGCTGCGAGACTCCGGCCAGCACCGACGCCATTGTCGTCGATCACATTACCAAGAAATACGGCGACTTCACCGCTGTGGAGGATGTCTCGTTTTCGGTGCAGCAAGGAGAGATCTTCGGTCTCCTCGGGCCAAATGGCGCCGGCAAATCCACGCTCATTCGCATGATGACGACGCTGCTGCCGATTACTGCCGGTCGGGCCGTCATCAATGGCCACGACGTGGCCAAGGAGCCGGATGCGGCTCGTCACTGCATGGGCGTCATCCCGCAGGCGATGACCAGCGATATCGATCTCACTGTCGAAGAGAACCTCATCATTTACGCCAAGCTGTACAACGTGCCGGCCGAGCAGCGTAAGCGCAGCATCGACGAGCTGCTGGAGACCGTCGATCTCAGCAAGTGGCGGAGCGCGCAGACGAAGACGCTCTCCGGCGGCATGCGGCGCAGGCTGGAGATTGCGCGCGGCCTTGTACACAGCCCAAAGATCTTCTTCCTCGATGAGCCGACGACCGGGCTCGACCCCGTATCGCGGGTCGCGGTCTGGGAGATGCTGACCGCCATTAAGAACCGGCATGGCCTGACGGTGCTGATCACGACGCACTACATGGATGAGGCCGACCGTCTGTGCGACCGCATCGCCATCGTCGATCACGGCAAACTGGTGGCGCTCGACTCCCCGCTGACGCTGAAGGCCAGCGTGCCGGGCTCGAACGTGATTGAAGCGCAATTCACGAATGCGCCCCCGGATTGGGAAGAAAGGTTGCGCAGCCTGGAAGACGTGAAGTCGGTGCAGTCGCAGGCCGGCGACTCGTACCGCATCATGAGCAGCAACGGCTCGAAGACGACGACGGAGCTGGTGGAGCTTGCGGTTCGTTCCGGCGTGGAAGTGAAGTCGCTTTCTGTTCAGAACACGACTCTGGACGACGTGTTCGTCCACTATACGGGACGCCAGTTGCGTGACGAGCAGGTAAAAGCCTATGGGTTCGTCATGCCAGACCGTCCGGGGATGCGGCCATGAATCGGATGCTGGCCATCGTTGAGCGCGAGCTGCGGAAGTTCTTTCGCTCACCGGCGCTGATGCTGGTAGCGATGGTGTTTCCGCTGGTGCAACTGATCGTGCTGGGCAATGCCTTTGGCGGCAAGATCAAAGATGCGCGGCTCGGTGTGGTCGATCAGGACGGCGGTACGCAGGCGGTGAAGATCCGCGAAGCGCTCAACGCCGTTCAAGCTAACTCGCACACGTTTCGGCCCATTTACTACGACAGCGACCAGCAGGCGATGGAGGATGTCCGCACCGGGCGGCTGGACGGCGCCATCATCATCCCGCCGCAGTATTCGCGGCGTGTATATGAGGAGAACCATCCGCGGATAGCGCTTATCGTCGATAACACAGATAACTTCATGAGCTCGACGCTGGAGCAGATCTTCAGCGACCTGACCAAGGCGCTCAATCAGCCTGACGTGTCCGCCTCGCGCATTGCGCAACAGGTCTCGCTCGACACTGTCGAGCTGTATCCCTATATCGAGTACATGAAATACCTGCTGCCGGGCTCGATTGTGCTGGCGATGTTCGTGTCTGTAATGATCGGCGGCGGCATGCTGTACATCGACGACAAGGCGCGCGGGGTACATGAGGGCTACCTGGTCACGCCGATCACGAAGTTCGAGCTGGTTGCCGGGCTGAATGTAGCAGGCGCGATCAAAGCCATTCTGGCCGGCATGGTGATTACGGTGTTGGGAGCGCTGCTTTCGGGACTCGGCTCGGTATTCGCGCCGCAGAACATTCTCTACATCCTGCTGATGGTGGTGGCCACCTCGGTGGCGTTCAACACCATGATGTTTCTGATGATGGTGCGGGTGGAAGATCCGCTGGTACCCCGCGCGACGTTTGGAATACTGAATACTCTGCTGTTCTTCCCCAGCGGCTCGATTTATCCCATCAAGGCTTTTCCCAAATGGCTGCAGGCGATCGCGTATGTCGACCCATTCACATATGCGGTGGATGGTTTCAAGGCGATCCTGCTGAAGGAGGCTGGCTTTGTCGCGATTCGCGCTGACCTGCTGTATCTCACCGTCGCCGCGGTGGTCATGATCAGCGTCGCGACGGCACTGTTCAAGAGAACGCTGTAAGAGCGACTCGCAGCTAGCGACTAGCAATTAGCAACTAGCAACTAGCAAACCCTAGCATCTCTCCTCGCTGCGTACATCCCGCGACGTAAAGAAGAGGAGTAACCTTCTAATAACAAAACTAATTACTAATTACAGTCACTAGTAGCTAATCGCTATCCTGAAAGGCTGACCTTACGACGGTCTTCCTGCGAGAGGTAGAACTCGGCTAATTCCAGATCGCCGGGAGTGGTGATTTTGATGTTCCGTGGCGAGCCCATCACGACGTGAACCGTTCCGCCCGCGCGCTCAATCAGCGAGGCTTCATCCGTTCCCAAAAACCCATCGGCAAGGGCCTCATCGAAGGCGCGCTTCAGCAGTTCGAAGCGGAAGCCCTGAGGCGTCTGGGCCAAGACCATGCGCTCCCGGGGAATAGTCGCTATCACCACCGCGCCATCGGCGGTTCGGTCCACCTGCTTGATGGTGTCGATCGCCGGCACCCCGGCGATGGCAGCACCATGCTTCTTCACGCCCTCAATCACGCCGAGAATGGTTTCCTGGTCAACGAACGGCCGCACAGCGTCGTGTACAAGCACGATGTCGTCAGGCATGGCATTCAAAGACCGCAACGCGTTGGCGACGGAGTCCTGGCGGTGCTCGCCTCCCTCGACCACGCGAATTGGCTTGCGAAGACCCGCGCGCGAGGTCAGGGATCGGAATTCTGCGGTCTCATTCGCGCGCAGGGCAACCACGATCTCGCTGATGACGTCGCATTCATCGAACTTGCGCAAGGTGTGAATCAGGATCGGAGTACCCTGCAACTCGAAAAATTGCTTGCTCTTGGATTTCACCGCAGCAGCGCCCGACATGCGGGTTCCGAAGCCGGCGGCCGGAATAACAACAATGACCTTCATGATGGGGAAGGCAGTATAAACCTGCGAGGGTGACGAGGACAAACAGGGGACGCGGGTACACGGGATTGCAAGGACCGCGCGCGCACCTGGTCAGCCGTCGCTAGAATCGTTGCAGGGTGCTCCTTTACTACATCACTGACCGCCATGCCTTTGCCGGTGACGAACGCCGGCAGTATGGAGCGTTGTTGTCAAGAATCGCCGCCGCCGCCGGCGCCGGAGTTGACTACATACAGCTTCGGGAAAAGGACTTGTCGGTCCGACACTTGGAAGAGCTGGCGACAGAGGCAGTCGCTTCGGTTCGTGCCAATTCGCCGCACACTCGAATTTTGATCAATCAGAACGCGGACATTGCTTTGGCCTGTGATGCCGATGGCGTACACCTGCCCGGCAGAAGCCTTCCGGCTTCGGAGGTACGTGCGCTGTGGATGCGGGTCTCGCCTCGTATGCCGGTGATTGCTGTATCGTCGCATAGGGTTGACGAAGTCCGGTATGCGGAGGCGCACGGAGCAGACTTTGTCGTGCTGGCGCCGATTTTCGAAAAGCCCGGAACAGAGTTGCCGGGCCTGGGTATCGATGCGCTACGAATTGCTTGCCGGGGACCTGAACCGCCCAACAACACGGAAGCTGTCCCGAAGAGCGGTTTTCCGGTGTTCGCGCTTGGCGGAGTGAACGAGAAGAATGCTGCCGAGTGTCTGCGCGCTGGGGCAGCGGGGGTAGCGGGGATTCGCCTCTTCCAGCAAGGCAATCTCTCGGACACAGTTCGGCGGCTGCGAGAGTTAGAGTCGCAGTAGACCCGTCCTGCGTCCGATAGATGGACTTGCCCAGAGCCCGCCAGATGTCTGGGCGGTTCAGTAGGGATAACACAGACCCTGTGGAACCTGCTTTGGTTCTAAGCGACCGCAGTTCCTCCTTGACCCAGGAGAGTTCTACGTTGTAACTTTCCCTCGCTCGTTTGTGGGGATCCGGTGCGTTGTCTTACTTCAGTTTAGCCGTACCGTGCCTCGCTTCGCGTCACTGGCCCCTGTCCTCCCGCTCAGCCTGCTCCTTGAGCGTGCGCGTCGCGCCCCAGAAACGACCAAAGATCTAGCTGCTGGAGATGCCCTCAATGGATGTTTCTAGGCGCGATTTTCTCAAAGTAAGTACCGTGGGAGGGGTTGCCGCCTCCGTTCTCGGATTCGATCTCAGCACCGCGCACGCCGAAGTGCGCGAGATGAAAATCGCCCGAACGACGGAGACACGCTCCACCTGTCCATATTGTGCGGTGGGTTGCGGCATCATTATTCACACGCTCGGCGATAAGTCGGGGAATGTGAAGCCCGCCATCGTGCACATCGAAGGGGACGCTGATCATCCCACGAATCGCGGTGCGCTTTGCTCCAAGGGCATTACGCTGAAGCAGGACGTGATCAACGATCGGCGCCTCACTGGCGTCAAGTATCGCGCGCCGGGCAGCGATAAGTGGGAAGACAAGTCGTGGGATTTCGCCATTGATCGCATCGCCCACCTGCTAAAGCAGACGCGTGACGAAAAGCTCGTCACCACTGACCCGCAGGGGCACACGGTGAACAGCCTCACCGCCGTCGGCGTAATCGGCGGCTGCACCGATACCAACGAGATCAACTATCTGCTGGTGAAAGCGTTCCGCGCCGGGATGGGCATCATTCCCATGGAACAGCAGGCCCGAATATGACACGGCCCCACGGTGACCAGTTTGGCCACCACATTCGGGCGCGGCGCCATGACCAACGGTTGGACCGACATTGCTAACTCCGACGTCGTTCTGGCCATGGGCGGAAATCCCGCCGAGAACCATCCCGTAGGCTTCCGCTTCGCGATGGAAGCGAAGCGCAATCGCAACGCGAAAATCGTGGTTGTTGATCCTCGTTATCAGCGCACGGCTGCGGTGTCAGACAAGTTCGTGCAGATTCGTTCCGGCACGGATGTGGCGTTCCTATGCGGCCTCATCAACTACGCGCTGACGCACAACCGAATCCAGGAAGATTACGTCAAGCTCTACACCAACGCGACTTTCCTGGTGAAGGACGGCTATGCGTTCGACGAGAAGAGTGGCCTGTTCAGCGGCTGGGACGCCGAGAAAAAGGCTTACACCGACAAGTCAACGTGGGCATACGACACTGATGCCGGGACTGGGTTCGCCAAGGTTGATGAGACCATGCAGGATCCGCGCTGCGTCATGCAGATCATGAAGAAGTTCTATGCGCGCTACACGCCGGAGATGGTCGCTTCGACCTGCGGGTGCACGTCGAAGGACTTCGAAGCCGCAGCGGAGATCATCACCTCGACTTACCCGCCGAACAAGGTCGGGACGATCATGTACGCGCTGGGTTGGACACACCACAGCTTCTCTGTCCAACTGATCCACTCCGCGGCGATGCTGCAGCTTCTGCTCGGCAACATCGGAATGCCCGGCGGCGGGTTAAACGCGCTGCGCGGACACTCGAACATTCAGGGCGGCACCGACTGCGGCATGGCGTACCACAACATCCCGGGATACATTGCCATCGCCAAGGCCGACCAGGCGAAGCTTACCGATTACTTCGCTTCCGTCTGTCCCAAGCCGCTGCGCCCCAATGTGATGAACTTCATGGCGAACTACGATCGTTTCGTGGTGAGTCAGTACAAGGCGTATTACGGAAAGAACGCCACACCCGAAAACGAATTTGGCTACAACCTGCACCCGAAGCTGCCGGTGGGAGCCGCGCCGGGCACGTACCAGAACTGGAGCTGGGCTTACATCTTCGACAATATGTATCAGGGCAAGATGGAGGGCTTCTTCAGCTTCGGCATGAACCCGGTCAACAACGGTCCGCATTCGCGCAAAGCCATCGCAGCTCTCGGCAAACTGAAGTGGCTGGTAGTCGCCGAGAACTTCGAAACTGAAACTGCAGCTTTCTGGTCGGACCGGGTGCAGTGGCTCAACGGTGGGAAGCCGAAGGACATTCAGACAGAAGTCTTCCTGCTTCCGGCGGCCAACTTCGCCGAGAAGGACGGTTCGTTCACCAACTCGGCGCGCTGGGTCGCGTGGAAGTACAAGGCTGTGGATCCGCCCGGCGAAGCAAAACCGGATCAGGAGATCATTGCCCGCATCTTCCTCAAGGTCCGCGAGCTCTATCAGAAAGAAGGCGGTGTCTATCCCGACCCCATTAAATCCTTGAACTGGTGGTACACCAGCCCTCAGAAGCCTGCGCTGGATGAGGTCGCCAAGGAGATCAACGGATGGGCCATCACAGACGTAGCGGACGAGAAGGACCCCAAGACGGTCGCCCTCAAAGCAGGCGACCAGCTCGGGAAGTTCCTCGACGCGCGTGCCGACGGCTCCACCATGAGCGGCAACTGGCTGTACATCGGTACCTACACGCAGGCCGGAAATCTTACCCAGCGGCGAAATCCCGCCGATCCCAGCGGACTGGGCCGCTATTCGGAGTGGGCGTTTAACTGGCCCGCGAACCGGCGGGTGATGTACAACCGCTGCTCGGCCGACGCGAACGGAAATCCCTGGGACCCGACGCGCGCCGGCATCAAGTGGAACGGCACCAAGTGGGTGGGCGACGTTCCTGACTACAAGCCCGACTCGCCGCCTGAAGCTGGAATGGGCGCCTTCATCATGACGCCCGAAGGCGTGGCGCGGCTGTTCATTCCCGGCATGTTTGCCGAAGGCCCATGGACGGAACACTACGAGCCGATGGAATCGCCGGTGCAGAATCCGCTGCATCCCGACGGGCAAAGTTCCAACCCGGCGGCCAAGCCCTTCAAGACGCAGTGGGACGCTCTCGGCAAGCCGGACCAATACCCCATTGTGGCCACGACGTACCGTCTCACCGAGCACTTCCATTACTGGACGAAGAACAACAAGTACAACATCCAGGAGCAGCCGGAGTTCTTCGTCGAGATTCCGGAGGAACTCGCCGCGGAGAAGGGGATCAAGAGCACCGAGATGGTGCGCGTGACCTCGGCCCGCGGCTCCATCGTGGGCAAGGCCATGGTCACGAAGCGCATCAGGCCGATGAAGGTGGCGGGGAAAACGGTTTACCAGATCGGAATGCCGATTCACTGGGGCTTCTTCGGTGTGGGCGAACAGCAAGGGGCCATCGCTAATCTGGTGACGCATAGCGTCGTCGATCCCAACTCATTTGCGCCAGAGTACAAGGGCTTCCTTGTAAAGCTGGAGAAGGCATAGGAGGCGCGACATGGCAGGAAAAGTTCTTGATATTCGCGCAATCTCAGCAACCTCCAGCCCGGCTCCCGGCATTCGCAGCGCACCTGTGGTCGCCAAGCTGATTGACACTACATCGTGCATCGGCTGCAAAGCCTGCGAGGTGGCTTGTCAGGAATGGAATGACCTGCCGCCGGAAACCACGGTACAGGATGGCACCTACCAAACCCTACCTGACACCACGCCGAACTTCTGGAACCTGATCCGGTTCAACGAGCACGAAACGGCGGACGGCTCGTTCCAGTGGCTCTTCCGCAAAGACCAGTGCATGCACTGCGCCGATCCCGGATGCCTGAAGGCCTGCCCCGCGCCCGGTGCAATCGTGCAGTACAACAACGGCATCGTTGATTTCCAGCAGGACAATTGCATTGGCTGCGGCTATTGCATCGCGGGCTGTCCATTCAATGTCCCCAAGATGAGCAAGCACACCAAGAAGGTGTACAAGTGCACGCTCTGCGTGGACCGCGTCTCAGTCGGCCTCGAGCCCGCTTGCATCAAGGCATGTCCGACAAACTGCCTGACCTTCGGCGACAAAGACGTGCTGATGCAGAAGGCGGAGAACCGTGTGAAGCAGCTCAAGGTGGCCGGATTCCAGGAGGCCGGAATCTACAACCCTCCAGGCGTAGATGGCACTGGCGTGGTTTCGATTCTCGCCTACGCTAATACGCCTGAGGCTTATGGCTTGCCCAAAGACCCACACGTTCCCTACTTGGTGGAACTCTGGAAGTCGCCGCTGAAGTGGATTGGCAACTTTGCCATCCTCGCCGGAATTCTCGGCACCTTCATTCACTACTTGCGTTTTGGGCCGAAGCACGTGCCCAAGGATGCCGAAACTTCGCCGACGCAGGCAGCAGGAGGTGGACAATGAGCACCAAGCCGCACATGCTGAAGCCGGTCAAGGTCCTTCCCGGCAACGTGCTGCGCTACAACTTCGCCGAGCGCCTGATGCATTGGGCGGCGGCTCTCTCGTACATCTACCTTCTGCTAAGCGGGCTGGCCTTCTGGACACCCTGGATGTGGTGGGTCGCGATGATGCTCGGCGGCGGTCCGGTGGCGCGTGCGGTACACCCTTGGATGGGGCTTATTTTCACGGCAGCTATTATCTACATGTATCGTATGTGGCTGCCCGACATGCGCATCACTCCTACGGACCTCGAGTGGAAGAAAACGATCAAGGCTTACGTCCGCAATGAAGAAGAAGAGATGCACCCGGTGCAGGCGGAGCGCGGGTTTGCCCGCTTCGCGCCGGTGGATCGGTTCAATCTCGGACAAAAATATCTTTTTTGGGTGATGTTCTGGGGCGGCATCGTGCTCTTCGTTTCCGGGATGATTCTGTGGTTCACAGAGTATCTGCCACCGAGCTTGAACTGGCTTCGGCTGCTGGCCGCCATCGTGCACCCTGTGGCGTTTCTGGTGACCCTCGCGGGGTTCATTATCCACGTGTATATGGGAACAGCCGTTGTCCGTGGAGGATTCTCCTCGGTGATCCGAGGTGAGGTGTCGGAAGGCTGGGCGCGGTATCATCACCGGCTCTGGCTGGAGCGAATTCAGCGAGCGGAAGCCGCGAAGAAGTAATCGGCTTCAAACATGGGTGGCAATCCACAATTTCCTGTGCTTGGCGACCTGCCACTCATTGCGGAAGCACCGCCGCGGCCTTCCTTCGCACAGCGCATCCAGCGGGCCCACGATCTGTCGGACCGTTACCCGGCTGCCGCAGAAGTGCTCAACTTTTACGCCCGGCTGGCCTTCCATCAGGAGCACGTCTTCGAGTCGTTAGCCAAGAGGGAACGCGAAGACGTTGGGCCCAACGCCGAGGGCAACTGGCCTCTGTTGTTGGAACACGTGCTCCCCCTGTTTTCTGACTTCGCGCGGTCGGTTTCCGAGATAGCTCCCTGGAAGATGCGAGAAAGGGCACTGAATTTCGCAACCTCCGACAAAGCGAGACAGAAGCAACTGCTCACCCGCTTCTGGAACGGCGAGTCTGCAGAAGAGGCAACCGAGACTGGGTCCGAACATTTCCTGGCCCTTGGCTTTTTACAGCCCTATTCCGAGTGGCTCGCGCAATCAGGTCATAGCAACAGGGCCGGCAAGCGTCACGCGACGTGTCCAGTGTGTGCTTCAGAGCCGATCTGTTCCGTGCTTCGCGATCGCGGACACGGGGCAGGACGTTCACTCATCTGCTCGCTTTGCATGAATGAGTGGCCTTTTCTGCGCGTTGCTTGCCCTGCATGCGGCGAGGAGCGCTTCGAGTCGTTACCTGTCTTTACGCCAGAAGAGATCCCACATCTACGCATTGATGCCTGCGACACTTGCCGCCATTACATAAAGACCATCGACATGACCAAGGACGGCCTCGCCGTGCCCGTAGTTGATGAACTAGCCGCGGTCACGCTCGACCTCTGGGCGGCTGAGAAGAACTATCAAAAGCTGACTCGAAACGTGGCGGGAATTTAGACTAGTTCACTTTCCAGTGCGACTGGGTAGTGCCGGCCCTTTCCAGGCCCGCGTCAGCGCTGCCATGAAGCACCGAGTCGGCCTTCAGCCGACCGCAGTCTTTAGCGGGCCGAAGCCCGCTCCAACGTTAGAACAAAGAGTCGGACAACGCGGCGCTTCAAACGGCGGCTTAAGCCGACCGCTTTTTGTTAATTAGGCTGGCGTCAGCCGGCAGAACTCGATCAGCCCACGCCAACTCCGGTCACAAAGGGGCCGGCCGGGACGCGGGCCCAAAGGCCCGGACTACCCAGGGATGCAGCGCTCACCGCGCCACTTCCAGAAGGTCCTCCGAGGCCGGATGAAAATGTACGTGCCGCCATACCGCGTGAGCGGCGAGGATGAGGCTGAATCGCACCCGGTGCTTGCATTGTTGGCATTCCGGAAAGTGCTCTCCCGAAACACACGTCACTTCATGATCGTGGTGATGGCCGTGATGGGTGACGCGATAGATTCCCGACTTGGGCACCTCCTGCCCGGGACAATATAGTTGGAAAAGGACAGAATGCGAACGCATTGGACCTCCTGCCACCTATATCGTCAGACGAGCACCTCGGCTCCATGGGCGAGCTCTGAATTCGTCGGCTTTCCCCAGCCCTCCGGGCCATTTCGGAGGTGAGCTGGGTAACAGGAGCAGAGCTGGATTCGGCAATGCCGGCCACCTCTGCGCTGCTGCTCACATCCATTTCTTAAGAACATCGCGATAATTTAGGATTGGTTTTCCAGCGGGAGGCAAAGTGGTCTGTTCCCATTGCGGCAATAAAAGTTCAGCAACCCACCGGTTTTGCGGGATGTGCGGCACTCCTCTGCCACAGCGCCCGATCACGGCGCCCGGCGCGACCAGTACCCTGAGCTTCACGCGCCTGCCCGTCGAGGTACCGCGCTTTACCGGGCCGGGTACCTCGGCACTGACTAGCCCGGCCAGTTCTGTGTTGGAGCGTTCTTCTCCGGCGCTCATGTCGTCGGGCACGGAGGTGGCTGCAACGGCAGTGAAGGACGTCGCCTCACCAGCGGACAGCCATCTGGAAAAGCCGAACCCAGAGCTCAGGAGCACGGATCCACAATCGAGAAACTACTTTACGGAAGCGGAGAAGGCCAATTCGCTGGAGCAATTTGTAGCCGGGTTCCACTACGCACCGCCTAAGGAAGAGGACGAGCTCACCATGACCGGCGATCACCCTGTGCTGGACGCAACTGGAAAGTATGGGGAGCCGGTAACTCCTATTGGTTTGTCCGAAGAATCCCTCACTACGGAGGCACCGACACAGCGTGTGACCTCTGGAAGCTGGGCCGAAGGGGTGTCCGTTTCGGAGGGGAGCGCGGCTGAAACATCCGCGCCTGGCCGCTCGCGTTTTCTGGATCTCTCCGAGCAGGCCAACCAGCCTACCGCGGTCAGCAGCGCGCCGATTGCCGGGCCATCGTTTCTCGGGTTGAGCGATTCCGCGTTAACTGGCAGCGTCGAAGCTCTCGAAGAGCCATCTACCCGCAGCCATTGGCGGGCATGGGTGGCGCTAATCGTTATTCTGCTGTTCGGTGGCCTCGGCTACCTGGAGTGGCGCGCTGAAAAGAATCAGAGCAATACC
>Ga0306920_100006798_pt1 | contig 14983 bp, 12 predicted proteins | sample flu12Cox44000170_FD_204666 | JGI IMG/M metagenome (GOLD analysis project Ga0306920, IMG submission 204666) | Lab enrichment of tropical soil microbial communities from Luquillo Experimental Forest, Puerto Rico - flux4day.12C.oxic.44.000.170 (v2)... | ecosystem: Environmental > Terrestrial >... | reverse complement strand
GGTCGCGGCAGCTTTGTGCGTCCCTCCCATAGCCTGGTCGCAAACGGCTGAGTTGCTCAGCATCACCGGCGTTCCAGCAGCGACCGTGCAGGCCGGGCAGGCCTACTCATTCGCCCCGGTTGGCGTGGCGGCGGGTCCCGTCGCGCCGCACTTCGAGGTCCAGAATCTGCCGACGTGGGCGTCGTTTGGCTGGGCTGGGCAGCTCACGGGAACCCCCGCGACCACCGATGCGGGCACTTATTCGAACATCTCCATCAGCATTGTGGCCGGGGATGCTCGCGCCTCCCTTCCGGTCTTTTCCATCACGGTCCAAGCCGCGAACAGCGTCGCCGCGCCAGTGACGATATCGTGGACTCCTCCCACCACCAACTCCGACGGCAGTGTGCTCACGGATCTTCAGGGCTACCGCATCTATGCCGGCGGCCATCCGGATCAAATGATCCCGATCCTCTGGCTCCCCAATGCGGCACTTACCAGCTTTCCGATCGAGGGCCTGAGCCCCGGGTGGCACTTTTTTGCAATGACTGCGGTGAGTTCGCTGGGCCTGGAGAGCACACTGTCGGCCCTTGCCGTGGCCTTTCTCCAGTAACTCAAGCTCCGCTCGAGCGGCGGGCCAGTCGCTGCGCGCGCATCCGCGCATTGCAAAGACCCACTTGCCTTTCACGCTGGTCGTAGCGTCTGCGCTGTTCGGCGCGCGCCAGGACTTCGCGCGCCCGATAACCGAGCTCGAGCCACCTTAGGCCTCGGCGCGGTCTCGTCCGCACTCGCACACCCACAGACTGCTGACACTCCACCACGGGCTTGCGCACGTCCATGCGCGCACTCGTGGAGATGTCAGGGGACAGAAGCGGTGTGAACGTCATCGAAACGACAAAGGACTGCAACACAGTCGGCCTACTGTCTTATGTAACAAGGCGAGACAAGTCGCCGACATAGGGAGAGGTGCTGTGGTTGAAGGTCGTAAACAGGCCGTATCCATACGCATGAACGTCGCCGACATCCGCAAAGTGAAGCGACTGGCGATTCGACTCGGAGTGAGGGACTCCGACGTCATCCGGTTCGCGGTGAAGTCGACTCTCGCCCGGCTCGGTCCCCTCTACGACCCCGAAGTGCAGGGTCGAAACCTCGTGCCGGTGTTCGTCGAGTGGGGGGCCGAGCTGTTGCGTTTCTTCGACCTGGACGCCGCACGACTCCATGCGATCTTCAACGAAGGGGTCGAGGCTGAGTTGCGCGTCGATCGCGATGACATCGCGCTGCTCGCCCTCACCGGCAGCCAGGAGCCCTATGCGGCCTTGAAGCTGTGCGCGCTGGACCGCAGCGAGCCTCGTGATCAGCCGCCAGCCGAGCTTTCGGATTCACTGCGGCGCTACCTGTACACCAAATACCTGTATGCGGATGGGGGGGCTCCCGGCGTCGAGCAACGGCGGGAAAGGCTGCGCCTGGCGGCCACTGGAACGGACCAACAGAAGGCTGCGGAGGGATGAAACCATGAGCGCTTCGCTGCTCTCCCGAATGATGGTCAGGACGGGTCTATACGTGGCAGTGGCGACCCTTGGCCTGCTTGCGATGGCACAGGCGCGCGCCGAGGAGATCATGCTGGCGCAGACGACGCTCGTGATCGGCGCGGACGCGAGCGTGGCGACGATCACGGTGCCGAGCGCGGGCTCGCTCACGGTGGAGCTCAGCAACCTTCCCTGGCCACAGTCGCTCGAGTCACTGAGCTTCATGTTGAGCTCCTCGAATCAGGTCATCTCCGCGTGGTCCACCGACAGCACCAACGTCGAGTCCTACAACGTCACCCCTGGGACCTACTTCGCGCATCTCACTGGTACCGCCGGCGGACCCCTCGACCTGGGGCTGTATTCCCTGACGGTCGGCTTCCAGCCGGCCGGTGTGGTCCCGCTCCCCGCCAGCGGCGCCCTCATGCTGTCCGGACTGCTCGCGGCCGCCGCTCTTGGCTGGACGCTGCGCAGAAGCCGCAGTGCGCCGACCGCACCGGCGGGCGACCGTTTAGTGGCTGACGGCGTGAGCTGACTGCCACGGGTTTTGCGGCCGGGTGACGGGCCACCGTCATCGCAACGAAATGTTCATGTATGACAGTTAGCATGACACTTGTATAACGAAAGTAGGCGGTGGGGCCCGTTTGCGCCCGCCACGACACTGTCATCTGCCCTGCATACGCTTCTCGTCTGCTTGCGACACGGTGCGTGGGGGAGGTGGGCGATGGCTAGCGCGTGACGCTTGAGCCCGGCTGACGCCGCAAGCGATCCAACTCGAGAACGACCCGCATGGCAGCCCCAAGAACCGCAGCCCGCGCTTGCCTCCTGATCCTGATTCCCGTCCTCGTACTCGCCGTACAGCCCGGCCGGGCTGAGGCACCTGTGGCACCGGGCGTGGACGCCGCCTACCTCGTGCAACCGGGCGACACTCTCCAGGTCACAGTCTGGAAGGAGCAGGAGCTTCAGGCAGAGGTGCTGGTCCGTCCAGACGGCGGCCTCAATTTCCCGCTGGCGGGAGAGGTACCCGCGGCCGGTCACACGGTAGAGGACATCAGGAAGACCCTGCAGGCGCGCTTGCTCAAGTACATCCCCGATCCGGTCGTTACCGTGTTGGTGAAGAGAACAGACGGTAGCCGCATTTTTGTCGTCGGCAAGGTAAATCACCCGGGCGATTTCCCTCTCAATCGCCCCGTGGACGTCATGCAGGCTTTGAGCCTGGCAGGCGGTGCGACCCCTTACGCGGATGTCAATGGCATCAAGATCCTGCGCCGTGACGGCACGCGCCAGGAGGCGTTTCCGTTTCGCTACGACGATGTACGGCGCGGTAAAGACCTCGCGCAGAACATTCTTTTGCGCAGCGGTGACACGGTAGTCGTGCCGTGAGCCGCCGTATCGGTGTCGCCAAATTCATAATGTTGACAGCGACCGCGATGGGTGCAGGGAGGTTCTCACCAGCGGCCGACTGGAGCGGCACGCTGCAGGCGGCGCTCAACGCGGCGTACGTGACCAATCCGCGCATGCTGGCCGGCGTGACCACATCCGATGAGACCGGCCAGCTGGTCCTGGACGGCAGCGCTACCGCGCAGACCGAGCGCAGCCAGCTGACGGTGACACCGCAGATATTGCTGACCCGCTACGACCGCGCCACCGACCTCGACAGCAACACCGGCAACCTCGGGTTCCACTTCCTGCAGAAGCTCGAGCGCGGACAGTGGACGATCGATGGACAGGGAGTCACCGACAGCACCGTAACCAGCGAGCTGGGTACGACCGGCATCACCTACGTCAATCGCCGCCACAACTCCGGCAGCGCTGATCTCGGCTACCAGTACTTCTCGGCCGAGCGTCTGTCCTGGCTGCTGCAGGTGAGCGCACAGGTCACCCGCTACAGCGACGCGGCGCAGTTCGGGCTGGTCAATTACGACTACGGCTCGGTGCAATTCGGCCCGACCTGGAATTTCAGCGAGCGGGTGCAGGGCTCGCTCACGTTCGAGGCGGATCGACTCGACCCGGAGATGAGCGCACGGCAGCACAACGACACCGTCTCCACCCAGCTGCGGCGTGCCTTCAGCGAGCGCTATGCCTGGCGCGTCTCCCTCGGCGGCACGCGCGTCGAGTACGGCAGCACCGCCACATCGCCTTCCTCCGCGAGTACCACGGTGGAGTACGAGGTCGGCGCCAACTACGCGGGCGAGCGGCTCACCTGGGACTTGTCCGCAAAGCACGCCGTCCTGCCGATCGGCATCGGTCTTCTGGCGCCGGAAACGGTCGCATCGTTGGTGGTCGTCGCGAATACATCGGAGAACGGCACACTCACCCTATCCTTGAACGGCAGACGCACCGATTCGGTGTTCGTGGGCCCGATTTCGGTGTACGGCGGTGCCACCTACGGACAGGCCAGCGTGGAATGGCGCTATCATTTCACGACCCACTGGGCATTCTCGCTGAGCTACCAGTACGCGCGCGCGCGCGCCCCCGGCGTACAGGAGTGGGCCAACGGCAACCAGGGAAAATTCGGCATCGTCTGGGATAGCGGGCGGTTATGACCGCGAGCGCAGATACACCTCCCGCGCCGAGCCCTTTGCTTGCGCTGCGCCGCCAGCGCAAGGCCCTGCTGTGGGCCGCACTGGGGGTGCTGCTGCTGGCGCTGCTGGCAGCGGTATTCTGGCCGCCGCGCTACACCGCGACAGGCGTGATCCTCATCGAGCAGCAGGAGCTGCCGAACGATCTGGTGCGCTCCACGGTCTCGAGCTACGCCTCGCAGCGCATCCAGGTGATCAGTCAGCGCGTGATGACCACCGAGAATCTGATGGGCATCATCCAGCGTTACAACCTGTACGCGGATCTGCGCAAACGACGGCCGCGCGAAGAGGTGATCAAGGAGATGCGCAGCGATACCGCGCTGCAGATGATCAGCGCGGATGTCATCGACCCGCGTGAGGGACGGCCCACCAAGGCGACCATCGCTTTTTCCATCACCTACCGCAGCCCCTCAGCCGAGCTCGCTGCGAAAGTCGCCAACGAGCTAGTGTCGCTGTACCTGCAGCAGAACATCGAGTCACGCCAGCAGAGCTCACGCGACGCGGCCGTGTTCCTTACCGGCGAGAGCGCGCGACTGGACAGGGATATCAAGGAACTGCAGGCGAAGATCGCAGACTTCAAGGCGCAGCATGCGGATGAGCTGCCGGAGCTGGTCCAGCTCAACCTGCAGAAGATACAGCACGCCCAGGATGAGATCCGTGACACGGACGCGGAGCTCCGCGCCCTCGATCAGCAGATCACCTACCTCGATGCCCAGCTGGCGCAGATCAACCCGACCGCCCAGGTGTACGCTTCCACCGGCGAGCGGGTGCAGTCGCCTGCCGACCGCCTCAAGTACGTGCGCACCGAATATGCGCGCGCGCAGGCGCTCTATTCGCCCGACCATCCCGACGTGCGGCGACTGAAGCGCGAAATGGAAGGGCTGGAAGCCGCGGCTGCCACGGATGCCAGCGGCAACTCCGAGGCCAATGACGAGCGCCGCCAGCTCGAGGAGGCGCAGACGCAGCTCGCGAGTGCTCGGCAGCGCTACTCGGCGGACCATCCGGATGTCGAGCGTCTGGAGCGGCTGGTTGCATCGCTGCAGACGCGGGTGGACAGCGCCGCACCGGCAGCGGCGAGTACTACGGCTTCCGCCGCGGGCGCGACACCGACGCCCGAAGGACCGCCGGAGAAAGCGGTGAGCTCGAGCGCGGACAATCCGCCCTACATCCAGATCCAGGCGCAACGCGAGGCGACGGTGAACCAGATCCACTCCTTGCGCCGCAAGCGCGGGGAGTTACAAGCGACGCTCGCCAGCCTGGAGACTCACGTAGCGCGAACACCGGCGGTCGAACGTGATTACAACGTCATGTTGCGCGATCTGGAGGCGGCACAGACTCAGTATCGCGTCGAGCGCCTGAGGCAGAACGAAGCACAGACCGCGGAAAATCTCGAGGTCGAGCGCAAAGGCGAGCGCTTCACGCTCATCGAGCCGCCCTTCCCACCGGAGGAGCCAACCAGTCCGAACCGACGGCTGATCCTGATCTTCGGAGTGGTCGCGGCGCTCGGAGTCGGCGCGGCCACCGCTATGCTGCTGGACGCCTTCGATGGCAGCGTGCGCAGCCGCTATGACCTCGAGCAGCTGCTGGCGACCCCGCCTCTGGCGGTGATTCCGACGATACAGACGAGTCAGGACCGCGCCGCGCGCCGTCGCCGCCGCCACACAGCGCTATACGGCGCGCTCGGTGCCATGGTCGTGGGTATCGTGCTGCTGCATGTGCTGTATCGGCCGCTGGACGTGCTGTGGCTCGCCGCGCTGCGCCGGCTGGGAGTCGAGAGTTGAGCGCGGATTGGCACGGTAGGCGCGACAAGGCACTGGTGCCCCGGGTGGTACACGGCGCGGCGGTGAAGCCGATCGCACCCGTTCGCGAATTTCGCGTCATCGATCTGAACCCCTTCACGCTCGAGCACGAGCGCATCCTGTCGCCGGGCGCTGGCGGCCCGCCAGGCGCGGCTTACAAGATGTTGCGCACCCAGGTGCTGCTGCGGCTCGACAGGCTCAAGGCCAGATCGCTGGCCATCGTGGGTAACGATCCGGGCACGGGCAAGACCCTGACCGCCATCAACCTGGCGATCGCCGTGTCGGCCAACCCCGACCGCTGCGCGCTGCTGGTTGACCTCGATCTGCACAAACCGCACATCCACCGGCGCCTGGGATTCGAGCCGACGGCGGGCGTCGATGACTATCTGCGGAAGCAGCGGCCGCTGAGCGAGGCGCTGGTGCGCCTTGCGGGCTACGAGCGGCTGCTGGTGCTGCCGGCGCGCGAGCGCTGCCTGGACTCCTCCGAGTTGCTGTCCAGCACACGTGCGCAGGAGTTGGTTCGCCAGATCCGCAAATACGACAGTGAGCGCATTCTGATCTTCGATCTGCCGCCGGTGCTCAAGACCGACGACGCGCTCGCCTTTTCGCAGCACGTCGAGGCGGCGCTGATCGTTGTGGGCGAAGGACGTACGCAGCGCCGTGACGTGGTGCGCATGCTGGAGCTGCTGCGCGAGCTGCCGGTCGTCGGCACCGTGCTGAACCATACCTCCGAGGTCATCGACAGCTATTACTGACGGAACTTGATCGCCCCGTGAAGCGCTTGCTGGTCTATTCGGCGCAGATGGAAGCTGTCGGCGGCATCGAGAGCCACGTCGTCGAGCTCTGCCTGCAACTGGCCAGGGCAGGGCACCGCATCACGCTCATGAGCAGTCGCTTTGCGCTGAACGCCGACAGCAGGCACGGCCTCGAGCGTGCCGGCGTCGAGCTTGTGGTCAACGACCGGGGCTGGACGTCCGGCTCTCAGTTGTGGCGGTCGTGCTGGACGCTGTGCGCGTTGCTGCGCCTCCTGCCGCGACGATTCGATCTCGTGTATACCAACGGACAAGGGCGCAATGCCGCCATCGTGCACGCCTGGTTCCGCGGCAGATTGCGCCTGGTGCACCATCACCATACATCGTGCGATCAGAGCGACGTTGCGACCTGGCCGTTGGCATACCGGCAGGCGATGCGACGAGCCGACGCGCTGATCGTGTGCGCTGATTACATTCGGGACCGCATGCGACAGGCTATCGGCCGGCCCAACGTCGAGGTGATTTACTGCTTCTCGCGGCAACTGCCGGTCAGCGCCGCCACGCTGCCGTGCGAGGAGCGGATCGTGTTCGGCTACTTCGGACGTCTGATCCGCGAGAAGGGCATCGACTGGATTCTGCGCCTCAGCGAAGACCCGCGCCTCAGCGGCATCACCTGGAAGATTTGGGGTGCCGAGGCGACCTACCGCGCCAGCAACTTCGCCGGGCACGCCAATGTGCGCTACCTGGGACCCTTTTCCGGCGACGAGGGGCTACGCGGCGCGATCCAGGCGATACATTGCTTCTGCCTTTTTTCCACCCACCCCGAGGGCGTGCCGCTCTCTCTGATCGAAGTCATGGGAGCGGGCAAGCCGTGGATTGCCACTGCCCAGGGTGGCATACCGGAGCTGGCGCACGATGCGGAATCCTGTGTCATCGTGTCGCTGGACGATTACGAGGCGGTGGTCGAGGCCTGCCTGGCCATGAGCGCGCGCATTCGCGCCGCAGGTATCGACGCTACGAGACAGCAGGCCTTCTACCGCGCTCGCTTCGCCAGCGAGGCGCTGCTGCCGCAATGGCTGCGGCTGCTGTCAGCCGAGCGCTGACTAGCGCAGGAGATTCGGAAACGGCAGCCCGTTCACGGTCGGCTGCGCGGCCGAATCCGCCACCGCGACCGCAGCCGTCTGCGCCTGTGCGGTCACGGCCGCCGCCGCGGCGAGGCCGGTGAACAGCCATGTGTAGCCGTTTACGGTGCCGTGGCCGGTGACCTCACCATAGAGCAGATCCACGGCGCAGCTGGCAAACAGCAGCAGCGGCAACGGATTGCCGCTGCTGCGCGCGCCGGTGATGCAGCTGCGCGCGAGCCAAACGACGAGGGCAATGCGGTACACGATGAAGGCGACGCCAAGGACCGGTCCGAGATCGACGATGTGACGGGCCCAGTCGGACTCCGCCCAGCCACTGAATCCCGGGATGGTAACTCCGAGGGTAAGGCTGGCGTTGCCCGCGAGCCCGAGACCGTAGCCTGCAAGCGGCGCATCGCTCAGTAAGCCGAGAAAGTCGTAAAGACTGTAGAACGCCCGCCCAAACACCCCACTCGAGAAGGTATGTGTTTCGGCCTCGTGGGCCTGCGCCCAGCGATTCATGAACGTGCTGTAGCCCTCAGGGAACACGATCGGATACAACACCGCGGCCAGGAGCACGATGAACGCCGGCACTATGACCGCTCGCCTCGAAACGCCGCCTTTCCTGACAACGGCGGCCGATCCGACCGCGACGGCCATGACGACACCACAGGCGAGGATCGCGCCGCGACTGCCGCTCACCGCCAGGCACGTGAGCAAAGCGCCGGTCACCAGCGTGATCTGCCAGAGCTTCAGGTACCGGTGCGCCGGCGCGGCGATCCATAGCGCGATCAGCATCGCCATCCCGGCGACGACGAACTCCTTCTGACCCACGTCCGATGTGAAGGTGCCCATCGGTCGCGTGTGGTTCATGTCCACGGCCAGGCCGTGAAACTGCTGCGCGGTGCTCGCACCGAAACCCACGTTGATGGGAGCATCCAGGGGCGCTCGGAACTGCAGCAGCACCAGCACGGCAATGGGGAACGCGAGCAGGAAAGTGATGCGCGCGATGCGTTGCAGATCGGCCTGTCTAAAGGTCTCGGCGATGACGAACGGCAACGGGATATAGAGAAAGTAGTTGCGCCACCCGTACACGGCCAGCAACGGCCACTTGTCGATGGCCGCGGCCACACCGAACGCCTGCACCGCAATGATCAACAACCCAACGAAGCCGAACGCGGCGCCCACCCAGAGCAGCACCTTTGACCGCGGGAAGAAACCATGGCGGAGGGCCAGCCAGTAGATTGCGAGCACCACCGGGTCGCGGATGAAGAACAGCGGCTGACCGTAGGAAGTGAGCAACCACTTGCGCAGCGCCCCCTCGAAAATCAGCAGCAGGTAGAAAACCATGACGAGAGCGACGATCTGCCGTCGACCGCGCTCCCCCGTATCGCCCGGCGAAGCTCGTTGTGTCGCTCGTGAGCCGTCTTCGGCGAGCAACATTGATATTTTCCTGGCCGGATGAGCCGCAAATCATGGACCGCGACGCCAAGCCGGTCAATGCCTGTCTTGGTGCTGCAACATTTCTAACCGATGCTGAAAGGCTGAATTCCGGGGACATTTTGGGCATGAAGATACTGCTCGTCGGCAACTACGCTCCCGATGCCCAGGAGAGCATGACGCGGTATGCGCAGCTGATGCACGCGGGTCTCACCGCAGCTGGACACGAGGTTGTGCTCGCGCTGCCGACGGCCGTGCTGAACCGCCCCCACCGCGGAGCAAATGGCGTCTGGAAGTGGGTCGGTTATGTGGACAAACACCTGCTGAGCATCCCAGCGCTGCAGCGTGCCGCGGCGCATGTCGACATAGTGCACGTCTGTGACCACGCGAACTCGATTTATGTGCCGTTGTCGAGCCGGGCGCCGCACATCGTCACCTGTCACGACCTGTTGGCTGTGCGTGGGGCGCTGGGTGAGGACACCGACTGTCCGGCGAGCTTTACCGGGCGGCAGCTGCAGCGGAGCATCCTGCGGGGACTTGGCCGGGCGCACGCGCTGGCCTGCGTGTCGCGCGCCACTCAACGGGATGCTTGCCGGCTGCTGAATGGGTACCGAGGTCCAATCGTGCTCGCGCCGAACGCGTTGAACTACCCATACCGCAGAATCGAACCACAGACGGCTGTGCAACGCCTGGCCGATCTTCCTGGCCTCGATCCTGCATACCCGTTCGTGCTCAGCGTCGGCTCGAACCTGCGCCGCAAGAACCGTCTGGCGGTGCTGCACTCGGTAGCGGGCATCCGCGACTCGTGGAACGGCCGGATCGTCTTTGCGGGCCAGCCGCTGAACGCGGAGCTGCACGCTCTGGTGCGCGAGTTGCGGCTCACGGATCGGGTGATTGAAGTCGTCAAGCCGTCCAACGAAGTTCTCGAGGCACTCTACAACCGTGCCTTGGCGCTGCACTTCCCCTCGCGCTTCGAAGGCTTCGGCTGGCCGATCATCGAGGCGCAGGCCTGCGGCTGCCCGGTGATCTGCAGCGACCGGGAGCCGTTGCCCGAGGTGGCGGGCAGCGCGGCAATCGTGTGCGATCCGGACGACTTCGCCGGCCTCGGGGCGGCGATCGTCAGGCTGGATCGCAGCAAGCATGTGAGGGATGACCTCAGCTTCCGGGGCCTCGAGAACGCACGCCGCTATGGCCGGGAGGCCATGATCGAACGCTTCGTGTCCCTTTATCGGCAGCTGGCGGCGGCATGAGCGCACTGCTGCGTGCATTCATTGTCGTGCTACCGTGGCCGCTGAAGCGGCGCTTGCTGCAACTCATCTATCGATACGAGTTGCACCCCAGCAGCCGTATTGGCCTGGCGTGGGTATTCCCCAGGCGGCTTATCATGCACGCTCATTCGAGCATCGGGCACCTCACGGTCTGTAAGGGCCTCGAGCTCCTCGAGCTCGAGCAATATGCCTCGATCGGCCGGCTGAACTGGATATCCGCCTACCCCCTCGATGGCTCGCCGCACTTCGCGCACAGCCGCGAGCGCAGTCCCGCGCTCACCCTCGCCGAGCACTCCGCCATCACCATGAGGCACATCATCGATTGCACCGAGCGCGTGAGCGTCGGTGCTTACGCCACCGTTGCCGGCTATCGCTCGCAGCTGCTGACGCACAGCATCGATCTGGCGGAGTGTCGTCAGGATGCCAAGCCGATCACGATCGGCAGCTACGCCTTCGTCGGCACCGCGTGCACGGTGCTGGGCGGCGCAGTCGTTCCCGATCACTCGATCGTCGCAGCCAACTCGCTGCTGCATAGCGCCTACGAGGAGCCGTACCGGGTCTACGCCGGCGTACCTGCCCGGGCGGTAGCCCAGCTCGATCCGCAGCTCAAGTACTTCACGCGCGCCAAGGGATTCGTCACGTGAGGGGAATCGCGACGGGGCGGCGCGATTGGCTCGCGCTGCCACCACTTGCGCTGATACTGATGGGTCCCGCCGCTGCGGGCAGCACTTCGGTGGCACTGCCCTGTAATTGCAAGACCAGCGCCGGAATCTTCGACTCGAGGGGACAGCTGGTTCGTACCCTCTGGAGCGGCCGTTCCGACCTGGCCGGAACGCTCACCATCGAGTGGGATGGACGCGACGAGGATGGCCGGCCGACGCCGCGCGCCGAGAGCTATCGGGTGCGCGTGCTGGCACACAACATCCGTTATGTATGGGACGGAGTCATCGGCAACACCTCGCGCGACTTCACCGGCCCCCACGTGCATCGTGCCGCCAACCCGATCAACGGCATGGCCATCGATGAGCACGGCAACGCGTTCTACGTCGTCGGCTACAACGAGCAGCAAAACGCCATTCATCGCTTCAGTACGCTCGACCCGCAAAGCAAGACGGCGCTCGCGCGCGACGACTACCGGCGCGTGTTCAGGTATGCCGCGACCGACGGCACCCTCGCTTACTTCGCCAATGTCGGCCTGGTCGCGCAGCGCGATTCGCCGCTGCGCGACCCCGCGACATTCGTCATTGCGCTCAAGGTAAGCGATGGCACCGAGCACTCGTTTGCCCAGGGCCGCGTGGTGTTCCCCAACCCGGCGTGGCCGTGGGCCAATCGCTGGAGCAGCGTGATCGACTACCGCGACGAGAATGTCGATGTTGCCGGAGAGTTCCGCGACGCGCCGAGCGGCCTCGCCGTGCAGCAGCGTGGCGCCGCGTTGTTCGTTGCTCATGCGCGTCTGAACGAAGTGTGCGTGCTCGACAAGCACGACGGGCGGCTGCTGGCGAAGATCTCCGTCGAGCAGCCGGGCGGCGTCGCCGTCGCGCCTGATGATTCACTGTGGGTGCTGAGCGCGGCTCGCGGCGCGCCGGCGCTGGTGCGCTATCGCCTGCAGGGGGGACGGTGGGCCGAGGTCTTGCGCAGGTCAGGGCCGCTCGCAAGACCCGTGGCGCTTGCAGCCTCGCCGGTCGATGGAACGGTGGTGGTGGCCGATGCCGAGACGGAGCAGCTCAAAGCATTCGACGAACGCGGTGAGCCCAGCTGGAGCTACGGGCGGAGGGGTGGCTACGGCGATGGCAATCCGGACGTTGCCAACGATCGCCTTTGGCTGTCTGCGGATGTAACGTACGTTGCGTTCCAATCCGACGGATCGTTCTGGTTCGGCGACCCGGGTAACGCGCGCAACCTGCACCTTTCCGCCCAGCGCCAGTACCTGGGGCAGATCATGTACATGCCCATCACCTATCACGTCGCGGTGGATCCCGCCCAGCCGAGCCGGGTCTTCAACCGCTTCCTCGAGTTCGCGGTTGACTATTCCCGACCGCTGCACGACTCATGGCAGCTGGTGCGCAACTGGAGGGCGGGGCTCGACCGTTCGTACCTCACGGACATGGAGGGCCTGCGGGAAGTGCTGATGCTGCGCAATGGGCACACCTACGGGGTCGTGCCGCGCAACGGCGAGAGATTCACGGAAATCGTCGAGCTCACCTCCCGCGGATTGCGTCCCACAGGCGGCAGACTCGACTTCGGCGTCAAGCTCTATGCGGACGGAGCGCTGCGGGGCTCACAGCAGCGCTTGCCGGCCGTCGAAGTCTTCACGCGCAAACTCGCGGGCTTCGACGCAAGTGACAATCCCCAGTGGGACCCGCCCGCACGGCTCGCCGGTGTCGCCGCCGTAAAGCCGGAAGATCCTTACTATCACGATGTGCCCCAGGGCTCCGGCGTGAATGAACCGACCTTTCCAGTCACGGCCAGCGGGATAGTGGTGTTTTTCAACCCGGGGCGCAGCCCGGGTCTCCACCTCGGCGGCGTCCGCGTCGGAGGCGATGCATGGGCTTGGCGCGCGAGCCCCTCGGGCAGCTGGATACTCGACTCGAAGGGCGGCATCACCTCGCTGACCGGTACCTACGAGCTGGGGCGTGGCGTGCAATATCTCGGCAACGTCGTCACCGTCGCGGCCCGACACATTATATATGGATATCACGGTGAAGCCTGGAACGGCGGTCAGGCCGATCAGTGGATGCACTTTCTTGACGACGGCCTGTTCGTCGGCCAATTCGGGGTACCGGTCTATCCGGCAGACAACAAGGTCGTGGCGCAGGCCGGCGCCGCCGGCAATGCTTTCAGTCCACAGCTCGTCAGTGTCAACGGACAGCTCTATTTATGGCACAACGATGAGGGCGTGCACGGCGGTGTGCACCGTTGGCACATCGCGGACGCAGACAGCGTAACAACGCTCGAAGCACCGATCGCGCCATGAGAGCCAGCTCGCGGCTTGCGAACGCCCCCGCGGTTCTAGTCGCCAATCTCAGTGCGCCGGAGATCAATCGTCTGGGTGTGGAACTGGAACAACGCGGCGTGCTGTATCGCTACGTGCGGCCGTACGTCAACAAGCAGCGCTGGTGGGAGCGTGCCGTGGAGCGGGCACCTGGCGTGGGGGCAAACTACCGACGGACCCTCGGCCGGCGCGCGCCGCCGGCCGGTTTACCCCTGGACAGGGTGATCGAGGCCGGGGTGGCACAGGATTTCGCCGCAGCGGTTGCCGCGCGGCTGCCCTTCGGCCACGCCTGGCGACGGCGCGCTGCTGCGCAACTGCTCTTTACCGCGGAGCGCGCCGTCGCGAGGAAGGCCGGCGAGCTCGCGAGTCGCGCCGATGTGGTCGTGGCGAGCTACGGAACGGGTCGCTACGCGTTCGAAGCGATCCGCCGCTCCGGCGGACGCACGGTGCTCAGCTATCCGATCGCACACAATCGCTATCAGCGACGCTTCTACGCAGAGGAAGCGCAGCTCGCGCCGGCATTCGCAGCCGCATTGCCGCGCCTGGAGGAGCTGCCGAGCCAGTATTCCGAATGCCTCGATGTCGAATGCGAGCTTGCGGACCGCATCCTGGTCGGGTCCGAGTTCGTGCTGCAATCGTTCGTTGAGACCGGCTACGACCCAAGCAAGATCGTCGTGACGCCGTACGGCGTGGACACTGACAGTTTCCGGCCACGTAGCACACCGCGACGAGATGACACCTTCCGTGTCCTGTTCGTCGGCCAGATCGGCCAGCGCAAGGGCATGAGCTATTTGCTGCAGGGCTATGAGTTATTCCGGCGGCCGGATTGCGAGCTCCATCTGGTCGGCAGCTATGTTCCGGGGTGCGAGGTGTACGGTCGGTACCGGCATCTCTATCGGTACACGCCTCATGTGCCGCAGAGGGATTTACCCGCGCTGTTTCACGAGGCCGATGTCTTTCTGTTTCCCAGCCTCATTGAAGGAATGCCCCTGGTGGTGCTCGAAGCGATGGCGTGCGGGTTACCGGTAATCACCACGACGCATGGACCGGGCGAGATCGTGCGCGACGGAGTGGACGGCTTCTTCGTGCCGATTCGCAATGCCGAGGCGATCGCGGCGCGGCTGGAACAGCTCTATCGCGAGCGGACGCTGTGCGAACGCATGGGCCACAACGCGCGCGAGCAGGCCCTGCGGCACGGTTGGGGAGCGTACAGCCAGTGCGCCGCGCACGCCATACTGCAGAGCGCGGAACACTGACAGCCTGGCGCGACCGCGGCGAACCTGAGGCACTGTCATGCTGAGAAGAATCGCTGAGCGTCTGACTGGTCGACTCGTGCTGCGGCGGCATCTTCCGCAACACTTTGGCGGCGGTCCGATTCTAGTCTCGGCGGCCGGTGGCCTGAAATACCTGCGGCGACCCCTTGGCGCAGTCGACCCCATGTTGCTGCGCATTGCAGAGAGATTCGTACGAGTCAACGGTTGCGTATGGGATATAGGCGCCAACGTGGGATTGTTCACGTTCGCCGCGGCC
>Ga0306920_100006797_pt1 | contig 14984 bp, 12 predicted proteins | sample flu12Cox44000170_FD_204666 | JGI IMG/M metagenome (GOLD analysis project Ga0306920, IMG submission 204666) | Lab enrichment of tropical soil microbial communities from Luquillo Experimental Forest, Puerto Rico - flux4day.12C.oxic.44.000.170 (v2)... | ecosystem: Environmental > Terrestrial >... | reverse complement strand
CTGGGAGGCGTCGAGAGTCTCATCGAGCATCGTGCTTCGAGCGAGGGCAGAACGTCTCGCGCCCCGCACAATCTGTTGCGCCTGTCCGTCGGACTGGAACATCCTGACGATCTAATTGAGGACTTGATACAGGCCCTGGGCTGAAAAAACAACCTCATGAATATACAAACCCATTCGGAGAGGAATTATCGCGGCTTGGTCGCAAGCTTCGAGGAAATGCAGCAGCCCAGTTTGGTCGGGCGCAGCATCCAGCCGACGGGAGTGAGGCTTGCTCGCTCCTAACGCCGCCCCGCAAAGCCCTCCGAGTCATGCGCCTCCCATTATTGCATGCAGCAACAAGAAAGACGTGGGCTATGCTGGTGGCACGGGGAACGTCCATTGAGCGCGAAGCGTCGTGCCTTGGTTCTGGGCGGAGGCGGGTTTGCAGCGAGCGCCTGGGAGGTCGGCCTCATCGTCGGTGGGGCGGCAACCGGTGTCGATCTACGCAGTTATGACATGTTTCTAGGGACCTCATCCGGTGCCAGGGTTGCCCTGCACCTGGCAAGCGGTTGTGACCTCGACGAACTATTCCGTCAACAGCTGAGTCCGGCCCCGAGCGCACCCGCCTCCACGCCGACAGTCGACTGGCCGAAGGTTGGGGCAGAATGGGCGCGCGCAAAGGAAATCGGGGGCGGTCGAGCCGCGATCCTCCAGCGTGTCGGAGCTCTGGCGGTGGGAATCGCAGGTTCGGGCGGCGCGGATCGGCGGAAAGCCGTTGCAAAGCAGCTTCCGGTTCAAATTTGGCCCGAAAAAGCTCTGGTGATCGTGGCGGTCAACGCCGAGACGGGCGAGCGATGCGGCTTCGACCGAAACACGGGAGTCGAGCTGGTGGATGCGGTAATGGCCACAACAGCTTTCTGGGGTTGGCCGCCTGCGTTCTTCGATGGTTATCACTACATTGACGGCGGGTTTTATTCGAGTCACAACGCGGATCTCGCTCGCGGCTTCGATCAAGTACTTATTCTTGCGCTGCGCTCACCCGCGGCGTCTTTGTGGTTAGTTTCGCTTGAGGAGGCCGTCGACAGCCTTCGCGCCGCTGGCGCCGCGGTAGAGGTAGTCCACCCCGATAAGGATTGTTGCGAGGCGATGGCCTCCTTTGGGCCCATGAATCCCGCCGTTCGCGCGGCAGCCGCGAGAGCCGGACGCGCACAGGGTCTGCGGCTTGGCGAGCGAGGGTTGCTGCCACTCTAGCCAAGCGCAGGAGAGGATGACGCTCGCGGAGGTGGCCTAGCGAACGGACCAAGCGCTCAGGAGCGCGCTGCGCCTTTTGACACCGCGCCCCGTGAACTCGGACAATCTTGCTTTTCACTGAGTGGTACTATTTTCTCCTCGATGGCTCAGTTACCCCAAGTGCCGGACCTCGAAGCGCAGCGTGCTGCGATGAAAAAACTCGGCTTTCTAGTCGGGAGTTGGAGTGGCGAGGCGCGCCTGCTGCGCGGCCCCGGTGAGTGGGTGGATCTGCTGCAGAGTGAGGAAGCGCAGTACAAGCTAGACGGCTTAGTACTGGTGATCGAGGGAGTCGGACGGACAAAGTCCGATGGTCGTTCTCTGCTACAGGCCCTGGGGATCATCTCCTTTGATGACCACAGCGGCAAATATCGCCTGCGAGCGTTCAACGACGGTCGCTTCCTCGAAACCGAAGTGGAACTGCGGGACCATGGCCAGGAGCTGGTTTGGGGCTTCGCCTTGGGACAGATCGCGACCAAGTCCGTGTTGAAGATAAATGAGCGTGGCGAATGGACCGAACTCGCCGAAATAACCATTGGCTCCGAACCGCCCAAGAAGCTCTTGCAGTTGACGGTCCGCCCAGCCAATTAGGCAGTTTCGCCGGTTCAGACGCACGGCGATCGGATGGAAGCAGCAAGCCTTCCGCGCCACGGCGCAATTGAGCCGGTGCGCGCCCTGCGGTCGCACCTGGGAGTTCCTGCGACGGCCGCTCCTGCTTTTGGCTACCGCTTCGACACGTCCCGTTACGAATTCATAATTCGTTTGTCGTTGTCGATCTTGCCAGCTATCTGTTCTCCGTGCACGGTTGCGGTTATGGCCTGGCTTCTGGTCAAAATGACAGTTCCTTCATCTCCTCCCACCACTTACTTTGGGACGAATCAGCTCCAATTCGGGGTGAAAACAACCGCAGTGCGGAGAGGCACACCAGACGTACTGCCGTATCCAGATCCCAAGTTTCGGGGCACCACTGGAGCACGCTCAAGGACTCAAAACCGGACAAGATTGCGCTGACCACGACATCGAACCGCAGGAGGAACGAACATGAGCGCCTTGGAGTTTCGCGCCGTCGAGGCCCCTCCCCATATCGGACTGTTTAAAGGCTTGCAACGGCAGGAGATCGATTTGATCTTGGCCGCGGCAAGGGCACGCCGAATTCGCGCCAAGTCTGTGATGACGTATCAGGGCGAGCCCGCCGATCATCTCCTGCTGATGTGGAAAGGTCGTGCCCGTTATTTCTTTGATGCGCCTAATGCAAAAAAACTCATCATGATCTGGATTCCGCCCGGCCATTTCTTCGGCGGAGCGGCGCTGGTGCCCCGGAGGTCGACTTATTTACTCAGTACCGAGACGGTGCGGGACAGCGTGGTACTGGTATGGGACGGCGAGACCATTCGTGGTTTGGCACGTCGCTTTCCTCAATTGTTCGAAAACGCCATTGTCGGCGCCGTGGATCATCTCTCCTGGTATATCGCCGCTCACGCCGCTTTGTGTTCGCAAACGGCGCGCCAGAGGCTGGCCAGCATCCTTCTCGGATATACGTCCAGCATGGGCCAAAGAGTTCAGGCCGGCATCGAATTCGATATCACTAACGAAGAGCTGGCCGACGCAGCGAATATCACTCCCTATACGACGAGCCGCATTCTAAGCGAATGGCGGAGAAACGGTGCGATCCGTAAACAGCGCGGGAAAATCATCGTGCGCTCTACCGAAGCATTGTTTCTGCGCGCCGGGCGTTCGATCGACTCCGACGAGGGTAATCGCCCTGTTCCGTTATTTGGCCATGAAAGGTCGGCTTAACGAACGCTGGAGCTCGCTTCCGCGGGCCGGCTGGTCAGAAATGAACGGAAATGGCGGAGAGCGCAGGCTGCAGGCAGCGCGGACAAGCTGAGGCGTGGAACCCGAATCGAGATAGTATGCTTGGGCCGCAAATAGAAATGAGATGCGGAGCGAAGACTCACGCCGATGCGCAAACTGCTTCCGCTGGCTGCTCTGTTGGTTCTGCTGGCAACCTTGATCATCCTCGCCAGCAGTGCCCTTCGTCTGCACATCTACGATGGATTTGAATCATCTCATTTGAGCCGGTTCTGCTGGTCGCGCTCCCGCTTCGCTCCGGGTGCCGTTGCGGTTCAAGACCGATTCGTTAGGTCGGGTCGGCAAGCGCTGGCCATCACGGTGCATTCGGGCGACCGCTTTGAGCAGGGGTTGACGGCAGTGCGCCGATTCTCGCGGTTCGTTGCGAGCAGGGGCGCCTGCAAGTGACTCGTCAGAACCAAGATGAGAAGGTTCTTCTTTATCAAGGGTCGGATGATGTGCGTGGTCGATGGCTCGATTTTAGATTTGTGGTGCGGTTTGACACATCCGCGAACGGAACGATCGCGGCCACCCTGAACGGGCGGGAGATTGTGGACTACCGGGGCCCGTCGGCATTTCCTCCCGCCCCCGGTTACCCGCAGCACGGCTTGGTCTACTTCAAAATCGGATTGTATCGCGACGCGCTAAATGAACCGCCATGGACCGTGTACGTCGACGAGCACCATAAAGACCAATTGCCCGACACCCGGTTGATCGCGCCTGCAAAGGCAGGAAGGGGCTCTGCGGGCGATCGAAAGCCACGGTTAGTATTGACACCCAGTCGGGTCTATTATAAATGCCTTCCGCACACGCATATCGAGTGCGGTTCGAACCGCTCATCCTACTCGGAGGTTGCCGGCATTGGTTGCTCGTAGATCGACCGCGGCTGAGATGGTTTCCGCCTTTAATCGGCGGGTTTATGGCCAGCAATTCCCTTCCTGGTCGGTGGCGCTCATCGCCATTGTAGCCATCAAGGCCGTTCTCCTGCTGGCCCTAAAGCCTGGTTCTTTCCTGGTTTCCTACAGCGGCATCAGTTATCTCCTGCTCCTGTTTTTGGCGACTGCTTTCGCGGTCTGGAACGGAATTCAAAACCAGCTGGGGGCTCGGCCTTTCTGGTTGTTTCTGGCTGCTGGTTACGGCCTGTGGTGCCTTCACCAGTCGATCAACGTTTACTACGAGCTCGAGCTACGCGTCCAGGCGCCGCAGAGCTCGATTTCTGATCCGGTACTGTTTCTGCACATCGTGCTTTTCCTTGCGGCTCTCATCACGCTCCCGCACCGAGACACCCATGATCACCGCCCATACCGGGCGATCTTGGACTCTCTCGTCTTGCTCTGCTTCTGGTGTTTTATCTATGGTTACTTCGTTTTTCCGTTCCAGTACCTGGCGGAGCCCAGCAGCTATGGCCTGCGATTTGACGTCCTCTATCTGTTAGCGAATGCGACGCTGATTCTGACTGCGGGCTTTCTCGCCCTCCGCGCCAAGCCACCTTGGAAATCCGTGTACCTGCATTTGGCGGGCGCATCCGCACTGTACGCGCTGAGTTCGACTGTCGCCAACATCGCCGTAGATTCTGGGGGCTACATCAATGGCAAGCTGTATGGCCTGGGACTGACCGCCGCAGTTTGCTGGTTTGTCTGGATACCGCTGCACGCCCGGCAGCTGTCGGACGGGGAATCCAGACCCGTCCAGCCTGGCAGCAGCTCTCAGGGATCGGCTTGGGTAATGCTCATGGTCTTGGCGATTTCCATCCCGATGGTGTGGGAACTGTTCCACCGGGAGGAAGCGCTAGCGGTGCAAACCTTCCGCATGGTTGTCGCAATTGTCGCAATCGTCAGCCTGGCCTGTGCCGCCTATATAAAGGAACGTCTCGGCAAGCTGGACTTGGTTTCGCGTGTCGGTTTGGTCGACAAACGGCTTCGGCTGGCGATGCAATCAGGCCAGTCTGTGGGGTGGGACTGGGACATAAAGAGCGGACGAGATAGCTGGTTTGGCGACCTGAAATCGATGTTCGGAATCGTGTCCGACACCTATGTCGCGCCGGTCGAACGGATCCATCGGCGCGTACACCCGGAAGATCGCGAGCGAGTCTCGCAAGCCGTCAGAGAGGCGATGGACCGCCAGCAACCGTACGCGGCGGAGTTTCGGGTGCTACGGACGGACGGGACGGTGCGCTGGGTCGCAGCCAAGGGAAACTTCCACTATGCAAGGAACGGGGCCCCCGAACGGATGCTCGGAATAGCGGTAGACATCACCGAGCGCAAGCGCACGGAGGACAAGCTGCGGGAAAGCGAGGAGCGGCTGCTTCTGGCAGCTCGGGCAGGAAGAATGTACGCCTATGAGTGGGACGTGGCGACGGACATGGTCGTGCGATCCCCGGAGTTTATGACCGTGCTAGGCGTGCCCCAGCCGATAAAGCTTACGCAACAGCAGTTGTTGGACAGTGTTCACCCGGACGACCGGGAAAAATTCATTGCTGCGATTAGCGGTCTTACTCCGCAGAAGCCGGTCTGTCGCTGCACTTATCGTCTCGCGGTTTCCGACGACTCCATTACTTGGCTCGAGAACAACGGGCGCGCTTACTTTGACGAACAGGGCAGGATGTTACGGATGGTAGGAATGGTGGCGGACATCACCGAGCGCAAGCTGGCCGAGGAAGCGCTCTCCACCGTGAGCCAGAAGCTAATCGACGCCCAAGAGAAGGAGCGGGTCCGCATTGCCGGAGAACTGCACGACGATATCAATCAGCGCATTGCGCTGCTGGCGGTGAATCTGCAACTCTTGAGCCAAGAGCTGCCAGCTTCGGTTGTAGAGCTGCGGCGCCGCATTAACAAGGAAAGCGAGATAGTCACAGAGCTGGCTCGGGACATCGCGGCTCTCTCGCACCGTTTACACTCCTCCAAACTGAAATATCTGGGGCTCGCGGTGGCGGCGGGGAGCTTTTGCAATGAGCTCTCAGAGCAGCAGAAAGTGAGGATTGATTTTCACTCTGAAGGCGTCCCCAAGAATCTGCCTCCGGAAATCACGCTTTGCCTCTTCCGCGTCATGCAAGAAGCTCTCCAGAATGGAATCAAGCACAGCGGAGCACGCCATTTCGCGGTGAGCATAAGCTGTGATCTGAATGTGATCCAGCTGACGGTGCGCGACTCGGGTGCTGGCTTTGACCCAGATCAGGCCATGAAAGGCCGCGGGGTTGGTCTTAGCAGCATGCGGGAACGGGTGAAGTTGATCGAGGGAGAGTTCTCCATTGAATCTCGGTTGCAGTACGGCACGACCATCGGGGTTCGTGCGCCTCTCCGTCAGAGAGCGCAGTCTGCACGAGCAGCGGAAGACTATGTGGGTCATTACACCGCAAAGGATTCACGATCGGATATCGATTAGTTCCGATTGCATGTGCTTACCGCGGCGGTTTGCTCGGTGTTCTGCCGGGCGAGGGGAGCGCGGCTGCTTTCACGCGGTTAACCCGACCGCGCGCAGATGTGCCGCGACGTCCTGGTGACCGCGTTGTTCGGCGAAATTCAGGGCGTTCTTGCCGTCGTGGGTTAGGGCATTTAGGTCAGCGCCGTGCGCCAGCAGCATTTTGACAATGTCCAGATGGCCGTTGGCTGCCGCCGTCAGGAGCGCAGAGTATCCCTTCGCGTAGCGGTAGTTTACGTCCGCGCCATTTTCCACAAGCCACTCGGCAACCGCCCGGTGGCCGCTAGCGACCGCCCCGGTTAGCGCCGTGTAGCCGCTGCCATTGGTGGCCAGGGCATTCACATCGGCGCCTTTGCGGTGAAGGTAGCGCGCCACTTCTTCGTGACCGAAGGCCGCAGCCAGGGCCAGGAGGGGAAATCCATCGGGCGAATGGCCCGTGGCCGCGGCGGGGTTCGCTTCTACCAGTTCCTCTACGCGCGACAGTTTTCCCGCGGCCGCCGCTTCGTGGAGTGCGAGCCGCGCACCCTTTTCAACCAGCAGGTCGCGGATCTCCTTGCGCCCGGTATAGCAGGCCATCAATACGGCCGAGGCGCCTTGTTCGTTTTTCGCTTCGAGAAGAGCCGGCTCCTCAGCGAGTAGCCGCGCCACTTCCGCCGTGTCACCGGCCTGCACCGCTGCAAAAAAGACTGTTTGGCTCACGGAAGCCTCCTTTTCACATTTTTCGATAGCGCGGCATGGTCCGCCGCAAGACATGCTAGTGCCCGATAGGAATCCTGACAAGCGGCTCCGCGGCTAACCCTGGCCCGCGCGTATGGCCCTATGCCAAGAGTCACGGAGCGAACCCGCCGAGGACGGTGCCGTTTATCTCACGCTAGTTCGGTTCCGGGAACGATAGGAAAGCTGCTCACAAGCACGCGGGGCAGCACGGCTCGAGGCGGACTCAGCGTCTGGCGCGGTCCTTGCGCACGGCGTCCTCGATGAGCGCGTCCAGTTCGTCCCGCCGCAGGGTAATCTCATCGGCCACATTGTCCTCGTTATCGCTGGTGATGGGTAGCTCCGCGCCGCCGCCCGGGGGTGTGATCACGCCGTATCGCGCGCGCGCCGCCATGAGCTTGGCGACTTCGCGGCTTGAAAACAGCTTGGGCGTCCCGGCATTCTCGGAAGCCAGCGTGATCTTGGCGGTGTGCTCGACGGTCTCCATCCGGTAAAACGCGGTCAGCAGATCGGGGCCGCAGGTGACTACGCCGTGGTTGGCCAGCAGCAGCGCGTCGTAATGCTCGACGTAGGGTTCAATTGCCGCGCTCAGTTCCGGAGTTCCCGGCGTGGCATAGCGCACCAGCGGTATCTTGCCAAGACCGATCACCACCTCCGGTAGCAGCGCTTCGTCCAGGGCGCGCCCGGCTGCGGCAAATCCCGTCGCAGTTGCCGGATGGGCATGGCAGATGGCATGCACATCCGGGCGCATGCGGTAAAACACCAAGTGCATCAGAACTTCGGAGGAGGTCTTGCGAATCCCTTCGAGGTGCCGGCCCTCAAAATCCACAACCACCAGATCGTCGGGCTCCAGCATGCCCTTATTCATGCAGGTGGGGGTGGTCAGGATTCTGCCGTCGCCGAGCCGCACCGACACGTTCCCCTCGCAGGCGACGATAAACGCGCGCTCATACATCCACCGGCCGAGGGTGCAAATTTCCCGCCGGTGTTGCTTTTCGCTCTTCTGATTTCCGGCCAGCACTGAGTCCGGACGCATAAACGGACTCCTTCCCCCGCGCGGAATTATCCATCGCGCGAGCTTTTTTGCAACTGATTATTTTGACTGGTCCCGGTTTTTTACAATCTCCGCAGCACCGCCGGCCAGACCAGGACGAGCCGGCGTCTATCCGTCCGAGCTAGGCGTAGATACCACGCATCTTCAGCGCCTTAGCCACGCGGTCAATGGCCACCATATAGGCCGCAATACGGTTGTTCACGTGGTGCTTTTCCGCGTATTTGACCACCACATCGAAAGCGCTGACCATCACATCCATCAGCCGTTCGTTTACTTCGCTTTCGCGCCAGAAGAAGCCTTGCCGGTCCTGTACCCACTCGAAGTAGCTCACTGTGACGCCCCCGGCGTTGCCGAGAATGTCTGGCACCGTGAAAACGCCCTTGTCGTCGAGGATGGCATCGGCCTGCCAGGTGGTGGGCCCATTGGCGCCCTCGCACAGAATTTTCGCGTGGACGCTAGCGGCATTTTTCTCGGTGATCTGGTTCTCAATCGCGGCGGGAATCAGCACGTCGCAGGGCTGGAACAGCACGTCCTTGGGGCTCATCTTCTGTCCGCCGCCAGGGAATTCCTGCAGCGGCCGCTTCTGGTTGTTCACCCAATCCATGACTCCGGGGATGTCGAAGCCATTTTCGTTGTATAGCCCGCCGCCGATATCGGCTAACCCGATGATCTTGTAACCCGCCTTCTGCATCAGATCCGCGGCCATGGAGCCCACATTGCCGAAGCCCTGGATGACCGTGCGGCAATTCTGCTTCTTCATGCCCAGCTTTTGAACGGCCTGGTCCACGCACATCATCACCCCGCGCCCGGTAGCTTCGCGACGCCCGCGCGAGCCGCCTAGCTCGATGGGCTTGCCGGTCACCACCGCCGTCGTGGCCTGTCCCACGTGCATGGCGTAAGTGTCCATCACCCAGGCCATGGTCTGCTCATTGGTGCCGACATCCGGCGCCGGGACGTCGCGTTCCGGGCCGAGCCAGCTGGACAGTTCCGCGGTATAACGCCGCGTTAGCCGTTCCAGCTCGCCGCGGGACATTTTGCGGGGATCGCAAATCACTCCGCCCTTGGCTCCACCAAAGGGGATTTCTACCACCGCGCACTTCCAGGTCATCCAGGCCGCCAATGCGCGCACTTCGTCAATGCTGACATCCGGCGCGAAGCGAATACCGCCCTTGCCTGGACCGCGCACGGTGGAGTGCAGGACGCGATAGCCGGTGAACACTTCGAGCGTGCCATTGTCCATGCCCACCGGAATGTACATGGTGACTTCTTTGTCGGGATATTTCAGATACTTGTAGACGCCTTGCTCCAGCCCCAGTTTCCGCGCGGCTTCTTCAAAACGCGCTTCGGCGTTTTGATAGACATTCATCTCCTCGGGTGCAATCGCTTGGGACATTCTTGCCTCTCTTGCCAGGGACGCGGGTACCCGGGGTCTACGGCGTAGCTTCGCCCGGCCGGTTCGCACACCCCGCCCTGGATTCCGCTGGGAATTTTTCCTCGATGGTGGCGGGCAACGTTGCCGTTTGCGGGCTACCCACCCGCGGTGCGGTTGCCGCCGGAGTGCCAGTATACGGACCCTTTCCACCTGCCTGCAAGTTGCAAGCGACTCGGCAGGTATCCGGCCAGGAACCGCTGCATCCAACCGAACGCGCATTCGCGCACAACTCGCGAGGTAAGCGAAACATGTCCAAAATGAAAGCAGTAGAGGTTTCCAAAGCTGGTGGCGATTTTAAGATCGTCGAACGCAACATTCCGGCACCCGGTCCCGGTCAGGTCCTGATCAAAGTCGAAGCTTGCGGCGTTTGCCACAGCGATTACTTTGTGAAAGAAGGCTTATGGCCGGGACTCACGTTTCCCCGTATTCCGGGACATGAAATCGCCGGCGTTGTGGAGACGGTCGGCCCCGGCGTGACCGCGTGGAAGAAAGGCCAGCGCGTGGGCGTGGGCTGGCACGGGGGGCAGGACAACACCTGCCCGGCATGCCGCGCCGGCGATTTTGCCAACTGCGAGAGTAATTTCATTACCGGATTCACGTACGACGGAGGTTACGCAGAGTACCTGGTGGCGCCGGTCGAGGCAATCGCGCGCGTCCCGGAAGGGTTCGACCCGGCCGAAGCTGCCCCTCTGCTCTGCGCCGGCATTACCACGTTTAACGCGCTGCGCCACAGCGGGGCCGGGCCCGGCGACCTGGTTGTCATTCAAGGGATAGGCGGTCTCGGGCATTTGGGCATTCAGTTCGCGAACAAATTCGGCTACCACGTCGTAGCCGTCGGGCGCGGGCCTGACAGCGCGGCGCTCGCGAAAAAGCTTGGTGCTCACGAGTACCTGGATAGCCAAGCGGTAAACGCTGTGGAGGAACTGAAAAAAAGGGGGGGCGCAGCGGTGATACTGGCCACCGCGCCAAGTTCCCAGGCCATGTCGGAGATTTTTCATAGCCTCGGGCGCAACGGCAAACTGCTGATCGTCGGCGCGGATATGACGCCTATTCAGATTCCCGGCGCGGCTTTCATTCAGGGACGGAAAGGCATACTGGGCTGGGCGGCCGGCACGCCCAGCGATTCAGAGGACACCCTGCGGTTTGCCGCTTTGACCGGTGTACGTCCCATGATTGAGAAATTCCCTTTCGAAAAGGTCGCCGAGGCTTACGCGCGCATGATGAGCGGGCGGGCACAGTTCCGGGTCGTGCTCACGATGTAAGTTGCGGGTCTCACTCCAGCCGAAACTGCACGGTTACCGTCAGGTGCATCGCCGTCGCTTCCCCGTTGAGCGTCGCCGGACGGTACTTCCAGTGCTGTACCGACTCCATCGCCGCGCGATGCAGCAGAGCGGGTCCGGAGATCACTTTGGTAGCCGACACGAGTCCGTTGGCATCGATCAAAGCATCAATGGTGACATCGCCGCTCAGTCTCTGGGCCCGCGCCAGTGGCGGGTAGACGGGCGGGACCGAGGACAGCAAGCGGGCGGGAATTACATCACCACCGACGGGCAGGGGCGCCACGGGCTGTGTACCCTTGTTGGCCAGCATGCTGAGGCCGCCGGGCTCTTGGCTCGACACCCCGCCTAGTGCCAGCCCCGGATCGCTGCTGCCGTCTTGGGCGGCAGTGCTTCGCGTGACTACCGGCGCTGCCAGGCGCACGGCTCCGAGTGCCGGCTTTTTCTCCTGCTGCTGGTCGGCATCCGCGACAAGCGGCTCAGCGCGGTTGGCCCGGGTTCCAATTAGGGCGGCTCGCGTTTGACTGGCCGCGCCCGCGGAGTTTTGCAGCGTGGCTGCAGGTTGCTCGATCGTCCGACTCGGCGGTCGATTTACGATGTTCGCCTCGGCCGGTTCCGGTGCGGGGTTGCTGACGGCCGGCGACGGCGCCGGAATCGACTCGAAACCCCTCACTGCATCACTAATCCCGCTGGCCGACACCTTGGACGGTTGGCGCACGTACCAATACCAGGCGGCCGCTGCCACCAAAGCCAGCGCCACGATCAAAAGCGCAATTTTCCAGCCTTTGCCGGAACCTCTTGCCGGTTCGGCAGCGCCTACCGCCAAGGACGTGCCGAAGTTCGGGGCTCGGCCCTCACCGGAGAGCGTGAGCACTCCCTTCTGATCGTACGACTCCACGGCACCCGCCTCCGGCAAACCGGCGGCGTCTTCGCCGACATGCGCTTCGTTGCCTGCTCCTTCCCCCTTGCCGTCAACCGGCGACGCCGAATTGCGGGCGAGCGGCTCGAGCCACGAGGGGATCTTGACCTCTTCCGCGGCCAGATCAAACGTCGCAGTTCCCGAAGCAGGATGCGACGTCATGCCCAACGCAGCTCCCAATCCGGGCTTGGGATCTTTTTCCGCGGATTCGAAAACGGGATCCGGCGCGGCGAAAGTCGGCTTCGGCGGCTGCTCGACATGTGGTCTTTCGGGAGCCTTCAACTCCAGACCATTCGAGCCGTGACTCAGAAAGTCAGAAAGCGTCGGAATCTTGGGCGGCGCCGCGGGGGACGGTGCGCGGTCGACCGCTGGGGCCCGCAACTCACCCTCGTGCGTCGCAGACTTGGTGGTCGCCGCAGGCTGCGCCGGCGTAGACGGAAAAACGATCACCGGCTTGCCGGCGGGCTGAGGATTCGACTGTGCCGCAGGGGGCGTCGCGATCTTCAGATCCTCGCGCTTCGCTTCGGGAGATTTTGCCGCGGCGCCCGGCGTAACCGCCGGAGGAGCGGCCGCCGGCGCGGGCGCAGCCGCACCGCCCGGAAAACGGATCCCCCAGAAATCGGAGGCGGCTTCGGTAAACTTCAGTTCCACATAGCCGCCTGTGGCACCGCTCTGCTTCGATTTCACGACCTGGCAGACCACTTCTTTCTTGGACTTCTCGTTGGTCACAAATAGCAGCTGCCCAGGTCCCACCACTGCGGTTAGCCGGATCACCGCGCCCGTTCCAAACACCAGAACCGTCTGTGTGGATTCCGAAAATGGCTCGCGCTTGTCGCTGCCGGCAACGGTGCTCGCACCGTTCACGGTCACGGGTATTTCCACCGCTACCGGTTGCGGCTTTGCGCCGCCCGCGCCGCCTGCTGCTACGGTGGGCTGTGCGGACATCTCGGAATCTCTGATCAAAGGAGCCATGCTGTACCTGCTTCGAGTGCCGAAGTTTCGATAGACCCCAGTGTGGAAATACAAAATCCACGCCGCCGATCCTTTCTATAGGTTCGTGAACCTCGCGGGTGGGAGCGATAGTACGCGCGTACTAGCGTGGAAACACCTGTCCCGAAGTACAGGCGAATGCGAACCTTCAGCGTGCGGTTCTCTGTCCTAGTGCGAGGAAGCGCAAATCCGACAGGGTCTCGCCGTCGGAAGGCTTCACTTGACCGTCACAAACGGCAGATCGAACTGCCGATCGATCTCGACCCGGTACCCGGTCACCAGCTTATTGGTCTCTGCTGCCATCCCAACGACAGCTTGCAATTCCTTGAACATCTCCGGCGTCATGCCTTTCCGTACTGCCGACGCGGTGTGCGACGCGATGCAGTAATGGCAGTTGTTGGCAACGCTCACCGCCACATAGATCAGTTCCTTGGTGAGCGGATCGAGCGCTCCCGGTCCCATGACCTCCTTGATGCTCTCCCAAGTCCTTTTGAGCGTTGTCACATCGTGCGCGATGGCCTTCCAGAAATTGTTGACCGAGTCCGTCCGGCGCGTGGCCATGATGTCGTCATACACCGCTCGTACCTCCGGACTGGCATCCTGATATTCAATCAATCCGAACGTGGACATTTTCGCCTCTCGAAAATTAAGGTTGGCCATAGGCCAGCGCGGCTGCGGCAGGCAAGCGTAGCCGGGAATCTCTCCTCGAGCAACCCGGCGAGGCCTCCATTAGCGACCATCGATTCCACTTGGCGCGCCATCGAATCGAGCGTAACGTATTCGCTGGCATTCTGCGTTTTGGCACTATTAAATCGAAATAATAATGCGAGGCTCCCATGCGTCTTCTCTGGCGGGTGTGCGCGGCGGTGGTGATCTGCTCTGCTGCGGCCGGCTACGCCACGGCACAGTCGGTAACCGTAAACACTGCGGCCGGGAAAGCCATCCCTTTCGATCCCGACAAATCGCTCGGCAGCTCCCTCGACATCCTCGCGGCAAGAGAGTTTGAGAGAGTCTTCTCCCCCGCAACCATCCAGCAGTCCCTTTCCGCCGGGTGGGGCCCCATCAGCTACCGTCAGAACACCGAACTGACCGTCGCCGCCTGGCACTGGAATCCGGCTGGTTCCTGGAGCGATCCTCAGCACAAAAGCGGCTACTTTACCGGCAGCGCCGATCCTCCGGGCGACCCCAAGAGCGACTTGCGCGCTTCCTACGGCTATCCGCTTCCCCATCGCGGCAACACCCGCAACGGCGGCGCGTCGCACGGCTTTTCGCGTTTGACCGACGGCGACCCCGGGACCTATTGGAAAAGCAATCCCTATCTCAGTTCGAAATTCACGCAAGAGAGCGATTCGCTTCATCCGCAGTGGATCGTCGTCGATTTCGGCGCCCCGCAGCCGATCGACGCTCTGAGAATCGCCTGGGCCGATCCGTACGCCACCAGATTCCTGGTGCAGTATTGGTCCGGCGGCGACGATCCCATGAACAGACCCCTGGCGGGATTGTGGAGCACGTTCCCGCAGGGCGAATTCTCCGGCCAGAGCGGCGGCGATCGGATTGTGCGCCTGTCCCGCGAGCCGGTGCGCACGCGCTTTCTCCGCATCTGGATGACCGAATCGTCGGGCACCTGCGACTCGCACGGCTCTTCCGATCCCCGCAACTGCGTCGGCTATGCAGCAAGCGAAATCTCCGCGGGAAACTTTTCAAGCGATGGCAAATTCGTCGATCTGGTCAAGCACGTGGCCGGAGAAAACCAGACCGCCACCTACGTTTCCTCCATCGATCCCTGGCACAGCGAAGCGGATCTCAGCAGCGGCCAGATCCAAACCGGCTTCGACCTATTCTTCAAAAGCGGTTACACCAATCACCTTCCCGCCATGGTTCCCGTTTCCCTGCTCTACGGCACGCCGGAAGACAGCGCCGCCGAGATGGCCTACCTGCAGAAGCGCGGCTATCCGGTCTCCTATGTCGAAATGGGCGAAGAACCGGACGGGCAGTTCATGCTTCCGGAAGATTACGGGGCGCTTTATCTGGAGTGGGCGAGCGCGTTGCACCGCGTGGATGCGC
>Ga0306920_100006793_pt1 | contig 14989 bp, 9 predicted proteins | sample flu12Cox44000170_FD_204666 | JGI IMG/M metagenome (GOLD analysis project Ga0306920, IMG submission 204666) | Lab enrichment of tropical soil microbial communities from Luquillo Experimental Forest, Puerto Rico - flux4day.12C.oxic.44.000.170 (v2)... | ecosystem: Environmental > Terrestrial >... | reverse complement strand
TGGAGACTTTGACCCCAATAGAAACGGCTCTTAACCGCGGATTTGGCGAATTTCGCGGATAGAGCAATCAAGGCCGCATCACTGATGAAAAACCACCGTAAGTTTGAGTTAGTCTCCGCAGAGCGCTCCAAATTCAAATTGGATCCCGAAACGGGACTTTTCGGATTTCGGATTTCGGGTTTATTTCGGCCTTCGGGCTTCGGGCATCGGATTTAACGTCATGCCTCGCTCGCGAGAGGAATTAGAGCAGCTCGAACAGCAAGCTCTGGCATCGTACGCTCAGCTTAGCGGCGAGTCGCGCGGGCGCGAGTATAACGAGGAGCCGCCGGAATGGCGGACGCAATTCCAACGCGATCGTGACCGGGTAATTCATTCGCGGGCATTTCGCCGGCTGGAGTACAAGACGCAGGTATTTCTCAACGGCACGGGAGACCATTATCGCACGCGTCTCACGCATACAATGGAGGTGGCAGCGATTTCGCGCAACATTGCGCGAGCCCTCAAACTGAACGAGGATCTGACCGAAACGATCGCGCTGGCCCACGACCTGGGGCATTCACCATTCGGCCACAAAGGTGAGGCGGTTCTGGACAGGCTGATGAAAGAACATGGAGGTTTTGAACACAACCGGCAGAGCTTGCGAATTGTGGAGGAACTGGAACAGAAGTACCCGCTGTTCCCCGGGTTGAACCTTACCTGGGAGGTTCGAGAAGGGCTCATCAAACACCGCACTACTTACGACCAACCGTCAGACAGGAAAGGCTTTGAACGCGCGTCGGCGTCGCTCGAAGCGCAAGTCGCTAACCTCGCTGACGAGATTGCCTACTACAGCCATGATGTGGACGATGGGCTGGATTCAGGCTTGTTGTCCGAAAAGCAATTGCGCACTGAGGTACGGCTGTGGAACCAGGCCACAAAGACCATTGAGCAAAGCTACGGACGTCTTCCCGACGAATGCCGTCGGTATTTCATCATCCGCTGCATCACCGATCTGCAGGTCAAGGATGTCGTCAACTCCACTGAAAGGCTCCTCCAGAAAAGTGGAGTGAAAACGGTCGATAATGTTCGAGCGCAGCCTGAGCCTCTGGTCGCGTATAGCTCGGAGAGGGGCAAGCTCAATCAGGAGTTGGGGCAGTTTCTCTATCAGAACTTGTACGATAGCCCTGAAGTCAATGAGCCCCATATCCGAGCGCGCAAAATATTGGAGGATCTGTTCCAGCATTATGTCGCCCATCCTCAAGAGATAGGCAGTCTGGCCCGCAAACGTGCCCGTAAAGACGGATGGCCCCGGGCGGTTTGCGATTACCTGGCGGGAATGACCGATCGTTATGCCATCCAGGAACACCAACGACTGCTGCAGGGCGGACGGCTCACTTCTCCGGCTTCGGCACGATGACCATTTTGCCGTCGCTGATTTGAACCTCCTGCAAGTGATTGAGTCCGACTGAGGCTTTCGGGTTGTTGTTAATGCCGTCGGCGAGATTTTGCGACCTGATCTTATCCATGTATACCCCGGGCAATGGCTTTCCTTTTACCGAGAGCGAATCCGCGTTGACGACCAGCATGCCCTTCTGAAGGCCCACCGCAAAGATGCCGCTGCCATTGAGATAGCGCCCTTTGAAAATCCGCAGCCCAAGCTCGTCCAGGGGCACACTCACTTGCCCTTTCAAACGATTACCTTCCAGCGTTACGTAAAGCTTGCCTTTGAGGCGCACCATGTTCGTATCGGTCTGAATAAAGGCGTTGATCTCGTCGGCATTCAAAGTAAGCGGCGGCGTGGGGCGGCCTGAGCGGACTGCGTCCTGAAAGTTCTCGATGCGTTGCTTTAAGTCATCCATTTCTGCCGTGCTCAAGTGCACCGCCGGCAGTGTGACTTGGCTCGCGTCGGTGTAAAAGTTGATCATCTTTTTGAGCTGATAAAGTCCGACCAGGAAAGCGATCAGAATAATCAGCAGGCAGGCAATGCCACTTAGACAACCGTAAAACAGGCAGCCACGACGCTGTTTGGGGGCGCCGGGTTCGGTCACTTGTAGTTCCTCCGCAATACTACCTTAGGCCGTATCGGAGGAGGCACGGGGATTTTGGGAGGGGCTTCACCTGGCTTCGCCGCATTTTCGTGAGGGACGGGAAGCCCATGTTTGCGAGCAAGGCGCTGATAGATTTCTTCACCGACCGTCGCAACGCTCTCGCCAATTTTCGATGCCGGGATCTCGATATTCTCCAGTTTAAATCCAGCGGGTACGTGCGGAGTCGAAGGGCTCTCGGGCTTTTGCGCGATTTGCGGTTGTGCGGCTTCGTGGATCCGTTTGACAAACTCCTGAGCTACCGTGGAAGCTATTTCCCCGATTTTGCCTTCCGGGAATTTCATTTCACCGATGTTGAATCCAGCCAGTGGTTTGAGTGCATCGACAATACCGCCGCCGGGCTGGGTGATTTGGTTGTTTCTCACCGCACCGGTCCCAAGCGTCTCGTATCCGTTAACCAACCATTCAAGCTTTCCTGTCTCGATATCAATGAGCAATCCGTGGGCTGGGACCTTCGGCCCAATCAGAGGGCTATTGTGAATAAAATCGACAGCTTTGATGACATTTTGGCGCTCGCTGGCAAATAGTCCGAAGAACTCGTTCAGATTGTCGGGAAGCAGGTGCCGCTCGATTCCCAACGCACGAAATCGGTCGAGCAATTGCAACGCGGTGGTTTTCGACACCTGACAATCGCTGTGGCCGATGACGACAATTTCTTTGCCGCCTTTGACGGCGCAGGCCAGCGCAAGCGAGCGCATCGTGCTGCTGACCGGGCCAGTGATGATGTTGCCCGCATTCCGCAACCAAATGAATTGTTCGGGCGCCACTCCGAGCGCTTGCGGCAGAAGTGCGTTGAGGCGCGGGTCAACGCAAGTGAGCGCCACCAGGGGTAGCTCGTCAAGGTATTCGGATGGATGCAAGCCGGCGGTGTTATCGCCGGCAATTGCGCGGTGATTCGCTTCAACAATGGCTTCGAACAGTTTTGCCACAAATGGCGGCTCAAACGCCTACTGAGGAACTGCCCTTGGGTCGGCCTAAGAAAAAGTAAATGATCGAGCCGAGCAACGGCACAAAGATTACCACCAGTACCCAAGCGACTTTTTCGCCACCAGAAATGCCTTTGTTGGTGAGCGCATGAATGAGCATCCAAATCCAGAATATGGTGCCCAACAATCCGATAATAAAACCAATCATCGTTTTTCTCCTTCTTTGAGGTCTTTGATCTCGGGGACAACCGCGCCTTTGAGCGACGGCACTTGTGCGAGCAGTTTTTCCAGTTTGATTCCGGTCAGGCTTTCAATCATCGGCGGCAATTGAGCCACGATTTGGGTCACGTCTCCGGTAAGCTTGCTGGCGCCTCCGCCAACGCCATTGCCGGAATTCACGATAACCATCTTTTCGGTCTTCGAAAGAGGCTCGCTGATCTTTCCGGCGACCTCGGGCAAAACCCGAATAATCATCTCGACCACAGCGGCCTCGTTGTACTGTTTGAAAGAGTCGGCTTTCATCCGCATAGCCTCGGCTGTGGCCTTGCCTTGGGCCTCGATAATCGCCGCCTCGGCCAGGCCGCGCGCTTTGTTTGCCTCGGCCTCAGCTAGACCAGTGGCCTTGGCGACGTCGGCTGTAGCAAAACCAGTGGCCTTGGAGGCAGCAGCGGAGCCGGCTGCCTCGGTTTCCAACTGGAACTTGCGAGCGTTGGCCAGGGTCTCGACCTTGTAGCGTTCGGCGTCGGCAGGCTTTTGGACATTCGCTTCGAGTTCGCGTTGTTTGCGCAGGATTTCCTGCTGTTGCAGCTCGATTTGCTTCTGCTTCTCGATAATGCTCACCTGTACTTCTTCGGCTTTGACGAGCTGGCCAGTCTTGTACTTCTGCAGATCGTAAGCCAGGTCAGCTTCGGCCTTCTTCTGGTTTACCGCTGCCTGATACTGCGCAACGTTGGATTGATAATCGCGCTGAGCCTCGGCGATTTTGGTATCGGCGACGAACTTGGCTTCCTGGCCTGCTTGCGTAGCCTGAGCCGAACGAATCATCGCATCGCGATCCGCTTCGGCCTGAGCGATCATTGCGTCGCGTTTGACCTGGGCGATGCGCGGTTTTCCGAGCGCCTCCAGGTAGCCCTGCCCATCACGGATGTCGCGAATGGTAAAACTGACGATGCCCAGACCCATGTTCGCCATATCGCTAGCTGCCACCTCCTGGACCTTTGAAGCAAACGCGTCGCGATTTTGATAAATATCCTCCACCGTCATCGTGCCCAGGATGGCTCGTAAATGTCCTTCCATGGTCTGTGTAGCGACGTTTTTGATTTCTTCGGTGGTTTTGCTAAGGAACTGCTCGGCAGCGGTGGAGATCGAAACATCGTCACCCTTTACTTTGATTTGGGCCACGCCATCGACTCGGACCGGCACGCCCTTACTGGTGTAAACTTCGGGCGTTTGCACATCGATGGTCAATAGTTCCAGTGAGAGAATGTCGACTTTCTCGAAAACCGGCAGAACAAATACACCGCCGCCTTTGCGAATCTTGAAACCGACCTCGCGCGTTGTGCCGTCCGGATCCATGACCCGGTGCTTCCGGCCGGATATGACCAGGACTTGGTTGGGCCCAACCTTCATATAACGGTTGGCCCAAATGGCCAGCATCATGAAAAACACGAACAATATGACCGCGATGCTGGCGATAACCATGCCGTAAGTACCGAGCTGGGCGATGAGAATGGGAATAGTCATAAACAGGTGTGAGTTAGCGTTTTCGGCCCTCGATTGGTTCAGTCCAAAGCCTCCACAAAGTATTGCGGGCCCACCACGCGGGTAATGCGCACGGGTTTCCCGGCCGCGACAGCGATGCCCGTTTCAGTGCGAGCCGGCGCAGTGTATCTGCAGCCGCCCTGCACATAAGCGATCTCACCCACCCCATTTTCTGGAATTGGTGTGATAATCGACGCCGTTTGACCCATGAGCGAGGCGACACGGGATTCGCTGGAGCTCTGAGTTTTGCTGAACATCCAGTTAAATATAAGCAGCGTCAAAAAGGCCATAATTCCGCCCGCTACGGCTGAAATCGGCGCGCTAATCCAAACACTCCGAGTGGTTTCTATATGGGTAAGCACAAGGCCACAGGCGCCAAAGGCAGTGACAAAACATGCCAGGACAGTTGGACTGAAGAAGGAGATTCCCGGCACACCGCTGTGATCGTAGCCGGCTTCGGCGTGCCCGCCGGTGCCAATATCCCCGCCGTCATGGCCGCCGAATAAGTGTCCTGCAAAAGCGCTGATGATTGCGAAGAGCAGGCCGAGCGCGAGGCAAGCGGTATAAATAATCATAGGGCCCTCTTTCAATTCATGCTTCTGATGATAAACGCCGCCCGCGGACGCTGGCAAATCCGAAATCCGAAGGGCGAAGGGCGAAAGAAATCCGCCGTCCGAAACCCGAAATGCCAAGTTCGTAGCTCGGTTGCGGCTTTGAGCCTTGGTTTTGGAAGGCGGTTCATCTGATTTCCTTAACAAAAGCCCAGTTGAAGGGGTTTCGCAGCTATAATATCGAACCCCGTTTATAAGACAGGATGACAAAAGGTTTAGACAAGATGAACAGGATGACCAGGATTATGAAAATTTCTCCTGTTCATCTTGCCCATCCTGTCAAAAAGGACCTTGCCAACATACCGTCCCTTTTTCACCTTTCCTGTATGCAATCGCATGAAGTGTTGCGCGAAGTTTTTCAGCAATGCAGCCCTAAGCAGGTAGCTTCCCAGCTCGGTCTGTCTCTCTCAATGATTTACAAATGGGCGGAACCGCCCGATCAGGCTGCCGGCAGCGGGAGCACCAACCCGCTGGACCGCATCGATGCCTTGCTCCGCTGCACCAATGACCGGCGGCTGATTCAATGGATTTGTCAGCGGGCCGGCGGCTTTTTCGTGTTGAACCCCAAGACTTCCAAGCCGCATCCCTCCTACCTGATCCCTGCCACAAACGAGATAGTTCAAGAATTCGCTGATTTGCTGGCAGTAGTTGCCGCAGCAGCAGCGGACAACCAGATTACCCAGGCGGAGGCTAAACAAATCAGGACGCGCTGGGAGAAGCTCAAAGCCGTGACGGAGACGTTCGTGGCCTGTTGCGAGGACGGCAGTTTTCAACCGCTGAAAGCGAAACAAACCGAAATCGAAAACACCAAACGATAGATAAAATCCGAAACCCGCCGAAAGAAATCCGAAGCCCGAAAGTTATCGGCAAGAAGGCACATAAAGTCAGATTGTTTCTCGCTCTACGAGCGCAATTTTTTCGGTCTTCGGATTTCGGGCCTTCTTTCAGATTTCGGCCTTCGGCCTTCGGATTTTGAAAAGAAGCGTGCCCGTCCTCAGGGGTCGAATCAGCCCAGGGGATGACTCGTGATGCGCGCCGTTAGCGTGGACGTGCGGCCAGGAGCAAGCGTTATTTCGTTGGAAGAGACGTTGCCGACTTCGATACAAACCATTCGCTGATATTCGTCGTTTCCAAAGTCAGGCATTTGCTGGGACCTGGCAATCCAGGGATTCCACACGATCGTAGAATTAGATCCCTGTTTTTCGATCAGGATTTTGCGGCCCAGCCGCGGGTCATGAAGCTCTAACGGCCCGGCGGTGTTGAGGTAGATCCGATCCGTTTCTGAAGAAATGCGCAGGGCGTCTTCGGTTTGGATTCGTTGGACAAAGTTGGCGACTTTATCCAGGTAAGAGCCCTCTTTGAGGCCGACAATGGAAACGGAGGTGATATCGCTTACGGCAAAATAAGTGTGAAAGCAGTTCTCAAAGGTAAGGGAATCTTCGGCTGCCTGGTTGGAAACAATGAGCTGGAGTGTCAGGCCATCGCTGACGGTGACGACATAATCAGCAGTAAAAGGTGGATAAGAGGATGCCTCAGGGCAATCGGGCAAACGAAAGCGCACACTCACGCTGCCGTCGGGGGCCGGAGCAAACTCCTTCAATTCCCAGGTTTGAACACGGGCAAAGCCGTGATTGCCCATGCCTTCGCGCATCCCGAACCAGGGAAAAACAACGGGTACACCGCCGCGAATCGGCTGGCCCTGGGTGAAGCGGCTGCACTGACTCATGAAAGTCAGGGGCGGCTCGTTATGCTTTCGGAAATTGGTGATGTGCGCCCCCTGAAGGTAAACCTCCGCGCTGCTCCACATGGTCGAGATTCCAATCATTGGAAGTTCACCTTGACCATCAAGGAACATAACACGACCGGGTGTTTGAGTTTTCTCCATGTTGTCAGGTTTATCGCGTACCATGGTCATCGGTCACCGTCGCAACAGCATGAGGTTAACGACTTTGGGGATAGGCTGTCAAAATGATTTTGCTTTCCTGACTTGAAGAGACCGTTATTTTCAACGCCACCTATGGCAAAAAACCACTATCAGTTCTGTTTCGGTCCCTGGAATATCAGCGAAGGTCAGGATCCCTACGGCCCTACAACACGCCCGGCTCAAACGTTTGATTGGAAGCTGGACCAGCTCAAAGCGCTCGGCTTTGACTCGATGATGTTTCATGACGACGATGCAGTGCCTGATATTGACGGCAAATCTAACGAGCAACTGCGCAAGGAATCCAAAGCGTTGAAGAAGCGGCTGTCCGATGCTGGTTTGACAGCGGAAATGGTAGCTCCACGGCTGTGGTTTAGCCCGATGACAATTGACGGTGCTTACACGAGCAATGATCCCAAATGTCGCAAATATGCCATCGACCGTTCGCTACGTTGTATCGACATCGCCAATGACCTCGGGACGGACCTGATCGTTCTGTGGCTTGCTCGGGAAGGCACTTACCTGCGTGAAGCCAAAAACGGACGCCGCAGTTTTGACCTCCTGGTCGAGGCATTGGACAAAATGCTCGCGCACGACAAAAAAATCCGACTGGCGATCGAGCCCAAGCCGAATGAACCGATGGATCATGCTTACCTGCCGACCATCGGTCACGCTTTAGCAATCGCTCAGCTCACGCGGGATCCCAAACGCGTCGGTTGCCTCATCGAATCGGCACACGCGATCCTGGCCGGCCTTGACCCGTCGGACGAAATCGATTTTGCCATGACGTTCGGGAAGCTTTGGTCGCTGCATCTGAATGACCAAAATGGATTGAAATTTGACCAGGACAAACCTTTCGGCAGCGCCAACTTGCGCGTGGCTTTTAACCAGGTACGCGCACTGGAGCGAAATGGTTACGGCAAGAAGGGCGAGTACGTATGCTTCGACGTGCATCCTTTCCGCACCACACGTGTAGAGCATTGGCTGGCGCACCTCGATAACAGCCGTAAGACTTTCCTGCATCTATTGGAAAAAGCCCGATCGTTCGACGAAAAAGGCGCGCAAGCACTGATTACCGATCGAGACTACGCCGCTCTCGACCAGATGGTCCTGGAACATTTGATGGGGAAATAGTGCAGCTTGACCTCCTCGCCCCGACCGCAAATCTTTTTAACCGCGGATGGGCGCGGATAACGCGGATTTCTTTTTCTTATCTACGAATTCCGTACCATCCGCGGTTAAATCCTTCAACCTGCGCCGTCATTGCTCAATGATCCGATAAAACCGCGCCGGATAATTTGAGGCTGCAGGATCGAGGAGGATGATGGTGCCGTTGGTTAAGGTTAGTGGAAGAGGCAGAAGCTCCCATTGGATCAGATTGGTGCTGGTTTGAGCGGCAAGTCTCGAGAGGTCGGAGGCAGGGATTACCGCGCTATTGCTGGTTCCTGCCATAATAGTCAGGCTTCCATCAGGCAGCCAGCGCGGGTCGGAAAACACGATAGGCGGTATGTCAGGCACGAAGGCGACCTGGTCGAGCCAACCGGCATCCTGGCCGACGCTGTCAGTAGCGTCTTTGGAATACACCCAGGCGAGGGTGTGGGTTCCAGCTGTGAGAGGGAAGGATAGTTGTTGCCAATCGACTTCACCCGAAATTGACTCCTGCTGTATTCCGTCGATGTAAAAAGTCAGGTAATCGAACCATTGTTCGGAAGACACTTTCCACCAAAAGTTCAATGTCCCGGGCCCTGTGCTGGTTGTTTGGACCCAGCTTTGCTGGCTATCGGCAATGGCTCCGCTTTGGGCAGCAACCGAGCCGTCATGCGAGATCTGCGACTCCGGATACCAGGGCGTGAGGCTGGAGATCCAATCTAGATCCGGAGCGTTCACGGCCGGGCCAATCGAACCTAGCATAATGAGCCGCGCGGATCGGCTGACAACACGGCCAAGAGAGTTGGTCACCACCACCCGATAATATCCGCCGGCGTTAGCCTGAAGATTGGCGAGGAGCAAGGCTGAGTTCGTAGCGCCGGGCAGGTCCACACCATTTAGCTGCCATTGATAACTAAGTGGCGGGCGCCCGTCGGCATCTGCGGTGAAGACCGTTTGATCCCCGGGGTAAAGCGAGCGATCGGTGGGTTGCGTTTCCAAATCGGGAGAACCGTCGCCCAGCACGACGACACTATGGGTGTAACCGCAGGCGATGGTATTTACCCAGGGTAACCCCGCGGGACCGGGGTCTGACCCGGCAGGAACCAAGCCGCCCCAGGTGACCAGGGAACCGTCTGCAAGAAGGGCCATGCAACGGTCCCACCGCGCGGCGATTTTGACGACGTTAGTGAGGCCAGGCGGAGGCGGATCGCCATCGAGCGAAAGTACCGTGCCATCGGTGTTGAGCGCCAATCGATGTCCAAAACCAGCCGATATCGATACGATATTTGAAACCAATGGGAACGGCGCACTGTCGGACCAACTCACCAGAACGCCGTCCGCTCGCAGAGCAAGCACGTTAAATCCGGCGGAGGCAATGGCAATGACGTTCGTGGCTTCCGCAGGTGGAGGAAGCGTTTGGCCCCAGACGATGACGTGTCCGTCCGCAGACAAGGCCGCGCTGTGGTACTGGCCCGCCGCGACGGCAGTGATGTTTTTGAGTCCCCCTGGAACGGTTGCCTGGCCGCGGTTTGATAAATTTGTCCCCGCGCCCCAGGCCGACACGGTCCCGTCACCTTTTAACACAAGATTGTGATAACTCCCGGCAGCAATGCCGACGACATTAGTCGCGTCCGGAGGTACTGCAAATTGGCCATAGTCCATATTGGGCACAGTCCCGGCCGTCGGCTTTGCCCACGTGAGGATGGTACCATCGCTCTTCAAGGCGAGGTTGTGGGCAATGCCACAAGCAACCTGGACAACTCCGGAAAGCTCCGGTGGCACGCTGGTCTGACCATAAATATTACTCCCCCAGGCGGCAACCTGGGCGATTTGCAGCGTGGCCTTGGAGCTGTTGACCACACCGTATGAATTACTGACCAGGACGAAGTACGATCCCGCCTGACTCGGAGTCACGTGATCCAGTTCGAGTATAGAATTGGTGCCTCCCTCAACGTCTGCCGAAGCGAATCGCCATTGATAGTTCAATGGCGTCCAGCCGTTGGCAAGGACTTGAAAGCGGGCTTTACCGTCGATGTATGCGACCTGGTTGGCCGGCTGTTTAACCACGAAGGGTGACGCGGGGAGCGGACTGAGCGTCGCCGCATCGCTCAGGGTAGAACCGGCGGAGTTGGAAACCAATACCGTGTATTGGCCAAGACTGTCCGACAGTACATTGGTAACGCGCAGCAGCTGGTTGGTGGCGTTCAGCAGGTTCGTGCCGTTGAACAGCCATTGGTAAGTAAAGGGCTCAGTGCCGACGGCGGTTACGCTGAAGCCGGCCGTTGCCTGGGGCAAAACGGATTGAGCTGCGGGTTGGGCAACGACAAATGGGGCAGCTGGTTGGACGGACAATTGAGCGACGACGCTGGTAACGGCCCCGAACAGGTTCGAAACCATTACCAGATAACCACCAGCATTGGGTGTTTGGATATTGGTCAGTCCGAGGGAGAAATCGGTCGCGCCTGAGATAGGCGCGCCGTCGAAGTACCATTGATAATCCAAAGGTGTTTTTCCGCCTACTGAAACTGAGAACAACGCGTTGGTACCGGCTGGAAGGGCGAGATCGATTGGCTGGCCAATGACAAATGGTGGGATTGCCGCCGGCGTAACCATCACCACAACGCGCCGATTTGTCTCGTTCAACTCGCCATCAGTCAGATCGGCGATGTTGACGAAGAATTCGATGTGGGGAGCAAATCGTGAAGTGCGGCTCAGGGTTTCATAATCGAGCGAATTGCTATGAAGAACGGTGAGCATGCCCGAATTGTCGACGGCAAAGGCACCGTCAGCCGACGAAAGGGAAAAACTTAAAGCGTGCTGGTTTGTGTTGTTGATGGTGAGTGCGCCGACGGTCGTTCCGTTAGTGGAGTGTTCTTCGATGCTAAAGCGATCGGCCGGGTGAGCGCCCGCGATGCTGCCCGTGATGGAATAATATCCCAAACTGGCATAGTTCGAAAATCCATTGGTGAGCGGATTGTTACGGCCCGCACCGGTGACCCGAAAAGTGTAAGTGCCGGCCGGGAGATTGGTGCTCAGAGACGCCCAGAGTGTGTCCTGGGGATTGCTGATAGCCAGCGGTTGGTCTTGCTCATCGTAGAGCCCAACCTCAACCGCGAGATTTGCCCCCGCGCTGGCCGGGTCCGCGCGCAAGGTGAATGCGCCGCCCGTGGTGCTAAACCGAAAGGCGTCAGTATCCCCAGTGTGTTCGATTACTCCTTCGGCGCTGACAGTTAGATTCGAGTAAACCTCCAGATATCGCGAACCAGCCAAAGTATCGCCCGTGTCATCAGGAGAAAAGGCAACGTTATTGTTCTGAGAAGAAATGATGGCCAGGGCGTCTTCCTTGTTGTTGGCCCCACGGAACTCGCCTTTGCTCCACTGTGAAACATTGTTGGACAGGCTCAGGCCCATGATGGGTGCCCAACTGGTTTCACCGGTTCCCTGGCCAGGGAATAATTCAATCAGATTCTGTCCCTGGTGTCCCAGGCCAAGCGTATGGCCCAGCTCATGTGAACACGTCTCTGCGCAGGCTTTGCCGCTCACATTAAAGCACCAACACGGCGTGTCACCTGTCCAGTTGAAGGATCCCACATAGCCAATGCCGGCGTAGTCGGCGACCGGGAAGCTGAATGGAGTGATAATGACCCGCTGCCGGCTGCCTTCCAGCGCATGCTGAAAGATATTGAGGTCGGTCGTCACGTTGATGTTAAAGGGCATAAAATCCTCGGCCACGCGCTCGAAGACTTCTGTAATCTGATCGTTAGTGACATCCGGCTTGTCATAGGTCACCCCGCCCCAGTTCGGGGTATAACCACCCTGGAAATCGAGGTAGATAACGGCCGTGGCTCCGTGCAAACTTTCCAAAGAGACAATGCCGTTTTGATTTAATGGTCGGGGCCGAGCTGGATTCCCAGTTGGAATACCAGTGGAATTCGAGCGAACGGTTACGGCCCCAGTGGCCTTGGGACCGGCAGGCTTATAACACACTACCTCATCCAACGCGTGTTCGACCAGTTCTGCCGCTCCTGCCGGACCAGAGGGCTCGATTCGATAGCTTCTCTGACTGCCCGGAAGCTCGATCACTCCTGCAAAATCTCCCGCAACGCCTGGCCTGGTCTGTTTCTGAAAGAAAAAGCGCCCTCGTTCGGGTTGGTCCAAATCGCCTGAAACGTAGATGGTCTCCCCATGAATTCGCTGGAGATGTTTGATGGTGCCGGACGCAAATTCACCATCTACCAGTTCAAACCGAATGGGATCATTCTCTCGCGCGGACTTCAGGCCTGCAAGGAAGGCTGGATCCCACAGGCGTTTTAAGGGAGCTTCGGGATTCAAAAGCGACCTCGCCTTAGCGAAGACGCCGATTGGCGGGTGGCTCCATCGCGCGGGCACGCGCACGCTGACTACGGCGTTGCTGCTGGCAACTGTTCCAACGCTGTTGCTCACCAACACCGCATAGACGCCGGAATCTTGCTCTGCGGCATTCCGGATATTCAAGACCGGCGAGATCATTCCGGAGATATTGGTTCCGTTCTTGACCCATTGATAAGTGAACGGTGGTTCTCCTGAAACCAGCACGCTCAAACGCAGGTTCGCGCCTGCGGCCACGGACTGACTTGATGGCTGCTGCGTGATGATGGGCGGACCTGAGCCAAACTCAACCTGGTCAACCCAGGCGCTATCCGCGCCACCGCTATCCGCGCCGTCCTTTGAGTAAGTCCAATTCAAAACGTGCGTCCCGTTGCTCACTGTAAAGATCTGATGTTGCCAATCGACCTCACCGGAAATTGCCGCCTGTTTGAGGCCATCAATGGAAAACGCGAGGTAATCGAACCACGGCTCAGAAGAAACCTTCCACCAGAAACCAAGCGTGCCGGGGCCACGAACAACAGTTTGCAGCAAAGTCTTCTGATTGTCGGTGATGCGGCCTGATTGAGCGGCATCGATCCCGTCGTGAGTTGTCTCGGATTGACCAAACCAGCTGGCATCGCCATTCGAAATCCAGGTCAAACCTGGAGTGTCGAGGCTGTCGGAAATGGGAGCCACTACTGTCAAATGAGCGGCTCGGCTTGAAGAGGAGCCCAACGCGTTGCTTACGCTTACGGAATAATCGGCGGCGTCGGAAATTTGAAGCTTATCCAGGATCAGTACTGAGTTGGTCGCGCCGGGCAAAGGCTGACCATCCCGTTGCCATTGATAGCTGAGCGCGGCCTGGCCGGCCCCTTCGACGATGAATTGCGTTCGTCCCCCTTTATTTGCAGCGCGATCCGTTGGTTGAGTCATGACCTGCGCTGAACCGTCGCCGAGCACCGCCATAGCCATAACCTGGACGCCGATTGGGCTGCAAGCGAGCCCGACAGCATTGGTAAGCCCTGACGGAATGTTGCCGAGCCCAAAGCCGTTATTGCCAGTATTCGGCCAGATGGCCACTGTGCCATTTCGTCTGATTGCCATTCCCTGATACAAGCCATTTCCTGGAGCTGCAATTTGAACTGCATCTCCGGGCCCGGTGAGCAGAGAGCCACTTGAGGATAAGACCAGCCCGTCCCGGGTTAAGCCAAGCCAACGACCTAGTGAGGTTGCAACCGCAACGAAATTGGACCCGGGCCTCGAGAGATTAGGAATAGAGCCCCAGGCGACCGGCAACCCATCCGCGCGCAGCGCTACAACGCCGTAATCCGAGGCAGCAATCTGCACAATGTTTGTTGCTGTTGGAGGAATGTTCGTTTGTGAAACCGGGAGATAACCCCAAACCACCACACGGCCATCTGCCTGTAAGGCGACGCTATGCTGACGGCCAGCGCTAATCGCAATCACGTTGCGAAGTCCAGCAGGAACGACAGCCTGACCTCCGTAGTTTATTCCATCTCCGTTCACGGAACCTGCCCCCCAGGCCACAACACTGCCGTCCGCTCGCAATGCCAGGCTATGATAGGCCCCGGCGGCGATATCGACGATATTGCTCAAACCCGGAGGAACGATCGATTGGCCGTAGTCGCCACCTGAAGGGGCTATTCCCCAACTAAGCACAGTGCCGTCCTTGCGCAAGGCGAGTCGATGATAAAGGCCACAAGCCACTCGCACGATACCGGTCAATCCGGCGGGAACGTTCGTCTGCGCGGTGGGATCGCCCCAGGCCACTACTTGCGTGACTGTGATTCGCGCTTTGGCACTACTGATCACGCCGAAACCGTTGCTAATCACGACAGAGTACTCACCCACCTGCGGTTGGCGCACGCCAATAAACTCCAGCGTGCTATTGGTTTCACCTGGGATATCTTTTCCATTAAACCGCCATTGATAACCAAACGGCGAGGTCCCCCCGGCGACAACATCAAGATGAGTCGGTTTGCCAAAATACACATCCGCACCAGCCGGCTGCCTGACCACACTGGGCGGTAACCCAACGCAGGTCAAATGCGCAAAGGAGCTGGTGGCGGCGCCCGCGGCGCTCGAAATGACAACACGATAATCGCCTGCATCGGCGAAGGAGAGGTTTGTCAGAGCAAGGACCGGATTTGTCGCGGAGTTAAGTTCACC
>Ga0306920_100006792_pt1 | contig 14990 bp, 12 predicted proteins | sample flu12Cox44000170_FD_204666 | JGI IMG/M metagenome (GOLD analysis project Ga0306920, IMG submission 204666) | Lab enrichment of tropical soil microbial communities from Luquillo Experimental Forest, Puerto Rico - flux4day.12C.oxic.44.000.170 (v2)... | ecosystem: Environmental > Terrestrial >... | reverse complement strand
CGATGACTCCGCTCGCGGCCGAACCGCCTGTGCCGACATTGATCGTGAAAGTGAGCGAGCCGTTGTTGTTAGCGATGATTGGCGACGTTCCAAAACCACTCGAGATCGTCGGAGCCGCGCTAAACGTTGCCTGTTTCGGAGTCGCTACCGCGATACCGCCCGCGCCGGAGCTGGTGACGGTGGAACCGCTACCCACTGTCAGCTTGTCCGAGATAGTTCCGCCTGAGAAGTATGCTGGAGACTGCCCGTAGTTGCTCGCGCCCCGGACCGTCAGCCCGGTGACGTGATCGTTGATGACGTTGAGGGTCTGCGACTTGCAGTTAATAAAGCTGCTGTCCGATGGCCCTGCCCAGGGCGCTATGTCGATGAAGTATGCCGTCGAGCCACCAGCCACGTTGCTGAAATTGCACCCATTCATCACGATGCCGTGAACATTCGGGCGAATCTGTATGCCCTGGGTCGTGGTGTTTGTCGCGTTGGGCTCCATGTAAAGGGTACTGAACGTGATGTTTTCATCGAAGGCGTTGCGCGTACCAGCGTTCGTGCTGTCCCCAATTTCCAGGCCGAATTTGCCCGAGCCGGGGTGGCCCAGAGAGAGGCCTGCAAAGTAGACATCGACCAGTCCGCCGCTCGCAATCGTACCGCTGAGAACCGTATCCCCGAGCACCAGGGGTCTGGCACCCGATCCGCTCAAGCCGTCTGCCGAGAGGTTGTAGAACGCCGTTCCGCAGCAGACGTCAAAAATCTTCACTCCGACGCCGCTGGAATTTATGCCGGTAATATTGAAGAAAGTCGAATTGTCGAAGAGGTGCTGCAAAATCACGGCGCCCTTCTCCATTGTCGCGCCGACGGTATTAGAGGCCTGAATTCGCTCCGCGTACACATAGGCACCGCCCGCGCTCGGGGAGTCTTCGGTGCAGAACAGCCCTTCCATGTTTGTCGAGGATGAGAGCGGAATGAGCGAGAATACCGCCCCGCCTGCCACTCCCGCCCTACTCAGAATGACGGTTTTGTTGTACTGCCGGATGCCGCAGCTTACGCCGTCCGTGATGTTGAACGACCACGTTGCCGCGCCGGGCAGAATGAGCGCGACCGGCTGGGCCGAGGAATTGCCCACGTTGATCTGTGATGAGAATGTGGTGGAGGGCATGGCGGAAGCATCGCAGATCCCGGGAGGGTTGCTCATCGCGTCATTGATGCATTGCTGTAGGCCGGTTCCGGTGAACGGGTAGTTAACGCCGTCCATAAGGCGCACCTTGCCGTTCACCGCATACTCCGTGAAATTCTTTGCGCCGGTGAAGGTCGTCGACGCCGGACTTTCGCCGTCGAAGTGAGCCTCGCTTCCATTGATTGCGAAATTCGCGCGGAAGGTATTGCTGCCCGTCCAGACGTCGTTCTGGCTGAGGTGCGAAGCCAGGTTCACGGCGGCCACGCCGTCAGTTTGCGAGACTTGCGAGCCAAGTGCGCAGTTTGTTCCGCCAGCCGTTACAACGTCGAAGCGATAAGTCTTGGTGTTATCGAGAAAAATAGCCGCGCTGCCGGCACTGTCGAGAATGACGGGATTGGAGTTCTGTATTAGGCCGGTTTGGTCAGCGTAGGTTGCCTGCGGGGTGCTCGTTGCGCTGATGTACGTCCAAACGCAGCCACCGGCAAGCGGCGCCCCCGTCGGGCTCAGGAACGTGAGGTGTGGCACAGGGGACAGCGACACTGTTACTTGGGCATGGGCGGTCGTAGCGATCAACAGCAGCAGCAAAATTGTCCGTGTTCTCAGGTCCATATGAGTCCCCCCGGAGCAACGCGCCGCAACGGTCGAGGAGCGTGGTTTTTGATCCAGCGCTGCATCGAGCCGAGAAGCAGTTAGCGTGTTGCAGCCATCAGGTTGAATTTCGACTCTTTCATGATGTTTACGTTTTCGTCGCGCGTTCGCTTCCCCGCCGGCAGGGCTGGCCGGCTTTCCGGCGCGGCCATGCGACGAATCTGCACGCGCTGGGCGTCGCGTCAACCCCATTCAGACGATTCTGCGGCAGTCCATATCGGTCTCACCATGAATATCTATGCGAAAAGCGTCGCGGCTTAATAGGTAAATGTTTGACACGAGCGGCCCTTCTTACGACTCCCTAAGAGAAACGGTCCGCAAAATGATCGCGTTTTGAAGGCTGGCCAAGAGTCATTGCTAGCCACAACACCGCGTGCGCAATCAGTTGGCTCCCAGTACTTGAACTACCGATTTTGCGGGTTATTCAATAGGCAGACGCAACATTGGCTCGCAGTCTGAGTGCAGGAACTTCAAGGTCTAAGTCTGTGGGCGAAACTCGACTCAAAGAAAAGCCTGCCCTGTTTAGGTTTGATCGACTACATACCTGGAGACTGGTTCTCTAGAAAAGCATGCTGCAATCAAGGGATTAAAAGGGTGTTGCATCGACGGTTTAAGCTGGCACTACAAACCGGGAAGCAGTCCAAGGGAAGTGTAAGCTCCTGGCACCGACCTTCTTCGCAGTAGCAATTCACAATTTACGGCTGGCTCCGGTACCATGCCGGGCATGGGCAAGGGACGCCTTGAAGCATTCAGTGATGGCGTGATCGCCATCATCATCACGATCATGGTGCTGGAAATGAAGGTGCCGCGTGGCGAGAGCTTCGCTGCCTTGCGGCCGCTGCTGCCCGTCTTCCTCAGCTACGTGCTGAGCTTCTTGTATGTCGGCATCTACTGGAACAACCACCACCACATGCTGCACGCCACGACTCGCGTGACCGGGTCGATTCTGTGGGCTAATCTGCACTTGCTGTTCTGGCTGTCACTCTTGCCATTCGCGACCGGTTGGATGGGCCAGAATCATTTTGCGCTTCCGCCATCTGCATTATACGGTTTCGTCTTGCTGATGGCAGGCATCGCATATTTCATCTTGCAACAGGCCATCATTTCCTCTCAGGGGCTATCCTCGGTACTCCGCGAGGCGATTGGCAGTGACTGGAAGGGAAAGGTTTCGCCTCTATTGTATGTGGCCGGGATTGTGAGCAGTCTCTTTTCGTCCTGGATGGCACAAGCGCTCTACGTCTTCGTCGCGCTGCTCTGGCTAATTCCCGATCGGCGCATCGAGCATGCCCTTCGGCAAACCCAGAGATGACCCGGAAGGGCCAGACCGCTGGCAGTCTTCCGGTGTGCTGAAACACAAAGCAACATGAGAAAAGCGCGAATTTTGCGTCCGGCTAAACGAAAACCTACCTCTTCTCGTGGACGCCAGATAAAGCCGGGACATACACGGTCAACGTAGGCGCATATGGCCCCGGTTGGGTAACAAGTTATGCTTGGAGGCAGGCAGCTGCGACAATCAGCGTGGATTAGCGTCCGATCGAGCAAGTCCTGTGGTGCAGTCCTAGCACCTCCCGGCTAATCGGGAAGCGCCGGGATCAACCAGCATGAATGACCCGGACCAGTCAACGAAGTGAGACAGTTTGCAGGGCGTAATTCAACTCGCCTTCCTGTCAATCCCGTCCAAGAACCAAACGTGTTTCTGGTTCGCTAAAGCTGTGCGTTTATAGCAATTTACGAGATCAAGAAGTTTATCTGTAACCTAAGCGATGAGGTCATCGGCCCCGGTTTGAAGCACCGACCACCCTCGCCTGGAACTCAAAGTAGATGGGAGTCCAAAAACAGTTGCCTGCCGCCCCGTAGGTCGGCTCGCGGGTGCCTCTTCGACCTTCACGGGACGAGCCTAAAGGACGGTTGTGATTTTGGATCCCCATCTGGGTTAGTAAAAGGCATAGTCCCACGCGCGGTATACATTGGCCCTGGAGCAGGAAATACCTTCATTCCACTGGAGGTTACTTTAGACCGCTGTTTGCGCAGCAACTCTCGTCAACAGGTAGAACTGACAGGTGCCGCTTGCCTACAGCTAGTGATATCGATGTTCGCCGATGGGGAAGGAGCAACTATACATGAAGAAGATTCACGTCGTCAGTTCGGCCGCACTTTTGTGCGCATTTTGCCTAATGGTTTTCGGGGTCCGCATGGCGCACTCTCAGGGGAAGATACCGCCGGGTGTAAACCCGGTCCGAATGGTGATTACTGACCAGGCATACAACGACGGCGGTGAAGTTCCCGTACTCAAGAGCGAGGACCTTCAGGTAAAAGTCGGCGATGAAAACGCCAAAATCGTAGAGTTGACTCCGGCGCAAGGCAACCTCGCCGCGTTGCAACTGTTTATCCTGATTGACGACGCCTGCGAACCACACGAGATTGGCAACAACCTCAGCGATCTACGGGAATTCATAAATGCGCAACCGGCGTCAACCATGGTTGGTATCGCCTATATGTCCAACGCCACCATTCAGGTCGCTCAGAATCTCACGAACGATCACGGCCTCGCCGCCAACGCTCTGCGCCTTCCGAGGGGAAGCGCCGCAGCCAAGGACAGCCCATATCTGTCCCTCATCAGCTTGGTGAGAGCGTGGCCTGAGCAGAGTGCCCGGCGACAGGTCCTGATAGTGACGGACGGAATTGATCGGCTGCGCGGCGACACGAGCCGGTTCGGCCCCGGCCCTACCCCAGTTCCGGCTGGCCTTTCCTTTCCGCCAGCGAGCGCTGCTACCCCGCCTTCGCGGCGTCCTCTTCCGCCGAGCACCCCTCCGCCAAGGAGCGTCGGTGTAGCCGTTACGCCCACCATTCCCGTGGACGCGAACACCGCGAGCGAATTGAGTCAGCAAAACGGCATTATTGTTCACTCTATTTATTCTCCTGGAGTCGGTCGGCTGGGCCGCAACGCCTGGGAGGCGCAGCTCGGCCAAAGTGGGATTGCCATGATCACCGACGAGACCGGCGGAGAGTACTTCGCACTCGGGACACAAAAAGCCGTCAGCTTCAAGCCTTTTCTGGAGCGCCTGCAGAAGATTTTCTCTAACCAGTACTTTCTGGTTTTGCACGTGCCAGCCGGGAAGCAAGCACGGCTGCAGCGGGTCCGCATTTCCAGCGAGGTACCGAATGCTGATATCGCGGCCGCCAATAACGTGTGGGTCCCTGCCGCGGGAAGTTAGCCGACTGAGCCCGCGTCGTGAGCGATCGACCGTTCGCTCGCCACGCCGCATACGAGGTAGTTCTTCTACGCTGTTCGTTGACTTTCACCGAAAGCCGCGGCAGCGGTCACAAGACGCACTTGCCCTCAGGCCTTTTCATAGGCACCGGAACGCTCCGAACAGTCTCGAGCGCATACGACGTGTCGGGAATGAAGCGGCAGACGTGCTTGGCAGGACGCGAGCTGTGTTCAGCAGCGAAGTGAATGGCCCCCGATTGTCCACAGGTTCCTATCAATGCGTCGCTGTAAGATAGATCCTATGCTGCAATGGCTGGTGGTGGGGATCGGGGATATTGCGACCAGGCGGGTGCTACCAGCAATTCAAGTAGAGCCACGCAGCTCTCTTGCCGCCGTGGTCACACGGCAGCCCAACAAAGCCGTATCCTATGAAGTGCCGGTATTTTCCAGCCTGGAACAGGCGTTGCGCCACGGGACGTTTGATGCCGTATACATCGCCACGCCCGTGTTTCTGCATGGGCCGCAAAGCATGCAAGCTCTGTGTGCGGGGAAACACGTTTTATGCGAAAAGCCAATGGCGATGAATTACGCTGAAGCGCTGAATATGACGGCGGCTGCGGAAAAAAGCAGGCGCTGCTTCGGAGTGGCGTACTACCGGCGTTGTTATCCGAAGGTCCAGCGCGGTTTGGAATTGATCAACCGGGGAGCGATCGGAAGGCCGCTCATGGCCTTTGCCACATGCCATAGTCAACCGCCAGACGAGCATCGTTCGTGGCTGCTCGACCCGGCGCAAGCCGGAGGCGGACCGCTTTATGATATCGGTTCCCATCGCATTGACTTGTTGAACTACTTCTTTGGCCAACCCGTGGAGGTGCAGGCCTGTTTGTCCAACCTTGTCCACCACTTTGCGGTGGAGGATTCCGCCACGGTTTTGATTAAGTATGCCAGCGGAGTGCATGCTGTGGTGGATGTGCGGTGGAATTCGCAGGTCGCCCGCGATGAGTTTCACATCGCAGGCAGTGAGGGAACGTTGGACCTTACGCCGTTGAACGGACCTCGCTTGGCTTCTCCTGCCGGTGAGGAAAGTTTGCCTCCCCATTCCAATCTGCACCTTCCCTGCGTTGAAAACTTCGTGGATGCGGTACTGCAGAACACTCCGTTGCTCTCTAGCGGAGTTACCGCGGCAGATACAGCGTGGATAACAGAACAAGCCATCAGGCGTTAACTCATACTAGGCCAAACACCAGCAATGCACCCCACGTCGCAAATTTACGTTGCAAGTTTTGCTCCCAACCAAGTCCGAATCACGCCAAGGGGCATCCCAGTGCCCGATTGGCCCCGGTTCGATGAGCGGCGGATGAAGCTGGAGCATGGTCGCTAGGAACGCACCGACAGACGACAGAGTCATTAGGAATTGTGGGGAAACGGGGTCAGTATGGCGACCTCAATGGCCGTCATCCGCTGCGTCTCCGACAAATCCTCGCTGCAGTAGCCACGCCTCTTGGCAGTAATTCACCGTCCGAGTGTTGCCTATCGGCTTTCTTGGGGCTGGTCACAGAAAACGAACGCGACCAGAATTTATTTCGAAGACCGCTCCCACCAGTTTCTTGCGCCCTTCCCGCGCAGCCTGCTTTCCTTCCGCCGTTTCCATCAATTGCTTCATAGACCATCGAACATTGGCTTCGACAGCCTGCGCCAATTGCTCCTGGCTGGAAAGGTGACCATCGCTTAGTTCGGATAAGCCTGGAATAATGTTGTTCACCAGCGTCTGTATGCGCGAAAGATGGGTCGCACCTTTTGCTTTGGTCTCCATCGCAGCTTTCACGGCGCCGCATCCTTCATGGCCCAAAATCAAGAAAAGTGGAGTGTGTAAGTGAGAACCAGCGTACTGTATGCTCCCCATGATTTCGGGAGAGATCACGTTCCCAGCAACCCGGATGATGAAAAGTTCTCCGAAATTTGCGTCGAAAATCAACTCGGGCGGAACCCGGGAATCGGCGCAACCAAGGATGGTCGCATAGGGATGCTGGCCCTTGGCCAGAGCGGCGAGCGTTTCTTTACATACCGTCGGAAAGCGGGCTTTACCCTCCACAAATCGCTTGTTCCCTTCAATCAACCGGCGTAGTCCTTGTTCCGCAGAAACCAAGATTATTCTCCCTTCAGAAGCCTCCATACGATACTGTCCGGGAACGCAAGATCGTGCTTCCGCAGCGTCGAACCCAACAACTACAGGCCTTAGTCCGCTGCTTAGCGGCTGCACGATCTCCGAAGAGGGTGTCCGCACGGAACGCAGCGCGTTTGCGACGCTGGCTTACTGGGTTTCCAAAATCTCCCGACCATTTATCGGTTGAATGGGCCGCGCGTCCCTCGGATACAGCTTGGCAAACTCGTCTAGCTGGCTGGCAGAGAGGCTAATCGGAGTTTTCAGCACAAACCATGTGACTCCTTCCGAACACGGTGGCGTGGTGAGCGACCCTGCAAACGTGTAGTATCCGTGGTTCGCGGGGAGCAAATCTTTCACATTGAGGTTTACGTTTGGAACATCCACGGTCTTTTCTGGCTCTTCCGGAATATTCTTCCACACTGTATCGATGAATGCGCTTGCATTGCCTCTCCGCAGGAGGACTGCGACTACGGCAAGATGTCCCTCTCCATCGGAATGAACCAAGTGGACGACCATATCGAAGCCGTGGCCATTCACATGCTCCTCACTCGGGTGATGGAAATGGAATTGTTGCAACGTGTAGGTCTTACCGCCAACCGTGAGGCTACTGCCAGGCGCGTAACTCACCTGAATCGTATGGCCGTTGTTGATGATTTTCAGGGGGACCGCTTTGTAGTCGAATAGCAAAGCAGGTAAGTCGGACTTTTTCGCCCCTGTAATGTTGATAGGCGATTGCGTGTGCCCCATCGAACAGTTGGAATACAAAGGGTCGAGGCTTCCCCAATTCTCTGGGCCGTCCTTCCCCTTGTATTCCCAATGGTGTGGCGTTTGCTGAGCGTTTGTGAAAACCGCAAGCAACAAAATGCACATTGCACCTAAGCGGAGGAAAGTTGGATCTTTCATGTCTCCGTTCTCCTGAGCACTAGCGCGGAATGCCGTCGACGCCTACTTTGGCGGTGGTCACAATGTGCATCAATTTCGTATTTTTATCTACTGCAGGTTTCGCTTCAGCCCATTCGCCCCTTGCGGCGTCTCACATTAGCGAAGACCTTCTTCCGTGCATTTTTGTGCTTGCGCATTTCACGCAGCCCGCCCTTTATCCATTCCTTCAGAACCCTTTTCTTAGCCGGGTCGGGTTCTTTCTTCAACATGGCCTTGCGTAGTTTGATCAATTCCCACAAGACTTGCTTTTCACTCTTCTCCATGCATCCCTCCTGTCGCTATATTACCCCGTTGCGCATGCGACCGGAGGGTCGTCATTTCATAAACCTGCTGACTCGAGACAAAGAGTCTGACGGTCTGTACTTGACGGTCGTTGCTGTTCGCTGCGAAGCGCCGTCACGGAGGTAGGTGCATAGCTGTCGGTACTTCCTCTATGCCATTTTTGTGATTGACGAGATACGCTGCGGATCGCCAGGCGTGACGCGCAAGCGCTTCGAGGCGTCGGACCGTGTCGACGCGAGCAATCGCCTCATCGGCATCCACCGCTCCATCCGCTACCGAGCCGAGTGTCACTTTGCGGTAGGCCCGCTGCAACGCGCGAAGTGTTTTTGCGCAGTGTTCGAGCTGCACCATTGCTTGATCGGTTGGCTTTGCAGCGACTTCTTTCTCCCCGTCGACTGCGGCGGGGGCAGGCTGGTCAGGGGCATCTGGCAGAGCGCCCACTTCACTGGCTATCAAGACCGCGTTTCGCATCGCCTCCGCGCACAAGTCCGCAGCGCGCAAATCTTCAGACCCGCCGGGCAGGAAAGTAAATTCACCCTTTTCGCCCGCGACCTCAGCCAGACGCGACGCGTGGTCGAGTGCATGCAGTGTCCTCGTGAGTCGCTCTCGCTCCTTCTCAGATTCGGGTGGGCCGCTCGCCTCCGCCATGAATTCCCGCGCCTGGCGCAACGCATCGCTGGCCTCTGTCGCCGAGACAGTATCCTTCCTGGTACGGACAGATGTTCCATGATTCAACGCCTCGCCGATTGATCTGCACATCGTTCCAAGCGAGCGAGCTACCGTTCGCCGCACTGCTTCCTCAGCCGCGAGCGGTGTCTCAAGCGCTGCAGGGTCGAGACAACGCGTAAGGGGCGACCCACGCTCGGGCAGAATCCTTTCCACGAATCGAGTGAACCTGTCGATCAGCGGCAGCAGAACCGCAACGCCGACAACGTTGTAAGCAGTGTGATAGCCAGCTAATAGAGTCACGCCATCGATCGTTTTCGAGGCACGAACGAGCAACGGAATAGTAAGTGGAAAAAGCACCAGCGCGATCAGGGCCGCGATCAGCTTGAACAAAACGTAGGCGATAGCCAATCGCTTAGCGGTGCTGCTTGCGCCGATTGCCGCCAAAGCGGAACTGGTCGCCGTGCCGATGTTCTGCCCGATAATGAGCGCGCAAGCCTGATCGAGCCCTACAGCTCCCGCGAAGTGCGCCGATAGCGTTACCGCTATGGCGGCTGTCGACGATTGCATAACCGCTGTCATCGCCAGTCCAACTACGATCAATGCCAGTACACCGAACAAGCTCGACCACCAACTCACGCCCGGGCCATAAACACCGGGAAGGTCCGCCGGGCGCAGCCGTTCAGCGAGTCCGCCCATCCCCTGTTGCAGTGTCGTCAATCCAAAGAGCACAAGGGCAAACCCTGCGAGGGCTCCGCCTGCAGCAGACACGCGTCCACGGCCCAAGAGCTTAATCAAGGCGCCAACAAAGATCATTGGTAAGGCGGCAGCCGTGAGCGAGACACGAACACCGATGAGTGCAATGAGCCAGCCCGTTCCCGTTGTGCCAACGTTCGCGCCAAACACCAGCGCCAGGCCCTGAGAAAAGGTGAGCAACCCGGCGCTCACAAGACCGATGGTTGTCATCGTCGTTGCACTCGACGACTGCACGATAAGCGTAACGAACGCACCCCAGAACGCGCCCGACAACGGAGTCGCTGCCACCTTACTCAGCGTTGTGCGCAGCCCAGAGCCGGCCAAAGCCTTGAGGCCGCCGGTCATGACGCTCATGCCCAGGAGGAACAGGCCCACGCCACCAAGAACCGAGATCGTCGTTGACATACCTGCCCCGTCGACAGTCAGGCTATTCAATGTAACGCAGCCGCAAAGTGAAGTCAGCCTGAGCTAGACACCGCTGCTCTTGCCGGGTTGGGCGATACTTGTGGGCCCGACGCTATTTCTCGCGGGCCAGTGCTTCGCGCACTGTCGCCAGCTCCTTCTTCTTCTCCGCGCCTACCTTCGGGTATGTGAGATCGAGCTGCTCCACAGCTTCCACAATCGCGGAAGCGACAACGAGCCGTGTAAACCACTTGTTGTCGGCTGGCACCACGAGCCAAGGCGCATGTTTCGATGCGGTGGCGCGAATCGCTTGTTCGTATGCCCGCATGTAGTCGTCCCAGAACTTACGCTCGCGCACGTCCGAAGCAGAGAACTTCCAGTTCTTCTCCGGAGTATCGAGGCGCTTCATAAAGCGCTTCTTCTGCTCCTTGCGCGACAAATGCAGGAAGAACTTGAGGATAATGACTCCCTGACGTGTGAGGTAGTCCTCGAAGTGCGCGACATCGGCGAGCCGCTCGTCCCATATGCGCTTTCCGACAAGCGGCTGAGGTATCTTCTGCTGCTTCAGGATCACCTCGTGCACGCGCAGAATCAAGACTTCCTCGTAATAGGAGCGGTTGAATATCCCGATCCTCCCGCGCTCGGGCAAGCGCTTGGAATACCGCCACATGAAGTCGTGGCTGAGGTCCTCCTGTGAGGGCTGCTTGAACGAGAAAACCTGGCAGCCCTGCGGATTCACGCCTGACATGACGTGCTTGATCGTGCTGTCCTTGCCCGCTGCATCCATCGCCTGGAAAACGAGCAGCAGCGACCAACGATCTTGGGCGTAAAGCATGTCCTGCTCTTCTGCGAGCCACTGAGTGCCTTGTTGAAGGAGTTCGGACGCCTCGCCCTTGTCCAGTTTCAGCCCGCAGGTGTCGCCGGGATCATAGTTCTTGAGCTGAAAGCCCTCACCTTTGGTGATGCGGAACGGCCGAATGTACTTCTCGATGCGGTCGAGGATCTCTTTCCGGGGCATAGAGTAACCTCCCTACTCGACAGAGTAATTGAGTGAATCGTTTGCCTTAGTTTTCGTTTCCAATTGGGACAGCCCACCAGCGGTGCCCTCAGATGCACTCAAAGTGCGCCCGGGGTTCAAGGCTAAGTGAAAGTCCGCAAGCCCACGGCGCGTGTAGGAGGCAGTGAGCGGATGCACGGGACCACGGCTGCGGAGTTGGAGCAGAAAAACGCCGGTCCAAATTGAGTCCGGGTTCAGTCCAAAACACCGACTCCTAATCGGGCATACCGACCTATTCTAGACCCGCGCGAACGGCGATTAGGGGACCTTTCACGAATTTACACCCCGCCGCGGTTCGCTGACTTTGCCGCAGCTGCTGGCAGACAAAGGAGCGCTTCCGCAACGCATATGGCCGGCAGCACCGGGGAAGGGTGGCGGACCAGTGCGCCCTGATGACAGGCAGCGCAGAGCGTGGTATACCAAATAGCCGACAGGCACCTCGCCCGCGCTGCATGAGATCCCCTGGAAACGCTAAGAAATGGAGCGGTACGCTCATGAATACGCACATGCGCAAGACCATTCTGCCTTCAAGCCTTGCTCTGTTCATCATCACATCGGCGCTGGCGGTGCAGACACCGGAGGGCGGAGGCAAAGCCACCATCACGGTCACGGCCATCGGTAAGAAAGACACCGCGCCCGCAGCGATCTCCAAGGACGACGTTCAGCTCACAGTGCGTAACGAACGCAAACAGATCGCCGGCTGGGCAAAAGGAGACTCACTGACGCTCGGAATTCTGATTGACGAATCGCTCGATACCACCGTGGCCGGGAACTGGAATGACCTGCGCGAATTCATAATGGCGCAGCCTGCGAACACCGCTGTCGCAGTCGCCTATGCGTCTAACCGCACCACCATGATCGCGCAGGACTTCACCACGGACCATGCGGCCGCAGCGAAGGCTCTGCGCATTCCGCGTGGCATGGTCAGCGGCTCGAGCCCCTATCTCTCCCTCATCAACTGGCTGAGACGATGGCCGACCAATGCTGGACGCGCCTCGATCCTGCTCATTTCTTCCGGCATCGACTTCTTTCGCGGTGGCGGGTCGCCGTTCTATCCGGATCTGGACACCGTGATCTCCAATGCGCAGCGAGGCAACGTCAATCTCTGGAGTATCTACGCTCCGAGTGCCGGCCATCGCAGTCGCTCCTTTTTTCTCGTCAACATGGCGCAGAATAATCTGAGCAAGATGACCTACGAAACCGGCGGCGAGACCTATTTCCTCGGCACGGGTGCACCAGTTTCCATCAAACCGTATCTCGAAGAGATCCAGATGCATCTCGGCAACCAGTATCTGCTGACGTTTGCGGGCGACGGCGGCGCTAGAGGCAGTTTGGTTCGGGTTCAACTCACGACCGAGCTACCCGAAGTCGAGTTCTCGCACGCTAACAACGCCTTCATCAGCCCGTCCAAGTAACCCCACTTCGCCGCCGAGCGAATCGATGTTCCCTCGAGGGGTGCAAGAATATTCAATGTCTTAGCCCTGTCAGAGCGTGCTCGGCCGGCTCAATTCCAATCCCACAGTTTGTGCAGCGCCGCCGCCCCGGGGCTTCCCGGCCGATTCGCTGAAGCCTTTCTTCCAACTGCTTGCCGTTGCCATATTTCTTCCGGTGCCCCCTCCTCTGCAAGACTAAGGGCTACTTTTGTGCCTGCGAGGGCGAAAAGATGCCTGTTTTGTGTAATTTCTGGCGCCACCCCCGCCGGGGGGGTCCCCCGATCCGGTTGCTGAAAAATCCATCCTTTAGCCGACCTAGGCATCCAATCCAGCAGGAACTCGGGTACCAGTCCTTGGAGCCATGTCGAAAACCTTTGCTTGTGATGTGGGCCTTCGTGGCCCTCCCCCGCAGACGGAATGATCGGTCCTGGGTGGAAGAGCAACAAGTACATCCCATTATTTTTGTGCGGGACCAACCGGGGGAGAGAAGCACATATGGAACTTTGCAACTGGTTGTCGGCGGCGACGACCTATTGTTTCCTGAATCCGTGAGTCGAAAAGCTTTGCAGCGGTTCTTGCAACACCAACGGACGGTTGAGCGAAGTGTTTACCCGGGGCTCGGGCACGCTGCCGTGCCATGCATGAAGGTGGCTGCCAAGTTTTGACTGACCCTTTTCGCCGTATTTGCACGTCCGTGGTGGTATTTGAAGTGCCCAAATTGATGCCTTGAGGCAGAGAGGGAGTGTTAACCATGGCCGCTAGTTCTCCCGCTACGACTCCCGCGGGGACCGCCGCTCCAACTCCAGCTACTCAGCCGGCTGCACCAAAGCCGAAGACACGTTGGGGGTGGCTGAAATATGCAACTCCACTCTTCGTCCTGCTGCTCGCCGCTGCGGTGCTGGTCACGCTCACACGGAATTGGAATGCATGGGAAGGCGGCAAGTTCGAACAGGTCACCGACGACGCGTTTGTGCGTGGCGATCTAACGCCACTCAGCACAAAGGTCGCTGGCATTGTCCGGAATGTGAAAGTCTCTGACTTTCAGCGAGTACGCGCCGGGGACCTGCTGGTCGAGCTTCAGGACGACGACTATCGAGCGCAATTAGCGCAGTCGAGCGCTGCGGTGGAAGCGGCGAAGGCGGCCATCGAAAACAACCGGAGGCAACGGGACCTGCAGGACACTCGCATTCAGCGCGCGGTTGCGGGGATCGATCAGGCCAAAGCGCAAATCACCGCCGCCGAGGCGGGGATCAACGCAGTTCACGCGGACGTTGTGCGGACCCAGGAAGAGCGCGCACGCCAGGAGTCGCTCCTCGCTACTCAGGCTGCCACTCAGCAGAAGGTGGAGGGGGCGGTCGCCGACGAGCAACGGTTCGCGGCACAGGAAGCCAGCCGGAAGGCAGACCTCGAACAGGCCAGGACCGCGTTACGCAGCAACGAGATTACGGTGGAATCGGAACGCCGTAGCAAAGCCGTCCTGGAATCCCAGGAGCAGCAGCTCATTGCCAACCTCCATGCCAAAGAAGCTTCGCTTGCCGTGGCCAAGATCAACTTGGGCTACACAAGAATCTTGGCTCCCGCGGATGGCACGGTCGGTGAAAGGCAGGTGCGACCCGGACAGCTTGTTTCTCCCGGGACACAAGTCCTGACGTTCGTCGCGGACACAAAATGGGTCCAAGCCAACTATCGCGAGACGCAGCTCACCAACATGAAAGTCGGCGACCCCGCCGAGATTCGCATCGACCAGTACCCCGGAAAAGTGTTTCGGGGCAGGGTGCTTGAGATTGCGCCCGCCAGCGGTTCGCAATTTGCGCTGCTGCCGCCCGACAACGCGACCGGAAATTTCACGAAGGTGGTGCAAAGAATCCCCGTGAAGATCGCGTTTGACGATCCAAACTTGGCGAGCAGTTTACGTCCCGGCTTATCCGTCATCGCCACTGTACGCACCAGGTAGTGAACGGAGCTGAGGATGTCTTCCCAGGCCACAGTCCTTCATCCCCCGACAAAGCAACAAATGGCACGCGCCATTGGTGGAGTGCTCCCCGCGGAGCTTTCCCAGAGTCCCCTGCTCGGCATTTTGGGTGTCGTCCTCGGTGCAGGAATCGTTACTTTGACCGGGCGCATGCTTACCCTTGGCACTGCGGACTTGAAAGGAAGTCTGGGCATCGGCGTCGACGACGGTGCCTGGATCGGCAGCGCCTACAACGTTGCGCTGATGTTTATTGGGCCGTTCACCGTGTACATTGGAGGCTTGCTCGGTG
>Ga0306920_100006791_pt1 | contig 14990 bp, 13 predicted proteins | sample flu12Cox44000170_FD_204666 | JGI IMG/M metagenome (GOLD analysis project Ga0306920, IMG submission 204666) | Lab enrichment of tropical soil microbial communities from Luquillo Experimental Forest, Puerto Rico - flux4day.12C.oxic.44.000.170 (v2)... | ecosystem: Environmental > Terrestrial >... | reverse complement strand
GCCGGCGGGCTGTTCTGAGGCGGTGACTGGCCAGGCAAAAGTTGCGGCCAGAGTGCGCGAAGCGGTTGAATCCAGTGCTTGTCTTTCACTAGTGTCAGGCCCGGCTGATCACTCCACAGTCGTCACGATGGCGACGGTGATCGGTACCGCCGTAACCAGGCACTGGCCTCTGTGGGACCGCTGGGGAGCTGGTGACCAGGTGGAGGGCCCGGGCGCTTGCCCCCGCTCCGGGACAACTCCACTGGAGTGTCGCCAAGGCCGGTCGCGGCACAGGTCGTAGGGTGCTCGTGTTGACCCGGACCCGTCGGATCACCTGGTCGGCGGGGGTGGAAAGGGAGCGCGTCACTACGTGGATACGCATCCGGTCGCCAAACTCTCCTATGCCCGGCGCTGCGCTACCGTCGCAGCCGCCGCGGTCGCCGCCGCGGGACTCCTCACCATGGCAGGATCTGCTGGGGCGGAGCCTCAGCCCACCGTCAGCCAGGTACAGGCCAAGCTCAAGAAGCTGACCAACAAGGAAAACTGGCTCATCCAGCGGTACGACCAGGCCAAGCAGAACCTGGCCTCGGCGCGGCAGCGGCTCAGCGTGGTGAACACCGAGGTCAACAAGGATGCGGCCGCGGCCAAGAGCATGCAGGACGAGATCGCCCAGATCGCGTCGAACGTCTACGAGAACGGTGCCATGAGTTCGGTGGCGGCGCTGCTGACCTCAGGAAACCCGCAGACGCTGCTCAGCCAGTCGGCCTTCCTCACGCACTTGTCGACGGACCAGTACCAGCAGCTGCAGCAGGTCATCACGACCGAGCGCCAGCTCGCTGGCGCGCGCCAGATGGCCAAGCGCACCGAGAAAGCGGTGGCCTCACTCACCAAGCAGCTCGGCTCACAGCGCGCGGACCTGCAGAAAGCGATCGCCCAGCAGCAGTCCCTGCTGGCCAGCCTGACCCCACAGCAGAAAACCCAGCAGCTTGGTGGCGGTGGGACCAGCCAGAAGCCCCCGGGCGGCTACACCGGGCCCACCAGCACCCAGGCCCAGCAGGCGGTGGCGTTCGCCTACAACGCGCTCGGCTGCCCTTATGTCTTCGGCGCCACCGGGCCGTGCGGCTCCGGGTTCGACTGCTCCGGGCTGACCATGTCGGCATGGGCTTCCGCCGGCGTGTCGATCCCCCGCACCAGCTACAGCCAGGCCACCCTGCCGGCCGTGTCCACGTCCGCGCTGCAGCCGGGCGACATCCTGGAGTTCGCCGGGGACAGCCACGTCGGGATCTACGTGGGCAATAACATGCTCATCGATGCGCCGCAGCCAGGCATGAACGTGGAGAAGGTGAGCCTGTCCTCGTCCTGGTACTCCGCGAACCTCGACGGCGCCGTCCGTCCCTGATCTGCGGGCCGAGGCGGTAGAGCATGCTCGCCGCTGCGCGGCTTCGGCGTTGGCCCGTAGTGCTAGCCCGGGGGCGACCCCCCGGGACCCCCGGTGGCGGAGGCTGGCCGCCGCTCCCGTGATCTGTGCCGCAAGCCGTGGCTTGCCGGCGTGGGAGGTAGGCCGTGCAGGCCGCTCAGCCGCCAGACGGCTCCGCTCTGGCCTGGTGTTTAGCCGAGCGGCGGTCCAGCACCAGCCGTAGCAGGGCCGGCCGCCGCCGCGTTCTGCTGTGGACAGCCGCTGATCGGTGGGGGGCAAATCCGTAAAACTCCTAAGGTCGAGCTGAAAGGCTGGGGGTGCTCGGACGGCGAGGTACTTTAAGATCTTTGCCATCGCTGCCGGCGCGTGCCGGTGGCACGCCGGGGGTTTGCCTGCCCGCGGCTCGGGGAGCGCTGTGTTATGCCGAAGGTCCTTGTCCTGACGAATGACTTCCCGCCAAGGCCGGGCGGGATCCAGTTCTTCGTGCATGCACTGGCGATGAGCCTGCCGCCGGAAAGCGTGATCGCATACGCGCCCGCCTGGGAGGGCGCGGCGCAATTCGACGCGGAACTGCCCTTCCCCGTGGTTCGGCATCCCACCTCGCTGATGCTTCCCATACCCTCGGTGGCCCGCCGCGCCGAGAGGATCGTCGAGGCCGAGGGCTGTGACACGGTGGTGTTCGGCGCGGCGGCGCCGCTCGGCCTGCTCGCGCCGGGACTGCGCAAGGCGGGCGTCAAACGCCTGATAGCCCTGACCCATGGCCATGAGGCAGGCTGGGCCGCGCTCCCCATCGCACGCACCACCCTGCGGCGCATCGGTGATTCCGTGGACACGGTCACCTACCTGGGCGAGTACACGCGGGTACGGCTGGCGCGCGCCCTGTCCCCCGGGGCGGCGGCCCGGATGACCCGGCTCACCCCCGGCGTCGACACCAGCGAGTTCTACCCGGGAGCGGGCGGTAAGGCGGTCAGGGAACGGCTGGGCCTCGGTGACCGGCCGGTGGTGGTCTGCGTGTCCCGCATGGTCCCCCGCAAGGGCCAGGACACCCTCATCCATGCCTGGCCGCTGGTGCTGGCCACCACGCCGGACGCCACGCTCCTCCTGGTGGGGGATGGCCCGTACCGCAACCGGCTGGAGCGGATGGCACGTCACCTCGGGGTGGACGGCTCGGTCGTGTTCACCGGCGCGCCGTCCCGTGCCGAACTGCCCGCCTACTTCGACGCCGGCGACGTGTTCGCGATGCCCTGCCGGACCCGGCGCCGAGGGCTTGACGTGGAAGGCCTCGGCATGGTCTTCCTGGAAGCCGCCGCGACCGGGCTGCCCGTGGTGGGCGGTGACTCCGGTAACTCGGCCGATGCGATCCGCGACGGGGAGACCGGGTACGTCGTGCCGGGCGTGAGCGTGGCGGACCTGGCGGACCGGCTCAAGCGCCTGCTCAACGATCCCTGTGCGGCCAAGGCCATGGGCGAAAAGGGCCTGGCCTGGGTGCACCAGGAATGGCGCTGGGAGATCATCACCCAGCGGTTCGCCGAGATCCTGGCAGGGGACTGACCCACCCAGGCGGCCGCGCGGGTCAGGAGTACAGCGCCTCGATGTCGGCCGCGTAGTCCTTCACGATCACGTTCCTGCGCACCTTGAGCGAGGGGGTCAGGTAGCCGTTCCGCTCGGTGAAGTCGCCGGGCAGGACGCGGAACCGCCGCACAGCCTCGGCCCTGGACACGGCCTTGTCCGCGTCGTCCACCGCGGACTGCAGTTCGGCGAGCAGCTCCGGCGCCTCGGTCAGGTCGGCCACTGCCTTGTCCTTCAGGTCGGGGAACTTGGCCTTCCAGATGTCCACCGACTCCTCGTCCAGGGTGATCAAGGCCGCCACGTAGGGCCGGCCGTCACCCACCACCAGGGTTTGGCTCACCAGTGGGTGCGCGCGAATCCGGTCCTCCAGCACGGCGGGCGCCACGTTCTTGCCGCCCGCCGTGACGATCAGTTCCTTCTTCCGGCCGGTGACCCGCAGATAGCCGTCGCCGTCGAGTTCGCCCATGTCCCCGGTGCGCAGCCAGCCGTCCTCCAGCACCTCGGCGGTTGCTGTGTCGTTGCGCCAGTACCCGCCGAAGATGTTCGGGCCGCCGAGGAAGATCTCGCCGTCGTCGGCGATCCGCACGCTGGCTCCCGGCAGTGGCTGCCCGACGGTACCGATCTTGATGCGATCCGGCCGGTTGACCGTTGCCGCCGCGCTGCTCTCGGTGAGGCCGTACCCCTCAAGGACAGTGATCCCGACGCCGCGGAAGAAATGACCGAGCCGTTCCCCCAGCGCGGCACCGCCGGACACCGCGTAACTGACCCGGCCGCCCACCGCGGCGCGCAGCTTGGCGTAGACCAGCCGGTCGAACAGCGCATGCCGCAGCCGCAACAGCGTCCCCGGGCCCCCGCCCGCCGCCGTGCCGGTGCCGGATGCCTGGCTCCACGCGATCGCGGTCTGCGCCGCGGCCTGGAATATGCGGCTCTTCACCGGGCTGCCGGATGCCTGCTGTTCCGCGCCGTTGTAGACCTTCTCGAACACCCGCGGCACGGCGAGGATGAACGTGGGCTGGAACGAGGTCAAATCAGGAAGCAGGCGGGCCACGCTGGGGGCATGTCCGAGCACGACCCCCGACTCCACGCAGCCCACCTGGATGATCCGCGCGAACGAGTGCGCCAGCGGCAGGAACAGCAGTGTGGACGCGCCGGGTGCCTCGAAGATGGCCGCGAGCGGGCCGTGCAAGACGTTCCGCACGTCCGCGAGCAGGTTCCCGTGGCTGAGCTTGCACCCTTTCGGCCGTCCGGTGGTGCCGGAGGTATAGATGATCGTCGCCAGGTCGGCCGTGTTGCGCGACGTGCGGCGCTGATCGACCTGCTCGCCGGTCACGTCGGCGCCCGCTGTGGCCAGGGCGCTCAGCGGCTCGACCGGCACCGGGCGGTCGGGCACGGTCAGGTCGGCGCCCGCCGTGGCGCCGTCCTCGATCACCCATACCCGTCCCACCTCGGGCGCGGCGGCCAGTGGCTTGGCGGCGGTCTGCAGGTGGGCAGGGGTCTCCACGATCAGCGCATGGGCTTCGGAATCGGTCAGGATCCATTCGACCTGCTCCGCCGATGACGTTTCATAGATCGGCACCGTGGTCGCGCCCGCGGCCCAGATGGCGTAGTCGATGATCGTCCATTCGTACCGGGTCCGCGACATCAGCGCGACCCGGTCTCCGGCGGCGATTCCCGCGGCGATGAGCCCCTTGGCCAGCGCTGTCACGTCATCAGCGAACTGCCGGGCGGTGACGGCCTGCCAGCCGGCGCCTCCCGCAGCGCTCCTGCGCCGCATGACCACCCGGCCCGGATCGCTCGCCGCCCGCTCGTATAGGACATCGGTCAGGCTTGCCGACGACGGTATCTCCACGGACGCAGGGCTGCTGTACTCTCGCATTCCGCCAGACTAATCCCGCCGGGTCGCCCGGCCCAGTGCTGGCCCCGGGGTCAGCCTGGTGCCCGGGAGTGCCCCTGCCGTTCCCGGTATCGGTTGCTTCTAGCCTGTGGTCATGCGGGTGCACTTGATCAGTGATGTGCACGGCCGGGCCGGTGACCTTCGCACGGCCGCGGCCGGTGCGGACGTCCTGTTCTGCCTGGGTGACTTGCTCCTGTTCGTGGACTACGCGGACCACGCGCAGGGGATCTTCGCGGACCTTTTCGGCGCGGACGCGGCCAGGCAGTTCATCGCATTGCGCACCGCGAAGCGGTTCGGTGAGGCCAGGGAACTGTCTAGGGGCCTGTGGCAGCGCCTCGGCGGCGATGCGGCGGCACACGTGCGGGCCGCCGCCGAGAGGCAGTACGCGGACATGTTCGCCGCCCTTCCCGAGCCTGCCTACCTGACCTACGGGAACGTGGACCTGCCACAGATGTGGGCCGAGCACCTGCGCCCGGGCCATCATGTCCTCGACGGCGAACAGGTGGAACTCGGCGGGTGGACGTTCGGCTTCGTGGGCGGCGGGCTGCGCTCGCCGTACCGGACGCCCAACGAGCTTGACGACGATGCCTACGCGGCGAAGGTGGCGGCGGTCAGCGGCGCCGATATCCTGTGCACGCATATCCCGCCCGCGGTGCCGGAACTGCTCTATGACACGGTCGCGCGGCGACTGGAGCGCGGTAGCACCGCCCTGCTGGCCGAGATCAAGCGATCCCAGCCCCGCTACCTGCTGTTCGGGCATGTTCACCAGCCGCTCGCCCGCCGGGTGCGGGTGGGCAGGACCGAATGCATCAACGTGGGGCACTTCCGGGCGACCGGCAGGCCTTACGTCCTGGCGTTGTAGGACGGCGGAGTAACTCGCGGATGGCGGTACGCTCCGACCATGGCTGCGAGGACAAGTTCCCGTATCGTGATCGCCGCGCCGCGTCCGGACGTCATGGCGGTGATCGCGGACTTCGCCGCTTACCCGCAGTGGGCATCCGCGGTGCGGGCGGCGGAGGTGCTGGAGCAGGAGGACGGCCGGGCCAGCCGGGTCCGTTTCACGCTCGATGCGGGCGTGGTGAAGGACACTTACGTGCTCGGCTACGACTGGGACGGTGACGCCGCGGTCCGATGGCATCTGGCCGAGGCCGGCTCTGTGATCTCAATGATGAACGGCGGGTACCTGCTCGCCGACCAGGGCGGGGGCACCGAGACCACCTATGAGCTCTCGGTGGACTTGCGGATCCCGATGCCGGGGATGCTGAAGCGGCGTGCCGAGAAGACGATCATCGATACGGCCCTCAAGGGACTGAAGGAACGGGTGGAGAGCCGCCCCGGCACGGCGCCGGGCGGCGGAGAGGACAGCAGGTGACACAGCAAGGCGGGTCGGGCAATGATGTGATCGGTGACTTCCAGCGTTGGCTGCTGCGCGCTGGTGCCCGCGGGATGAGCCGGGAACTGGCCGACCAGGTTCGCACGGCCCTGGGCAAGACCCAGCAGACCGGCGACGTGTGGGAGACCGCCACCACCGAGCCCCTGCCCGGTGAGGCGCCGGAGTGTGCCTGGTGCCCGCTGTGCCGTGCCGCCAGGCTCGTCCGTGAGGCCAAGCCCACCCGGGATATCCGGGTAGCGGCCGTGGGCGACGCGCTGACCAGCGTGGTCCAGGATGCGGTGTCGGTCCTTGAGGCGGCACTGGCTGCGACGAGTCGCGGCGGCACCGCTCCCAATGGCCGGGGCGCCGAGACGGGCCCGGGTACCCGTGGCTTCCCGGCAGCCGGCTCGGCAGCGGCCCAGGCGTCATCGGCCGGCTCGGCAGCGGCCAGCCCTACCGACCACGCCGAGCCGGAAGCGGGCGGCGAGGCGGCACCCGCCGCGGACCAGGCGGCACCGGCTACAGACCAGCCAGTACCGGCCGCGGACCAGCCAGTACCGGCCGCGGACCAGGCGGTACCGGCCACTGATCCGCAGGTGGCACCGGAGCCTGCGGAAGAATCCCCGCATGAGCCTGACGATCGGGGTTGATGTCGGGGGCACCAAGGTCGCTGCCGGGGTCGTGGATGACCGTGGCCGGATCCTCGAGACGCTGCGCCGGGCGACGCCCGCGGCGAGCCCGGAGCGCACGGCTGCGGTGATCGCCGACGTGGTCACCGAGTTGCTCGGCCGCCACCAGGCAAGCGCGGTCGGAGTGGGCGCGGCCGGCTTCGTGGACGAGGCTGGCGGCACCGTGGCGTTCGCGCCGAACCTTGCCTGGCGCGGCGAACCGCTGCGCACCAAGGTGGCAGGGCTGGTGGGCTTGCCGGTCACCGTGGAAAACGACGGCAACGCGAGCGCGTGGGCGGAGTTCAGGTTCGGTGCCGCCCGCGGCCACGAGCACGTCACTTTCGTCTCCGTGGGCACGGGCATCGGGGCCGGTTTCATCCTGGACGGCCGGCTCTACCGGGGCAGGTGGGGGATGGCGGCGGAGCCCGGGCACTTCCGGGTGGTGCCCGACGGCCGCCTGTGCGGCTGCGGGAACCGCGGCTGCTGGGAGCAGTACGCCAGCGGCAGTGCCCTGGTGACGGAGGCACGTGACCTCGCCATGCGCGCTCCGGGCGGGGCGATGCGCCTGCTCCAGCTGGCCGGTGAGGATGCCGCCGCGATCGGCGGCCCGCAGATCACTCAGGCCGCCAGGGAGGGCGACCCCGCGGCGCTGCGCTGTTTCTCGATCGTGGGCACCTGGCTCGGGCAGGGCCTGGCCGACCTGGCGGCGATCCTCGACCCGGGGTGCATCGTGGTCGGGGGCGGGGTCAGCGAGGCGGGTGAGCTGCTGCTCGGCCCGGCGCGTGGCGCCTTCGAAAGGGCGCTCACCGGAGCGGGCTACCGGCCACGGGTGGAGATCGCTAAGGCCGCGCTGGGGGAAGACGCAGGCATAGTCGGCGCCGCTGACCTGGTCAAGAACGGCTGACCTGGCAGGGCGCCCCGCAGTTTCCTAGACCACGGCCCCGTCGTCGGGTCCTGAGTCCCGCGGCGGCCGGTCGCCCATCCGCACGACCAGCGTCGCGAAACCGCCGACAAACGCGGCCACCGCGCAGAACGCTGCCCAGTCCGGCACCTGCCAGCTCGCCATCACGGCGACCAGCAGGTAGAGCGGGCCGCCGAACAGCGCTGCCCAGGCACCCTTGGTGACCGGGTCTAGCCGCGGCAGTGGCGGTGGCACCGGGGGAACGAAGTGATCATCGTCCTCACCCGGTGGCGGGGCGGCGCTGGCGGGCCGGACGATGCGGATCTGCGGCGGCCCGGGCGGCAGGCCACCGAACGGCCCGGGGCGCGGCCCCAGGCGCGGGCCGGGCAGCTGGGTGCCGTCGAGTTCGGCGCTTTCCGGCCCGGCCATGTCCAAGCCGGTGACGTCGAGGTCGGCGGTGTCCGGGCCGCTGGCATCCTGCCCGGCCGGCTTCTGGCCCTTGAGGGCAGGACCGGGCAGGTCTTCCCTGGTGGGCCAGGGAGCGGGCATACCGTCCGCCTCGGCGGGCGTCGCGTAATGGGCGACCAGGTCCCGCCACGCCGCCTCCTCGCTGGCATCCTCGGTCATGGCACGCGCACCCCCTCTCACTCCCGGCCGGCGCGGCTGTGGGCGCGGACAAACTCCAGGCTGCCGTCGAAGATCTTTTCGGCATCATTGTCCTGGGTCGCCACATGGTAGCTGTCGGCGCACTCGCGCACGGTGAGCTGCGCCGCGGGCAGCGCAGCCCGCAGAATCCGCATGCTGGCCGGTCCCACCACGTGGTCGGTCGTGCTCAGGAACACGAGCACCGGCTGGTTGACCTCGCTCAGCTGCTGCTGGGTCACCTTCCACAACTTCGGCAGGGTTGCCGCGGCCCGCACCGGCACCCTGTCGTAGCTGAGTTCGTGGACGCCTTCTTTCTTGATGTCGCTGCCGATGCCCTTGAGCGAGGGCACCACCAGCTTCAGCACCGGAGCCAGCAGGAAGAGCTTGGTGTCGGCGGTGATCGAGGGGTTCACCAGCACCAGCCCGGCAACACCCGCACCGCGCAGCTCGGCCATCCGCAGCGCGAGGCAGGCGCCCATCGACAGGCCCATGAGGAAGATCTCATCGGAGTGCCCGCGCAGTTCCTCGTACGCCCGGTCCACCTCCGCGTACCAGTCCTCCCACCGGGTATGCGCCATGTCCTGCCAGGTGGTGCCGTGGCCGGGCAGCCGGGGGAGGGAGACGGTCAGCCCTGCGGCGCCGAGATGGACTGCCCAGGGCCGCATTGAGGCGGGGCTGCCGGTAAAGCCATGGCAGAGCAGGACCCCGGTGTTGCCTCCGGAGTGGAAGAAGGGCTCCGCCCCCGGCATCACTGGCATGACAGCCGTCCTCTCGCACCTACGCTCTCCCGCATCGTCGCATGCGAGCACGACAGAGCGCACGCCGAAAGGAAGGAGCTGGGCATGGCGCGGGCAACTTGCCCGCGGGCCGCGGGCCGGCCCGGCCAAGTCCGTCCGGCCAGAGACTGCCCGCGGTTGCCTGGACATGGCAGCATGTGAGCATGGGTTACTGGGTGGTCAAGGCGATCCTCGGACCTCTTCTCGCGATCTTCTTCCGCCCTTGGTCGCAGGGCGCGGAAAACGTGCCGCGCGAGGGCCCGGCCATCCTCGCCTGGAACCACCTGTCGTTCTCCGACCACTTCTTCGGCCCGCTGCCGTTGCCGCGCAAGGTGACGTTCCTGGCCAAGTCGGAGTACTTCACCGGCCGCGGGGTGAAGGGCCTGATCAGCAAGGCATTCTTCCGCGGCGTCGGGCAGATTCCGGTGGACCGGTCGGGCGGCGAAGCGAGCGAGCGGGCGCTGCGGACCGGCCTGCGCGTGCTGAGCGAGGGCAAGCTGCTCGGCATCTATCCCGAGGGCACCAGGACACCGGACGGCCGCCTGTACCGGGGCAAGACCGGGGTGGCCAGGCTCGCGCTGGAGTCGGGGGCACCGGTGATCCCGTGCGCCATGATCGGGACCTTCGAGCTTCAGCCGCCCGGGCATGTGCTGCCGCGGCTGTCGATTCGCCCCGGGGTGAGGTTCGGCAAGCCGCTGGACTTCTCCCGCTATGCGAACTTGAAGGCGGATCGGCTGGTGCTGCGCGCGGTGACCGACGAGATTATGTACGCGGTCATGAACCTGTCCGGCCAGGAGTACGTGGACGAGGACGCACAGCGCGCCAAGAAGAGGGCCAGGCCCGGCGGTTCGGCCCGCCATGGCGCCGCCTCGCCGCCGGACGGCGCCCCGCAATCGGACAGCGCCCCGCAGCCGGACGGCGCCGCCGAGCCGGACGCGGTGCGCACCACAACCCCTGGGCCCTCCTAGCCGCGGGCCCAGCCCTTGGCGCGCGCGACCGCGCGGCGCCAGCGGTCATGCCCCTCGTCGTCGCGGGCCCGTGGGTCGAAGCGCTGGCCCAGCCGCCAGGTGCTGGCCAGTTCCCCGGCTGACGACCACACGCCCGTGGCCAGCCCGGCCAGGAACGCCGCGCCCAGGGCGGTGGTCTCCATGATCTCCGGCCGTTCCACGGGCACCTGGAGCTGATCGGCCTGCAACTGCATGAGCAGGCCATTGGCGCTGGCGCCGCCGTCGGCCCGCAGCGCGCGGCCGGCCCGCCAGTCACCGGTGACCATGACGTCGAACACGTCACGTACCTCGTAGGCGATCGCCTCCAGCGTGGCGCGGACGAGGTGCGCCCTGGTGGTGCCGCGGGTGATGCCGAACATCGCGCCGCGCGCGTCGGGATCCCAGTCCGGCGCTCCGAGGCCGGTCAGCGCCGGCACGAACACCACCCCGCCGCTGTCGGGAACCGAGGCGGCCAGCGCCTCGCTCTGCGCGGCGTCATCCAGCAGCCCGAGCCCGTCCCGCAGCCACTGGATCGCGGCGCCGGTTACGAACACCGAGCCTTCCAGTGCGTAGGTCAGCGCGCCGGTACCGTCCATCCACGCGACCGTGGACAGCAGCCCGTTCCCCGGCCGGGCCACCGTTGCCCCGGTATTGGCGAGCACGAACGATCCGGTGCCGTAGGTGCATTTGGCGTCGCCCGGCGAGAAACAGGCCTGGCCGAACAGCGCCGCCTGCTGGTCACCGGCGATGCCCGCGATGGGCAGGTCCAGGCCGAGGAACGCGGCCGGGTCCGTGCGCCCGGCGATACCAGTGGACGGCACCACCTCGGGCAGTGCCGCGGCCGGCACGCGCAGCAGCTCGCACAGCTCCGCCGACCACCGGCCCGCGGTGATGTCGAAGAGCAGCGTCCGTGACGCGTTGGACGCGTCGGTGACGTGCCGCTTCCCGCCGGTCAGCCGGGCAATCAGGTAGGAGTCGACCGTGCCCGCCGCGAGCGAGCCGTCGGCCAGGCCCGCCCAGGTGTCCGGCTCCTCAGCGGCCAGCCAGGTTAGCTTGGTGCCGGTGAAGTACGGATCCAGCCGCAGGCCGGTCAGCTCGCTGACCCGTTTCTCGTGCCCGGCCTCCCGCAGTTCGTCGCACAGCCGGGCGGTCCGCCGGTCCTGCCAGACGATGGCGCGCCGCGGCGCGGCCAGGGTGGCGCGGTCCCACAGCACCGCCGTTTCCCGCTGGTTGGTGATGCCGAGCGCGGCGACCTCCGGCCGGCCGGGCCCGGCCTGCTCCAGGGCCGCACGGCAGGCCTCGAGCGTGGCCTGCCAGATGTCCTCCGGCAGGTGCTCCACCCAGCCGGGGCGCGGGTAGTACTGCCGGAACTCCTCATATCCGCGGGCGGCCACGGATCCGTCCGCGGCCACGAGCAAAGCGGTCACACCCGTTGTACCGGCGTCAATCGCGAGGACACTCATGGCGGCTAATGTTGCTCCCATGCGAATCGGAGTGCTGACCGGTGGTGGCGACTGTCCAGGGCTGAATGCCGTGATCCGCGCCTTGGTCCGTAAGGGAGTCCCAGAGTACGGCTATGAGTTCCTCGGGTTCCGCGACGGGTGGCGCGGGCCGCTGGAGGGCGACACGATCCCGCTGGACATTCAGGCGGTGCGGGGCATACTGCCGCGCGGGGGCACGATCCTGGGTTCGTCGCGGACCAACCCGTTCGCCGACAGCGCGGCCCCGGGCGGCCGGTCCGGCCTGGAGCGGATCAAGGCCAACCTGACCGGGCTCGGCGTGGACGCGCTGGTGGCGATCGGCGGCGAAGACACACTCGGGGTCGCCGCAACCCTGCACGCCGAGGGCGTGCCGGTGGTCGGCGTGCCCAAGACGATCGACAACGACCTCGGCGCGACCGACTACACGTTCGGCTTCGACACCGCGGTCAACATCGCGATGGAGGCGATCGACCGGCTGCACACCACCGCGGAAAGCCATCACCGTGCCCTCATCTGCGAGGTCATGGGGCGGCACGCGGGCTGGATCGCGCTGCACGCGGGGATGGCCGGCGGTGCCAACGTGATCCTCATCCCGGAGCGGCCGTTCAGCCTGGAAAAGGTGTGCGCGTACGTGGAACACCGGTTCCAGACCCGGTACGCGCCGATCGTGGTGGTCGCCGAGGGCGCCCGGCCCGAAGAGGAGGAACTGGCGCTCTCCGATCAGCGGCTGGACTCCTTCGGCCATGTCCGCCTTGGTGGCGTCGGCCAGTTGCTCGCCAATGAGATCGAGAAGCGCACCGGCAAGGAGGCGCGCGCCACGGTGCTCGGGCACATCCAACGCGGCGGCACCCCCACGGCGTTCGACCGCGTGCTGGCCACGCGGTTCGGGGTGCACGCGATAGAGGCGGTGCACGACCGGGCGTTCGGCATGATGGTGGCGCTGCGCGGTACCGACATCGTCCGTGCCCCACTGGGCGAGGCCACCAGGGAGCTCAAGCTGGTGCCGCCGGAGCGCTACGCAGAGGCCGAGGTCTTCTTCGGCTGAATTCATTGCCTTACGCCGGCCCGCCAGGCCGGGCCCCTGCCCCGGACCCGGGTCACATCGCACTCGTCCCGGTCACAACCGGTGGGTGAGGGGCGCTGTGCGGTCCTGCCCGGCCAGGCAGAGCTGGTGCAGGGTCCAGCCCCGGCCCGCCGGGTCGAGCGGGATCGTGGCCGAGGTGAAGATTTCCGCGGCCCGCCGGTAGGACATCCTGGCCCGTCCGGTGACCGGGCAGGTGTGCGCGGGCGCTGACCCCGTGGGAGCGCGCCGCACGGTGATGAACACCGGCCCGTCAGGGCGGCCCGCCAGCAGCCAGCACAGCAGTTGCGTGGTGCCTTCGCGCCACTGCAGCCGGGTGCCCGGCTCCGGCCTCCGGTGCACCCGGTGCCGTGCCAGATCGAGCTGGCCGACGTCGAGTTGCAGCACGTCACCGACGGGGCCGCCGGTGTCGTAGAGCATCCGCCAGAACGCGTGTTCGCGCAGGCTGGTCGTGGCCTGGAACAAGCTGGCGATCTGGCCGGGGGTCAGCGGCGGCAGCACTGCCACGGAGGTGGCCAGGTGGCGCAGCCCGGCTGTCGGGTCGGTGCGGATCCACTCCTGGTCCAGCCACCAGCCGACGGCGCTGCGCAGGGCGGAGAGTTCACGGTTGACCGTGCGCGCGTCCGCGCTGGCGGCACGGTCGGCGAGCGCGGCGGCGAGCCGGTCTCCGGTTGCCTGGTCATCGAGCAGCGCGAGCGGCACGACCGGGGGCGCCGCCCCGCGCCGCCGTTCTCCCCGCGGCGCCCGCTGGCCCACCAGCGGCCAGGCCCAGGCGGCCAGCGAGATCCGGTACACCCTCCGCGACGCCGGGCCGAGGCAGGCCTGCCCGAGGTACCGGTCGACCGCGGCCGCGTACTCGACCGGCGCGGGGGTCCGGTCCCGTGGTTCGGATGACGCTGTGCCCATGGCCTGCCCTCCATTGCTCTGTGGCGGTGGCGCGGGCGCCTCGCCCGCGCCTCCCTGCCCCATCATCGTAGCGTTTCTACCGAGTACATTTACTGCGGAAACTATCTCTCCATCAGTACGGCGCGCAGGAATTCAACTCCCCTCTCAATGCAAGATTAATTTGGCAATATGTGCAGTCTGATGGCATCGTAAATAATGTGTTAGCTGGTTACCGGGTCCCTTTTAGCAAGCGCAGTAAATCGCTCGCTACCCGCCGAACTAAATTCGCAGTAAATCGCCTGGCGCCGCTGCAGGAGCGGAATTTCCGCCGTTTCTATGCCGGCTACGTGACGTCGCTGCTCGGTACCTCGATGTCCGGGGTGGCGATCATCTTCGCCGTACTCGGCAGCGGCGGGACCGCCGCGGATCTGGGCTACGTCGCCGCGGCCAGGATCGTTCCGCAGGTGGCTTTCATCCTTGCGGGCGGGGTGCTCGCCGACCGCCTCGGCCGCCGGCCGGTGATGCTCTGCGCGGATGCGCTCCGGTGCTGCGCCCAGGCCGCGCTGGCCGCCGCGCTGTTCCTCGGCCGTCCGCAGATCTGGCTGTTCATGCTGCTCGCAGCGCTCGTCGGCACCGGGGAGGCGCTGTTCGATCCCGCGCTCGACGCGCTCAAGGTCCAGATCGTGCCGCGGGACGCGCTGGTCAGTGCGAACGCGCTCACCGGCGCCGCGTCGTCTGCCACGAGCATCGCCGGGCCTGCCCTCGCGGGAATCCTGGTCGCGCTGACCGGCCCGGCCCCGGTGATCGCCGTGGACGCCGCCAGTTACGGGGCGAGCATGCTGGCGCTCGGCATGCTGCGGCTGCCGGGGTTGCGGCCGGCACCGGCCCACTCGCTACTGGGCGAACTGGGGGAGGGCTGGCGCCAGTTCGCCGGCCGCACCTGGCTGTGGCTGACCAGCGTGCAGTTCGCGCTGTTCAACCTCATCACCTGGGCGCCCTACCTGGTGCTGGGGCCGGTGCTGGCCAGGGACTACCTTGGCGGGGCGCGGGCCTGGGGGTTCATCTCGGCGGCCAGCGGCGCCGGTGCGCTACTGGCCGGGCTGGGGCTGCTTGGCCGCAAGCCCAGGCGCCCGATGCTGGCGGCGACCCTGGGCACTTTCGGTTACCCGGTCCCGTGCCTGCTGCTGGCGCTGCGCGCGCCCGGTCCCGCGATCGCGGGCGGTGCGTTCGTGGCCGGGGCCGGTGGCGCGGTGTTCCTCACGTTCTGCCTGACCGCGATGCAGCAGCAGGTGCCCGCCGAGTCTTTGGCCAGGGTGTCGTCGTTCGTCACGTTCGG
>Ga0306920_100006789_pt1 | contig 14991 bp, 10 predicted proteins | sample flu12Cox44000170_FD_204666 | JGI IMG/M metagenome (GOLD analysis project Ga0306920, IMG submission 204666) | Lab enrichment of tropical soil microbial communities from Luquillo Experimental Forest, Puerto Rico - flux4day.12C.oxic.44.000.170 (v2)... | ecosystem: Environmental > Terrestrial >... | reverse complement strand
GCGGATCGCCGAGGAAACCGGCATCGGGCGGGCCACGCTGTACAAGTACTTCCCCGACGTCGAAGCCATCCTGGCCGCCTGGCACGAACGCCAGATCAGTGGCCACCTCCAGCAACTCGCCACGATCGGCGACCAGGCCGGCGACGCGGCAGAGCGACTCGAAGCCGTGCTCCAGGCCTACGCACTTATCCAGCACGGCCAGCAGGCCCAGCACGGCAGCGACCTCGCCGCACTGCTGCACCACGGTGAGCACGTCGTCCAGGCTCAGCAACAGCTATACAACTTCATCAGCAACCTGGTGGCCGACGGTGCCAAAGCCGGTGACCTGCGTGATGACGTCCCACCCGGCGAACTCGCCAGCTACTGCCTCCACGCCCTCACCGCCGCCAGCAGCCTGCCATCCAAGGCCGCAGTCCGCAGGCTGGTGGCTATCACCATGGACGGGCTTCGTCCCCCACGCTGACCCGTGCGGAGAAGCCACTCGCGCCCGCAAAGCCGGGACTCACTGGCCGCGTGCTCGCCGTGGCCAGCTGTGGGCATCCCGTGCTTATACTGCACGGGGGTATGGTAACAATTTCGCATCGGTCGGGACCGGAGGGGTGCCGTGCACGGGTACGCCGAAAACAAAGACAGCTACCTCGCGCGACTGCGCCGCATCGAGGGGCAGGTCCGCGGGCTCGAGCGGATGGTCGAGAGCGACAAGTATTGCATCGACATCCTCACCCAGGTCGCGGCGGTGACCCGGGCGTTGCAGTCGGTGGCCCTGGGCTTGCTCGATGAACACCTGAATCACTGCGTCACCGATGCCATAGCCGAGGGCGGAGACACGGCGGAGGCCAAGGTCCGCGAAGCCTCTGAGGCGATCGCCCGGCTGGTCCGCTCCTGACCTGCAGGCGACCGCCCACTCCCGGGGTTCGTCTGGCGATCCGGGTCGGCCAGGCAAGGCGGCCTCTGCCGCCGCATCCATCGACGGCGCCGAGACCGACACGCACTCCTCGATGCCGGCAACGCGGCTCAGCAGGCCGGAAGCCGAAGGTCCCGGGCCGCGCAGACCTATGACCTTACCCCCTGGGGGTATATTGTGGCAGCGTGGCGGAAGGCGGGTGAGAGGAGTTCACCATGAGCGCGGCCGACATTGTCGTCGTCATCGCCTCCGCAGCCGCCATGGCGGGGCTCGGCTGGTTCTTCTTCGCCCCGCGCCGGGCGCGCACCGCGGAGCTGGCCGGTGGCGTGCAGCGGATCACGGTGACGGTGCGCGGCGGGTACAGCCCGGATGTGATCAGGGCCCGGCAGGGCGTGCCGCTGGAAGTGGTGTTCGACCGGCAGGAATCCGGCGACTGCACCTCCCGGGTGGTCTTCCCCGACCTGGCGGTAAGCGCCTCCCTGCCCGCGTTTGAGCAGACCACGGTACGGCTGGCGCCCGCGGCGGCGGGCACCTTCGGGTTCGCGTGCGGGATGAACATGGTCCACGGCACCCTGATCATCGACCCGGAAGGCCCGCCAGCCACCGTGGGCGGGGATGGAGCACAGGCGGGCGCCTCCCTGCCTGCTGGTACGCCGACGCTCAGCGCCGGGCCTCCGGCCGGCGCCGGTCCGGCCGCCACCGGTGGCTCGCCCGGCAGCGAGGCTCCGGCTACCGACCCGGAGGCCGCGGAGGCCGCCGAGCGGCGAGCGGAGATCAGCGACCTGACCCGCCGGGTGGTCGTGGGCGCGGTGCTGACCGCGCCGGTGCTGTTCGCGGTGATGGCTAGTGAGGTGTTCAAGGCCACCTGGGTGCCCGGGGTGCTGCTGAACCACTGGGTCCAGCTCGCCTTGATCACGCCGGTGATGTTCTACACCGGGTGGCCGATCCACCGCACCGGCTGGCTGGCCCTGACCCACCGCAGCGCGGACATGAACAGCCTGATCACGTTGGGCACGGTCGCCGCTTACGGGTACAGCGTCCTGGTCACCGTCGCGCCTGGGCTGGTCCCGGCTGACGTGCGAGGGGCGTACTTCGAGGCGGCCGGCACCATCCTGACGCTGATCCTGCTCGGCCGGCTGACCGAGACCAGGGCCAAGGCCGGCACCGGGCAAGCCATCCGGGAGCTACTGGGCCTGCAGGCCCGCACCGCCCGGGTCATCCGCGACGGCACCGAAACGGAAATACCCATCGAGGAGGTGATCGTCGGGGACGAGGTGGTCATCCGCCCGGGTGAGAAGGTCCCGGTCGACGCGGTCGTGGCGTCCGGGTCCTCGGCGGTGGATGAGTCGATGGTGACCGGCGAGCCGCTCCCGGTCACCAAACATGCTGGTGACAGTGTGATCGGCGCGACCATCAACACCACCGGGTCGCTGCGGGTACGCGCGGAGAAGGTCGGCGCCGACACCATGCTGGCCCAGATCATCAAGCTGGTTCAGCAGGCTCAGGCGTCCAAGGCCCCGATCCAGCGGCTCGCCGACACAGTCTCGGGTTACTTCGTGCCCGCGGTCATGGCCATCGCGATCGTCACCTTCGCCATCTGGTTCACTATCGGCCCGGCCCCGGCGTTCACCTTGGCGCTGGTGTCGGCGGTGTCGGTGCTGATCATCGCCTGCCCGTGCGCGCTGGGCCTGGCCACCCCACTGTCGGTCATGGTCGGCACCGGCAAAGGAGCCCAGGCCGGAATCCTGATCCGCTCCGCCGAGGCCCTGGAGACCGCGCACAAGCTGGACACCGTGGTGCTGGACAAAACCGGCACCATCACCGCCGGCAAGCCGGCCCTCACCGACATTCGCCCGGCTGGCCGGTGGAGCGAGGCCGATCTGCTCACCCTGGCCGCCGCGGCCGAGGCCGACAGCGAGCACCCTCTCGGCGCGGCGATCGTGGCCGGCGCGCGGGAACACGGCCTGACGCTTCCCGCCGCAACAGGCTTCGATTCGATCACCGGCAAGGGCGTGCAGGCCACCGTGGCCGGGCACGTGGTCCTTGTCGGCACCGCGCGGCTGCTGGCAGGTGCAGGCATCGACACCACAGCGCTAGCTGACGCCGCCGCCGGGCTGTCCGCCGATGGGAAGACGCCCGTGCTCGCCGGTATCGATGGCGAACCGGCCGGGGTGCTCGCGATCGCCGACCCGGTCAAGGACGACTCGGCCGCCGCGATCGCCGCCCTGCACCGTCTTGGTGTCGAAGTGGTCATGCTCACCGGAGACAACGCCACCACCGCCGCTGCCATCGCCCGCCAGGTCGGGGTGCCCCGGGTGCTGGCCGAGGTGCTGCCCGAACACAAGGCGGCCGAGATTCAGCGCCTGCAGGCCGAAGGCCGCAAGGTCGGCATGGTCGGCGATGGCATCAACGACGCCCCCGCCCTGGCTGCGGCCGACGTCGGCATGGCCATCGGCACCGGCACCGACGTGGCGATCGAGGCCGCCGACATCACTTTGATCTCCGGGTTCCTGGCGGGGGTGGTCACCGCCATCTCGCTGTCGCGGGCGACCATGCGCAACATCCGGCAGAACCTGTTCTTCGCCCTCGCCTACAACGGCATCGGCATCCCCATCGCTGCCGGGGTCCTCTACCCGGCGTTCGGTATCCGGCTATCCCCCATCATCGCCGCCGCGGCCATGGCCGCCTCCTCGCTATCGGTGGTCGGCAACGCCAACCGGCTGCGCCGCTACCGCCCCGCGCCGCTGCCCGCTGCCGAGGTAGCCAGCATCGAGCCGGAGGTGCAGGCCGGATCCGCACACGCCTACGACACTTCTGAACGCGGCAGCGGACAGCACGGGCACGCAAGCGGTTCACACGGCAAGACCAGTAATAGTCATGGCGGGCCAGCCGCCAGCAATCCAGCACCTGGTGCGATGGTGATCGACCCGGTGTGCGGCATGCAGGTGAACCCTGCGACCGCCGCAGCGCACCGCGACACCGGCGGCAGCATCGTGTACTTCTGTTCTGCTGGCTGCTCCGCCGCCTTCGACGCCGAGCCTCAACGTAATGCCGCCACCACGGGGACAGCAGATGGCTGACTTGAAGGCCCGGATCAGCCAAGCGTCGCAAGGCTCGAATGGCGAGCGTATTCACCGGCACCCGCAACATCGCACCGCTACACCAGACACCGGCTGGAGTGCGTTTCGGCCGTCCACCCGGGCCAGCGCGCCGTAGCCTGGGACATTGTCGAACCCCTCGGCATGAGCGGCGGGAACACCCTGGCCGTCCGCGTGCTTCACCACGGCCTCAGCCAGCGGGTGCTCCGACTCCCGTTCCACGGCGGCCGCCAGCCGTAGGATCTCCCGTTCCGGCAGGCCATCGGCGATCATGTCAGTGACCTCGGGTTCGCCTCTGGTGAGCGTGCCTGTCTTGTCCATCACCACGGCCTGGATCCCCGCGGAGGTCTCCAGCGCTAGGGCGTTCTTGAACAGGATTCCCCGCTTGGCGCCCAGACCGGTTCCTACCATGATCGCGGTGGGCGTGGCCAAGCCCAGCGCGTCGGGGCAGGTGATCACAACGACGGTGATGGCGAAAAGTATCGCCGTCGCCAGCGACCGTCCGGCCAGCAGCCAGGCCAGCAGTGTTGCGGCGCCGCCGATCAGCGCAACGAGCACCAGCCAGAACGCGGCCCGGTCGGCCAGCCGCTGCGCGGGGGCCTTGGAGTTCTGCGCTTCCTGCACCAGCTTCACGATCTGCGCCAACGCGGTGTCGGCGCCGACCTTGGTCGCGCGGACTCGCAGCGTCCCGTTCTTGTTGATAGTCGCGCCGATGACCGGGGACCTGGGAGCCTTGGACACCGGCAGGCTCTCCCCGGTCACCACCGACTCATCGACCTCGCTTTGGCCCTCCTCCACCACGCCGTCCACGGCGATCTTGTCGCCAGGCCGCACCAGCAGCAGGTCCCCCGCCGCCACCTCTGCGGTGGTGACCTCGACGGTTTCCCCGTTCCGGATCACCGTCGCCTTGGGCGGGGCCAGGTCGAGCAAGGTGCGGATGGCGTCGTTGGCGCCGCCCCGGGCCCGCATCTCAAACCAGTGACCGAGCAAGACAAAAGCGGCCAGCACAGTGGCCGCCTCGTAGAAGGTGTCGCCGCCGCCGGTGAGCGTCACCACCAGCGAATACAGCCACCCCGCGCCGATCGCGACCGCAACCAGCACCATCATGTCCAGGGTGCGGGCCCGCAGCGCCCGGACCGCGCCGTCGAAGAAGATCCAGGACGAATAGAAGATCACCGGCAGGCTCAGCAACAGCAGCCAGACATCATCGCGCAGGCCAAACGGCGCCGCCACCGTAAAACCCAGCACGTCGCGGCCGATCGGTGACCACAGCAAGATCGGCACCGAGAAGATGGCGGCTACCAGGAACCGATTCCGCATGTCGGCGACCATCGAGTCCATCGACATGCCGGCCGCGCCGCCGTGGCCCATCACCTCGTGCGCCGACGGCACGCCCCCCGCAGCGGCCATCTCGTGCCCGCCATGCTCCATCGCCATCTCGCCGGCCGTGGCCGCCGGTCTGCCTACCTGGAGCGCAGGGTGCGGCGGGTGGTCCCCGTGGCCAGGGGCCGCTGCCGTGACCTCCGGGCCGTCGCCCTCCACGGGCGCGGTCGACATCGCCGCACGCCCGTCCATCGGGCCTGGCTCGGCCATCGGATCACAAACGTAGGACGGCACCGACTGGCCGACGCTGTGGTAGCCGCATTCTTCGACGCACGACCTCAACTGGGCGAGCGATGCCTGGACGGTGTCGAACGTAACGTTGGCGGTCTGGGCCACCGGGTTGGCCTCCACCAGCCGGACCCCGGTCGCGCGGCTGAGCACCCCCTCCACGACCGCCTTCTCACTGGCCCAGTTCAACCCGCCCACATGCAGCACCGTCGTCGCGACCTTGCCGGCGTTTGCCTCGTTACTGCGTCCCGCGTGGGCACCGCCGGAGTCCTCAGGGTGAGCCATGCCCTCCCCCGATCGCCGCCACGGGGAAGGCGCCGGGCGATCTACTGTCACGCTTCCACCTTTACCCCAGGGGTAGTGATGGAGCATCAATCAGGCCGGAGATTCGGCCAGACTCGGCGCCGTCGACAGACCGGCATGGGGTAGTTGGCGTGGGCGCCGAGACGGTGGAGCGGACCCGCTGGCAGTACCTTCATCACGCTTGCAACCTGTCCGCGTTAACCACGAGGGCTACCCGGTCAGCCGGCCGGCCTGGGCTGCGGAGTGCGTCCGCCCGGCCGTTCGCATGTTGTGCCGGAACAGCAAGGTGGCGGCTCCGGCTGCCCCGGTAAGCCAGGCCAGAGCGATCAGCAGCGGACCGCCCTGGATCGGGCCGTGAGTAAGGATGGCGTTGGTGAGGAGACGGAACCCGCCGTAACCAGGCAGGAGGTGCGCCCAGGCCGGCGGGGTCGCGTGCAGCATGGGGTCTTGGGCGATGCCGAGGTCGAGGAACGGGATGAGGAAGGCGACCAGGACCCCGGCGACCCGGCCGAACAGCGGTGCGAGGGTGACGCCGATCAGGGCGTAGGTGAGCGCGAGCAGCGCACTGGCGGCGATGTAGATGCCCCACTGGGCGATGGTGGCGATGGTGGCGGCGACCGCCAGGGACACCCCGGTGGCCAGCAGGGCAGCCACCGCGACCAGCGCAAGGCGGCCAGCAAGCAACGCCCCGGCGCGCTCACCGGCCAGTACCAGGCGCCGGTCGGCGGCGCGGGAATCCAGGATGATGAACATGCCGGCCAGGACCGACAAGGAGGTGATCGCCACGGGGGCCATGAAGGCGGGGTGGACGCCGGCGCCGAATGCGAGGTTGACCACCTTGGTCACCTGCTGGCCGCCCTCGTCCACGGTCAGCCGGATGCGGCTGCCGGGGGCCAGCGCGGTGGCGAGCACGATAAACACCGCGGGCACCGCGGCCAGCAGGACCCACAGCACCCGGTTGCGGCCCCAGTCGGTCAGCCCCGCCCGGATCGCCGCCCGGAGCTGATCACTCACGCTGCCCGGGTGGCCGCGCCGGGGCGTTCGGGCGGTGCGGGTTGCTGAGGTGATCACCGCCCACGCCGCGACGGCAGCGCCGAGGGTCCAGGCCAGTGCCCAGCCCAGGTCGCCGACCCGGCCCGCGTGGTGGGCGGGCAGATCGGTCATCCACATGGTGAGGAAGTGCGTCGGGAACACCCGGCCCGCCACGCGGGTCGGAGAGCCGAACACGGGGCCGAACATGACGTCGGTGATCCACACGAAGAAGATCAGCACGGTGCCGTTCACCGGGCTGGCGACCAGCGTGCCAACGACGGCGCCGATGGCCAGGTAGATGACCGCGAACATGAACGTGCCCGCCAGCACCCGTGCTGGGTGGGGGATGCCGGTGCGGGCGGCCAGGGTGACCACCGCCGCCGCGGAGGCGGCCCCCGCGAGTGCCAGCCCGGTGACCGCCCGGGCGGCGGCCAGCCGCCCCGCGGGCAGCCCGGCCAGCACCAGCCGCCGGTCGGCCGACCGGGCGGCGCGGATCTGGAAGTAGGCGGCGATGGCCGCGATGAACGCGGCCGCCCACCCGGCAGTGACGGTTTGCATCGCCGCGCCGGGCGCCATTGTCCCGGACAGCAGCCTGGCGAGCTGGGCCAGCGACCCGGCCGCTCCGGCCACGAACGCCACCGGCACCAAGACCAACACCAGCAGGTTGACCGGGTTGCGCGCGTAGTCCGCGAGGAACCGGCGCACCAGCGGGGGACCGGTCAGCCCCGCGACAGCCGTCATGGGCCTCATTTCACTGCCTCCCTCGTGAGCGCGCCGCCCGGCGGTGCCGCCGACGCGGAACCGGGCGCATCGGGAGGCTGCACCGCCGTCCCGCCGCGCAGAGTCACGATCCGGTCGAACCGTTCGGCGTCGGTGACAAAGTGGCTGATGATCAGGACCGACCGGCCCACCTCGCGCCGGGCGGCGACCAGGCCCCAGAACTTCAGGTAGGTGTCGAAGTCGAACCCCGCATAGGGCTCATCGAGCAGCAGGACCGCCGGGTCGGGCAGCAGGGCCAGCCCGAGGTTGAGCTTGGCGAGCGTGCCGCCAGATAGCTGCGCCGCACGGGTGGCGGCGTAGCGCTCGAACCCGAGCGCTACGTACAGGCCGCTGGCCGAGCGCCGCCGCTGCGCAGGTGTCATCCCGTAGGCGTGCCCGAACAGCTCGAAATGCTCGTCACAGGTGAGCCGCTCATACACCACCGGCTGCTGCGGGCAGTAGCCCAGCAGGCCGTTCCGGGTGACCGCGCCCGCGTCGGGGGCCAGTTCCCCGACCAGGATCTTCATCAGGGTGGATTTGCCTGCCCCGTTCTCCCCGACCAGCCCGACTACCTCGCCGGGGTACAGCGCCAGGGAAACCCCGCGCAACACCCGGCGCTCATGCTGGACCGGCCAGACGCCGCGCCGGTAGGACTTCTCGATCCCCGACGCCACCAGCACCGGCGCGGCGGGCAAGACCCCAGCGTCCGGGCCCTGGCCAGTGGTGGTGGGTTCCGCTGTTTCGGTACTCATCGGGACACCTCCCTCGTGTCCGGCAGAACCTCCTATCGCAAGACTGCGCAGCTTATACCCCTAGGGGGTATAGGCTTAGGTCACGCCCGCTCGGGACCATCGGCCCGCGCTTGCCCGACGGCGGCGAAGGCACCCCAACGTCTGCCGGCACCGCCACGAGGGACCGCGTCGTCGACCTGAACGTGCCTTGGGGGACTGGGGCATCGACGGCGAACTCGAGTTCAAGCTGCACTTCCGAAAGAAGCGCGACCAGTAGTTGAGGCCAAGGCTTGCCGGGAAGCTCTCGCTCGGTATGCCCCGGGCGCTGCCGCTCTTCTGCAAGGACTTCACTAAGGTAGGTCTCCACAGCGCAAGCCAGGGCCAAGGCCAGGCGGTGGAGAAGGCCATGCCGTGGAACCAAGGACTAGCCCGGGGCGCCGCGGTGGGTACCGCGGCAGTGCTCGCTGGCCTGGCAGCGCGGTACGCCGCCGGTGTGACCCAGGCGGACCGGTCCTGGCCGGCCCAGGTTGAGGCCCGGCTGCGAGATGTCGGCGAGGTCGACGAGGTCTCGATCTTGCCGCTGGTCGAACGGCTCACCCCCGACGGTGGCGACCTGGCGGGCGAGCCTGGCGTGTCCTACCTGGTCCGCGCGGGCGGCACCCGGGTGCTGTTTGACTCTGGCCTGTCCGGCGGGCGGGAGTCATCTGCGCTGGCGCGCAACGCAGAGACGCTGGGGGTGGATCTGGGCACCCTGGACGCCGTGGTGATCTCCCACTTGCACCCCGATCATGTCGGCGGGATCGGGGCGGCACGCCGCCGCACGTTCAGCTTCTCCCGGGAACCAATGGAACCACGCGGAGTGCCGGCCTACGTGCCCGCGCCGATGCAGCATCCGCGTGCCGACGTCAGCCTGTCCACCGGCCCGCGGGTGATCGCCCCGGGCATGGTCGTGCTACCGCCGCTGCCCCGCATGCTGTTCTGGCCGGGCTATGTCACCGAGCAGGCTCTGGTCGTCAATGTTCGCGGCTTCGGATTGGTGTTGATCAGCGGGTGTGGGCACCCGCCGATCGAAAGAATGCTCGGCATCACCGAGCACGTTCTCGACGTCCCCATCCAGGCCGTGGTTGGCGGCTTGCACCTGCCGGTGCACCCGGCCGGTACGCCGCTGGTGCCCCAGGCAGTGCTGGGCAACCCCTACCCGCCGTGGCGGCCGATCGGAGAGCGCGATGTCGCTCATGTCCTGGACGAGATAGCGGCCCGCGGCCCGCAACTGGTCGCCTTGTCCAGCCACGACAGCACGCCGTGGACCTACGATGCGTTCGGCCGCCGCTTCGGCGACCGGTACCGCACGCTCCGGGCCGGGGAGGCACTCACGATCGGCACGGCTGGCGCACCGGTTCCGCCGCAGGCGGCCGGCTGAGCCATGACGGCCACGCTGACCCGGTCCAGTGGTGTCAGAGCCGGACGACCTGGCGGATGGCGCCGGTGACCTCGTCGAGGACCTGGTCACCCTCGGCCCCGGATCTGCGGGCGGCGTCGCGGACGCAGTGGTGCAGGTGATCGTTGAGCAGGCCGACGGCGACCTCTTGCAGGGCCCGGGTGGCCGAGGCGACCTGGGTGACCACATCGGGGCACCAGGTGTCCGCCTCGATCATTTTCTGCAGGCCGCGGACTTGTCCCTCGATCTTGCGCAGCCGCCGCAGGTAGTCCTGTTTGCCGGAGGCGTAGCCGCGGGCCGACCGGGTAGTCGCGCCGGTGCGGAGCGGCGGGCTGCACTCAGCCGCGACGCTGGCGCCGGTGCCGGTGACCATAGTGGTCACCGGGTGCTCCCGGTGCCGGCTGGGGTCTGGTGATCGCCGGTGGTGATCAGGTCACGCAGGCGCTGGTATCCGGCGGCGTCGATTTCGCCGCTGGCCAGCCGCCGGTCCAGGATGCGCACCGCGTCGTCGCTGCCGTCCCGGGTGCTGGGCTCACGGGTGGCGTTGGTGATCAGGGCGTAGCCGCCCCAGATCAGCAGGCCCCAGAATGCGATCATCGCAATCCACATCAGGCCGCCCTGCCACCAGGCCCAGTGCCCGCCGTACCAGAACATCATCGTGACCCTCTCCCGCCGGGCCCGGCGTCCAGCACCGCTGTGACTGCGGTCTTCCCGGACCGGTTATCCCAGCGTCGGCCGGCATACGGGTGGGGGGCAGGGCCATCGGTCCCGCCCTGGCGGGACCAATGGCTCATGTGTGCATGCCAAAAGTCTCTGCTTCCTGGGGCATCCGGAACCGACCCTGACAGCAGCGATATCAAGCGCAGGGCACCGCAGCCACTGAGCAGTGGGGCAAGGAGTCCAGATGACGCGCAAGCAGATCGGCGTGCTGGTCGGCGTGGCGGTCGTGGCGGCGGCAGGCCTCGGGGCAGCGGCGGGCGCCGCGCTCACCGTCGGCGGCTCACCAGCGCGAACCGTGGCGACCGCGCCCACACCAGGCGGTCCCGGCTATTTGTACTACCGGTCCATGATGGGCCGCTACCACGGCGGCACGATGATGGGCGGCGGCACGATGATGGGCGGACGGTCCTGGCGCTGGATGATGGGCACCGCGGGGTACCGGTGGATGATGGGCGGGGCCTCCGCGCCGGGCTGGATGCGAGGCGGCAGGCTGCCCATCGCCATGATGGGCCACGGCACTGACATGGGGCAGTTCATGGGCCGCCTGTGGGCCGGCGCGCCCGGCACACGGGTCAGTTCCGCCACCGCGGCCGGGCTCGGCACGCAGGTTCCCGCGGGCGCGCGGGTGAACCGGGCAGCCCGTACCATCACCTTCACCAGCACCAGCGTCCATCTCGCGGTGCTCGCCAGCCCGGCGGGCGGCCCCGATGAGACGTACCGGATCGCTGGGCTGGTCAACCCCACGATCACCGTCCCGGCCGCGGCGCAGGTCACCATGCAGGTGATCAACGCTGACCACGACACCGCCCACGGCCTGGTCGTTACGGCCAGCGGCGCGACGTCCTCGTGGATGCCGATGATGACCGCCACCCCAGCGTTCCGCGGATCGGCACTGTGGTTCCTCGGTAACCCCACCGCTGCTGGGATGCACACCGGGACCATCACATTCACCGCCAGCAGCCCCGGTACCTACTACTACCTGTGCCCGGTGCCTGGCCACGCACAAAAAGGAATGACCGGCACGTTCACCGTCACCAAGACTGGCTGAGCGGGTTCCGCTCAGCACGGCTCCCAGGCATCTGCGCACCTGGCAGCCGTGCGCCGCGGTCGGGCATGGACGATGCTCCCCCTGCCCTGCCGCACTCCTGCATTGCCGCGCCCGGCGCCGCCGGCATTCTTGTACCCCGTTCTTCGGCCTCCGGCTGTCCCCGGTCATCACCGCCACGGCGATGGCGTTGCCCTCGCTGTCGGGTGGGCACCAACGCCAACCGGCTGCGCAGTTACCGTCCCGCCCCCTTGGGCCGAGGCCGGCCAGGTTCATGCCGCATCGTGCGGTCCGCCGACCGGCGGTTGTTGCCGGTAGCTGACCTTTCCTGTCACATGGGTGCGGGCCAGCCCGGAGAAGGTCCGCAACCCCCGAGAGGGCCCCGTCAGCGCCGCGGAGGGCAGGCCTCAGGCCTACTGCGCCGATGATGGCGGCGGCGGTTTATCGCGATGGTGGTACCCCAGAGGAGGTTGCGGCGGCGCTCACGGCGCCACCGCTCGGCGCGCATCTGGGCCGCCTGTTCCGGGACCCGCTGGTTGCTGGTCTTGGCGCTTGGCAGGTGCTGTCCTTCGTCTCTGACCTGGTCAGATGCCGCCGCTCCGCAGGCAGGTGCCGTCGGCGGAGCAGTAGCTCACCGGCCGGCGCGACAGACCCGGCGGACGCGTTCGACCTGGATGATGAGAGTGAGCAGGATCAGCATCACCGCTGACAGGAGCACACCGACCAGCGCCCTGCCGATGCCGGCGAAGGGCTTGGGCGGCGACACCTGAAATGGCGCGTACGCCGTGGTGACCTTCACGTTGATCCCAGCCGAGGCCGCCCCGGCCCGCGGGCTACCGCTGTAGGCGGCCACGAACCGCTGCGTGCCAGTGACGGCCGGGCGGTCGGTCAACTGGGCGGCTCCGCTCTTGCCGGTAATGGCGGTGCCGAGTGGCACCAGCTCGCCCTTGGGCCCGAACTCCTTGGTGAGCTGGGAGAAGGTCACTGTGACGCCGGCGAGGGGCTTGCCGTGAGCGTCGGTGAGGATCGCCGTGAGGTGCACGCCGCGGGCGGCGTCGGTGCCGGTGACCTTGATGACCGCTGGCTTGGGCCGGGGCTGGGCGGCCAGCGCGGGCCGGGCAGCGGCGAGGCTCAATCCCAGGGCTGCCAGCACCAGCAGCCCTGCCGCCGTGCCCCGGCGCACCGCCCACCGCCGCGAGCTCTTGCCTTTGGCGGCCTGACCATCAGGCATGGCGCTGGACGCTGCGGGCTGGGCGGGCCCCCGCGCGGTAACGGGCTCCGGTGGAACACGTTGTGCCGGCGCGGGCACGATTTCCTGGGCTCCCTCGGTCTCCTCGATCTCGTCGATCGATAGCAGCGGCACGAGCCGGAACAGCAGCATGAGCAGCAGCGGGACCGCAGCCGTGGCGGCCAGGGTAATGCTGATGTAAGTCCAGGTGAAATGGTAGGCGCCGAAGGCGCTGGTGATGCGGTCGTAAGTGGCAGGGCCGGTGACCATGATCATCCGCTTGAGCCACATAGCCGGGACCACGAACGCCGCCGCGGTCACCATGCCCGGGACGGTCCGGGTGCGCGGGATCGCAACCAGCAGCAGCGGCAGCAGGCCGGCGGCGACCACGAACGTCCAGAAGTAGGGAGCGAACCGGCCGACCAGGAGCAGCTGGAACACCGCCGTGGTGTCACGCTCGCCCACGTAGGCGTCGGGCAGGATGTCGGCGAAGGTGAGGTAGAGGTAGGCGGCGGCGAAGGCGGCAAGGATGAAGCCGAGCCGCACGAAATGCCGCTCGGTGATGAACCGCTCCAGGTGGTAGGCCCGCCGGAACCCGGCGACGACCAGGATGACCAGCGCCACCCCCGAGTACAGCGCGGCGACCACGAAGTACGGTGCCCAGACGCTCTCGTGCCACCAGGGGCGGCTGACCAGGGAGAACGCCCACGCCAGCACCGAGTGCACCGACACAGCCAGCGGGATGATCATGATCGCGGTGAGGCCGAGCGCGCCGGACAGGACCGACCGCTGGCGGGGGGTGCCAGCCCAGCCCCGGGAGACGGCGGCGTAGAGCCGGGCACGCCGCCCGATCTGCTCGCGGTGGGCACGGTGCAAGATCGCCATGTCCGGGAAGAGCGGCAGGATGAAGAAGATGATCGAGCCGATCGTGTAGGTGCTGATCGCGACGAAGTCCCAGAAGACGGGGGAGGAGAAGTTCGGGCGGGTCACCAGTTCCCAGGCCCGCTCCGGGCGGCCCAGGTGAGGGAAGATGAGCGCCCCGCCGATCAGCACGGTGACCACGGCCGTGCCCTCGGCCAGCCGGCTCAGCGGCGCCCGCCAGGAGGCGCCGGTCAGGCGCAGGACGGCCGAGATGACCGCGCCGCCGTAACTGACACCGATGAAGGTCACCACGTCCGCGAGGTCGATGGACCAGAACGAGTGGTCGTTGAAACCGGATACCCCCAGCCCGCGGCGGATCTGAACGGCCCAGGCGACCGCGCCGAGCGCGACCACCGCGGTCAGGGCTGCCAGCAAGAGCCAGTAGCCGCGGCCTGGGCGGCGGAACGGGCGCAGCGCCGCCTCCCGTGCATCCGGGGGCGCTGATCCGGGCTTGCTTGACGGTGGTTCGTGGCCGTCTACCGTGCTAACAGTCATAGCGTCGCTCTCAGATGCTCTGGCCGTGGCCGAGGATGTACCACGTGCGCGGGTTGGTGCCGAGTTCTTCCTTGAACCGCACCGCGTCGTTCTCCTTAAGGAAGTCCGACAGCTTCACGGTCTTGCCCAGGCCGTTGACGGCCACATCGGTAACCAGGTCGCCGATATAGAGCACGCCCATCGGGCAGCCGGACACACAGGCGGGAAGCTCCCCGTGGGGGAGCCGGTCGGCGCACGTCACGCACTTGCCAACGGTGCCCTTGACCTGCGGCACCGGGAACTCCGGGCTGGTAGGCATCGGCAGGCGGTGGGTGATCTTGGGCGGATCGGTCCAGTTGAAGTACCGGGCCTCGTACGGGCAGGCGGCCATGCAGGCCCGGCAGCCGATGCACACGTTCTGGTCGACCAGCACGAGGCCGTCGGCGTTGCGGAAGGTGGCCCCGACCGGGCAGACATACGTGCAGGGCGGGTCCTCGCACATCATGCAGAGCCTGGGCATGTGGAAGGTGCCGCCGTCGGCGCCGGTCATCGCGTAGACCTTGAGCCACGTCTGGTCCTTGGCCAGGTCATGCCGCTGCTGGCAGGCGAGGGTGCAGGACTCACAGCCGTCGCAGTAGCGCAGGTCGATAACCATGCACCAGGCGTGCTTAGCCTTGATGCCAGTGGCGGTCTTGGCCGACGCCTTGGCCTCGTCGTGGTAGCTGAC